>Ga0172364_10003302_pt1 | contig 12878 bp, 17 predicted proteins | sample LakKivSesite10cm_FD_114545 | JGI IMG/M metagenome (GOLD analysis project Ga0172364, IMG submission 114545) | Sediment microbial communities from Lake Kivu, Rwanda - Sediment site 10cm | ecosystem: Environmental > Aquatic > Freshwater > Lake > Sediment | place: Rwanda: Western Province, Lake... | reverse complement strand
GTTTCTAATTGAGTTGCCACACCTATTGAACCTACTGTTATCAAGGATACCACAATTATAACAGCTAAAGCATGATGTTCCGCTACTACTGCTCCACTACTCATAGCTTTATCAAGAACTGCTACACCAACACTTTTTATTTTTGATTTTTTGTTATTTTTTGAATCATTACCATTAAATTTACCCTTTTTTAGCCTACGGTTATCTAAAATCTGTTTACAAGCTGGAACAAAAGTAGTCATAGTAATAAAACTACCAATAATTCCAACAGCAGATAAAACTCCAAACTCTGCCAGAACACCTATAGGAGAGGATAAATTTGATAAAAATGATACTACTGTTGTAACAGTTGCAAGTAATAATGCCATCCCTACAGAGATAATAGTTAAATTAATTGATTGTTCAATTTTATTACCACTTTTAATTTCCTCACGATATCGCATTGTAAAATGTATACCATAATCAATACCAAGTCCCACAATTAGAATAGGGACAGCTGTAGTCAGAGGGTTAAAAGAATAACCCATTGCTGCACCAAAACCATAAACCCAAATTATCGCAAAAACTAAAGCAAGAAGGCTGAAAAACATATCAAAAATATTACGGTAAATAATTGCTAAAATAACAATTACCATGCCAAAAGCAAGAGGTAAAAGTATCGCCATAGATTCATTATTTGCCTTCATTATCTCATCTGTTATAATGCTTGCACCCATCACAGTTATCTCAGTATATTCTAACGAAGTAGCCTTAACGATTTCATCCATACGTTTCTCAGAATCTGATATCTTCGAATCATCAGATGACATGAAACTTCCATCCCCCCCAGCCATAGAATGATTTAGATTTATTATAATAAGCATGCCTTTTGCTTTATTATTAATATCACCCTTTGTAGGATCGAGATTAAAATCTTTTGTTAAAAGCATTGAAAAAACGCCTTTAACCTCAATAGGAGTCTGGCTAGAATTTATTATCTCAAAAATACTATTTTTAATATCTGAGTCACTCATCATTTCAATCAAAAAAATCTTTTGATCCATTAAATCCATTGTTGGATCGATAAGACTACTTAATTCTGGATTAAGTAATGACATTTGTGCAATAATATCAGCAACAGAGTTAATACTAGCTGATGGTAAAGCAGGTGTTTCCAAGGTAGATTTAATTAAATCATCTTCAATAAACTTCTTTTCAACCTCAAGTATTTCAACAAGAGCATCTTTGGTTAACACATCATTATTTTTTGATTTAACAAGTATTGAAACACTATTCGTAGTTGTAAACTTCTCAGAAATCTCACTAGAAGCCTGTGCTATCTCCATATCAGGCATGAAAGTCTCTTCAGAAAAATTCTGTTCGATACCAAAATATTGCATCGATAAAATAGCAGCCAAAGTTATTGCTAGAACTACTAATATTGTAGCTTTTGGAAATCTTGATATTCTTTTCGCATATCCTTCCATTAACATTTTAATTTCTCACCTCTAAACACTCAAATATCTTTTGCATCCGCGCAATGCCCTAAATATACATCATTTTATAAAACTATCAGTCTACTTGCTAGGTAATAATATCTAAAAAAACAAACAAGTAATCAAATTTTTTTACCACATTTACTACAAAACTCTGCATCCTCACTTTCAAGATATCCACAATGAGGACACTTAACTTTTATGATTTCTTTTGTTTGTGAAGATCCGAAACCTGATTCTTTTAAGCCTTCTCCTATTGATTGACCGGTTATTTTCATAGCTGGTGACAGTTCAGTTGCATAATATTTAGAAGCAGGTCGTATGACGGCTAATCCTACAAGAACAAAACCAATCACTGCTATACTACCTCCCGCCATAAATATCATCTGGTTTCCAGCAGCAGCCTCAAAACCTCCGCTAACAAAGCTTGTAAATCCATAAATTGCTAATATTATTCCAATTATTATCATTGGAATACCGATAGCTAACATAGCAGTTTTATATTCCGAATAATCTTGCATTTTTTTATGCTCCATATTTTTCTAATCTTTTTGCATTAGCAAGAGCAATAGGAATAAGTTCAACAGCAGGAAGCCTTGGACCAAGTGCACCTGTTATACAAGCTCTTTCTCCAAACTGTTTCACGTTATCTGGTCGGCAATATTTTGACCAAATAAGAAGGGGTACTGGATGCCAGCTATGTGATTTAAGAGCAGATGGTGTTGAATGATCTCCTGTAACAATTACAACATCAGGGTTTAACTTCATTATACGTGGTATCTGATGATCTACTTCCTCTACTATTTTTGCCTTGTTTTCAAAATTTCCATCCTCACCATAACTATCTGTTTTTTTAATATGAATAAAAAAATAATCATAATCTTTCCAGTTTTTCTCAAGTGTTGTAAATTCATCCTCTATTTTCTCACCTGCTTGAATAAGACTCATACCAAGTAATCTTGCAAGTCCTCGATACATTGGATAAGCTGCTATTGCTGCGCTTTTAAGACCAAAAACATCTGGGAAACTTGGCCAGTTTGGTTTTTCTGAAAAACCTCGAAGTACTACCATGTTTGCTGGATGATGATTCTCTAGAATTTTCTTGCTTTGTTCAATAAATTTTTTAACAATTAAAACGGTTTTCTCAGAACCAGGTCCTCCAGTTGGTTCCAAGGGTTTTACACCTATTTCTTGAGGATCAGTATCTATAAGATTTCCTTTTAACCCATCTCCTCTTAAAACTATTAAAAACCTGTGTTCTTTTACTGTTTCAACATAGATTTTAACTCCAGCTATGTTAATATTTTTACTTAATAGTTTACAGATTTCCTGGTTTTTTTCTGTTGATATACGTCCTGCTCTCCTATCAGTAATATTCCCGTTTTTGTCAATGGTGCAAAAGTTTCCACGAGCAGCAATATCACCTGGTTTTAGATCAAAATCTATACCAAGTGCTTCAAGTGTTCCTCTGCCAATCTGATATTTTTCTGGGTTAAAACCAAAAATACCTAGATGACCAGGGCCACTACCTGGTGTTATACCTGATCCTACCGGTTGATGTAATCCACAAATACTATTGCTTGCTAATTTATCAAGATTAGGTTTATATGCAGCTTCTAGCTCAGTTTTATTATCTGTTTCTCTTGGTAAACCTCCGATTCCGTCCATCACAAGCATTACTATTTTTGTGTCATTTTTTTTCACAAGCCTCTGAATAAATTCTAAATCCATGTTGAATCTCCTATCGCTCTCTTTATCTTAATTGTAATTTATACCGGCATAGTAGCCTATTATTGTTAATAAAATTTATGAAGTATTATTATCAACATATTTTTGAATACTATTTATTATTATGATATGTAATATGACTGAAAAAATACTATTTGAACGAGTAAATAATGAGAATTTTGATGATTTTTTCAATATGGTGAAAACATTAGCAGAATATGAAAAACAAGAGTCCTTAGACTATGAGACAAAACGTAGATTGAAAAAGGATGCATTATCTAAAACACCAAGGTTTGAAGCCTATTTAGTTAAATTAAAAAATAGATATGTCGGCTATTTCATATTTTTTATGACATACTCAAGCTATCAAGCACTCCCAACATTATATATAGAAGATATTTTTATCTCAGAAGAAGAACGCAGGAAAGGAATTGGGCAAAAAATCTTTAATTTCTGTGTAAAACTAGCAAAAGAAAAAAACTGTGGTAGGATGGAATGGTGCGTATACAACTGGAATAAACCAGCGATTAATTTTTATAAAAAAAACAATGCCACGCTTTTAAATAAAAAATATTACAGGCTTACAAAGGAACAAATTAAAAACTTTCCTAATCCATAATTGATCTAAAATGAGAGGTTTGAGGGGGTCTAGTAATATTAAAAATTTATAATTTGAGGAAACGGAAATGTATAATAAATATCAATTAAATTTTTTTAGGTACTAGACCTCCAGCAAATTGTTATCTACTTCTTGTAATAAAAAGTTTTTTGGAAGATTTTCGAATAAAAATAATAATATTATAATTTAATAATTAAGAAAAATATGTTGTTATTGGCTCGTAAGTTTTTTTATCAAACCATATGTTTCTTTATTAAGGATTTTATTGTACCTGATGTTCCAAGTGTTTCTATTTTAACATTACTTGATGAAATCTGTTTAATGGAATTCAAAAGTTTTATCGTGTTTTCTTTCTCAGTATGATTGCATTTAACAATCCCTTGTTCTCCATCAAATCTTACAAGGTAAATCCCCATGTCATTATAGTTTTTATTAAAAAGGTTTAGAGTTTGTTCTCTTATCTCGTGTATCATCTCAGATTTATCAAAATGAACTGTTTTATCTCTCTGAGGCTCTATTTTAAAACCAATGTATCTACGACGTCTACCATTTTTTACGGTAATGTTAATAACACCTCAGAACCCTTGTTTTTTTATTCTGATTCTATTCGAGGTGCAAGTAGATATGTGACATGTCCCTTGTTTTCAGCAAAATCAAACTCAACACGAATTGGGTTGTCGTTTCCAATCATGATTGTCATTGGTTCATCGCCTTTAACAGGTTTTATCATGTTGCTGAAATAATCTATTGAAAACAGACTCTTACATTTACTGGTTGCCGACAGCTCCGTGAGTATGTCCTTTGGAAGTTTAAGATTAACAGTATCTGTATCCCCTTCGGCAAACAGTTCAAAGCTATCTTTTGTTACAGTTAAAGCAAGATGATCTGATACTGCTTCACTGGCACGTACACCCTGGCTGATTTCAGATGCTTTGAGTACAACTTTAGCAGGTAGATCAAGGTTTGGCATCTTTGGATCGGGCATTCCTGCTGTATCAATAAGCCCCATCCTTCTGACTAGGTTTCCTATTTTTATTATTAAACGATTTGCATCTCCATCATACTCAAGAGAAACCATATCCTCTGAATTTGAAAGACGCATTATACTTGCTAGTTTATCCATGTCAATTCCTAGTTCCATCTCATCTGCTTTATATTCTTCAAAAGCCTTGTTTTTTATTTGTAAATCAACCATTGCTACATGTGCTGGGTCAACAGCTCTTAATGAAATTCCCTTGGCTGTAATATTAAATTTTGCTTCATTAACTAATGGTGATATTACATCAATTATCCCTTTCAGTACCTCTGATTTTACTTTTGCATTAAACATACTCTTTTTTTCCTCCCCATAAAATTTTTTTAATTGTAAGATAACGGTAGCAATATTAAATGCAGTTTCTATTTATAACGATGACGGTATTTTATTAAATTACCAAGTCTTAGTAATTGCTAAACCTGTGAAACCTGCAAAGCCTACCTTAATTAAAAAACCAAGATAAGATATATGCCCTATCCATCCTTTATAACCTATGAAACCAAGGCATAATACATTATGAGGTCCCTCAATTGTTACATTATTTGCCTTAATTAAAGAAGGTTTAATTACTGTTTTTGCTTGCGGGTCTTTTGAATATTTACAATAAACTATAGGTAATGGAATTGCTGTCCTGAAATATGGTGGTAATAATGGGAATAATTTAAATTTCTGTATAAATTGTAAACGCATTGTTGTCTTAAAATGAAATCCTTTACCAACTGACCAAATTTTTGTTAGTAAAGTTATGTTTGTTCTATTATCTTTTGCTGCGGCTTGGATTTCTGGATCATTATTTGTTAGTTCTTCACATAAATTAGCTATAGCTTCTCCGATATCTTTGCCTTTTTCTAATTTTATTGTAACTTTCTTTGAAGTAATGGTACCATCTGGCCCATAACGATAAACTGAGATTTCTTTTGTCTCGATAGCTGCTTCATTTAATACATTTTCTTCTAAATCATTTGTTTTTTCGTTTTGAATTGTTACAGCACATGAAATTGTAACTGCTGATAATAAAAAGGTTAAACACATCAAGATTGCAACTGTTTTTTTCAATAATTTATTCATATTTTAGGATTCCCCCGGCTATTCTATCTAATTAATTGTAATATTTATATTATGTTGATAATATATAAATGTTTCTAGTCATATAAATGTTACTAATCCTCTCTCCACTTATGCCCACATTTAACACAAGTGTAAAATCTACTCTCAGGTTCATCACTGCCTCTCATCTGACGTAGTATCCAAAAAGCCTCATTATGACTACATTTAGGACATTTAATCTTGGTTTTAGGAAGAACATTAGTTCTCTCCTTATCCTCAATAAGAGTAACCTCTTTTATTTTCTGTTTGCTTACGATAATGTTACTACCAGTTTTTTCCTTTTTAAAACCACATTTTTTACATACAAAAAAATCTCCTTCTGGGTACATAAGCACTCTACATTTTTGACAAAACATACTTTATTTAACCCTCCTTAAAACATCCTTTATTATAACCTCGTGATCAAAAGCAAGCACTGGTAAATTATCTAAATCAAAAAACTGAGCATCAGCTGCATCATCACCACCTTTTAAACAACCTCCATATATTTCTAAAAGATAAACAACTGAGATGGTATGACCTCTTGGGTCTCGATTTGGATCAGAATAAACACCTACAAGACTGTTAATCTTAGTTTCCAGACCAGTTTCCTCAAGCACCTCTCTTAAAACTGCATCCTCCGTCTTTTCGCTGTATTCAACAAAACCGCCAGGAAGTGCCCATTTACCCTTAAATGGTTGATTTTTACGCATAATCAGTAGAATCTTGTTATCTTTTAATATTGCACCATCGACTGTCAATTTCGTGTATTTATCTGTCATCTAAAAAAGAGATAGCATCAACTATATTTAACATTTAACAAAAATATTAAAAAAATTTTAAGAAAAAAAGATTTATGATTAATAGTTTTTACAGTTTTCTTTTTGTCTCAGATACTGATTCCCAGAAAGAAGGTAATTCTTTTTGTAACTCGGTTTTCCATTCTTTAAAAGTATTATTGTTCATTTTTTCTATTTTTTTACGCTTTCCAAAAAAACTTGTGCGTGGGTCCTTTAACATAGTAGTATCTATATTCATTTTCCTGTCCCTTCCTTTCTTTTTTTAATACATATATCGTCAGGAGTTTATGTATTTTTTTTGTAGGTAGATATACAAGAAAATATGCAGATATTAATAAATACGTTATTTTGTTTAGCAAATTACAAAAACAAGTAACTTATTCCCCTTCAACAAAAGGGCTCGTGGTCTAGCTGGTTATGACGTCGCCTTGACATGGCGGAGGTCAAGAGTTCGAATCTCTTCGAGCCCATTTTTAATTACAAATTATAATGATTTATTTTTTCCTAGGATAAATCTTATAAATAGGAAGCCTATACGCTAACAAACTTTAAGAAAAGTTGTAAATAAGAAAAAACCTATAAGGCAAAATTGAATTGTCTAAAATGGAGGTATAAATTATGGCAAATAAACCACATTTGAATTTAGTAATTATTGGTCATGTCGATCATGGGAAATCCACATTAGTCGGAAGAATTTTACTTGACACTGGACAATTCCCAAAACACATGGTCGAAAAATTTAAAGAAGAAGCTAAAGCAAAAGGAAAAGAAAGTTTTGCTCTTGCATGGATTTTTGATAATCTTAAAGAAGAGCGAGAAAGAGGAGTTACTATTGATGTTGCTCATAAAAGATTTGACACAGATAAATTCTATATTACAATCATTGATGCACCAGGTCACCGTGACTTTGTAAAAAACATGATCACTGGTACATCACAAGCTGATGCAGCAATTCTTGTAGTAGCAGCACAACATGGTATTATGGCACAAACAAAAGAACACATGTTCCTTGCACGTACCCTTGGTGTAAAACAGATGATTATTGCAATTAACCAGATGGATGCAACCACTCCACCATATGATAAAGCAAAATACGAGTCTGTAAAATCTGAAGTTGAAAAACTAGCAAAAAGTGTTGGTTACAAAGATGAACAAATCCAATTTGTCCCAGTTTCAGCATTTGTAGGTGACAACATATTAAAAGATAAAGGTAAACTCTCATGGTGGACTGGAGATACAATATTACAAGCAATTGATAAATTTGCTATCCCCGAGAAACCAACAGATCTACCATTAAGATGGCCTATACAAGATGTTTACACTATAAAAGGTGTTGGTACTGTCCCAGTTGGAAAAGTAGAAACAGGTATCATGAAACCAGGCCAGCAGCTCATCTTTAAACCAAGTATGAAACCTGGTGGTGCCACTGGTGAAGCAAAAACAATAGAAATGCACCATGAGCAAATAAGCCAGGCAATACCTGGTGATAACATTGGTGTTAACATGAGAGGCATAGCAAAAAATGATATTCGTAGAGGAGACGTCGCTGGCCCAGTAAGTAACCCACCAACTGTTGCTAAATCATTCACTGCTCAAATCATGGTCTTAAACCATCCATCAGTTATAACAAAAGGATACACACCAGTATTCCACTGTTACACTGCTCAGGTTGCATGTAGATTCGAAGAGATTCTAAAGAAACTTGATCCTAAAACAGGTCAGGTAAAAGAAGAAAAACCTGATTTCATAAAAACTGGAGACGCAGCAATAGTCAAGATAGTTCCTACACGCCCAATGGTCATTGAACCATCAAAGAAAATACCACAGCTTGGACGATTTGCTATTCGAGATATGGGACAAACAGTAGCAGCAGGTGTTTGTTTAGAAGTAGAGGAAGCCAAATAGGCTTCTTTATCTCTTTTTCTATTATTTTTAAAAACATGTAAATAATGTTTTCTGGAGCATTAAAGAATGGCGCAAAAGGCAAGAATATCATTGGTAAGCACTGATGCAAAAAGGCTTGACGAAGTTTGTATTCAGATTAAAATGATAGCCGAGCGAACAGGTGTAGCTCTTAGTGGGCCTATCCCATTACCAACTAAGCACCTTAAGGTTCCATGTAGAAAATCTCCAGATGGAGAAGGAACAGAAACCTGGGATCATTGGGAAATGAGGATTCATAAGCGACTTATTGATCTAGATGCTAGTGATAGGGCTTTACGCCAACTGATGAGAATTCAGGTTCCTGATGGCGTCAATATCGAAATTGTTTTAAGAAACTAATTTTTTACAAAAACTCTTTTTACATCTTTTCATTTACACTCTGTTTAGAATATTTCATGCTGAGGTAGCAAAGCACGGCCTACCGCGCCGGCCTTGAGAGCCGGTTCCTCAACTGGGGAACGGGAGTTCGAATCTCCCCCTCAGCGTAAAAATAAGTATTATTTAATCCATTTTAGGTTACTATCTGAGTTGCTTTTTCCCCTTATAAAAAATAGAAGAATAATAATTATACTGGCTATAAGGATATTTAGACCCATAAGTATGAAAGAAATACCCTCTGAAAATCTTCCACTCATCTGAAAAATAATGAAAACATTGATAATAAACACTATTATAATTACTAAAAATGCAATTTGTTTTATTCTTTTATACGTCAACATTCTACATTACTCTTTTATCAAGAGTGTTAAAAAATGTCTCAATGAATTTTGCATTTCTACCAATGTCAATTGCTCCCATTGTTAACGCGGACATGGATGATTCTGCAGATACAGTTCCAGATCTGTTTACATTAATTGTAAACTTAGCTTTTTTTATTAGTTGAAATTTTTTAACTGCTTTTATTTCTCCATTCATTTCAGCTGCAGATTCAATCTCTGCACCAATTTCAAGTAATGCTTGTTGGGCTGCATTAAATAATATGGAATAATCTTTTTGATATGTTTTTTCTGCTTTTGAGCTTGGCAATTTATCACCATTTATGACAAAAAAACTATAGTTAAATAGTTTTTCTTTTATTCTAGAAAAATATGTTTTCTACATATTAATTATTTTTTTATATCCTAAAGTTACTCATAAAATAATTAAAAGTAACTTCAAGAATTTATGAGATAAATAACAAAATTATAAATATTATGATTAAACGCGAAAAAATAGTTATAAAATTCAATTAAGAAGAAAATGCTATTGTGATGAAAAATGCGGTAAGTTTTTGAAATAATGCTTGTTTTACAATATTTAGATAAAAATGAAAATAAACCCATGGGGTTCAACAACATATCAAGATTATACTCGTCTTCGTAATGAATTTGGAATAGAAGAATTTTCTGAAGAAATATGGAAAAAACTGCCAAACCCTCATAAACTTTTACGACGAGGTATAATCTTTGGTCATAGGGATTTTAACATAATATGCGATTCAATAATAAACAAAAAACCATGGACTATTCTCACAGGACTTATGCCATCTGGAAAAATGCACCTTGGGCATAAGATGATAATCGATGAAATAATCTATTATCAAAGTCTTGGAGCTGAAATCGCAATAGCAGTAGCAGATATAGAAGCATTTGCAACAAGAGGATACACCTTAAAACAAGCCAGAGAAATGGCATTAAACGAATACATACTAAACTATATCGCATTAGGTTTAAAAACAAAAAAATGCAGAATCTACTTTCAATCTGAAAATCAAGATGTTAAAGACCTAGCATACATCCTTGGAAAAAAAATAAACTGGTCTCAAATGCAGGCTACATATGGGTTTGACGGGTCATGTAACATGGCACATATTTTTTCACCATTAATTCAAACAGGAGATATCCTTCATGTTCAACTTAAAAAATATGGTGGTATAAAACCCACACTTGTACCTGTAGGAGTTGACCAAGATCCTCATATACGTTTATGCAGAGATATTGCACAAGCCCATAGACTTTACAATGTTACTCTAACAAAAGATAACAAAATAGGAGTTTTTGTAAAAGTAGATGAAAACGTAAGCAATCTATTAGACAACGCAGAAAAAACACTTATTTCAATGAAGTTTTCTAAATTAAAACGCATAACAGATTATAAAGCAATATATGTTGAAGATGCAAAGGAAAAAGACATCCAAGCAATAGATCATGCTGTAGCTTTAACAGAACCAAAATTTGATGGTTATGGTTTCATTCAGCCATCAGCAACTTTTCATCGGTTTATGACAGGTTTAACTGGTGATAAAATGTCCTCCTCTAAACCTGAAAGCGCAATCTTTCTAACAGATTCACCACAAGAAGCTACAAAGAAGATAATGAATGCAAAAACAGGTGGAGCTATAAGCCTTGAGGAGCAAAAAAAACATGGTGGTAAACCAGATGAGTGTATGATTTATGAACTATTCCTTTATCATTTGATTGAGGATGATAAAGAATTACAAGAGATTTACAATACTTGTAAAAATGGTGAAAGAATGTGTGGTCATTGTAAAAAACATGCTGCACAATTAATGGAAAAACTAATTTTAGATATACAAGAGAAAAGAAAAAACGCTAAGACTAAAATAAGCCAGTATCTTAAATAAAAATAACTCTTTATTAATCATAAGATTTATACAAACCATCTTCTGTAGCAATTTCCTCAAATTTTAAATCAATTTTTTTCTGTTTTGCTGAAAAATTATTATGTAAGTCACTAAAAACTTCTTCTGACTCAGATGCTATTCCTCTAACAGGCATGCTAAGCCCAAAATCTTTTTTGCCTTTGATTGCTGCATCCAATATTTTTTTTGGATTCATACCTTTTTCCAGGTTTCTTAAGATTTTTCTTATGTCTCCTTGTACTATTCCAAAATTCCCCATGTTTTTTGCTATATTATTTTCAATGTCATCATCAATATGTCTTGCGATTTTTCCACCTATCCCTTTGATCAGGAAAGGGTTTTTTTGGTATTCTTTTAAAAGATAAATACCTATTTCTGGGTTGAAAAGGTAATAATCCTGTGACATTCTTTTAAAGTCTCTTCCAAATACTGCATTCCATCCAGTTGGGTGTTTTTTCCCATCCCGTATTATATCATTTAATACTTCGTTTCTATTTTTTATTTTCATTTACTCTACTCATTGTTATTAATAGTTTGGTATTTAAACATAATAGTATTTATGATTATTCAAAATAATACTATAAATTTAAGGTGATTTAGATTGCTTGTAAAAGAAGTTATGAATAAACCTGTGATTAAGATAGACTGTGAAAAAACTGTGCTTGAAGCATGTAACATGTATAAGGATTACAAGATTGGTACTTTACTTGTAACAAAAAAAGATGAATGTGTTGGCATAATAACTGAGCGTAATATTATTGAGAGAACGATATGTGCAGGTAAAAACCCTGGGAAAACAAAAGTTAAAGAAATAATGTCTACGAATATTAAAACCATCCATGCTCTAGATACTTTAGAAAAAACAATAGAGATTATGATTAAATATAATATCAAAAAATTACCTGTTAATTTAGATGATGAGATTGTAGGAATAATAACAGTAACAGATATAGCTAGAGCAAGACCAGATTTATCAAAAAGATTTATAGATTCTTGGGTTAAAGCCAGATGGCGAGATTAAAAATACTTTATTAGATAATGTTTACCCATACTATAGTTATTTCTTTAGGCACGTTTTTCTTATTTTTCAAATTATCATCTTTTTTGCTCATGCCTTTAAGCACCTTTCTTTGACTCTAATGCAAGTACTCTTGCTCTGTTACCAACAATTGTTACTTTTACTGCAAATTCCATTTCCTTTGCTTCTTCAGGGGTTGAGATTTGTCCAACAATTTTCATTTTTTATCGCTCCTCACCTCCTATTTTGTAATTTTTGTTTAAAAGGATTTGTTGTACAGAACTAACCAGCATTCTTTACATTTGTATCCTGAATTAAAAAAAGAAGATGTTATTTGTTTGTTTAGGATCAATATAGTAATAGATTATTCTTTACCAAAGATGTTATCTATCATCCATTGTGGATCAAAAGGTATCTGATCCTCATAACCCTGACCTACACCAATAAAAAGTAGTGGTTTTCCTATTGTATAAGCAACAGACAGGGCACTACCGCCCTTAGCATCAGTATCTACCTTTGTAAGAATTACAC
>Ga0172364_10003296_pt1 | contig 12891 bp, 12 predicted proteins | sample LakKivSesite10cm_FD_114545 | JGI IMG/M metagenome (GOLD analysis project Ga0172364, IMG submission 114545) | Sediment microbial communities from Lake Kivu, Rwanda - Sediment site 10cm | ecosystem: Environmental > Aquatic > Freshwater > Lake > Sediment | place: Rwanda: Western Province, Lake... | reverse complement strand
TTTTTTCCGTTTGCTCTTGCGTATTAACCGAGCGTGATCGGTTATTTGCGAGCGTTAGCGAGCTCGTATGGCTTTATGCCGTACTTTGCGCGTCAACCGAGCGTAACCGGTTGAGCGTAACCAGTCGAGCGTAACCAATTAAGAAAAATAAGAACGCGCCCGGGGAGATTTGAACTCCCGACAAACAGCTTAGGAGGCTGTTGCCCTATCCAGACTAGGCTACAGGCGCAATTTCTAACAATAATTTTATTGAATTTATTTCGAACTTTTAAATATTCCTGTAATCTCTGCTTTTGTTTCATTTTATTCTTATTTAAACAAAGGTATTCTATAAACGGTAAAACTGCCTGTATTATTGTATATACTACATTATCGAAAAGCTTTAATAGTTAGTGTGATATTTACATTAATGTAAGTGTAAAATTAACAATAAAGGTGCGCTATGCCTCAAAAAATAAGGAAAGGAACAATGAAACTCCACAATGGAAGAGACTTATCTGTTTATGTAACAGGCATGGAGAACAGCGTTCCTGAAAAAGTTAAATTAATGCCTTTTGTCAAAGAAGGGCTTATTGCTGAGATCGGCTGCGGCTCAGGAGCGGTTTTGGAAATTCTCTCAAAAAACTTCCCGAAGAGCAGAATCACTGGAATTGATGTTTCTGAGAAGATGCTGAAAATAAGCAGAGAGAGAAAATATTCAAACAATAATATTGAGGTGAGACTGGGAAATGCTTTAGAAAAAAATTTTGATAATGAAAGCCTTGATACAATAATTTTCTGCTCTGTCCTTCATGAAATATTTTCATATAACAATTATAAAAAAGAGACTGTTGAAAAAGCCATTACAAATGCTTACGACATGCTCAAACCAGAGGGAAGAATTATTATCAGGGATGGAGTCAAGCCTGAAGGAAGCATAGTATACCTAAAGGTCAAGAATTTAGAGGTTGAAAAAAAGTTTTACAGGTTCTCAAAGGAATTCGGCCCGCATAAGGTGCGTTATAGAAAAAAACATACCAAAAATTCTGAATTAATAGCAGTTAAAAAAGTTGATGCAATGGAATTCCTAAGCAAATACTTCTATGACGAAAACTGGAATCTTGAAGTTAGGGAACAGTTTGGAGTTCATACCAAAAAAGAATATGAAAATTTGATAGAGCACTGCGGCTTTAAGATAGTTTATTCTGAGTCTTACTTGATTTATTTTCTTAAGAATAAGTATCTGAATGATGTTAACATATTTGAAAAGAAAAATGGAATCTATGTTCCAACAAATTATCCTGATTCGACTCTAATTTTAGCAGCAGAGAAAGGATGAGAAAAATGAAAATGCCGAAATCCGGATTTGTAAATGAGAAAAATATGGCTGAGGTCACTGACTGGTATCAGGCAACAATGACAGGCGCTTATTTCAAGAATTCTTACAATGACAGATTGAATTTTGAATTGTTTGTAAGGAAGCTGCCTGAGCACAGGTCTTATCTCGTATCTGATGGATTGGAGCAGGCACTTTATTATCTTAAAAACATGAAATTCAGCGAGGATTACATCAAATGGATGAAGGGGCAGCCCGAGTTCAAGAATTTTGATGAGGGCTTCTTTGATTATCTCAGAAAATTCAAGTTTGGTGCAGATGTGTGGGTTGTTCCTGAGGGAACTATTATCTTTCAGAACGAGCCAATTCTAAGAGTTACTGGAAATGCAATAGAAGCCCAATACATTGAAACATACATTCTTAACACGCTTCATATGCAGACAACAATAGCCTCAAAGGCCTCTAGAGTTGTGGATGCTGCTAAAGGCATTCCTGTAATTGATTTTGGCCTGAGAAGGGCTCATGATGTTCTGGCTTCAAGAGCAGCTTATATTGGCGGCTGCAACGCGACCTCAAATGTTTTTGTTGCAAAAACCTTTGGAATTCCAAAATCAGGCACAATGGCTCATTCATTTATTCTTGCATCGGATTCCGAGTTAGATGCTTTTAGGAATTATGCGAGAGTGTATCCTGACAATTCCGTATTCCTGATAGATACCTATGACATAATTGAAGGGGTAAAAAATGCGATTGTGGTTGCAAAAGAGATGGAAAAAGAAGGGCACAGGCTAAAGGCAGTAAGACTTGACAGCGGCGATTTAATTCAGATGAGCAAAAAAGTTAGGGAAATGCTGGATGCAACTGAATTGAATTATGTCGGAATCTTTGTTAGCGGCGATTTGGATGAGTATAAGATAGATTATCTGGTAAAGAATAATGCGCCAATAACAGGTTTTGGTGTTGGGACTAAGATGGACAGCTCAGAAGATGCGCCAACTATAAACATGATATACAAGTTAGATGAGATAATAAATTCAAGGCAGCGCATTCCAAAGATAAAACTCAGCAAGGATAAGCTCACCCTGCCAAAGAGGATGCCACTGAGAATTTATGGAAGGGACGGCTCATTTGAAAAAGACATACTGGCTTTAGATGATGAGAAGATAGAAGGCGCCCATCCTCTTCTAATAAAGATTATTGAAAAAGGGGAGCTGATTTATGACATGCCCAGCTTGGACGAAATCAGAAAATATCATTTAGAGCAGATTTCAAAGCTGCCTGAAAAATACAAATCATTGGAAAACTCTGTTGAATATCCTGTTGAGTTAAGCCCGGGGCTTGAAGCCCTGACTGAAAAACTGATTGAAGAATACAAAAATGGGAATAATACAAACAAAGGTGGTTAAAATGAAAAAAGCAAATATTGTTTTCTTTGATGTAGACACGCAGAACGATTTTATGTGCAGGGAATTCGTCAATGAAAAAGGGCTTACTAAAAAGGGCGCCCTCTATATAAGCAATGCAGAGGAGATAATTCCAAACCTGGAGCAGATAACAAGATATGCACAACAACATACAATAAGGATTCTCGGCTGTGTTGATAGGCATTTCCAGGCAGACCCTGAACTGGTTACAAATGGGGGCGCATTCCCTGAACACTGCATGGACGGCACTTATGGACAGAAAAAGATAACTGCAACAACTCCGCCAAATCTTAAGTTCATCGAAAACAGGGGATACAGCTATGGTGAACTTGAGGATATTGTCAAAAGCGGCTGCGAGATGTATTTTGAAAAGCAGAGCTTCAATGCATTTGATAATCCAAATGCAAAAAAAGTTCTTGAGATTCTGAAACCAGGAGTTGTGGTGGTTTACGGGGTTGCAACTGACTTCTGCCTCAAATATGCTACTCTGGGGCTCAGCGCCGCCTTGAAAAAGAATGGCACCAAAATATACCTAGTGGAGGATGCAATAAAGGCGGTCAACATCAACCCTGATGATGGAAAAAAAGCAATTGAAGAAATGCTGAAAGAAGGGATTCAGTTGATAAAAACAGAGGATGTCTTGGAGGAAAAAACATGAGAATCAATAATATAAGAGAAGAAGATGAAGAAAAAATAAGAGAGCTGTATTTGAAAAATCCCACTGAAGCATTAAAAATTAATGCAAAGAAAACAGTTGAAAAAATAGAAGAATTCATATTGAAAGAGGTTAAAAAAGCCCGCGCATCAGGAGTTATTCTCGGTTTAAGCGGAGGAATAGATAGCGCAATCGTTGCAACTCTGTGCAAAAATGCAGTTGGCCCCGAAAAAGTTTACGCCCTGATGATGCCGTCTGAAACAAATCAAAGTTCAGATACGAGCAGCGCAGTTGCACTTGCAGAAAAGCTTGGCATAAACTATAAGATAATTTCAATCTCTGACATTGAAGAGGTTTTTCTGAAAACAGGAATGTTTGACGAATTCATGAGCAGGGCAAATCTAAAGCCGCGCATCAGAATGACTTTTTTATATGGAGTTGCAAACGCAAAAAATTATCTTGTGACTGGCTGCGGCAATAAATCAGAATTGAGCACAGGGTATTTTACAAAGTTTGGCGACGGTGGCTGCGATATTCTTCCAATAGGCGACTTGTACAAGACCCAGGTTTACCAGCTGGCAAGACGCCTTGAAGTTACTGAAAGCATCATTCAGAGAATTCCTACTGCTGGATTGTGGAAGGGGCAGACAGATGAGGATGAGATGGGAATCAAGTACAAGGTTCTGGATAAGGTTCTTCTCGGGCTTGAGCTTGGAATTGAAAAGAATGCAATAGCTGAAAAACTGAAAATACACAAGGAAACAGTTGAAGCAGTAGTGGACAAAATCCTGAAATCCCAGCACAAGAGAGAGATGCCGGTAAATCCTGAAGCAGCAGATGCAGCAAAATCTGGAAGTTATGTATTAAACAGAATTAATGAGGTGCTTGAAAACAAAGCAATAGAATGGCTAAATACACCTATTGTTGCCTTGAAAAACAGCACCCCTCTGGAAGTGCTAATGGAAGGTGAATCTGGCAGGAAGAGAGTTTTGGATATTCTAAACAGAATGGAGTGGGGCATTCCTGAATGATTAATGTGATAAAAATGCAAGATGAAAAAAGACAAACAGGTTAAAAAATGATAAACAAAATAAAAAGGGGGCTCTTCATCGGAAGGTTCCAGCCGTTGCACATTGGGCATCTGGCTGTGATTGAAGAGATGGACAGGAATCCTGACCTGGACGAGCTGATAATCGGCATTGGAAGCTATCAGTATGATTACATACATAAGAAGCCTGACATGAATATTACAGATAATCCATTCACAGGAGAAGAAAGATGCAAGATGATTGAGCAGGTTACTAAAAACCATATTGAGAAAAAAACACACATAATTCCCATTCCCGACATTCACAATTATCCCAGATGGGCCGACCATGTAAAAGGGCTTATGCCTGAGTTTCATGTGGTATATTCTGGGAATACAATTGTAAAAAAGCTCTTTGAGGAACAGGGATACAAAGTGATAAGCATCAGCAAGATAGATGTCTCAAGCACTACAATCCGCAGCATGATTGTGAACGATGAGGAAAAATGGAAAACCCTTGTTCCAGAAGAGATTGCTGGTTATATTATGAAAATCAATGGTGCTGAAAGGATTAAAACTTTGTTTAGAGAGAAAGAAAGATTGAGAGGTCCTTCTCCAACTGCAGACATCATAATAAAATGCTATAAAAATGCAGAGGGCGGGCTTGAAGAAAAAAATTTCAGCGGCATAGTGCTTGTGGACAGAAAATATTTTCCTTTTGGCCGGGCCCTTCCAGGCGGTTTTATTGAATATGGCGAGACAGCAAGGGCTGCTGCAGCAAGAGAGGCGTTTGAGGAAACTTCCCTTGAAATAGAGATAGAGCGGCTTCTGGGGGAATATTCTGACCCGGAGCGTGATTGCAGGCGGCACACTATTTTAATATGCTATATTGCGCACGCGTTTGGCATTCCAAAAGCAGGAGATGATGCAAAGGACGCTAGGGTATTCAGCGTGGATGAGATAAAAAAGCTCGTTGGGGAAAAATCCCTGTGCTTTGACCATTCAAAAATATTGCAAGACTACTTAAATCTAGAAAATGTCAATGATATTTATTCTGATGAAAATAGGAGGGAAAAAACGTGAAGCTTGAAGATATTTCAAAGATACTTGTGGTGACAAAAAAGACAAGATTGGACTATTACATAAACTCTTATGGTGCTGAAGCAGAAAAGATTCTCAAAAGCAAGAAGATAGATTACGAGAGTTATATGAAAGAGCAGGAAAATCATTATTCCACTTTAAAAACAGTTGAGGATGTTATTAAAAAGCATGCATTGAATTATGAGATTGCATTAAAGGATTATTTGAAAGAAGATAATTTCAGGGATATTTCTCTTGTGATAAGCGTTGGCGGAGACGGCACATTTATTGACGCCTCACATTTCATTAACGATAAAATACCTCTTTTAGGAGTTAATTCAAATCCTCTTCCTGACGGAAAGTTTGATGTGAGTTACAGCATAGGGCATTATCTCTCAACCAAGAAAGAGGATTTTGCAGAAAAATTCAGGATGCTTTTGAACGGAAATTACAAAATCCGTGAGCAAAAGAGGGTGCAGGCAAAACTCAATACCATAACAGGAATTCCTCCTGCAATAAATGAAGTCTATCTGGGAAAATATTGTATAATGGACGCTTCAAGATACGAAATAACAATCAATAGTTCTGATGAACTGCGCCAAGAACAGCAGATAAGCAATGGCGTAATCATAAGCAGCATAGACGGATGGAGCGGTTGGGTGGGAAATTACGAGGACGCTCCTGTTTATGACGATTCAACAAAGGATTTATTGTGTTATTATGCTATAGCTCCAAACAAAAGAGTAAGATTTAAAAGCGGCTTTGCAGAAAAAATCAGGGTAAAATCCCTGATGTATAACGGTGTTATCACAGTAGATTGCTCAAGGGACAGATGGAAGTATGATTTTCTCGACGGCTATGAGGCAGTCATTGAAATGTCTAGCAAGGATTTGAAGCTGATTAGGTTCGGATGATACCAAAACTTTTTTAAATAATCTCAACATTAATGAAAATTAAGATGGATAAAAGAAATCTTGTTTTTGTTACAGTGGATATGGTTTTGTTTACTATAAGAAATAAAGAATTGCATGTCCTTCTCGTCAAGCGCGCATTAGAACCATTTAAAGGAATGTGGGCGCTGCCAGGAGGCTTTCTGAGACCTGAGGAAGAGCTTGAGGCTGCTGCCAAGAGGGAGCTTTATGAAGAAACAGGAGTGAAAAATGCTTTTCTAGCACAATTGTACACAAAAGGCGATATTGGCAGAGACCCTAGAGGCAGGGTAGTCACAGTAGTTTATTATTCTCTAATGGACTCTTCAACAGTTGAACTCAAAGCCAGCACAGATGCTGCGGAAGCGTCATGGTTTTCAGTTAAAAATCTTCCAAAGCTAGCTTTTGACCATGAGAAAATAATCCAAAACGCTGTTGAAAGGATAAGGAATAAGATAGAATATACCAACATTGCATTCCAACTGCTTCCAGAAAAATTCACATTAAGCGAATTGCAGAGTGTTTATGAAATAATCCTTGACAGGAATCTTGACAAGAGGAATTTCAGGAAGAAGGTCGATGAGTTGAATATCCTTAAAGAGCTTAAAGAAAGAAAGATGGAAGGCATTCACAGACCTGCAAGGCTTTATTCTTTCATAATGGAGAAGAAGGAAAGCCTCTTCAGCGCAAAGAAAAGGATTACTGGATAGATTTCTATAATGCATAATGAAGATTTTATAAAAAATATTTAAATATGCGCTCAATAATCATTTCTTTATGTACAGAATTAAGCAGGTTCCTGAGGACTTTGTTGTAAAAGAGATAAGCAATATAGAGCTAAGGAAAAAAGGTGACTATTCTTATTTTCTTTTGAAAAAAAGGGATTACACAACTCAGAAGGCAGTTGAGGAGTTTGCTAAGAATGCAGACATCAGATTAGATAATATTAGCTATGCCGGCACAAAGGACAAGCATGCATTGACTGAACAGCTCATTTCAGTGTGGTATGGAAACCCTGCGCTTGAAAACATCGCTCTCAAAGACATCCAGCTGAAATTTTTGGGAAAGGGCTATCTCAAGATAAACACCGGCGACCTTATAGGAAATGAATTCCTGATTACAGTTAGGAATTTGGAAGATGAGGATATCATAAGCTTTGCAAATAAGCTTTTTGAAGAGGAAGTCAGGGAGGATTTTGAGCTTGATGATGTTAAGAGGAAAATGCTGATTTCAGATGTTGAAGAAGCATTCAGGAAAAAAAGGTTCTTCGTTCCAAATTATTTTGATGAGCAGAGGTTCTCAAAGAACAATTGCATGATTGGCAAGTTTATAATAAGCAAAAAATTTGAGGATGCTGTGGAACTCATACTCAATTTTGACATTGAGGAAAAAGTTTTAAAAGAAAACTGGAGAAAGTGGGAGTTGCTTCTTGGAAAAACCAAAAGCAGTATTGAAACAAATGTGCTGAATCATCTGATAAGCAACAAGAATGATTTCATAGGCGCTTTGCGAACGATTCCAAAGAAGATTTCAAAAATGTATATTCACAGCTTTCAGAGCTTGATTTTTAACACGACTCTTGCAGAATTGATAAAAGAATGGTTTAACGGGTGCATAGAAGTTGTTTACAGCAGGGGAATGCTTGTTTTTCCAAAAAAGATTTTTTATTCTGGCGCAGCAGGATTTTCTGAAAAATCAGGAATGAAGATTCCGATTGTCGGATTTGGAACAGAGTTAGAGGAATTAAAAGCTAAAGATGCTAAGGTGCATGATGTTATTAACAGAATGTTAGAAAAAGAAGGCATCTCAACCAGGGACTTTGTTATAGCAAACATGCCTGAACTAACTTCTGAAGGTGATTTGAGAAATGCTTTTACAGAGATAAAAGATTTCAAAATAAAGGAGTTTGGAGAAGACGAGCTAAACAAGGAAAAATACAAGTTTGTGCTCTCTTTTACTCTTGAAAAAGCCTCCTATGCTACGATTGTGATAAAGAACCTCTTCGCATAACTGCTTATTTCTTATTTCTATTTGTTAATTCTTTAAGTTTCTTAATGATTTCCCTGCGAACAGCTGGAACTGTCTGCTCACCGTTTATTTCTAAAAGAATTCCTTTTTCGCGGTAAAATGGAATCAGCTTTTCTGTTATCCTGTGATATACCTCAATTCTCTTCAGCACAGATTTTTCGTCATCATCATCCCTCTGCACCAAGGGAATTTTGCACTTGTCACAAAGAAGCTCCTTCTTTGGAATCGGCCTTGTAAATATGTTATAATTCCTACTGCATTTTCCGCAGCTGTATCTTCCCATAAGTCTCTTCTTGGCAGCTTCATCGCTGATTTCCATGAAGATGGCAGCGTCTAGTTTTGAGCTTGAGTCCAAAAAACCTGCCTGCACCATGTTTCTCGGATAACCGTCTAATATGAATCCTTTCTTGGATTTTAGTTCTGTTAATTTTTTTCTTACAATCTCATTTGTAATTTCATTAGGAACCAGCTTTCCTCGTTTTATCAGAAAATCTGCCTTTTTGCCAATCTCTGTTTTCCTGTTTATCTCTTCTCTAAAGATATCACCCGTAGAGATATGCGCCAGTCTATATTTCTTTGCAAGAAGTTCTGCCTGGGTGCCCTTTCCAGAGCCGGGCATTCCTATTATAATTATGTTCATTTTAGCCAGCATCAAATATTTTTTAATTCTGATAGCGTAATTTGTAATTATTCTGGTTTTTGGAATTAATGTTGAGATTAATATCTTTAGTATCTTGATTAATATTTAATTTTTAATTAATATTTAATAATAATCAACACGATAATAAAATAATAAATATAATTTATGAAATATAATTAAGCAATAAAAATAATATATTGCGAATATCAGTCAATGATAGTGAAAAATTGTAAAACAATTAATGATTAAAATAATTTAGTTTGTTAAAATAAAAAATAAGATAAATCAATTATTCACTCAAAATGCTCATCCGAAGTAACCGGGCTTCTCCTCTTTAGCTTCTTTTACATAAGATGATTTCAATCCTTCCTTGAAAGCAGCATATGCCTTGAGCACTTCTTTTGTTACAGAAGGGCCTACTTTTTTAAGCGCTTCATCAAAATCCTTTTTTGTAATCTCTTTTGCCTTGATTTCTTTTCTAAGCGCAAGTATTCCAGCCTCTCTGCATACTGCCTCAATGTCTGAACCAACATAACCTTCTGTCTTCTTTGTCAATTCCTTCAAATCAACGCCTTTCAGAGGCATTGTTTTTGTGTGTATCTTGAATATTTCCAATCTTGCTGCTTCATCAGGCGCTTCTGTAAGTATTATCCTGTCAAATCTTCCTGGTCTCAGCAGTGCAGCATCGACCATGTCAGGCCTGTTGGTTGCTCCTATTACAACGACATCATGCAGTTCTTCCAATCCATCAATTTCAGTCAGTATTTGATTTAGCACGCTGTCTGTAACGTGAGAGTCTGCAGAAATTCCTCTCTTTGGGGTCAATGCATCAATCTCATCAAAGAAAACTATTGTTGGAGCATTCTGCCTGGCTTTCTTGAAAACTTCCCTGACTGCTTTTTCTGATTCGCCAACCCATTTGCTGAGAAGCTCAGGCCCTTTCACCAGGATGAAATTTGCTTGTGATTCATTTGCAACTGCCTTTGCCAGCAAAGTCTTGCCTGTTCCTGGAGCTCCATAAAGCAGAATTCCTTTTGGAGGCCTTATGCCCATCCTTTTGAATGCATCAGGATTATTCAAAGGCCACTCAACTGCTTCCTTCAGTTCCTGCTTCACATTTTCCAGGCCGCCAATCTGCTCCCATTTGAGTGTTGGAACTTCCACAAGCACTTCCCTCATTGCAGAGGGTCTAACTACTCTCAATGCCTCTTTGAAATCATTTTCTTTCACAATAAGTTTTTCAAGCACTTCTTTTGGCATAGGCTCGTCTTCCTTGACTTTCAACTCAGGAATTACGCTTCTCAGCACAATCATTGCCGCTTCTTTCGCCAATGATTCCAAATCAGCCCCAACAAATCCGTGTGTGATATCTGCAAGCTTCTTTAGATTTACATCTTTAGCAAGAGGCATATTTCTGGTGTGAATTCTGAGAATCTTCAGCCTGCCTGACTTGTCAGGCACGTTGAGTTCTATTTCCCTGTCAAACCTTCCAGGTCTTCTCAAAGCCGGATCCAATAGATTGGGAACATTTGTGGCTGCAATCACCACTACTTTGCCTCTTGATTTCAAGCCGTCCATCAACGCCAATAATTGCGCAACCACTCTTCTCTCAACCTCGCCCTTGCTTTCCTCTCTCTTTGATGCTATTGCATCAATCTCATCTATGAAAATTATTGATGGAGCGTTCTTCTCTGCCTCTTCAAACTTTTTGCGAAGGTTTTCTTCGCTTTGCCCATAGTATTTGCTCATTATTTCAGGGCCATTGATTAGTATGAAATGGGAGCTTGTCTCATTCGCAACTGCCTTTGCTAATAATGTCTTGCCAGTTCCTGGAGGACCGTGCAGCAACACTCCTTTTGGCGGCTCTATTCCCAATTTTTCAAAAATCTCAGGATGCTTTAGCGGAAGCTCGACCATTTCCCTTACTTTTCTTATCTCATCGTCAAGCCCTCCTATGTCCTCGTAGGAAACTTCAGGTATGCGCTCTTTTGAAACCTCCACTGCCTGCGGGGTAAAGCTTATTTCAGTGGCTTCTGTGATTATAACGGGCTTTCTTGGATTTGTTTCTACAATCATGAATTTCAGGTCAGAAAATCCGAAGCTGAATGCGCTCTCATCAAAATCTCCCAATGCCCTAAACACTTCAGACATGTCTGAAAAAAGTTCTGACTGGCTTAATGCCATTCTCCTGCTTTTTGCTCCGCCCAGGCTTACGATATCGCCTTTTACAACGCACCTTCCAAGAAGCCCCTGTTTGAATATGCTCATTGGAGATGCCTTGACATAAACGTCTTTTCTGGCAGGGGCTATGGTGACTTTTTTTGCCTCTTTTATATCCGCCTTGCGTATTCTAACTACATCACCTATGCTCGTGTTGGCATTTCTTCTAGCTATTCCGTCCATTCTGATAATGTCGAGCCCTTCATCTGCAGGATATGCCCTGTCAACTAATGCTACTGTTTTTCTAGCGCCTTCCAGCTCAACAGCGTCTCCTGGCCTGACATTGAGTTCTTTTCTGGAATTGCTATCCAGCCTCACTATGCCCTTGTTTACATCTTCTTGCAATGCTTCGCTTACCTTTAATTTTAGTTCTTCAACCACGTTTACCACCATTATGAGTATTTTTACTTAAACGTCCTATTATCTGAAAATTTATCTGCTATTTTAATATTTTCGCATGATGCTTAAAAAATTTATTGTATGTAAATGATGTTTTGACTTCGGTTAATTTATAGCAAATATTTTTGTCTTTATAAGATTAATGATATTCTTTATAAAATTTAGATGATATTAATACTTTATAAAGTTTGATGGATATTAATATTATAACAAATACATAATATTACAAACACACAATAAATTTAATATTATAATAAATACAACATATAATAAATATGGCATTATAATGAATACAGCTAACAACGTGTATCAAAAACATAGATTAAAGCAGATAAAGAATTTATAAAAAATCAATGAATGCTATTTATCCTATGTACTGCTGCCCCTGAGCTTTATCTGCAACCCTTGGCATAGGCAATGGCGGAGGCAGGCTTATCTCCCTGCTGACAACTATGGCTTCTATGTTGCACCTTGCAAGTATCGCATCCATTACGGGCTTTATTATTGAAGGGTCTATTTTCTTGTCTTTTTTCCACTGCTTCACTGCCTCGTCAGCTATCTTTTGCTCCTCTGCATCTATGAGTTCGCCTTCTAGCACTATCTCTCCAATGTCATTTTTTCCAGATTCACTCTCATAGCTTGACTTGAATTCGAACAATACTTTTATTCCAGCTTCCTTTCCCTTCTTGTATTTCAGCTCCTCTTTGTCAATGTCTTTTATCTGCACATTGTTATTTATGTTTATGCTTTTGTTCGGAATTTCCTTTCTCTGAGCACTTATCTTATTAAAGCTGAATCCTATAATCATATTATCACCCGAATACGATTTTTTCCCTGACGTATTTAAATCTTTTGATTTGGTATTTAAAAGACATTTATCAAGCTAAGTTAAACAAATACCTAAATAAAAGATAATAGTTAAGAAATATAAAAAACATTAAAAAATAAATTATGAATAAAATAAAAATAAAAAGAGGAAGATAATAAGACATTAGGATATCAACATCAACAACAAACAAAACAAAAAACATTTTCATATGCATCATTACAAGAAAAATAATAAAAAATAAATATCATTAAAAATTAAATCATAAGAAAAAAATATTAAAAAATTATAATAAAAAATAAATATCATTAAAAATTAAATCATAAGAAAAAAATATTAAAAAATTAT
>Ga0172364_10003292_pt1 | contig 12896 bp, 11 predicted proteins | sample LakKivSesite10cm_FD_114545 | JGI IMG/M metagenome (GOLD analysis project Ga0172364, IMG submission 114545) | Sediment microbial communities from Lake Kivu, Rwanda - Sediment site 10cm | ecosystem: Environmental > Aquatic > Freshwater > Lake > Sediment | place: Rwanda: Western Province, Lake... | reverse complement strand
TTTTGATTCATATTAAAACTAAACAAAAATATTTTATATCATGGCGCAAAATCACAAAAAAGAAGCATCAAAATCACATAAATCATTCAACAATTCCGTATTAAACAAAAACATTAATAAATGATTGTTTATACCAGAAAAAATAATAAAACATAATTGAAAATAATAGACAATAATTGAAAACAAACATTTGATGAAAGATGCAGCAGTTTAAAATCAAATTTTCAGCTATAGAAATAAGGCATTTGCTTATTGCTTGGTTAGTAATATCAATAGCTTTTTCCATAGCATTTGGAATAAGTATTTTTGTGAGCATGTTCACTGTAGGACTTGGTTTTATAGCGCATGAGCTTTCTCATAAGGCAGTCGCCCAGCGCTTTAAATGCTTTGCAGAGTTCAGGGCCGACTTCGGCATGCTCTTACTTGCAATTATTTTTGCATTCATGGGGTTTGTGTTTGCAGCACCAGGAGCTGTTGTGATACTTGGCAGGGTCAGAAAAGACCAGTACGGGAAAATATCTCTTGCAGGACCCCTTGCAAACATCATTCTCGCACTATTGTTCTTTTTCCTGGCGTTAAATCCTGCTTCATTTTTGAAGACAATAGCAGTTTACGGCTTTCAAATAAATTCCTGGCTTGCACTCTTCAATTTAATCCCTTTTGGACCTCTTGACGGCAGAAAGATTCTGTTTTGGAATAAGAAGATATTTGCGCTTGTATTAATTACAGCGCTTTTGCTTGTTTTCGGGATGCCATCATTGCTGAGCAATCTTGCACTTGGCTGAATGCCCTTGGTGGCGAATGGTTTCAGTTGTTTGGATGAACAAGATGTTTGGATAGACGAGAATTAATTCTAAACATTGATTTTAATAACCATTAATTTTAATAATCATCATCCTGTGAATCAGGATTATCTTCCTGACCAAAGTAATCATCGCCCAATCCCAAATAATCTTTTAGAAACTTTTTTGAAAAATCAAAGCCGGATTTCTGCTTGATGGCCTCGGTGACACAACTTATGACTGAAAAAATCACCTTATGTTCAATCATCATAAAGAATCTACCATCGCACATTTCGAAATTTTCTAATTCTATATCATTAAAAGTTCCATATTTTTGAATAAGTTTTTCTGCGTATTTATACGCTTTCCTTTCATTTGGGAAAGGCGATAGATATTTTTTCGTGCTCTCATCAATGTTTTTTAAATTGTCATGCTTTTTTAAAGTTTCATTGACATTATTTTGTAAAAATTTATTTACGTCAGCAATAACACTGTTTCTCAACGTTGAGTAAATTTCAGCAATATATGTATTTAATAAATCCTTGTATTCTGATTCATTATACAGAATGTCTGCTCCCATAATCTGTTTATCAAAAAGAATGGCAAATCCCGAGAAGATATCGCAGGCTACACCAGCGTTTTGATTTTTGATGTTTTTCACAAAGCCTTCAATGCAGTCCATTGCATTTATTGAAAGAGTTTCTTTATGCGTTTTAAGCTCGCTTTCAGGTGAGTATTCTTCCAGAAGCACAGCATTTGTTTTTAAAATATCATAAGTATCAGGAGTTATCCAAGATGCTTCTATTGCATTGTCCTCAATTATTTGTTCGATGTTTTCTGGAATTTTTTCAAGAACCCTGACTTTCTCGTTGGAAAAAATTTTCTCAAATTCCTTCTTCGTCTTTTCTGCTTTTTCTTCTGTTTTTTTATTTTCAAGCTTTTCATAGAACTCTGAAATCCATATTTTGGGGTCCAAACCCCTGCTAATGAGAATTCCCTCAATTTTTTTTATATGCTGTTCTTTGACATAGCCCCTTCTGAGAAGACTTAGATAATAATTTACTCTTCTGTTAAACTCATCGTCAATTGGAAGGTAAGCCATGGCAGTACCTCAAAGACTGTTAGAACCTATCAAATTCATTTTACTATTTAAATCTTCCCATTTTAATTACCTAATAGTAATTACATATCTTTGTAACAACACTGTTGAACATCATAGTTAAACAATCCGGTTATAGAAAATCGATTCAGCAGCATGGCAAGTTAAAAAGATAAGGAAATCAGCAATGAAATCACATACATTATAATAAAAAAATAAAAATAGATTATTTTATTTCTTATTTTTTCTTTACTTTCCTAACTAATTTTGTAGCTTTCTTTTGGAAGAATGCTAGGTATATTATTGGCAAAATTCCTACTGTATTAAAGATAAATATTGCAATAAACCAGCCCATCTGGTTGTGTCTTCCTGCTTTCCAAAGCCCTATTCCCTTCCAGACAGCGTCCCATATTACTACCAACATTAACATTACTATCCAGAACGCCCCCATTGGGTATAGCATATTATATGGATACATAGTCCCACCTCATTCTTGTTTTGCCTGTTTTCTGCTTAAAGCAGCAATATTTTAGCACGAAAGGTTTTGTTTTATTTAAATGTTTTGAGTGTTAATTGTGGAAGCATTTCAGCAGGTTAATCCAGTTTCTGTTAATCCAGTTTATCGGCTTCATAAACATTTTCATAAACAAAATCCTGTTGGTCATAAACATTTTTTATAAATCGTGCTGTATCTGGACAGGCGATTTTCTTTCTAGAAACAATCAAATCAACTTTCCACTTTTCAACTATACTGCTCATTTCAGTGCAGTTTGTTGAATTGTAAAATCTTATTGCATCTTCAATTCGCTCTTCCTGCCTGTCAAATGTGCCTAACTGTGCAGGTATCAGTGCCTGAACCATGTTTTTGCTTATGGGATATACTGCAGAGCTCATGAATACTGGCGTCATTATGGTTTTATTGCTGTAATGCTCCCCAGTCCACTTTAAGGAATCATAATCCTTCTGATAGACAACCATTTCAGAATATGTCCTTCTGTCATCCACAAGCCCGTACCTGCTTGCGAATACAGAAACAAAAATAATTATTGTTATAAGAACTATTATAATTCTCGTAACATTCCTGCTTATGCTAAAATGCCCTAAAAGTTCATTCACATATTTCAGAAATGCTGTTGCGCCTATTGCTGATAAAGGAACAAGGGAAAGAAGCGCATAATAGAGTACTCTCTGATACGGGGCTAAGATGCTGAACTCATAATTGTGAAATATTGCTGTTAGAGCAGTTGTCACTATGGCAAATATCACTATAAAATTCTCCTTTGGTTTCTGAAGCCCTGTATAGATTCCTATCAAAGCAAGAATTGTTGCAGGAATTGTGTATAAGAATGGAAGGAAATATTTTATCTCAAGCCCTGTCCAGCCAAGAGGGAATATAAAATATTTAGCCAATGTTGCAAGCACAGGCCTTCCTGAAATTTTCAGCAGCACAGTGAGAGATGAAAAAGCAACTATCGCTAAAGCAGTTATCATTAAAAGAATTTTTTTCTGGGAAACAATGAATTTTTTATTCAAAAGCAGGTATATTATGGCTGCCGGGATGAAGATGGCTGCAGACGGCGGGTGTATAAGGAAAGTTATTGCCAGCAGCAAAACTGATTCAAGGAATTTTTTCCTGTCATTATCTTCAACCCCCTCTATGAAGAAGAGCATGAAAAGATACATAAAAGGAATGCTCATTGTAAGAGGGGTGAAAAAATCGATTCCGAGAATATTGACGCTGCTTTTTAGTAATGCAAAAAACAGGACAGAAAATATTGCTGTGCAATAATTCTTGGTTATCTTTTTCACAAAAATGAAGAGTGCAATTGAAGACAGCACTGCAAATATCGCTGGCAGATATGCATAGAAGATTATGAAATTCTGGCTTCCAAGCAAAACTGCAAAAATCGCCCATATGAAATGGAAGCCGAGTTCAAGGTCTAGGTGCGGCTCATTAAAGTAGGGGTTCCAGTTAAGCTTCCCTTCTGAAACAGAAACAATCTGGGCAAGATGCTGCCATTCATCTACATGAATTGGAAATTTATAGTTTGAATGAAGACTGTAAGTCCTGAAAAAGACAAATATTAGTATTAATAAGAGTAAAAGAATTTTGAAAAGACCCTTCCAATTTCTTTTATAAGTGATTTTTTCTTTTTTATAATTCATTTTATATCATTTATCTCATTTTATCAAAATCTTTTTATCTTCATTTATCCTCTTTGGAGATTATTTTTTATTTCCCTGTTCATTTCTCAAATTATCTCTTTCTTTAGCCATATATCATATTTTCTTTATTTGTTTTTTATTATTACTTTTTTTATCTTTTATTTTCTTTTATTTTTTCTAATGTCTCTTTCGATGCCAAGATGAAAAATTCAAAAATATCTTTGCTGCTCAGCTTTGAGCTTCCAAGCTTCCTATTTCTAAAAACAATTGGAATCTCTCTTATTAAAAAGTTGTGTTTAACTGCCTCGCAAACCATCTTCAGCTGGAATGCATAGCCGCCAAAACCTTTTCCTGATTTGTAGTCAATTGTCTCTAAAACCTCCCTGCGATATGCCCTGTAGCCTGTTGTTACATCCTTTACCTTCAATCCTGTGGCAGGATAGCTTACCAAATTCGCAAGGGCGCTTATAATCCTTCTTCTGGCAGGCCATCCAATAATCTTTCCTCTCTCTATATAGCGGGAGCCCAACACCACATCAGAATCTTCCAATCCTTTTAGAAGAAGAGGCAAATCTTTTGGGTCATGGCTGAGGTCTGCATCCATTTCTATAATGAAGTCAGCATGAAGCCTTTTGATTGCAAATTCAAAACCTGTAATATAAGCATTGCCGATTCCAGGTTTTCTTTTATTGTTGATTACAAATATTTTTCCTTTATCCCTCTCCTGCAATTTTTTTTCTATCTTAAAAGTAGAATCAGTTGAGTGGTCGTTTATGAAAAGTATCTTTAAAGAAATTGTTTGAATTATTTTTAGCTTATTGGACTGCAAATCTTTCAAGGCAATTTGTTTCGGAATCCTTGTTTTCAATATTTTACCTGCTATCAGCTCAACATTTTCCTCTTCATTTTTTGTTGGAATGCAGATTACAACCATTGCTTTTTTAGCTGCCTTTTTCATTATCTTTTTTACATTTTTCCTTTTTATATTCAATTTTACTTTTTTCTTTTTTTATATTTAATCTTATCTTTTTCTTCTTAATATTTAATCTTTTCCGAAGCCACAGGCATTGGACATCTTCACACAGATTTTTTAAATAAAATGCCGCTTAATAGAACCATGATAATGAATAGTTTCCTATTTCTCCAGGGCATCGGAAGAAGAGGAGAATCAAAACTCTGGAATAAGGGAATAAGAAACTGGGACGATTTTTTAAGGGCAAAATCAATAGCTGGCATATCCTCTGCCAGAAAGGCTTATTATGACAGAAAGATTATTGAGGCAAGAAAAAATCTTTTCTCACTAAACTCTTCTTATTTTTATGACAAGCTCCCAGCAAGCGAGCAATGGCGCCTCTACGAATTCTTCAAAGAAGATGCAGTTTTCCTTGACATAGAAACCACAGGGCTTTCTGATAATGCACAGGTTACTGTTGTGGGGCTTTTTGACGGAATAGACACAAAGACAATGATAAGGAACATAAATTTTGATGAGGGAATCCTGAAGAACGAGATTCTCAAATACAAGCTTGTTGTCACATTCAACGGTGCAAGCTTTGACATACCATTCCTAAGCAAAAGGTATCAAAACCTGGTTCCAAGAATTCCCCATTTTGACCTGAGGTTTGCATGCTCAAGAATAGGGCTCAAGGGAGGGCTCAAAACAATTGAAAGGAAATTAGGCATTGAAAGACAAAACAACATAGTCCGAGAGCTGAGAGGAGGAGATGCTATTGAGCTGTGGAAGACTTTTAAGGTTACAGGAGACTCCTATTATCTCAAGCTGCTGATTGAATACAATGAAGAGGACATAATAAACCTGAAGCTGATTGCCAACAGGATTTATGAAATATTGAAGAAAAATCTCATGCCGGATTGTGTTGAAAATGATTCTTATTTGAATAATTCCCTTAGTGCCAGAAATATGATTAATGATTAAAGAAAATTCTGACAAAATCGCGAAGATGCCTTGGGCATTAGTAATTCACTCGGTTAAAATAGCATAAAATTATTCTGAGAATATTTTTGATGATTTTCAAGTTGATATGCTTGGCTCTTGCGACTTCTCAAGCGCTTTAATCTGAGTGTCTGCAAATGAGCTTCCAATACCGCTGCCGAGATAGAACATGTTCTTGCTTAATGCAGAAAGCATTCTTTCAAAAAAGCTCTCCTTTTTTGTATACTCAACGAGAACAACGGGCTGTTTTATTTCTTTTTCAAGTATTTTTACAGCCTCTTCTCTGCCGCCTATCTCGTCTATCAGAGAAAGCCCTAATGCCTGCTCTCCTGTGTAGAATATTCCTGAAGAAACCTCTTTTTTCTGCTCTTCAGTCAGATTCCTGTTTTTCACAACCTCTCCAAAAAAATAATTGTATACCAGCTGTATCCTGTCCAGCATCAGCTTCTCCTCTTCCTTGCTCAAATTTCTGAACGGAGTGCCTATGTCCTTATAGGTGCCTGAAACTATTCTTTCATAGCCAATTCCATATTTTTCCATAAGCTTAGAAAATTCCAGGTATGAAGAAGTTACTCCTATGCTGCCAACAATTGAGAGCCTGCTCGCCACAATTTTGTCGCAAGCGCTGGCAATCCAGTATGCCCCGGAGGCGCCTGCTTCCCTTATTAGAGCGACTTTTGTCTTGTTAACCTTTTTCATGGCATTCACTATCTCTTCTGTGGCATACGCGCTTCCTCCGCCTGAGTTTATCTCAAACAGGATTCCCTTAATTCTTGGGTCATTATTTGCTTCTTCAACCAATTCAACTACGTCCTTAGAAACTACTGCGCTAGGCGCAAACAGCCCCTCTGGGCTTTCAGAAACTATTTCACCACTTATTGATATAAGTGCAACATTCCCAAAAGCTCCTGTTTTTAGTGAAGGAATCAGAGATGACAGTAATAATGCCAGCACAGTCAAAAATAAGACGACAACTATTGCATACACAACCCTGTTATTCACAATTTTCACCTTCTTTTCTTTATTCTTTTGTTTGTTGGTTGATATAAAATTGTTTTTTTTATTTTTATTTATTGTCGCATATGAAAATGAAGCTGAATATATTTGCAAATTTTGGCTTTTGATTATCTTCCTCTTAATTGCTCGCCGCAGTACGGACATTTTCTGGATGATGATTCAACTATTTTGCCACACTCAGGACAGGTCTTAAGCTTTAATATCTTCTCCAACTCTTTTATGTGCTTTTTGGCTTCTGCTTCATGCATCTTTGCTTCTTTCTCATGCAGCTCTATGTCTTCTTTATTCTTCAAATATCTGATAAGTTCCCTGTGCATCTTTGCTTCTTTCAGGTGCTTTTCCGCAATTTTCTTATGAAAAGCAATTTTTTTCTTTTCTCTTATCATCTGCAGAATTGTCTTCTTATTGAACTTCACTTTTGTGACAGTAAGAAATATTAATAGAAAAATAACAATTAATTCTGATGCGATAATTGCGCCCTGAATTATTTTATTCTTGACACACTCGTGATTTACCGGCTTTTCATTGAATTCACACTTGAGTTTTTCACACGCATGTTCTTTAATAAATTCATCATTCTTGCAATCAATCTTCAGGCAATTATGTTCATTGCAGAACTCATCAGTTTCGCAATCTGAATTTGAACAGCATTGATAATCGATGCATTTGTGCTCTTTTATGAACTGGCAGGCGCTGCACTCCAGCTTAAAGCAAAGATTTTCACTGCAGAACATGCTTTCAGGGCAGTCAGAGTCCTTCCAGCATCTAATCAAGGGCTTTGGCATCACTGTTATGTTCATTATGTCATAGCATCGCTCATCCAGCACAGTTATTTTGTTTTCTTGCATTTTGTAAAATGTAAAGCATGGCCTGTAAAAGAACTTGGTGTAGTTTGTTGCCTGAGGAACTGTGGCTTCAATGACTATTACCTTGTTTTCCCCGAAAGGGATTTCGGTCTTTATGTCATAATCTGCAACAACTGTCCCTTCCAAATCCTTGATTTTTATCTCATTTATCCTAATGGTTTCTGTTTCTGAATTTGAGATGTTTATTTTCCAGAACATCTTTCCTTCTGGGAAGCAGTGGATTTCCAGGCACTCGTGTGATATTATAAATGCTGCCTGCACCTTTTCAGCTGATAAAGAAATAAAGACGGGCACAAATAGGAATAGAATAAGTGAGAATAAGACTACGCGTTCAATTTTCCAGCGCACACCTCTTTTTTTCATCTTTATCTGAAATGATGTTTTTTGAAATAATGCCTTCTTATTATTTTTACGTTTTCTTTTTTTATATTTTTATTATTGGCTTGTTTTATCTGTTATAATTTGTTATATGCTCTATTTCTTGATTATTCTTGTTTCATCAGCGATATTTTTGGATTAATATTTAATTATTAATTTAAGTTATTTTTTTAATAAGTTTTTTCTAATGAATTTTTTATAAATTTTTTCTTATATGCCTAATATTAACATTCCCTCCTTTTTGTTATTTGGATCTTTTGTTGTTTTCAAAACTTAGTATTCCTGATACCTTACAGTTTTTGTCCATGTCATCAGCTCCAACAGTCTCCTGTGGTCTTTTCTGAAAATCATGAAGAGCGGGTCTATTATCCACAATAACACAATGGGGAAGAGTGGAATCAAAAAAATGCTTCTTAATATGCACTGCAGAAAAGAGGGATTAACTACTTTATCTTCTTTTCTAACTTTCCTTCCATTTTCCTTTGTTTCAACAGCAGATACTACCCTTATCCCAACCAGCATCTTTCCAATGCTCTGCCCAAGTTTTGATTCCAGAATTGCAAAATACAAGATTGCTGTTAAAGACACCATGAGCAAGACAGCATAGAGCTTGTCTGCAATCTCAGGGTGCTGCAGGAAAAAGTTATAGCTGGCGCTGAAGTTTTCATTATTTCCCCCTGCTGCTGAGAGCAACTCATTCAGAACTTTCTGAAACGGCAGCATTATCGTGAACCTTATTATTAGAATGTCTGCAGCAAATGCAATGGCTCTCTCCAGAGGGCCTGCATTAATTATTACAAATCTCTTTTTGGAAATCTTTTGGGCAGTTCTTTTGGCCATTTTATTTTAATTTTTGTTAATGTTTTTAAAACTTTTTGCCTGTTCAAACTTTTCTTTAAATTTCTAGATTAAATATCCTATTTTAAATACTGTTCTATTTCTTTGTAATTAGCAATCGGCTTTTTTATTAGTGCGTAATCTTCAGTTATCCTTGGGCAGGCCATGTTGATAAAGCATTCTATAAAAGGGAAGTTTTCAAGCTCCCCAAAGTCAAGGGTGTCAAACAGCAGCACATAGCCTTCTTTTCCCGTCTTTTTGAGTTTTTTCTTCAGTTCAAGCGCTTCTTTCAGCATAAACTGTCCGGGCTTTATTGATGCAAGTATCCCGATGTTTTTGGCATCCAGAAATTTCACTACAGCTCCTTTTCTTCGCTTCTTTATTTTTTCAACTTCGCTTTCGTCCAGCTGTTCAAACTTTTTTGAGTAAGGATTAAAGCAGAAAACCGGCTTTCCTGCAGCAAGAGCGATTCCCAGTGGATGGAATTTGCCCGAACCGACATAGAGAAACGCATCCACCTTGCCTTTTATGCTTTCAGCAGCATGCACATCACAGCCGAGCACTTGGCCCGGATATTTTGTCTTTTTGCCTTCTGACAAAAAAACCTCTCTGCCTGTCTTCTCTATTTCCTTTTTTAATTCAGAGATTCTGTGAATATGCTGCACAGTAGTTAAAAGCCCTATCCTCTTTGGAAGTTTTGCAATATCTGCTTTTGAAAGTTTTAAATCAAGATTTGCCCTTGCTTCAACAAAAATCTTCTGCATTTCACACCCAGAAAATGCACTGGTGTTTAAAAATTATTTCATTTGTCATTTGTCTCATTTATCATGTGTCTAATTTTTTATTTGTTTTCTGCTTTGCGTCAAAAATTTATGGTTATCTTCTATAACTACTCTAAAATTTATATAACTATTTTTATATTGATTTCAGGTTTTAAGGTGCTATGGCTGAACTCAAGCGCGAGATGGGCTTCTGGGCTGTTCTTGCATTAGCGATAGGCACTTTAGTTGGCAGTGGCTTGTTTTTCGGAAGCGCCTTGGGCGCGAGTTATTCTGGCAATATGTCCTTAATTGCTTGGCTGATAATGGCAGTTGTTTCAATTTATGTCGCATCACTCTTTGGAGAGCTTGTTTCAATGTTTCCGAAAGCAGGAGGCGCTTATGAATTCAGCAAGCAGACATATGGAAGATTTTTCTCATTTGTAATCGGCTGGCTTGTCTGGCTTGTCGCAAACATTGAGTTTGCAATGCTTATCATCGTCGCCCTGGACTATCTGCTTCCGCAATCCGCCCCCTTCTTCCTTCCTCTGAAGGTGATAATAAGCATAGCGCTTATACTCTTAATCAACTATATCGCCTACATAGGGCTTGAGGCAACTTCAATAACTCTGATTATTTTCTCTTCAATAACAGTGTCTTTGGTTGTTGCGATAGTTATTCCGGGCATATTCCATGTAAACATCCAGAATTTTTCGCCCTTTTTTACACAGCAGCCATACCTAATCTTTGTAACAATGTTCTTTATAGCTGAAACCTTTATCGGATGGGAATCTGTAACTTTTTTAGCAGAGGAAACAAAAAATCCTACTAGAGTAATTCCAAAAGCCCTTATAACTGCAGCAGTGATAATGGGATTTCTGGGCCTTGCATTGAATGCAGTTACTTTAGGGATAATTCCTTGGCAGAAGCTTGCAACATTGACAGCTCCTTTGGGAGAAGTGTCCCAAATACTCTTTGGGAGCTTTGGCAGGAACGTCATAAGTTTAGGCATATATTTCACAATGATAGGCTCTGCTGCTGCGGGCATAATAGCAACTCCCAGACTGATTTTTGCGCTTGCAAGAGACAAACTGTTCCTTTCCCAGATGACGAGGGTTCATAAGAAGTACAAGACCCCTTATGTTGCCATAATCTTTCAGACAATAGTTTCAATAATTGCTTTATTCCTTTGTTTAGGCAGGTACAAGGTATTCTTGAGTTTATTAGTTCCTCTTTCATTTATAATGTATATTCCGATAATACTCTCAGTTCCGATACTCAGGATAAAAAAGCCCAACGTGGAAAGACCGTTTAAAGCCCCTTTTGGCATCATAGGCCCCATCCTTGTGAGCATATTGTTCGCGGCAGTGATATATTTCTGGCTTATAACAGAGGCAAATGCCAAAAACCTTTTCTTCCTTGGAATATCGCTGGCAGCCCTTGGAATTCCACTCTATTTCCTGCTTGAGCTTTATTATGATCCAAAGGCAATAATAATTGTCAATGATTTGTTTGCATACCTTGCCCTTTATACAGAAAGATTCCTTCTGCCAATTTCAGTTAGGGAAGAACTCATAAAGCTTCTTGGAAACATAAAAGACAAAGCTGTTCTGGAGTTTGGATGCGGTGTTGGCACTCTGACAATGCATCTTGCAGAGAAAGTCAGCAGGACAGGGAAGGTTTATGCTACAGACATCTCAAAGCGCGAACTGAACATAACAAGAAACAGGGTAAAGAATGCGGGGCATGAACATGTGATGGTGCTTCATGAGAAAAAGGACACTGTGCATCCAGATATTAAAGACATAGATGCTGCAATTTCTGTATCTGCATTAGGCTATGTGCAGGATTTGAAGACCGTTCTAAAGGAAATAAACAGACGATTGAAGATGCACGGCAGGATAGTTTTCCTTGAATATGACAAGTTCTTCTATTTCATTCCAAATATTGAGTGGCTCTCAAATGACAACGAGATAAAAGCGATATTCTGGGAATGCGGTTATTCTGTGGATGTCATAAGAAAACGCGGCATACTGTGGCAGTACATATTCATATATGGAAATAAATTTAGAAATCTGGAAATACTGGCGCCAAAGGAATAATCCAATATTGGAATTCTAATATTAGACTTAGATATATTGGAAAATTTTTTAAAGTGTCTCATCATAATATGAAAGATGATTGTCAAAAAATTTTTAATCTGCTTTTTCAGATTTAATGAATAAAAGATATGAGAAGATAAACCAAAGCTGTTTTGAGAAAATATGCGTGACTTATTATTTCAACAAAAATTTCACTGGCTGATATGCTGGAAGAACAGCTGAAGAAAAGATGTTTAGCTAATTTTGCTGATGTGGGCGATGTTCCGAAAAATAGGGGCAGGATGCGATAAGTTTTAAACTCGGTTTATTCATGAATTAAAATGAAAGACAATAATGAACGAAGTGTTTTTTTTGACAGTATTGCTAGAACCTATGCTTTGAAAGAAAAACATGATTATGAATTCTCCTTCAGAAAAAATGCCCTTTCTGAAGCAAAAAAATTTATTAAAAAAACCAAACATGCAAAGAAAAGATTGTCGATTCTTGAAGCAGGCTGCGGAAATGGAAAATTAACGCTTGAACTTTTAAAATATCCCGAAATCGAAATAACCGCGATTGATTTTTCCCAGGAGATGCTCAATGTCCTCAAAGCAAGAATTAGTTCATATGTCAAAAAGAGGAAAATAAGGAGAAGGGTGAGAATATTAAAATCTGATATAACAAAACTTTCATTTAAGCATCAATTTGATATTGCGCTTCTCATAAATGTTCTTACTAATGTAAATGATAAATCAGCCTTAGCTAAGATGATAAAGAAAATTTCAGAAGCCTTAAAAACAGACGGCACTATAATATTATCCATAAACAGCATCAACATCTTTACCCGCATGTACTTCAGCCTGTGGTATAATGCAAGGAAACTCCTCAAGAAAACCGGACTTATTACAACTTACATTCCCGTAGTGAGCCATAACCCTGTTGAAATAAAGAAAATTTT
>Ga0172364_10003290_pt1 | contig 12902 bp, 9 predicted proteins | sample LakKivSesite10cm_FD_114545 | JGI IMG/M metagenome (GOLD analysis project Ga0172364, IMG submission 114545) | Sediment microbial communities from Lake Kivu, Rwanda - Sediment site 10cm | ecosystem: Environmental > Aquatic > Freshwater > Lake > Sediment | place: Rwanda: Western Province, Lake Kivu... | reverse complement strand
TTCACTGAGGAAGTTATGATATTCAACGAATTCATTAACATCATTATTAAACCACTTTAAAACTTCCGTTCTCTGAAGTTTGGAAGGCCTATGACTTAAAAGGCCTGAATAAGATGAATACCTGTATTTTCTGAAATCATCGATGATCTTATGCTTCTGTGGATTAAAATGAATATAATATACTAATCGCTTCAGGTAATCCATACCATTAATTTCCACCCTTTTATAATATTTATTAAAAAGACTGCCACTTCGGCTTTCCTGGAAATTAATACGTTGGGAATAGGAAATAAACATTCGCCTGAATTGCTCACCATAGACAGCATGGTTTTGTGACGACACAGTATCCTTGGTTTTGATTAAAAAATGAAAATGATTTGGCAACAACGAATAAGCATATGTATCAATATAAGGAGACATGTAATGATCATACGTCTCTAAAAAAAGCCGATAGTTCGATGACAGATAGAAAAGATTTTCCCTGTTATAAATGTGATAAAATTTGTCCGGCAATAAAGGGGTTTTGATTTTTTTACTTGTTATAATTGTATATTCTGACGGATAAACATTTTCTATTAATCCGTAGATAGAGATTTTGTGACCCTTGAAAAAATAAAAGGGACTCCATCCCGAAGATTTCCGGGATGGAGTCCCTTTACATTATGATTATTTTTTTCGTTTCCACTTTCGCTCCTGCCTGGTACCGGCAGAAATACACACCTGCCGGCAACCTGCCCCTATCCCAGGTTATCTGGTGTGTGCCGGGAGTAAACTCCTCATCAATAACTGTTGACACTAATTCACCCAATCCGTTGAGTATATCGAGCTTTACCCGGGATGTTTCTTTTAAAGTAAAACTGATGGCTGACAGACAGGAAACAGGATTGGGGAAAATGCGGATTTCGGGATCATGGTTGCTGCCAATTTCTTTCTCCCCGGCAACGATCACATTTTCTGCCATATACAGTTGAGAATGGCCATTTCTGTAAGATTCCCAGATATCATAAACATGATAGTTAAACTTGCCGAACCCTGCCCATCCTAAAACCAGGTAAGGATGCGTATCCTCATTTTCATTATTGGAAATGTTGATATATAAAGGATTCCACTCCTCATCATTGGCATAGATTTCTTTGTTGTTATTGTCTTCCTGGACAATAGAAAGAAACGTCGGCCATATTTCATCCGTTACAATGATATCGACGAGTATAGCCGTGGGCATTAATTGGGTTGTACCCTGTAAATCTTCGTAATTAACGGTATTTGTTGAAAATCTGGAACTATAAAGCTTCCAGATATTATCCTGCTGACTTTCCCATATCATAAATTCTGGATTCATGTCAGGCTCCCATGCAACAAGAGATAACGACATGTTGTACCCGGTATCGTAAAGAACTTCGGGGGCTGACCAGACATCATTTTGCCAGTCATAAACTGAACAGCAAATGCTTGAGGCACCACCGATGTTTTTAATATATGCAATGTAATCGTGCTGGATGACGGGATGATGGCAATCACCGCTGTCAATGACAATGGGATCGGTAAAATAATAACCTACACCCTGCTGATAATCTTGTTTGGAAAACAAGATAGTGCCGTTCTGCTCCCAGACTATGCGGTCATCGGTTATTCTGATATTTTCTTCATTGTCCAATGTATTGAAAAAAGGATACGGCCCCCATAAACTCCCATCCAGGGTGTATTTCTTGTAACAGATATCTATTTCCCCGTTTTCATCGGTTTCATAAAACAGATAAAATAAGGTATCCCCGCTTGTGACTTTCATTGGTTGTGGGTTAACAAAATGAATCCCCGGTGTATTCAGCATCTCCACAGGATCGGACATGGTATGAAGGTTTCGCATATAAATGGCTGTTGAAAGGGTATCGGACGATTTTTCCCAGAAAAGCAAACTCTTTTGACCAACAATAATAAGAATCGGATTACGGTTGTCGGTGACCGAATCAGTGACAGGAACCGGAATTGACCAACCGCTTGACTGAGAAAACAAAGGATAGCAGGAAGCAAGAAAAGCGATCAATAAAAGGGTAAAGGTCGTTTTCATGAGAACGGGATTTTAGTTTATATAGTTAACAGACGTTTTACATGAGCATTCTTAGAGGATTTCCGATAAGTCTCAAAGTTAAATTATATCCAATTAAATTCAAAATATTCGTGGGGATATTTATTAACTCTGCGTCCTCTGCGCTTCCTCTGTGTTCTCTGCGGTTATAAAAACAATAGCTGTTTTGAGAACCTTTTTCCCATCATTTTTCCGATAGATGACGTTTTGTTTAACCACAGAGGGCACAGAGGAGGCGTGGAAGACGCAGAGGATAAAACGAAAGGTAATTTTCATTAGTTTTGCAAACCGGGTGTTTATTATTACAAATGCAAGATGATCGGACTCCTTTCATAATGAAACTATCTTTTATATCGATGCCTTTCCGGTCGTTATTCATCGCTTTATCCATTCCATTCATTTTAATGTCATCCCTCACCTTGCTGTCGGGTCAGGTCGGTGACGACGGGACCTCGCTGGGTATTATGACTTACAACATCCGTTACAACAACCCCGGCGACGGTGTGAATGCCTGGCCGCGGCGCTGTGGCAGGGTTATCGCCCTGATCAGGAAGTACCACCCCGATATCCTGGGGATACAGGAAGGATTGAAAGGGCAGGTGGATGATCTGACACATGCCCTGACGGATTATGAGTGGTTTGGTGTGGGCCGCGATGACGGCAGGGACAGCGGGGAGTTCTCTGCCATCTTTTACCGTAATGACCGTTTTGAACGCCTCGACGGCTCCACCTTCTGGCTATCGAAAACGCCCAATATCCCCGGCTCCAGGGGCTGGGACGCCGCCTGCAACCGGATCGTCACTTGGGTTGAATTGAAGGAAATCAAATCAGGAAAGGTGTTTTACGTCTTCAATACTCACTTCGATCATGTGGGCAGGCTGTCACAGTACCAGAGTGCCTGGCTGTTACTCGAAAAGATTAAAGACATCGCCGGTGGGCATCCGGTCATTGCTACGGGTGACTTTAATGCGGGCCATACGTCGGAGGCCTATAAAATACTGACAGACTGCGACAGCACCTGTCTCAGGGATGCAAGAAATCTGGCAAAGAACCGATCAGGGCCGGAGTACACGTACATCGGGTTCAGTGTCAAAGACACCCCCGGGGAAACCATTGACCATATTTTCATCACGCCCGACTGGACAGCGGACAGCTATGGCATTATCTCCGACAGCAAAAACGGTTTCTATCCGTCGGATCATTTGCCGGTGTTGGTGAGGCTGCGGCTCCCTCTAGCTGATTATAATAGGTGAGGGCTTCGGGTCTGCAGGCGTAACGACAGGCGGATTGTGATTTGTAATTTTACCAGTCATGCGTCACAAACCCGCTCCCCTGATAAAACAACCTCACCCTTTTGCCCCTCTCCTTTCAGGAGAGGGGTTGGGGTGAGGTCATGATAAACGTTTTATCCGGATACCGGATAAACGCGTATGGTTTGATCCATATAAAATTCAGGCATGTACGACCACCTCCCCGGGTCCGGAAATAAAATATGAACTGTCCTCCTTCGCCGCATGCATCCTTGTACACACTGAAATCAGGCTCACCCAGTTGATAGGTGATGTTCTTGTTTCCGGATAACGACAGAATGAGGTAATCGTTAACAGGCACATTATCGAAGAACAGCTCATGCTGCCCGGTCCTGATCCACATCTTGCGCAGCTCATCCTCTTCGGTGGCCGGCCGCGAGAAACCGTAAAGCGACAGCGAAAGAAAAAAAATGAGCAGCAGCTTGACGATCTTCCTGTACATGACGATCTTATTTTAAACGGCTATCGGAAATGTCAATCCAAAATTACGACAATTTCCTATCTTTACCTTTCATTTTTTCATTTTTCATTTTTCATTTTTCATTTTTCATCTTTCATCCTTATCCGTCACCCTATGAAAACTGCACGATACATTTTCACCATCTGTATCCTCGCATCGGCCATTTTTCCCGTCCATCCACAGACGGTAAAAGTTACCGATGATTACCTTATCCTTATGGCCCGTACGGGGGATCCACTCTTCACGACCTATACGGCCGCCATTGACCGTTCACGGCTTTATGGGGATAAAGGTTACAAGATGGATTATTATCTGGACTGCGACCCTTTGAATTATGGCAGCGAACAGGGAGGGAGGTTTTACACCCTGTGGGAGATCAATGATGTGGTGGTGAACCGCATGGCCGAGTATTACAGGAAACCTGTCGTGGTGGCCTCCTTTCCCGACCTGGTCATCCTCGAGTACGAACCCTGGCAGGATATTCAAGTGACGGAGACCTTCTTTGTCTACAGTTCCACGATGGCGCTGGTCGACATGCTGATCACCAACAGGTCGGCTCTCACACATAAGATCAACCTATACCCGGTGCTTGAGATCCGTGACGATTCCCTTTACATTGACCACTTCGACACCGTGCATAACGGCTACCTCACCACCCATTACGAAACCAAACACAGGCTCATCAGCGACCTGCGGGCCGGGTACCCCTATCCGGATCATCTCAGGGATTTCTTTGCCATGAATGTCAAAGCATACTCGTACGGAGGATATACCGGTGGCATGAAGGACTTCTACAACACGGTGAAGACCGATTTTTACACCAACCGCCGTTCCGATTCATTGAATCTGCTCAATCAGGGCAAGGTTGACTTCGTCTCCCTGCAGGCTCATTTTACCCTGAATCCGGGTGACAGCATCGACATCCGTTATTTCAGGGGCATACAGGACCGCTATGAGGATCCTGACGATCTGATCCGGCAGGCTGAAGGGCTTAAATATGCATCCATGCAGCCTTACGTGGATGCCGATGTCAGGCTGTTCGGCCGGATACCTCGAATTGCTTTCAAAACCAGGGAGGAAAAGATGGTTTACCTGTCGGCCTTCAACCTGGTGCGGGGTTGTATGCTGCCGCCGACAGGAAAGACCGACTACAACTTTTATGTTTTCTCCCGTGAACCCATCTGGGGCTGGGGTCATGGTCACCAGGTGCTGCATGAGTCGCTCAGCATGATGGCTTATGCTTACCTCGATCCCCTGTCGGCCGAGGGCTCGCAGCGTGTGTATATCGAGCAGCAGCGGCCCGACGGCCTCATCGCTTACCGCCACGGCCCCCGTGGCATCCAGGACTACCAGCATTACAGCGGCATATACCATGACACCATGCCCACGACATCGGCGCCTTTCTTCAGCTGGATCAACTGGGAGGTGTTTGAGGTGAGCCACGACACCCAGTTTCTCAAAGACGCTTACACGTCAGGGGCAAAATATGTGGAGTGGCTCCTGAAGAACAGGGACTCCAATCATGACAGCCTCCTGGAATGGGGACCCTATGGCATCATCGAAAATGTCAGGGACTGGTACAACGCCGTCTTCCAGGTCTCAGCCGACCGTTATCTCGATGTCGACAAAGAAGATATCTCCGATGAGCTCGACTGCCTCGACCTGAACCTGATGGTCATCAACGAAATGCATTATCTGTCCAAAATGGCGGCGGCACTGGACAGGACACAGGAGATAAAGGGATGGCAAAGGAAAGCCGATGACATGACCGTCCTGGTGAACAAGCTGATGTGGGACGAAAGCTCTCACTTCTTTTACAGCATCAACCGTCTGAATCACTCTTTCTTTTTCATGAACAGGGATCTGCGGCGCCAGGAGATCATCGGCCTCCTGCCCCTATGGGCCGAGGCGGTAACGCCGGGACGCGCCGCCCTGCTGGTGAAAACCATGACCGACACGAGCAAATTCTGGAGAAAATATGGTGTCCCTACCCTGTCGGCTGCCGATCCCTGGTACAGTCCCTATGTGGATTACTGCTGCAAGTGGAACGGACCGGTATGGCTGCTGTGGGATTACATGGTGTTCGACGGACTGATGAAATACGGATACGATGACCTGGCACGGCAGCTGGCCGGTAAGATGATGCTGGCCGTCACCACACAACTGACAAAAAACCATAACTTCTGGGAGTCGTACAGCCCCGACAATGAGGTGCTGAACTGCCCGACGAACTATATCTGGGATGCCATCATGGCGAAGCTGCTGATCAGGGTGTATCAGAAATAATGTTTTCACTGTAGAATGGGATGAGGCAGGTTGCAGGTTACGGGTTACGGGTTACAGGTTACAGGTTGAAGGTTGCAGGTATAAGATATTGGGAGTTTCAAGTTATTTCGCATCCATGACGCATCTGAAGCCGACTGTGGCGCAGCGGTCGAGGGCGGGAGAGTTTAAAAGCAGTATCTGAGGATGGTTGACGGGCAGAGGACCGCCGGGGATGTACCATATGCTGGAGGTGGGATGATACCAGCTGCCGCCGCGGATGATACCAAAATAGTAAGCGCCATTGTCATACACCTCATGGCACAACTGCCAGACATTTCCCACGAGGTCCATCACACCGAAAGGGCAGGCGCCGCCGGGGTAAGCATCCACCGGCATAGCTGATGTGGCATGCAGGCAGCATCTGGTGCTGTCGATTTCATTGCCCCAGGGATATTTGCGGCCATCACTGCCCTGGGCAGCATATTGCCATTCCATCTCCGTCGGCAGGCGTTTGCCATACCAACGGGCATAAGCCCTTGCATCATCGAGGCTCACATAAACGACAGGCCGGGTCTCCTGCCCTTCCGGCGGCCTGCCGTCAACCCAGTGATGCAGGTAGTTAGACGTATCTGCCGGCGTATATCCTGATGACAGGATAAAATCATAATACTGGGCGTTGGTGACCGGATATTTATCCATAAAATAGCGTGGCATCATGACTTTTACCGTATCGTTCAGATAAGGATAGGGCATGAACGGTTCTATGGCGGTGGAATCGAGACGGGTAATAAATACAAATTCCCCTGCAGGTATCTCCACCATGCCTTCCGGTGGCAGCTTCGACGGCTCCGTTCTTTCCACGGCCGACACCAGGCGCGGCAGTCCAAGGGGAACGGTGATGATCCGCTCATCCAGCAGTTGCCCTTCTTTAATAAGCTGAACGACAAATTTCTCCTCATGGCGGCCGAAGTAATCGTACAATGATATTTCACGCTGCTGAACAGGAAAATCAACATGACGAGCTTCATAGGATGGATCGCCCTCATAAATCCTGATGTTATCACCCTGAGGTGCACCGAAACTTATGGAATCACGGTGGCGTGAGATTTTCAGTAACCGCGGCATGACGGTAATGCAATCCACATTGCCTTCTTCTCTGGTGCCCAGCCATGCCCTGCTGAATCCCTCCACCCTGGCAGGAAGGTACGACCTGCCCTCTTTCTCAACAGGATCGATCTCTTCATGATGCCACAGGTCGACGGCATGCATGGCCGCCGGCACATCGCATTCAAACAAAAGCCCGGAATAGCCTTCGGGAACCAGACTATAGATGGTAAAAAGCTGTTTAGGGCCATCTTTCCACCCGTTGATCCAGATGCTGTCTTTAAGGGTTGGCAGCAAAGGATCCCAGGTCAGATCGACAAAAGCATCCGTGTTTTCACGCAGGATCATGGTTGTTCTGCCCAGGTACCTGAATTCCTTATCGATCCACTCGGGTCTGCCCGGTCTCATAGTGTTTATCTCCACGCCGTAGCCGTTGAAAAAAGCAACGGCTGTCTCGCGGTGCAGAGGTCCTTCGGCGAGCTGCAGCACCCTGAAGATGGCGAAATCAGGTTTAATGAACTTATTAAGATTGAGTGGCGGGGGCATGTACAGGGCGTCGTGGACACGTCCTGACACGATGCCGGGCATGTTGCGCGGCACCGCCATACCTTCGCTGTACATGATGATGCCGGCTTTCACCCTGTCGGCTGTCTCCTGCAGTTCCCTGCCGGATTCGCCGCGGGTGTCGAGCACCACACCGTCGGCATCGGTCTCCCGGAGCAGGGTCTCCAGACCTGACATCTGATCCTCCGGACGTGTGCTCTCATCCCAGGGATTATATGAGATAAAATATTTTTTCCCCAGCCGGTGTAAATCAGTGGCCTGGCGGCGCAGGCCTCCAGGCCCTCCCGGCAGGTCGCGGTACATGTCAAATTGATTTCGCAGGTCGAGGCCCAGCCGCGGCCACGTGGGCCATAAGGTGAAAATGTCATAACCGCCGAAGAGAGGATAAAAAGCGGCCACGGTGTCGTAAAAATTGAATCGGCCCGACAGGGCGTCATACCAGGCGTGATCCCATGCCAGTTGCAGCAGCATGACATAAGCATGCCGCATCCATTGCAGGTCGAGGCGCTCAAAAAGGCTGTCATTGAAACTAGTCAGGTCATACAGATAGCGTTGCCTGAACATCATATCCAGGCCCTGATGCCAGTCGCCGCCATGCGTATCTATATAGAATGAATACTCTATCCATCCGTTTTCCTTTATCGTTGTGGCCCACCGGTCCGTTTCGGCGTGATCGCCCTTACCACGGCGTGCCAGTGCCGTCACCGAGAGATCAGGCCGTAATGTGATATCGCTGAAACCCAGATGCCAGGCATTGTCGGGCAGGACGACGCCCACCGGTCCGCAGCCCGGACGGTACAGCCTCGACCTGCAAAGGTATTGAGGCCATTCCCTGGTGCCGGCCGCCGTAATATAAACATGTGAATCATCCTGCCCGAAGGGCACGACATTTTCGATCTTCACGGGCTCTTCAGAAACATTCGTGAACCTCACCATATACTTTAATCCCGGCGAGAAAGGGACATCCTGTGTGATATCGGCCCTGAAGCCGTTTCCGAAATTGACGGTCATCCGTACCCCGTCAATGCTGCCGGTCGTGGATGCTGTGCTCCGCAGGGTATCGTTGATGAGCAGGGTAAAGAAAGGCAAGCCCCCAGGGACTGGAATTTCTTTATCTCCGGTAAAATTCAGGGCAACCACCCGGAGCCCTTTACCTGCCATAAAATCCATGGTACGGATGACGCCGGCCTGCTGGGCAGTCAGTGATGCGGCTGAAAAGGAGAAAAGAAAGAGAATAAATAATTTACGCATTCTTCTTCCTCCTGGAGAAGATCAGCATGATCAACCCGAAGACAAGGATGATCAGGCCCCACCACAGGTTAACATTGATATTCAATGATTTGATGTACAACTGGCTGTCCGACATCGTCGCCAAACCAAATATGGTCAGGATGAGGCCGAGAATTGTAAACATCAAGCCGATGGGAAAGCGCACGTCTATATCCATGATGATACCTCCTACCAGAAAATAATATTAAGTATGATGGTCATGATCAAAACCGCCACGGCCAGAAAGGCAGGGCGTTGATACCATTTGCGGTCGTGTTCTTCAGGCCGTGGGGTGAGGGAATACACCAGGCCCGTCAGGGCTGCATCCGTTTTACGTTGCCGTGTTATCAGTGAAAGCACAATGGTCACAATGAAACAGACACTCCAGGCAAAGATAGCCGTCCAGAAATTCTGGGCCATCTGGCTGGGATAGTAATGGACCACGGTGCCGAGCCATCCTCCTTTGACGAGGGTGGTGGCGCCGACAGGTGCCGTCAGGCCATGGTGTATGGCCGCCGCCAGGGTTCCTGACAGCAGCCCGTAAAAGGCCCCGTGACCTGTGGCACGCTTCCAGAACATTCCCAGCAGGAAAGTGGCAAAGAGAGGCGCATTGATAAATGCAAAGATCAGCTGCAGGAAATCCATGACATTATTGAAAAGCTTGGCGACATAGGCTGTCAGGATGCTCAAAATCACACCGAATATGGTCGCCATCTGCCCCATCACTAAGTAATGCTTGTCAGACCGGCCGGGGTTGATATAGCTTTGGTAGATATCATAAGTCCACACCGTGTTAAAGGCAGTGACATTACCGGCCATGCCCGACATGAAAGAGGCGATGAGGGCCGTCAGGCCCAGTCCCAGGAGTCCTGAAGGGAAATAATGGATCAGCAACATGGGTATGACCTTGTCGAAATCGTACGACCCCTCTTTGGGGGGCAGGGTAAAGCCGCTGTGCGGGTCGCTGGTCAGGGCCATGGCAATCATTCCGGGGATGATGACCAGAAAGGGTATGAACATCTTGGGTACGGCCCCGATGAGTGGTGTGCGCCTCGCCGCGCCCATCGAATCGGCGGCCATGGCCCGCTGCACCACAAGAAAATTAGTGCACCAGTACCCGAACGACAGGACAAAGCCGAGACCCATGACCATGCCGAACCATTCCACACCCAGGGGATTAGATGTGGAGGAACCCATAAACCTCCAGGCGGAGGTATATGAACCGGACTGAAAACCTTCGCTCACGGCGACCTGACTCAAATGGGCTTTCAGATCCGGCCATCCGCCGATGGCTTTCATGCCCAGGTACACCAGGGGAAGGAAACCCAGAACGATGAGAAAAAACTGAAGCACCTCGTTATAAATGGCCGACTTCAATCCACCCAGATAGGTGTAAACGAGCACGATCACGGCCGATATGAGCAGGCTGAAATTGAAATCCCAGCCCAGGATGGTCTCCATGAGAAGAGCCAGAGCGTACATCGATATCCCCGAAGCAAAGATCGTCATGATGGCGAAGGAGGCCGCATTGAAGCCGCGTGTTTTCTCGTCGAAACGAAGCTTCAGGTACTCCGGCACCGACCGTGCTTTGGAGCCATAATAAAACGGCATCATGAACAGACCCAGGAACACCATCGCAGGGATGGCACCGACCCAGTAAAAATGAGCGGTGGTGATACCGTATTTGGCACCCGACGCCGCCATACCTATGACCTCCAGGGCTCCCAGATTGGTCGAGATGAAAGCCAGTCCGGTGATCCATGCCGGAATGGATTTAGCCGCCGTGAGAAACTCCGAGCTGGATTTCATGAAACGTTTCAAAGCCCACCCTATGGCGATGACAAAGAGGATATATACGAGCATGACGAGATAGTCGATCCAGGTAACGATGCCGCTTGTAGCCATGTGTCAAATTTTTAAGTTCATAACTTCGAAATCGTTAATATTGCATAGTCAAAAATAAAAATAAAATGAAAACATTGTGCAAACAGGGAATACTTTCAATTATCGTTGCGACACTGTTATTTTCTTGCACAGGTCATGGCAATAAAACCTCAAATATGAAAAAAGAAGCTATCAAACGAGAGATCTTCGGCAAGCTGCCCGATGGCAGTGACGCCTATCTTTTCACCCTCACCAATGCCGGAGGCATGGTCATGAAGGTCACCAATTACGGTGGTATCATCACTTCATTACAGGTTCCCGACAAAAAGGACCGCCATGCCGATGTCGTTCTCGGTTATGACCGTTTGAGCGATTACCTCGCAGCGAGCCCTTACTTCGGTGCCATCGTAGGCCGTTATGCCAACCGCATAGCGGGGGGCTCTTTCACCATCGACAGCACGACCTACTATCTGGCACGCAATGACGGAGCCAACCATCTTCACGGCGGCATCAAAGGTTTTGACAAGGTGTTATGGGAGCCGCAGGAGGTCGGCACACCTTTGGGGCCTGCGCTGAAACTTCATTATCTCAGCAAGGATGGTGAGGAGGGCTACCCCGGCTACCTCGACGTCACCGTGACTTACACCCTGACCGACGATAATGAATTAAAGATCGATTATATAGCAGCCACCGATCAGCCGACGCCTGTCAACCTGACCCAGCACAGTTATTTCAACCTCGCCGGGGCAGGTCATGGCAATATTTTGGATCACGTTATGCAGATCAATGCGTCTCGGTATACCGTTGTCGACAGCAGCCTGATCCCCACAGGTGAGTTGCGTGATGTGGCGGGGACGCCCATGGATTTCAGGACTCCCACGGCTATCGGAAAACGTATCAAGGCGGTTGGCGGCCACCCTGTCGGCTATGATCACAACTATGTCCTCGATTCGGCGGGGTTGAACCATCTCGCCGCCAGGGTCTATGACCCGTCCGGCGGCAGGGCCATGGAGGTGTATACCGACCAGCCCGGCATACAGTTCTATTCGGGTAATTTCCTTAACGGCTCCAACATCGGTAAGGGAGGTCACCCCTATGAGCAATATACAGGCTTTTGCCTCGAGACGCAGCATTTTCCCGACTCGCCTCATCACCCGGAGTTCCCGAACGCTATCCTGCGGCCGGGTGAGGTGTACAGGACGACGACGATTTACAAGTTTTTGACGGAGAGGTAGAAGTTGCAGGTTATCAGCTTCAAGCTGCAAGCTGCAGCCCCCTACCCCATCCCTTCCCCCAAATTGGGGGAAGGGATCAGGGGACAGGGGCTGATCATTGGATGTGAAAAAGGGACTCCATCCACATGCATAGTAAAATCTTTTTTCCGTTATCCGTTTGAGTGGATGGAGTCCCATCCGGAGTGGCGAAGATGCACCTTGAGCGCTTCCCCTCACTTCAGCAGGATCATCTTCTTCACATCTCTCCGCTCATTGTTTACCTCAAGGGAGCAGTAATAAATCCCTTCCGGAAGATCCTGTGGTGTAAAAGTTATCCGGTGTTCACCTGATTCAGTGTAATGATCATACGGTACCGCCACCAGGGCACCCAGGACGTTATAGACTTTCACCGAAACCTGTGCGGCAACAGGAACACGGAAGATAATATCGGTGCTTTCCCTGAAAGGATTCGGGAAATTCTGAATAGAGTCGAAGGCGGTTATCTCTTTGTCGATCATGTTTTGATCCTGATGCTGATTTTCATACCTCTTAAATAACAAATCGATCAAATAATCCCTGTTCTTCTCATAGGCCTGACGTGAAACGGGCTTGTATTCAGGATAGCGCCCGATGTAAGTCGATGAACGGTTTCCTCCGCTTTCCATTAACGTATAGGTGTAACCCAGGTCAATGATGGCAAATATCGAATCCTCAAAACTTGGCGGATTTTCGATCTGTGATTCGAACCA
>Ga0172364_10003289_pt1 | contig 12902 bp, 8 predicted proteins | sample LakKivSesite10cm_FD_114545 | JGI IMG/M metagenome (GOLD analysis project Ga0172364, IMG submission 114545) | Sediment microbial communities from Lake Kivu, Rwanda - Sediment site 10cm | ecosystem: Environmental > Aquatic > Freshwater > Lake > Sediment | place: Rwanda: Western Province, Lake Kivu... | reverse complement strand
CGAGGCTTTGACCGTTACAGAGGGCGATACGATAACCGGGGTCAATTTCACCCTGGATATAGGCGGAATGGTCACGGGTCATGTCTACGAGGAGGATGGAGTAACCCCCATAGATGGGATGCTTGTGAGGGCGTATTCGCCCACCACAGGAGGGCTCGTGGACGGGTCGTGCACTGATTATGATGGAAGTTATACTATTTGGTTGGGAACAGGCAGTTACATTCTCACGTCACAGGTAAAAGATAGAGGATACAAATGGGTTGATGAATGGTACAACAACAAATATAGTTTGGAGCATGCTGATACGGTTTATGTGACTGCTCCTGATACAGTTTCGGGAATAGATCTCCTTCTGGCAAAAGCGGGCAGCATATCGGGACATGTTTACGAAGAAGATGGAGTTACCCCCGTTGCTGGAGCCAACGTGTATGCCTTTGCCATCACCGGCGACCATCCCGGTGCCGGCGCCAACACCGGTCCTGACGGCAGTTACACTATCCAGGGTCTCCCCTCGGGCAACTACAAAGTTCAGGCCACCGTGTCAGACCACGTTGCGGAATACTACAACAACGCCCCTGACCAAGCATCAGCTACGGAGGTGGGGGTCAACGCTCCCGCCGATACGCCCGGTATCGATTTCCTATTAAGCCGTGTTTCTGGATAGCCTCTAACAGGCGCAACGTCGCTCTGTGGGAGACAGAAAGAGGTTGATACCATGAAAGGCGTCGCTCACTTCATCTCTGGCGTGGCCGTGGCCACTTTCTTTCCGCAGACGGTGCAGGCCGCTGCCCAGGACCTCTCGTTTATTCTGGTGCTGGGCGGCATCGGCGGCATCCTGCCCGACACGCTGGACTTCAAACTGGCGCGCTATTTCGCGCACGTGGATTGCAGCGTTGACCCCGACCCGGCCGCCCCGGATGCGCAGGCCATGGCCGAGACCCTGGCCCGCGCGTTGGAGCGGGCTTTCGCGGGCCAGCCGGTCACCGTACAGCTCCACACCATGAAGCTGGGCGCCGACCTGTGGCGCCAGTACCGCGTTTTGTTCGACACCGAGGCTGGCGCGGTCGTCGTCCGCATCGGGTCGCTGGTGACCACGGCGCAGGTGCCTTACCCGGCCAGCGAACCCGTTGAACCGGCCGAGGGCCGCGCGCCGGTGAGCGCGCCCATGCGCGCCACCTACGACGCCGAGGCGGTGGTGGACATCTTCAGCGGGCCGGCACTGGCTTTCCGGCGCCGGGACGACGCGGTGGATATTATTTTCCTGCCCTGGCACCGCCGCTGGAGCCATTCCCTGCTCCTGGCCCTCGGCCTCGGTCTGCTGGGCGCGCTGCTCAGCCCGCTGCACGGCCTGGTGCTGGGCCTGGGCGCGCTGGTGCACATTTTGGAGGACCAACTGGGACACATGGGCAGCAATCTCCTTTTTCCGCTGTCCCGCCGCCGCGTCCCCGGCCTCAAGCTTCTGCGCTCCGGCGATGCCCTACCCAATTTCCTGACCGTGTGGCTCAGCTTGGTGCTCATCGTTTTCAACCTGGACCGCTTTTCTGCTGCACCGCTCCTGACCCCGCTGCCTTATTTCCTGATCACCCTTCTCGTGCCCTGGACGTTGATCTTGGGCGCGAACTGGCTGCTGGGCCGCAGGCGTGCGCCGCGCACCACAGAGGCCATCGCCGTCAGCGAAGTGCTGGAGGAGGCGGCGGAGGTTGAGATGTAAATGTAATGCGTAACACGTGACCAGACAAGGGGGTTACTTCACGGATGTCTGGAAGTGCGATGAAAGGGGGATGCTATGGAAGCAAGTATCTGGCATCGAGCAAAATTGTTACTCTCTGCTCTTATGTTGGGCTTCGCAGCCACGGCAGTGCTGCTGGTCGGGATGGGCCACGGTGTGGCGGCCAGACCGCCAGCGCAATCTGGTGACCCGCTGGCGGGCGTTCTCATCTCCGCTGTGTATCCCGATGGCTACACCCCCAGCACGGAGTACGACGAGGCCTTTCGCCTGACCAACGTCTCCACCGGCACTGTGACCCTCACCGAAACCTGGCAGGTGCGCGACGCCAGTGGCCGCTCCGCTATCTTCTCCGGCACCATAGACATCGGGCCGGGACAGAGCCTGTGGTGCGCCCGGCGGGCAGTGGACTTCGCGTGCTACTTCGGCTTCAAACCCGACCTGGAATGGGAAGAGTCGGACACCGCTGTGCCCAATTTGTACACGCCGGGCAATGCCCTTCAGTTCCGCAATGCTGGCGGACAACTCTTTCTGCTTTATACGTATACGAGCACCGTTGACACAGCCAACAGCGGTTGCCCCAGCGGTTGGTACGCGGGGAGTAATCCGACTGCGAGTCAGCGGGCCAGCATGGAACGCCGCGACCCCACCGAGTTGGATGTGGCCAGCAACTGGGCCACGGCGACGGCCACGGGCGTGGGGTTGGACGCCAACGGCGATCCCATCACCGGCACGCCCAGGGCGGCCAACTCCGTGCTCAGCGGGACGCTGGCCCACCGCGCCGGCGACGTGGTCATCAACGAAGTGGCCTGGATGGGCACGGCGGCTTCCGCACAGGACGAGTGGATCGAACTTGCAAACAACACCGACCAGGACATTGACCTCAACGGCTGGACCCTGGCCGCCGCAGACGGCACGCCCTCCATCGCCCTCACCGGCACTATTCCCGCCAACGGGTACTATCTGCTGGAGCGCACCGATGACACCACCGTGAGCAACATCCCCGCCGATTGGACCGGCAGCTTTGGCTCGGGGCTATCTAACAACGGCGAGGTGCTCGTCCTGCGCAACGACGTGAACGTGGTGGTGGATGTCTTTGTCTACGGCGATGGCGACACCAACGTCAGTGGCTGGAGCGGCGAGGCCGTGCAACCCTACCCCGGCTACTCGTCCGAGGGCCAGATTCTCTACCGCAAACGGAACGAGTCCACCGGTCTGCCCCTGCCGGATACCAATACCGCCGCCGATTGGGCGCAGTCTACCGCGCCGGGAGCTAACCTTTTCGGCCCGGTGGACGAGGGCGATATTTACGGCAAGAAAGTGCAGTACCCCGGCTGGGACCTGGACACCTTCACCCAGACCCTCAAAATCACCCGCACTGCCACACTGACCATCGCCGTCGCCCCCGACAACAGCTACGAGACCGTGCGCGCTTTCTTCCAGGGCGCCCAGGAAAGTATTTACATCGAGGGCTACACTTTCGAAAACGCGCATCTCACCGGCGTGATCACCGATGCCCTCCATCGTGGCATCAGCGTGACCATGTTGCTGGAGGGCAACCCTGCTTCCGGCATGACTGACCAGCAGCGGTGGATCTGCCAGCAGATCGCGGATGCCGGCGGCAACGTTTACCTGATGCACAACGATCCCGGCGCGGACATCCACGACCGTTATGCTTACCAGCACGCCAAATTTGCCATCGTTGATGGCCAGCGGGTGCTCATCGGCTCGGAAAACTTCGGGTACAACGCCATGCCCGCTGACGACAAAACAGACGGCACCTGGGGCCATCGGGGGGTCATCCTCGTCACCGACGCGCCGGAAGTGGTGGCCCACGCGGAAAGCATCTTCGCCGCCGACTGCGACCCGGCTCATCACAACGACATCGTCGCCTGGGGTACCGCACCTTATACCCCACCGGTGAGCTACACCCCGGTCTACACCTCCGGCGGCTGGTCGTATGCGGTGCAGTTTCCCACTCCCTTCGTCCTGACGAACACCAGCATGGCCTTCGAGGTCGTGCAGTCGCCGGAGACCAGCCTGCGCCAGACCGATGGCCTGCTGGCCATGGTGGCCCGCGCCAGCGTGAGCGACACCGTCCTGGTCGAGCAGATGTACGAACATCCCTATTGGGGCAACAATGCCGAGGACGACCCCAACCCCCGCCTGGAGGCCTACATCGCCGCCGCGCGCCGGGGAGCAACAGTACACATTCTCCTGGACAGCTATTACGACGAGCCAGAGAATGCTCGCTCCAACGCGGCCACCTGTGCCTACGTGAACACCATCGCCGTCTCCGAGACGCTGGACCTGGAGTGTCGCCTGGGCAATCCGGCTGGCGTGGGCATCCACAACAAGATGGTCCTGGTGGACGACGCGCACAGCGACGACGACTATCTGCACGTGGGCAGCCTCAATGGCACCGCCACCTCGGCCAGGCTCAACCGCGAGCTGGCTCTGCAAGTCCGCTCCGCCGCGGCCTGTGCCTACCTGGCCGGCGTGTTTTCCTACGATTGGGACACTGCCCCATCTCAGTTCCCCGGGGCGAATGACATCTACCTGCCACTGGTGATGAAAGAATACGTGCCGGTGGCTAACCACGTGCTCATCAGCGAGGTGCTCTACGATCCCGCGGGAAACGACACGGGCAAGGAGTGGGTCGAGCTGTACAATCCGACGGCCAGCACCGTCACCCTGGCCGGATTCCGATTGGGCGACGCGGTGAACTCTGGCGACTACGAGCGTCTCTACCAGTTCCCGGACGGAGTTCAGATCGGGCCGGGGGAGACGCTGGTCATTGCCCAGACGGCCACCGGCTTCCGCAGCTTCGGGTACACCACCCAGGCCGCTCCAGACTACGAACTGAGCAACACCGACGATTCCATCCCCGATCTGATCCGCACGAACTGGGGCGATGGCGACTTTGCCCTGGGCAACAGCGGCGACGAAGTGCTGCTCCTGGATGCCAGTGGTGCGGTAGTGGATGTTGTGGTCTACGGCACAGGAAGCTATCCAGGCGTGGTGTCTTTTGCGGACCTGTCCTCGGTGTACGCCGGTAACTCCCTGGAGCGTTGGCCCGCCAACCGCGACTCGAACGACTGCGTCCGCGACTTCCGTGTGCGTTACGCACCGGCCCCCGGGAGCGTGGTCGTGTGGTAGTGATAGGCCGGGGGATGAGATGCCATCTCGTCCTACGAGGAATTGACAAATAAAGCAATCTGTGATAGAATTTTTTGCACACGTGTGCAAAAAGGTATCGGCGGAATCGTCTCAGCCTCTGCGCGGAGAAGCGGGGGAGCATAAGCAGTGATAGCTACAGGCGGTACGCAGATGGTGATCTTCGAGAAACCTGGCCGTGCTGGCAAGACATGGTAAGCTCAGCTTGCCTGTGTCCCGCCGCCGGCCTTTTGTTTTCCTGGGGCTGGCATCTGGTGCAACGATTGACTTTGAGCTTGGAACCTTGAACCCTGAAACTTTACAACATGGAGGTTAAACACATGAAAGGATTGATGCTGCAAGCAAAGTGGGATCCCCGACCGGACTACACGCCGTCCGATTGGGAGAAGAAAACAGGCAAGGCCATCACTGGCAACTCGGTGTGGCGTTACCCGGAGTTGAAGGTCAGGGAGGTGGAAAAGCCGGCCATCAAACCTGATGAGGTGTTGGTCCGGGTCAAGGCTTGTGGAATATGTGGTTCTGACATACACTTCTACGAGACCGACGATCAGGATTACATCCTCTATCCTGGTTTAACCAAATTCCCTTCCATCCTGGGCCACGAATTCTCCGGCCAGATCGTCGAGGTCGGTTCGGCGGTCAAGGACTTCGAGGTCGGCGACATGGTCACGGCGGAGGAGATGATTTGGTGTGGTTACTGCGTGCCCTGCCGCAACGGATTTCCCAACCACTGTACTAATCTGGAAGAGATCGGATTTACCATTAACGGCGCCCTGGCCGAATACATTGCTATTGGAGCCAAGTATTGCTGGAAGCTGAATGCGCTGATGGACCTTTACCACGACGAGGACAAGGTCTACGAGGCCGGAGCGACAGTGGAGCCATCCAGCGTGGCTTATAACGGCATTTTCGAGCGCGGTGGGGGTTTCCGCCCCGGAGCCTACGTGGTCGTCTATGGTGTCGGCCCAATCGGGCTGGCCGCTACTGCGGAGTGCAAGGCTGGTGGCGCGGCGAAAGTCATCGTTTTCGAGGTCTCGGCTCCCAGGCGCGAACTGGCCAAGACGATGGGCGCCGATTATGTGTTCGACCCGCGCGAAGTGGTTCCTCACGAAGTAGTGATGGACCTCACCAATGGTGAAGGGGCCGATTTCCATGTCGAGGCGGCGGGCGCACCGCAGCTTACCGTCCCCGAAATGGAGAAGTCGTTGGCCATCAATGGCAAGATCGTGCAAATTGGCCGCGCCGCGCAGCGGGTGCCCATGTATCTGGAGACCTTCCAGGTGCGACGCGCGCAGTTCTTCGGCGCCCAAGGTCACTCTGGCCATGCTACTTTCCCCAACGTCATCCGCATGATGGCCGCCGGTCTGATGGATACCACGAAGATGATCACCGCTCGCTACAGCCTGGACGATGCGGTAGAGGCGATCAAAAAGGCATCGGAGCGTGCGGGTGGGAAGGTCATGGTGAAGGTGTAGTAAGTGAAAAATTAGAAATTAGATAGTCTCCCTCTTGGGTGTTGCTGGCCCAGTTCTACCGCGGAGAACGCCGAGAGCGCAGAGAAAACAAAATAAAGCTCGGCGTTCTCTGCGGCCTCTGCGGTTAAAAACGAGATGGGTGACGTAGCAACACTCAACAGGGAGACCACCTAATTGGGCTGGAGGAGCGAGAATGGACAAAGTGAACATAGGTCTCATCGGGGCGGGCCGTATTGGGAAAATGCACGCCGAGCATCTGGCTTTTCGCGTTCCAGGTGCTCACATCTTGGCTGTGGCGGATGTGTTCGCTGAGGCCGCTGAAAAATGTGCGGCCCTCTGCCAGATTCCTTCTGCGTTCAAGGACTACCGCCGAATCCTGGATAATCCTGACGTTGATGCGGTAGTAATCTGCTCCAGCACGGACACCCACGCGCAGATCATCGAGGAGGCGGCGGCGGCCGGCAAGCACATCTTCTGCGAGAAGCCCATTGACTTCGACCTGGCCCGCATTGACCGTGCCCTGGCCGCCGTGGGGAGGGCGGGGGTTAAGCTGCAAATCGGCTTCAACCGCCGCTTCGATCCCAGTTTTAAGCGCACGCGCGACCTCGTCGCCGAGGATAAGATCGGCGAGCCACACATCGTGCGCATCACCAGCCGCGACCCGGGACCGCCGCCTATCGAATACGTCAGGGTGTCGGGCGGCATCTTCCTGGATATGACCATCCACGACTTCGACATGGCCCGCTACCTGATCAACGACGAGGTCACCGAGATATTCGCCGCTGGCGGAGTGCTGGTTGACCCCGAGATAGGCAAAGCAGGCGACGTGGATACGGCGGTCGTCACCCTGCGCTATGCACGCGGGGCCATCGGCACCATTGATAACAGCCGGAAAGCCGTGTACGGCTACGACCAGCGCGTCGAGGTCTTCGGCTCGGCGGGAGTCGTCGTAGTCTCCAACAACGTCCGTGATGGCGCGGTCCTCAGTAACGCCGAGGGCGTCCACGGCGCGTTGCCCCTGTTCTTCTTCGTGGAGCGTTATACGGAAGCCTACGTCGCTGAGATGAAAGCGTTCATCGAATGCGTTCAGCGAGATAAAACGCCGCCCGTGGCCGGTGTGGATGGCCGTATCCCGGTGGTGATGGGCTACGCAGCCAGGAAGTCCTACGCGGAGAATCGCCCGGTCAAACTGAGCGAGATTGACCAGGGAAGACCTCCGAGGTCTTAGAGACCTCGGAGGTCTGACGAGCGAAAGGGGTGAATGGATGGCGGAACCGCTGGTGCGGATGGAGAAAATCTGCAAGAGTTTCGGGCCGGTGAGGGCGTTGCAAAACGTGGATCTGGTCCTGAACCCCAGCGAGGTATTGGGGATAGTCGGGGACAACGGGGCGGGTAAATCCACCCTGATGAAAGTACTGACCGGCGTCCATCAGCCCGATTCGGGTCGGGTCTACTTCCAGGGACAGTCGGTGCGCTTCAATAGTCCCCACGATTCGCGGGCTATGGGCATTGAGATGGTCTACCAAGACCTGGCCCTGGCCGGCAATCTGAGCGTGGCGGGCAACATCTACCTGGGACGAGAACCGACGAAGAAACGTCTGGGAGGCCTGTTAAAGCTCCTGGACCATAAAGGCATGGCCGAGGGGGCAGCTCGCCTGTTGGAACGCCTCAAGATAGAGATTCACTCCCCGACTCTTTTGGTAGAGACTCTGTCCGGCGGGCAGCGGCAGGCCGTGGCCGTGGCCCGCAGCGTGGGATTCGAGGCCAAGGTAGTGATCATGGATGAGCCGACTGCGGCGCTGGCAGTCAAGGAGGTGTCGAAGGTTCTGGAACTGATCAGAGGGCTGAAGGAGCATAATGTGGCAGTGATTCTCATCAGCCATCGTATGCCGGACATCTTTGAAATCAGTGACCGGATCGTGGTCTTGCGCCAGGGTGTGAAAGTTGGTGACGTGCCGCGTGCGCAAACGTGTATGGACGAGATCGTGGCCCTGATCACCGGCGCCCAGCAGGAAGCGCTGCAATTTTGCCCGGAGGTGAGCTGATGTCGAAATCCACTGCTGCTTCTGCTTATGCCACGGCACGGCGGCTGTCCGTTTCCACGGTTCTGGAGCGGTTTGGCGTGGCTCTGGCCCTGCTCATACTCATGCTCGTTTTGACCATCCTTTCACCAGAGTACTTCCTGACCCCCGACAATCTGACCAACGTGGCCAATCGCATCTCTTTCACCGCCCTGATCTCGCTGGGGGAATTCCTGGTCATCCTGACGGCAGGCATTGATCTGTCTGTCGGATCGGTAATGGGTTTTTCGCTGATCATACTGGCCAAGTCTTGCCATCTCATGTATGAATGGTACGCTGGCTGGTACGCCACTTCCAGCATGGCGGCCAGTCTTCCGCAACCGGCCAGCCCCTTAGCCCTGGGGACCATCAGTGCGCTATCCATTCTGATGGCTTTGGGCACGGGGTATCTGTGTGGCCTGCTTAACGGCTGGGGGTTCACCAAATTAGGCCTGCCCCACCCGTTTATCATGACCCTGGGTATGCTGAACATCGCCCGCGGTGCTTCTAACCTGGTCAGTGGTGGCTCACCTATCACCGGACTGCCCGAGGCCCTGCGCGTGTTCGGCGCCGGCAATATCATCCTTTTGCGCACGGCTACCAGCCCAGGGTTCAGGATACCGATAGCCTTTATCGTGGTGCTGGTCCTGTACTTCGTGTTTTGGGTCTTCTTGACCCACACCAAAACTGGACACCACGTCTATGCGGTGGGAGGAAATCCCCAGGCCACGCTCTACGCCGGAGTCAACGTGAAACGTATCCTGAACCTGGTCTACATCCTTGCGGGGTTGCTGGCGGCCGTAGCGGGTGTTGTATACGCTGGCCGGATAAACTCCGGATCCCCTAAAGCGGCCATGGCCGGATACGAATTGGACGCCATCGCCTCGGTGATTATCGGTGGGGCCAGCTTCTTTGGCGGACGCGGCACGGTGATCGGCACGCTGATAGGCGTCTTGATCATGGGCTTCATCCGCAACGGGCTGAACCTGCTGAACGTATCGGTGTTCTGGCAGGAGGTGGCTATCGGGCTGATCATCATCATCGCCGCTTTCATTGACGTGCTGCGCCGCCGCGCCGCGCGACAGGTATAGCTTACCAGGAGGAGGCTCGTTTAGCATGGGACGGAAATTCTGGGTGCTTCTGGTAGTATCACTGCTGTTTCTCACTTCCTGTGAGATAGAAGTGCCGGGCGGTGGATTTCTCACGGCTACTCCCCTATCAACCGGGCCAACGCCTACGCCGGTTATTATCGGCCGGCCGGAGGTGAAGCCAACCGATACCCCTGTGCCCATGCCTCCCACGCCGACGCCGCGTCCCACTTCCACGCCCGTGGCCGGGGAGACGCCCGCACCGACCACCCAACCGGCGACGGACATGGTCCTCGTCCCGGCCGGGCCGTTTCTCATGGGCAGCGATGCCGACGACCCGGACGAGGCTCCGCAGCACCAGGTGGATTTGCCCGCCTTCGAGATTGATCTGTTCGAAGTGACCAACGCCCAGTTCGCGGCCTTCGTGGAGGTCACCGGCTATCAGACCGACGCCGAAAAGGGAGGCGAAGCGGGATGGCATGGTTTCTATGCAGAGGGCAAGGACAACCATCCCGTGGTCAAGGTGAGCTGGAACGATGCCGTGGCCTATTGCCAGTGGCTGGGTAAGCGCCTGCCCACGGAGGCCGAGTGGGAGAAGGCGGCGCGGGGCACGGATGGCCGCGTCTACCCGTGGGGCAACGAATGGGATGCCTCTCGCCTGAACAGCTACCAGTCGGGGTACCGGGGGACGACGCCGGTGGGCAGTTTCGCCGGCGGCGTCAGCCCTTATGGTGTGTTCGACATGGCCGGTAACGTCTGGGAATGGACGGCCGACTGGTATCTGCCCTATCCGGGTAGTAGTTATCAGGATCCCTACTTTGGTGAGAAGAACCGAGTGACCCGGGGCGGTGGGTGGTTCGAGGAGCCGCCTCAGGTACGGACCTCGAACCGCAACTGCACCACTCCGACCGCGGCTAATGATGACCTGGGTTTCCGTTGCGCGCGTTAACCGGGATTGCGCGTTGTGGGGATGTACTGTAAAATATCAAGCACGTCTGCACCTGGTATGCTGAGTGGGGGGACGTGTTAGTTTGGCGTAAATGCATCTGTAATACGCACCACGTAACACGCAGTACGTGGAAGGGGGTGATGCTTATCGGGCCTGGAGGGATGGTTACTATGCAGGGACTGGTCACAACCGTGTGATTGATCTCAAATCTATTACCACAAAGGAGGAAAGACATGTCTAAGCGGATTATGTTGAGTGTAATTGTAACGATAGCCCTGCTTGCGGCGTTGGTGCCAATGGCCAATGCAGCCCCGCCCCAGCAGGCAGGCCAGGCTTACACCGTCCAGAAAGACGACTGGATGTGGAAACTGGCCGACAAGTACCTGGGTGACAAGTACGCATACCCGGCCATCGCCATCGCCACCAACGCCAAGCACGCTGAGGATTCCAGCTACGCCTTCATTACGAACATGGACCTCATTGAGGTGGGCGACAAGCTGTACATCCCCAGCGCCGACGAGGCGAAGACCATCATGGCCACCAAGCACAAGATCCAGGTGGAGACCAAAGACATCGCGGCTAATAACCCCTTCTGGGCGACAGTCTGGGATGGGGCTGAAAAAGCAGCCAAGAGATGGTTGGTGGATCTGGTCCTCAATGCCCCGACCTCCGAGGCCGACATAGACGTCCAGATTGCCCAGGTAGAGGACGCCATCACCAAAGGCGAGGAGGCTCTGGTAGTCGCCCCCACCGATGCCTCGGCTCTCAACCCGACCTTTGACAAGGCCAAGGCGGCCGGCATCCCGGTGCTCATCATTGACAGCGACACCACCTGGCCCGACAAGCTGACCTTCATCGGCACCGATAACAAGGCTGGCGGCAAGCTGGCCGGCAAGTTCATCTGCGGCGAAGTCCCCGCCGGTTCTGAGGTGGCTATCATCACCGGCCACATGACGGCGCAAAGCATCGCCGACCGCGTCAACGGGGCTAAAGAAGCCTTTGCTGCCTGCGGCGCGAAGGTGGTCGCCGAGTTGAATGGCCAGCACACCCGCGAGGGCGGGCAGTCAGTGATGGAAGACATCATCACCGCCAACCCGAACGTGAAGGCCGTCTTCTGCGCCAACGACAACATGGCCCTGGGTGCTGTCGAGGCCCTGAAGGCCGCCGGCAAGCTGGAGGGCGTCATCGTCGTCGGTTTCGACGCCAACCCCGATGCTGCGGCCTCCATCCTGGCCGGTGAGATGACCGCCTCCATCGCCCAGAGCCCGAGCAACATGGGCGCCTTTGGCGTGGTTTACGGTCTTGCTGCCATCCAGGGGAACAAGATTCCTACTCGCATTGACACCGGCACCACCGTGGTGACCAAAGAGAACGCGGCTGACTACAAGTAGCCTTTACGTCTGATCACGCCGGTGGCCTGGGCTTCCCTTGCCTGGGCCACCGGTTCTTCTCAGTTTCAGGTTCAAGGTTTCAGGTTCAAGGTTTCGAGTTCAAAGTTTGAAGTTCGCGATCGTATCAAACCTGAAACTTTGAACCCAAAACTTTGGACTTGAAACCCGGGGACTGGAACCCTCTGAGTGAGAAAATTGCTATGGCTGAACCTCTGCCCATCGGTGTGCTGGGCCTGGGACGAATGGGCCAGATACACGCCCGGCATTTGGCGGCTCTCCCGGAGGTGCACCTGGTAGCCGTGGCCAGCCGCCGCCCAGAGGCCGCCCGCGAAATGGCTGTCCGCTACAATGCACGCCCCTACACCGACTACGACGACTTCCTCGCCGACCGCGAGCTGCGCGCGGTGGTCATCGCCAGTGCCACTCACGAACATGCCAATCACATTAAGGCCGCTGCCGTCGCGGGGTTGGCCATCTTTTGCGAGAAGCCCATCGCCCTGCGCCTGGAGGATACCGACGAGGCGCTGAGTGTAGTGGCTAAAGCGGGTGTACCGCTGCAGGTCGGGTACATGCGCCGCTTCGACCCGGCCTTCGTCGAGGCCAAACGCCGCATCGAGGCCGGAGCCATTGGCCGGCCCATCACTTTCAAGGGCATCAGCCGTGATCCCCAGTTACCCACCGCCGAGGCCGAAGAATCCCTGTCACGAGGCAATCTGTTCATTGACCTGGGCGTCCACGATTTCGACATGGCCCGCTGGCTGATGCAACAGGAAGTACGCCAGGTGCACGCCGTCGGTGGGGCGCTGGTTTACCGGCGGCTGGCCGACGCGGGCGGAGTGGACAACGGCCTGGTCAGCATAGTTTTTGCTGATGGGACGCTGGGGGGCGTAGAGTTGAGCCGCAACGCGGCCTACGGTTACGACGTGCGCGCCGAAGTGCTGGGCAGCGAGGGCGCACTGATCATCGGCGGGCTGCAACAAACTCCGCTATTGGTGTTGACCCCGGCGGGTGTTACCCACGACGTGTTTCCCTGGTT
>Ga0172364_10003287_pt1 | contig 12903 bp, 14 predicted proteins | sample LakKivSesite10cm_FD_114545 | JGI IMG/M metagenome (GOLD analysis project Ga0172364, IMG submission 114545) | Sediment microbial communities from Lake Kivu, Rwanda - Sediment site 10cm | ecosystem: Environmental > Aquatic > Freshwater > Lake > Sediment | place: Rwanda: Western Province, Lake... | reverse complement strand
CAGCAGGGAAGAAACTGAAAAAATGGGTTTTAAAAAGGTAGATGATATCCAGGAATATATTGATAACAGAATTTCTCAAAATCATAGGATTAAAATAACCATAGTTCCTACCGGAAGATTTGTAAGGCTTAAAAAATGATAGTTAATGGATATTACTACCTGATTTAAAAGTTTAATTAATTACTTTAAAGCTATTGAATTTGAAAATAAAAAAGCTAAAATGAATAGGTTAGTTTACTTCAGCATTAAAAAACAGCAAGTAAGTAAAATCTGTAAGGCTTGGGCGAATGGCGGAGGCAGTTCACCCGGTGCATGTCTAAAAAATCATAAGGATTTAATACAGGAATTAATAAATATTGAAAATAGCCCAAATAATTTAGGCCTAAAATTTAAAAAGAAAATGAAAGCTATATAAATAAAAGCCCGGTATGATACCGGGCTTTTTGCATTAAAAAGACTAAAAAAAGAAAACCTTACAATGGGTAAAGATAACTTAAGAGATGGCCGGGTAAAAAACTGGTTTTACCTTGAAAATGAGCTTCTGGATAGGGAAGATTTAAGCATTTATGAAAAGATGCTCTATATCGTTATTGCCAGATATGTAGATAAAGAAGACAAGGAATTCCCGAGTGTTCCAACTATTGCAAAAAAAGGTTCCATGTCAGAAAGACAGGTTCAGATGATTATAAACTCTCTTGTCAAAAAGGGTCTTATAAAAAAAGAATCTAGAATAAATAAATACAATAAATCAAAGACTTCTAACTTATATACTCTACTGTCTATTAAGAGAAATCAGTCCGGTAAAAATAATAATGAGGGGGTGGTGCATGACATGCACCACCCTGATGAACACCATGCACCACTCCTGGTGAATGATGTGCACCCTAACAATACCAATATTAATAAAAACAATTTAAATAACGTTAATAGGAGCCACAGTGAAGAAGCTGTGGGAAACTTTGGAGAATGGATAAATGAAAATAAAGCAGAAAATGAAGAGGACATTAATGATATCAGAAGAAAAATAAACGAATCCTTAAAAGGAAAGAGAAAATGTAGCTTTATAAAGCCAAAAAACTCTGGAAATGATAAAAACATTGATAAAGAAGGTAAATATTCTAATAGCAGTATAGAAGAGAAATCTCATAAATCAGATAGATACAGGTCCAGAGAAAAGGAACTGTTAGCTAAAGAAATAGCAGAAGAGCTTAATGATAATCACAGCCTGGGTGCATTCCGGATAATAGCTTATAAAATCCCGGAGCAGAGAATAAGAATATTTTTAAGCATAATAAAGGATACATACCTTACCGGAAAAATCAAAAAAAGCAGAGGTGCAATGTTTGTATTCTACAGAATATGCTTTTAACTAAGCTGTCACAGAGAAATAAAAATGCACACATGCAGTTTATTACACATGTGCATTTATATTTGGTATTTTGTATATTTTAACTAAAAATGGAAGAGCTTACCCGATAGGTCAACGATTAATACAGCAGTCTGTATCGCAACAACACTTATTAACTTTATAAGTATATTCATTGAAGGGCCTGCTGTGTCCTTTAGCGGGTCGCCCACAGTATCGCCTACAACAGAAGCCGAATGTTCATCGGTCCCGCTTCTTCCTTCCTCTTCAATTTTCTTCTTCGCGTTATCCATTGCCCCGCCTGCATTTGCCATAAAGATGGCCTGCGCAAATCCGGAGAGGAGTGTTCCTATAATCAAAGCTATTACTCCACCGGGACCTAAAAATATTCCAACAACAGTGGGTATTACAAAAATTGCTATTCCCGGTATAAGTATCCCCCTCTGGGCGGATCTTGTAACTATGGTGATGAACTCTTTGGGATCCCCCTTTTCTTTTCCGGAAAGTATCCCCTTTATCTGCCTTCTTGCTACCTGAACAACTTTATTTGCCGCATTACCAACTGCTCCCAGAAGAAGCGATGTGAAAAAGAATGGCATTAGAACCCCTATAAACAGCCCTGCAAGAATTCTCGGGTCCTTTATGAAGTCCAGAATCATGCCTGCTTCAAGAAGCTCCACCTGTGAAAAATATGCCTGACCTAGAGCAAGGGCAGTTACCGCAGCACTTCCAATCAGTATACCTTTTCCGATTGCTGCTGTTGTGTTTCCAACAGCATCAAGCTTGTCTGTAGTTTTTCTTACCTCCGGCGGGAGCTCTGCCATTTCTGCAATACCCCCGGCATTATCAGATATTGGTCCGTATACATCGATTGTTACAACAAACGGCGCTGTTGCAAGCATGCCCACAGCAGCTATGGCAACTCCATAAAGGCCCATCTGAAAATTAGCCAGCCCTCCTGAAATATAGAAGCTAAAAATCATAGCGCCTATTACAGTTAATGCAGGAAGTATTGTTGATTCCATACCGTATGCAAGGCCATTTACAACGTAGGTTGCAGGGCCGCTTTTTGCACTTTTCATTATTTCCCTTGTAGGTCTGTATCTTGAATCAGTGTAAAGAAGCGTAAAAAGCCCTATTAGAAATCCTGTTACTATTCCACCGGTTGAAGCATAAAAGAGGAAATTGTATTCTTTGCCCATGGTGTATCTTATTATAAAATAGGACATTATTATAATTCCTGCAACTGTAATAAGAAGTCCTGAAAGCGTTGTTGCGGTAAGAAGGCTTACCGTGGCATTTTCCCTGTACCTTCTTATAATAAGCTTTATGACAAAGATTGCTATAATAGATGCGATTGCCCCTGCGGTTGAGATAAGCATTGGTAAAAGCACACTGTTTACCATGGGAGCTAAATTTCTAAACGCAAGAAAACCCAGAAACTGAGCGGCAACAATTGCGCCAAGCCATGATTCAAGGCTGTCGGCTTTCATACCACCGCAATCTCCTACGTTATCGCCAACATTATCTGCTATAGCCGCTGGATTTCTGTAATCATCTTCCTTTAGGCCCGATTCAATTTTTCCAACATAATCTGCTCCCATGTCAGCTGCCTTTGTAAATATACCGCCACCCGTTCTCATAAAGAATGCTGCAAAGCTTGCTCCTATGGTAAAGGTTACCGATACACTGACAACCCTTAGCAGGTTATCAGCCAGATCCACGGCATGTTGCCCGTACCACCAGAAAAGAATATTGAACCAGAAAGCCGTGTAAAATAATACAACAGCCGCAAGAATTAATCCCGATGATGAAGCAGCTGTTATTGCTATATTCATGGCTTCGCCGAGGCCCTTCTCTTTTGCGGCGTTAGTCACCTTTGCATTTGATGTGGTTGCTATCCACATTCCAACATAGCCAATCAGGATGCTAAAACCCATACCGGTAGCAAAAGCCGGAATTGATGCAAAATAAAGGTATCCAAACTTAACCATAACGCCAAGAATAGCAACGAGTACTACGAAAAATATACTCATAACCTTTGCCTGCTGGTTCATGTACGCTCTGCTTCCGATAAAAATAGCATTAGAAATCTCCTCCATCCTTTTAGAGCCCCTGCTTTTCTTACTTACAAGGGCAGCAAAGACTATTGCCAGTATAAGCGACAGCCCGGAGCCAATAAAAGGAATAATTCTTATTAACATTTGACCCGACACAGATTACCTCCCTCTAAAATAATTATATTTTAATATTTTTTTTAATACCCATTATATTTTTCTTAATACAGAATATTTTCTTTATTGCTTTTTAAAATCATCATTTGGTAAAGCTCTGGAATAGTTCCCACATAAAACCTATGAATGCAGCTCCTATGATATTAAACGCTAAAGTTCCATAAGAGAATAAGCTTGAAGATTGTTTTTGAATTACTCCGGATACATCATATCTTAGAAGAGACCCCAATCCTCCGTCTATAACCACATATAATGGCCCTAATACCATAAAAAAACTCCTATCTAAAAAATTAAATTTTGATAGGAGTTATCAGCCCATTGGGCAGTTTTAGGTGAACTCCATCACCATATTTTTAAAGAATTATACAATTTATAATGACAGTAGTCAATTAATAATTGTTTGGGGAAAGTTGATTATATAGATTAGATTACCGGATAAAAAAATTAAAAGTTATAAATTTCATAAAATTTGGATAATAATAATTTTAAAAATGGTATTGAAGTAATATATTTTAATTTTGAATAAATTTTATGGTTTAAATTAGCTTATCTTATAGTTTTTAACCTGTTACCCAGTACAATAAAAAGTACCGCAGTAATTATCGCCGTCACACTTCCAAAGAAAAAAGGGACCCTGACATTAATATAATTCCACATAACACCTGCAATAATAGAAGAAAAGAAACTGCAGATTCCTATAGAAGTCTGGTAAATTCCGAAAGCTGTTCCTGATTTTTTCTGCGGCACAAGAAGCGATATATAAGCCTTCCCGACACCTTCAGTGAGTGCCATATAAATTCCATAAAAAGGAAACAGGAACCATATAAAAAGACTTTTATTTATAAGTCCCAGTAGGAAATATACAAAACCAAAAACAACGAACCCGATAATCAGTACTCTTTTTGCACCAATTTTATCCACAATTATTCCAGCAGGAATGGAGAATAAAGCATACGTTATATTAAAAAGAACATATGCAAAAATTGTTATTTTAATTGTCATTCCCAGGTTCTGCGCCCTCAGAATAAGGAAGGCATCTGAGCTGTTGCCAATAGAAAAAATTATGCTGATAAATAAGAATATCTTAAAAGAAGGATTGACATCCCTCCATCTTAATTTTAAATCACTAAAGCTTATAGCTTTTTTTCTTTTTTCACGGACAAAAATAATAAGAAGGATTATACCAATAAAACCCGGTATAAAGGCTATAAAAAAGATAAGCCTTATATTATTGTTAAATATTGCAAGAAATAAAATGGCCGCAAGAGGTCCCAGTACTGCTCCAAGAGTATCAAGAGCCCTGTGAAATCCAAAAGACTTCCCCCTTATATTTTCGGGGCTGCTCTCTGTTATTAATGAATCTCTCGCTGAAGTTCTTATACCTTTCCCAAACCTATCTAAAAAACGGGCTGTAAGTACAGATGGCCAGACATATGACAGTCCCAGGATTATTTTTGAAAAGGTAGAAAGTATATAACCAGAAACAACAAAAGGCTTTCTTTTCTGAAATCTGTCAGATAACCATCCGGAAAAAACTTTCAGTATGGAAGATGTTGATTCTGCAATACCTTCAATAAAACCCACAATGGCAACCGGGACCCCCAGAAAACTCGTTAAAAAGATAGGCACAACAGGATATACCATCTCGGAAGCCAGATCGTTGAAAAAACTGACCCAGCCCATTGCAAAGACATTTCTGGGAATTCTAAAATTATCTTCTGGTTTACTTATTTTATAAGAAGGCATTTCTTTCTTATTCTCCACTAATTTTTCTTAAAGCTTTTTCCAGGGCATTGGCTTCATCTTGAGTTATTTTTTCTTTATTTTGCCAGTCATGTTTTTTAATAAAAGCATTCAAATCTCTCTTTATTCTGCCAAGTTTTGATTTTTGATTTTCAATTATTTTATTTCTGAGTTTTGAATTTTTAATCATTTTAAGCAAAACCAGTATATGATTAAAACATAGACCATCACTTTCTAAAAATTTATTTAAAAAATTTTCATTTTCTAAAATTTTTATTAAATCTAAGAAATAAATATTTTCATAAATACTCTGGTATATACAGGCCGGGCAATCTTTCTTATTTATTAAAATCTTATTCAATTTGTTTAAATTTAATTTTGAAAATGACTCCAGTTTTTTTATTAATTCCCTTGTAATATCCTCAATTATTACGAATGCCCCAAATTTATTATGGGTTTTTTTAACAACCTTAATAAACTGGTTAGAATGTTTTTTGCAATACCCGAGTGACTTTCTCAAATCACTTCTTACTTTAGGGTCATTTACAAATTCATATAGCATGCTTTCAAAATAGCTATCAATGCTGGAACTAACAACTCTGCAGATTGGACAACCTTCTTTTTTAAAAGCTTCAAGAAGCTCATGAAAACTTTTACTGGTATGATTTTTTTTTGAATTATTTTTTTTAAAGATATCTTTAGATTTCATTTTAGTTATTTTGAATTTCTCACTATTTGAATGGAAATCTGGCATAAGTTGCATCATTTCCAAGTTCTCTTTCAATCTGCATCAGACGATTATATTTAACCACTCTCTCGCTTCTGCAGGGTGCTCCTGTCTTAATCTGGCCTGTTCCCATTGCTACGACAAAATCGGCAATAAATGAATCTTCTGTTTCACCACTTCTATGGGAAACTACAGCCGACATTTCATTTCGGACAGCCATCAAAACAGTATTTATAGTTTCAGTTAAAGTCCCTATTTGATTGAGTTTTATAAGTATTGAATTTGTAGTTTTATTCTCAATCCCTTTCTGCAACCTCTTAATATTGGTAACATAAAGGTCATCTCCTGTAATCTGTATTTTTCCATCTGAGAGTGCGGTAAAATCTCTAAATCCATCCCAGTCATCCTCTGCAAATATATCCTCCATGGAAATAATAGGGTATTTAGACCTTAAATTCATATAAAACTCTGCTAATTCTTTGCTGGAAACTACCCTGCCTTCTTTGGCTAAATTGTAAACTCCATTTTTAAAAAATTCTGATGAGGCCGGGTCAATACCAAAATTAATATCTCTACCCAGGTTATAGCCGGCTTTTTTTATTGCTTCGGACATAAACTGAAAAGGCTCTTCATTTGAGGTAAATCCGGGTGCAAATCCACCTTCATCACCAACATTAGTTGGATAACCACCGGCTTTCAGGATTTTTTTAATCTGATTATATATTTCAGAACACATTCTTATTGCTTCTGAGACAGAATCTGCACCGGTTGGCATAAGCAAATATTCCTGGATATCAGTTGACCAATTTGCGTGTTTACCCCCATTCATAACATTCATCTGCGTAATAGGCATAATAAATTTACCATTATGGCCAGGGTTGAATTTAGAAAGATATAAATAAAGTGGTTTTTTTTCTGAGACTGCTTCAGCCCTGGCAATCGCTAAAGATACAGAAAGAATAGCATTGGCCCCCAGATTAGCTTTGCTCTCTGTTCCATCAAGTTCAATCATTATCTCATCGATTTTTTCCTGGTTAGAAGCATCAAGGCCAATAATTGCTGGAGCAATTTTGCTATTTACATTTTCAACTGCCTTTAACACCCCTTTACCATCATATCTTTTTTTATCATTATCCCGGAGCTCTACAGCTTCATATGTTCCGGTTGAAGCTCCCGAGGGAACTGCTGCCCAGCCAATTGAGCCATCTTCAAGAGTAACAGTAGCTTCAATAGTAGGGCTGCCACGGCTGTCTAAAATTTCGTTTGCGTTTACTTTTTTAATTCTCATTGTAGCTCCTTTTCTGCTTTTTAGCTTATTACGATATCGATTTCTACTGATAAATACGCGCAGTTTTTAAATTAGCACCCGATATAAAAAAAGCTTCTACCAACAGATAGAAGCCATCAGCATTAAAGCATTAAGCGAGCTTCATCGCTTTTCACTATATAATAATATACATAAAGTATTTTATCAAAAAGATTTATACCATGTTTTATGAAAATATTAAATATGTTAATAAGTAAAATTTAGTTAAAGAAAATAAAGATTCTATATCAAACCTGAATGTATTATTAAACCAAAGTCCTAAAGATGAAAATAGTAATAAAAAAAGAGTGGTATCTGACAGATACCAGTGTGTGTACCATAGATACTATAAATGATTTTAGAAAAGATATTTCACGGGAAATAAATTATATCTACTAGTTAGAAGAGGAATGGGAAAAGAAGATAAATAAAAATGACAGCTTTATTACAAATATTAAGATGGGGCCAAAAATAGTATTAAAAGGAAATTAATGAGTTTTAAATTTGTAATTATCCAATATATTTCAGTGATTTAAACTCTTTTAAGAAGCATAAAGATTTGTAATCCTACCCTGTTGCCTCACCTAAAAAACTTGAATTTGAGAGCAAAAAGGATAAAATAAAAGCTCGGTATAATACCGGGCTTTTTCTATTTATATATAGGCTTAAAAGAAAGTCCTATAATGAGCAAGAACTTAAAAGATAATAGAGAAAATATAAGTAAAAAATTAGAATTATCTTCCAGCAACTACAATGGCTCCCTGAACAACAAAGAATATAATTCTATCCCATCAAACAGGTTTTATACTGCTCAAGAAGAAATAACCATTAGATTTTATCAGGTTCCAAAAGCACTCTTTAAAAACCCGGTATATATAGGTCTAGACCTGGGTCCTAAATTGATGTATTCAGTTTTAAGAGATAGACTAGATCTGTCTATAAAAAACAACTGGCAAGATGAAAAAGGTTATATCTATTTAATATTTAGCGGAGAAGCTCTTTTAGTGCTTTTAGAAATAAATAAAAATACTGTAACTAAATATAAAAGAGAGCTTGTTAAATACAAATTAATAATTGATAAAAGAATGGGCCAGGGGAATTCTAATAGGATTTATGTATTGAAGCCAGAAATTAAGGAATTTATGAATCCTAAAAAAGAGGATTCTAGAATCCCAAAAAAGTATATTTTAGAATCCGAAAAATGCGTCCCTAATGATACTTACATTAATGATACTAATCTAGTGCCTTGTTAAATAACATATGTTTTCTTTTGCAATATTTTTAATAATGGATTATGGCGATTACTGTTTCGCCATTTTAAATGTTCTTTGACATTTTGTTCGAGCTCGCTATGGTTTTTGGGGTAAGAACTCCTGAGTACAAAATATTTAACTGAACCAAACTGGGCTTCAATCCTGTTCATCCACGACGCGTTGGTTGCTGTAAATATCAACCAGACGCCATTTATCCTGCACCACCTAAAAACATCCTTTTTCTTATGTGGTGAGAAATTGTTCAGGATTACAAAAAGCCTTCTCTCATTAGGGTAGCGCCTGCGGATTATCTTTAGGAAACTTATAAATTCCTTGCTCTCTTTCTTCGGCGGATAATACCAAAGAGTTTATCTTGGTTAATATCATAACCGGCAAGCAGGTGTCTTACTCCATGGTACCTTGTGTAAGTTGCTGGGAGTCTTTGGGGTCTTTTAGCAGGAGCCCAGCACGACCCGGCATACGGACGTATCTCCAGTAGACCAAATTCATCAAAACATATAACCCGGCATCCTTTGGGTTGTTTCTCATACAGTCTCTTTATAATCCGTTTTTTTTTCAAAAAGTACGTCATCTGATTGTTTTCATGTTTTTGTCCTCTGGTAGCTTTAGTCCTGCATCCTTTAGGATGGTGCGTATCGTGGGACGGGATATATAGGAAAGCTTTTTTTCCTTTATCAGTACCAGCTGTATCTGGGAAAGAGACCACTGTGATAAAGAATATCCCAGATCCCTGGGACGGCTTTCAGCAAGCTCCACTACAGCTCTTCGCTGCTTTTCGCTAAAGGTGGGGGGTCGGCCGCCCTGATAATTGGGCCTGATACCGTCAATGCTATTTTTGTTAAAAGCATGAAGGATTCGCCTGACCTGAAGATTTGAATATCCCAGAACCTTAGCTATCTGAGGTACCGGTGTCTTATCATTTGAAGCCAGTACAACCTGAGCCCTCCTTGAAAATTTTACATCTGTACCATTGCGAGCAATATTACTTAACTCAAGTTCTTCTTCTTTTGTCAAAGAACGAACATATATGCTCATGATACACTCCTTTCTTCTATAGAAAGAAGTTATCATAAAACTTAAAAAATGTCATTTAAAATTATAACATTTATTATTTAACAGGGCACTAGATTGTAAAAGAAGATCATTTATTAATAAATATTTATTATCTTATTATACGAGCAAGTTCTTATAAATAAAGATTAAACTAAGCCTTAAAGCAAAACTTATTATAGCTTTTTTAGCAATTCTTGTTTTTTTCATGATGGTGGTATTATTTTCCACCAGGTTCGCCCTGCTGCAGCATTTCCAGCATTCATGGAAACAATATGGATATGATATGGGCATGGATGGACTGAGGTTTTTGGCTACAATAAACTGGTCTCTTTTTATTGTCGGTTCCGCAGGAACAGTTCTTGCCTTTATTCTGGGATACTTTTTCAGCCAGAGTTTTTTAAGACCAATAAAAGAAATAATTTCTAAGACTAAAAGCATCGCCTCAGGCAACTATAAAGCACGGATAAAAATAAAAACAAACGATGAAATGGATGCGCTTGTTGATTCTCTAAATCATATGTTTGAAAGCCTTGAAAAAATAGAAAATTTAAGAAGAGACTTAACTGCAAATATGTCCCATGAGCTTTTAACGCCTCTTACAAATATTTATGGATATCTGGAAGCACTTCAGAATTAAATCTTTTCCAGATTCTAAAATTTCATTTTCAAACAACCCAAAAAATTTTAAATTCTTTACTTATAAAAGATTTTTATATATATTCCAGAATATTAAAGAAATAAGGAAATTTTATAGTTTAATAGTGTAATGATAATTTATTTAATAAGACATGGCCAGACTGAATATAACGATAAAAATATTTTCAGAGGACATCTGGATATACCTCTTAACTCATACGGAATTAGCCAGGCTGAATCAGTTGGTAAAGCACTCAAGGTAATTGACTTTAATGCGATATATACTAGCCCACTTATAAGAGCAAAAAAAACTGCTGAAATTATACATAAATACCAGAGTGGCAAAATAAGTATTAATGTAGAAAATGATTTTACAGATTTAAATTACGGTAAATGGCAGGCAAAAAGCAAAGAGGAAGTTAAAAATAATTATCCAAAACTTTATCATGAATGGGAGATAAGCCCATACAGTACAAAAATACCTGATGGCGAATCTTTATATGATGCACAAAAAAGATCCTGGAATTGTTTGGTAAAGATAATCAATAACAACAAAGATAAGACAATATGCATTGTCTCCCATAGAGTTATAAATAAGCTTTTAATTTCAAAAATTCTTGGTATTCTAAAAACAGGATTCTGGAAAATAAAACAGGATACAGGTTGTATAAATATCATAGAATACAAAGATAAAAAGTTTATGATCATTAAATTAAACCACAATGCCAATGTCTCTGATTTTATAGGCAGCGCAGCTTCAATAGATTTTTAAAAATTAAGTGAAAGCTCTTTTTGTCTTATTTTACAGCCCTTATCTTGTTTCCCAATCCAATAAACAGAACAGCAGCAATAAGTGCCGTAATGCTTCCAAAGTAAAAAGGAATTCTAACACCAATATAATTCCACATAAGGCCCGCAATAAGGGAGGAAAAAAAGCTGCATATGCCTACAGATGTCTGGTATATTCCAAAGGCAGTGCCTGATTTTTGTGCAGGTACAAGAAGTGAGATATATGCTTTTCCAACACCTTCAGTTAAGGCCATGTATATCCCATATACTGGAAATAAAAACCAGATAAAAAGGCTTCTATTAATAAAACCAAGAAAGAAATACACAGCAGCAAAAAAGAAAAGACCTATGGTTAAGACTTTTCTTGCGCCTATCTTATCAACAATAATTCCTGCAGGAACAGAAAAGATCGAGTAAGTCAGATTAAACAGAACATATGCTAAAATGGTAATTTTTATTGCAAGCCCAAGATCCTGAGCCCTTAGTATCAGGAAAGCGTCAGAGCTGTTTCCAATTGAAAATATTATGCTTACAAATAAAAATATTTTAAATGAAGGGTTAACATCTTGCCATTTAAGTTTTAAATCAGCAAAGCATAATGGCCTTTTCTTTTTTTCCCTGACAAAGATAATAAGAAGTATTAATCCGATAATGCCGGGAATGACTGCAATATAGAAGTCAAGCCGTAAGTTGTTGTTAAAGATTGCGAGAAACAGTATTGCAGCAAGAGGACCAAAAACAGCGCCAAGTGTATCAAGCGCTCTGTGAAATCCAAATGATTTGCCTCTGATATTTTCAGGACAGCTTTCAGTAATTAAAGAATCCCTTGCTGATGTCCTTATTCCTTTTCCGAACCTGTCTATAAAACGGGCTATAAGAACAAAAGGCCAGATATATGATATGCCAAGGATTATCTTTGAAAAAGTGGATAGAGAATACCCCGCAACAGTAAACGGTTTTCTTTTCTGGAATTTATCAGATAGCTATCCTGAAAAGACTTTAAGTACTGAAGCAGTGGATTCAGCGATACCTTCAATAATCCCGACAATAGAAACAGGAACTCCAAGAAAGGTTGTAAGAAATATTGGGACAACAGGATAGACCATTTCAGAGGCCAAATCATTAAAAAAGCTTACCCACCCAAGTGCAAATACATTTTTTGGAATGCCAAACCTGTTTTTTAATGTATTTATTTTATCTTTAAACAACTTTGCATCATCAAAATTTATTTTTATTATTTTAATGCTTTATTTTTTTCAAACTGATTTAAATAACTAGTCTGTTTTTCTAACAATGTTATAATAAAGCTATGTCCTTTTTTTACAGCAATCATTAAAGCTGTTTCATCAAAATCATCTCTCGAATTAACATCAGCACCATTTTCTATCAGCATTTTAACTATATCAATATAACCATTCCGTGCTGCAGTATGCAGATCAAGCGCTTTATCTTCTTCCATCATGTCTGTCCTTAAAATAAATGATTTCATTTATTGTATTTATAACAATGATAGGAGCTATGGAGCATGCAAGAATAATTAACCATTGAAATGGATTTAAAGCAGCAGTCTTAAAAATATTTTGTAGAAAAGGTATATAAATAATTGCTAACTGCAAAAGTATGGATGCAGATACTGAAAAGTTTAAAATTTTATTTCCAAAAATTCCCTTTCTAAATATTCCTCTTTTTTCGAACCTGAAGTTGTATGCATGAAAAAGCTGAGTCAGCACTAAAGTTGTAAACACGCATGTTTGAAAGACCTCTCTATCATTAAT
>Ga0172364_10003286_pt1 | contig 12905 bp, 15 predicted proteins | sample LakKivSesite10cm_FD_114545 | JGI IMG/M metagenome (GOLD analysis project Ga0172364, IMG submission 114545) | Sediment microbial communities from Lake Kivu, Rwanda - Sediment site 10cm | ecosystem: Environmental > Aquatic > Freshwater > Lake > Sediment | place: Rwanda: Western Province, Lake... | reverse complement strand
TGATGGCTCATACTTGGATTCCGTCACCGTCGACCAGCTGGGCTGGTGGCAGGTGAACGCAACGTTCGCGGGGTCAGGTAGCCTCAAACCCTCCAACTCCACGACGCAGTTCATCGTGGAGCTTGTCGAGGAGAAGTTGGAGGCCCAGTCGTACCAACCTGTCAGCGTGATATCAATGGAGGCGGGGGAGAGGAGGTTCTTCAAGACTACGAAGAATGGGGGCTCCTACTACGATTACAGGGTAGTCGAAGCCCCGTCCTCCATCGAGTACTCCGGCAGCTACACCGAGGTCTTCGGCGGCGACGACTACATAGGCTCGACGATCGAGGTGATGCCGTGGACGAAGCCGGGCACCTACAGGATCAGGACGGAGTGGGGCTGGAGCACAGGCCCCTTCAAAACCAACTCGTTCACCTACACCTACCAGCTCGGCTTCGACCTCGTGGTTACGGCGCCGGCGACGCAGTATGAGACGAGCCTCTCCATATCGGCTATCGGGAAGGGGAGCGCCTTCAACGTCACGGGGACCCCGTACATAGTCATCAACGGCTACGAGGCACCGATGGCCGGGCAGAATGTCACACTGACCTACACGAAGCCCGACGGCAAGGAGGTGAAGAAGACCGTGACGGCGGACAAGAACGGCTGCTTCCTCGACAGGCTGACTGCGGACGCGGGTGGCACGTGGAGGGTGAAGGCGACGATGGAGGGCAACGCGTCCGTCGAGGCGGCGTCGAGCGAGACGGTCCAGTTCAACGCCGAGGCCGCGTCGCCCCTCTCACAGATACCCGTCCCGTGGGAAGCCGTATTGGTCGGGGTCTCCCTCGGCGTGATCCTTCTCACAATGAGAAGGAGGCTACCCTGTAGAACATTTTTCGGGAGCACATGATTCGGGTCAGGGCAGCTTCTTGGGCTTGTACTTCTTCTCCTTGTACTTGCCGGTGAGCCTGACGTGGGTGCCGCCCCTCAGCGCGTCCGCCTCTATGCTGCCTGTCATCCTCTCGCACTCCTGCCGCCAGGCGCATGAGTCGCACTCCTCGTCCTCGCCGAGCATGCCTATGCAGCTCGGGCGCTTCTCCTTGGACATCCCTAGGATCGGCGGGGAGGGTTAGCCTAAAAAGCTTCTGCAGGTCCTCAGCGATTCAAGATCAATCCCCGGATGTTGATCAGGGGCAGGCTAGAGCGGCGAGGTACCCCAGCCATATGGTCTCGACCTCCTGTGAGAGGATCTCAGGGTAGTTGATATCCGGCACGTGTACGGCGTACAGTATGATATATGTCCCGGACGCCTCGCAGTACCAGGCGCCCATCATGCCGGGTATGACGACCCCAGGCTCCTCGACCGTGAAGGTCTGGTAGAACACCTCGTGGCTGTCCTTGGTCATCGTCCTCATCTCGCCCCTCTCGCCTATGTTTGTACCGAGCATCTCAGAGAACCCGATGATCTGTTCGATAGCCCCGGCCGGCGTCTTCTCAAAGCTGCTTGCGATCCCCTCGGGCTTTATCCAGAACACGCCGAACTGCTCGAGCTCGGTGTCCTGCCTCGCCCACTGCACCACGCCTCCCGAATCGTTGGGCGGGCCCGAGCCGACCAGGTCAGACTCCCACATCGCCATGCGCCGACTATAATCGATAGAGAAGCCGAAACCGGTATACCTAGCGTACCCCACAGGCGGCCCTCCGCTGTGCAGCCAGAGGTTGCCCAGGGTAACCACCCCAACCAGGGCGAACACCGTGACCAGCGATCTCGTGCTGAAGGCGCTGTTTCTGACGTATCCTGTTTCCTGTTCCATTCATCCTTCACCTCATATGTACTGGAGGAACCTGGGGTGCCTCCTCTTGAACACCTCGTACCTGGAGCATAGCAGCCAGAGGACGACCAGCCCCGCGGCCCAGAGGACGAATGTCTGGGGGAGGTCGAGGTGGAAAGGCGCCGGCACGCCGGGAAGCCTCAGCCTGTAGAGCCAGAGATGGGTCAGGTAGAAGAAGAGTGGGACCCTCCCGAAGGTTTGGACCGCCCCAGCCAGGCCCCTCCCCGACCAGCCCCTGTCCTCTATCACGAGGCCGAGCGCCAGGAAGAGGCACATCCCGCCCAGCGTCCAGAGGAGGAAGGCTATGTCTGGAGGGTACTTGGAGAGGTACAGCCAGTCCAGGATGTCGTCGCTCCAGCGCCTCACGAGGTTCCCGTAGCCGTTGAAGTACCTGACCACGAAGAATAGGGCGATTGAGGCGACCCCTGTCGCGGCGAGGGGCAGCTTCAGCCTAGAGACCTTATCCCTGTCGATGCCGTGTAGGTGGGTCCCGAAGACCCAGCCTAGGCCCATCACCCCCAGCCACGGGATTATGGGGTAGAGAGAAGTAGGGGATCCAGGTGAAGCCGGGCTCGTGTATGATCCTCCTTAGGTAGTGGCCCCATGCGGCGTCCATGGATATGAAGCTCAGATCCAGCCACTGGTGGTTGAGGATGATGATGAGCGAGACGGCGAGTATCGCCATCACCGGGAGCCGGCGGTAGACGCTGAAGATTATGAGGCATGCGCCTATGCATGAGATGACGCCGAAGTAGAGGTATGGGAGATCGAAGGCCGGCGCCTCCAATAGAACTGCGAAGGCGAGGAGGACGAGGCCCCTCTTGACGATGTGCAGCGAGATGTCCCTCTGCGAGTCGCCTCGGCTAAGCCTCTTCTTCACCGAGAGGGCGAGGGAGACCCCCGTGAGGAAGATGAAGGTCGGGGCACAGAAGTGGGTGATGAACCTGGACATGAAGAGGGGGAAGTCGAGGGACGGGTTCCTGTAGGCGTAGATGCCCTCCAGGCCCCCGTGGACCTGATTCCAGAAGCCTGAGACGTGGTCCCAGGCCATCAGCATCATCACCAGGCCACGCGCGAAGTCGATGAAGCCCAGACGGTCTACCGTCACTGATTTAAAGCGCTCAACGAGCGGCGGAGTCTCCGTATCAATTATCCCCCTTTATGCGCCTTCTTCGATGCTCGCAGCTTTATTTTCTTCATCCTTTCTCCCAACTGAGATCATGTTCCTTATTTTGTCTTCCGGTAGCTCAACCCTCAGTGTCCCATACGTACCCTCTACGACGAGGACGACCCCCTCTATGAGGTGAACATCCTCAAAATCGCCGAGGTCACCCTCGAAGAGAACCTTTTCAACCGAAGAGTTCATGATGGTAAGATTTTTCATGTAATTCTTCGACTTCAGCTCGATAGAAAAACCGTTGATAACATCGTTTTTCCTCATCTTCTATCTCACCGTTGACCCATCCAAACATACATAGCAAAGAAAATCAGGCTAGACACCCAGATCTTCACGTCCCTGTCAAGGCTGAAATCCGAGATATATAGTCATTGAAGGAAGATTCAAGAACTGCAAGGAGCGTTTATTACTCCTAATGATCTGTCATGCCCTCGGAGCTTGATACATTCTGCGAGCTACTGTTCGAGGCGTCAAACGAGGACAGACTTCAGATCATGAGCCTCCTCGCAGAGGAGCCTATGAACCTGACCACGCTCTCAAAAGGAGTCGGCATAGGCACGCAGGAGATCAGCAGGCATGTCTCAAGGCTGACGGAGTCCGGGATCATCAGGCGGGAGCCAGATGGACTCAACCATATTACCTCCTACGGGAGGCTGGTCCTCAGGCAGTTCTCTGGTTTGAAGTTCGTTTCGAGGAACAGGCACTACTTCAGCGACCACGCTGTCGATAGATTGCCTGAGCAGTTCATCAGCCGGCTCGGCGAACTCACAGAATCAGACTACCTCGAGGACACAATACTGGTCTTCGACCATGTCGAGAGAATGATAAAGGAGTCCGAGGAGTATGTTTACAGGATCACCGACAGGTACCTCACGTCGTGGTTCCCGGCAATAGATGAGGCCCTTCAACGCGGCGTCGAGTACAGGCTTCTTTCCCCCGAAGACATAGTGGTTCCGCCAAATTTCAAATATGGACCCATATTGACCAAGGCGAGGATGAGCAACCAATTCCAGGTTGGATCCACCCCGGGTCCCGACGTCTACATAGCCATGTCCGAGAAGGAGGTGGCGGCGCTGGCCTTCCCAAACGCCAAGGGGAAGATGGACTACTATGGCTTCTTCTCGAAGGATCCGAGGTTTCATGGATGGTGCTATGACCTGTTCAATTATTACTGGGAAAGATCGAAGCCGAAGCCGAGGGAGACCCTACTTCAATGGGGCACCTTCGAGAAGGAAAAGTAACACTTCACGCCGCACTGATCTGCCTTAACCTCTCGTAGAGGACCAGGGCGGCGGCGACACCAACGTTCAGGCTCGGAACCGACCCGTGCATGGGTATCCTGACGACTGAGTCGCACTTGCCGAGGAGCGTCGGGCTTATCCCCTGCCCCTCCCCGCCTAGGACGAGGGCGACGGAGCCCGTCAGGTCCTCCTCCCAGTAGTCGACGGAGCCGGAGGCGTCGACGCCCACGATCCTCACACCCTCATCCCTTAACATCTTCACGGCGGCGTAGAGGCTCTCCCTGGCGACCGGTACGCCGACCGCTCCTCCCATGCTCACCCTGAGGACGGTGGCGGTCAGCCCAACGCTCTCCCTCTTGGGAACCACGACGGCGTCGACGCCCGCAGCGTCAGCCGTCCTCAGGATGGAGCCGAGGTTCTGAGGGTCCTGGACGCCGTCGAGGATGACCACGCAGACTTCGCCATCAGCCTTGTCCAGGATGCCCCTCAGGGACGCGTAGCCTGGTGCTTCGGCCAGCGCTATCACACCCTGATGCCTCCTGGTCTCAGACATCGAGTCGAGCCTGCTCCGGTCCACGATCTCGACGCCCACACTCTTCCTGCGGGCGAGGTCGATTATCTCCCTCACCCTCCTCTCGCCCTCGCAGCCGGAGGCGACGAGCAGCCTCCTGACCCCGCCTCGCCTAAGCGTCTCGTAGACGGGGTTACGCCCCTCGACCTGGCTCAAGTACCATCAGACTCAGAGAGGCTCCCACCCCAGATATATCCATCGTCATCCGCAGATCATGAAACAGCTACCCGCGGCAGCATGCCGCAGGGCACGGTGAGGACAAAACCATCTACCCTGTGAAAAAATGTAGGGGGTATCAATTTTAGGATGGAAAAACCTCCTAAAATAGACTTGCAACGCGCCCCAGATGCCTATTTTCATGAGGCTAGGCTGGGAGAGATGCGCTGCAATATGTGGATCCACGGGCATTGAGGGGGTGCTAAAAAATGTAGGGGGTATCGTCTATTGGCGAATATTTTCATTATTAGATTAATTGGCTGTATCACGGGTAGCAGACATGGTAGCATACGCAGCAGCATGATGTGAAAAAAAGTAGGGGGGTACCTCCGAATGGACGGAAAAACAGTTATTCGGTGAGTCGGAGTACATCCAACCCGGCTAGGCTCTGGCCGTGAAGTAGTCGTAGACGTTCCTAGAGACCTTCGCGATCGCCTCTTCCGCCGCGTTGACATCGCCCACCTCGTTCGTGAAGCAGCTGAGCACCCACCTCTCACCCAATCCGAGCAGGGTAAAGACGCCGACGTCGTTCCTGAGCCTCAGCCGGGTGCCCTCTTTGTGGCATACCCTCACAGAGTCGCGCGGGAGGTACTTCGCGATCCTAGCTTCGCCGGTCTGGCACTTCGCCATGAGCCCGAGGATCGCCTCGCAGCTATCCCTGCCAGCCGCCTTGCCCCCTACGATGAGGCTCAGCAACACTGTCATCTCGTCTGTAGTCGATACATTGTTCCGGGTCTTGCCAGAGAAGCCGCCCCTTCGCCTCGCCTCGGCGGCGAGGGCCTCGTACCTCGCCAGCGTCCTCTCCTCGTCGGGGAGGTCAGAACCACCGACGCCGTCGAATATGATGTCCCTGCAGCTCGCCGAGATCGTCGTCTTCTCGAGACCGAGGACACGCATGGCCGAGTTCACCCTCTCAGCGCCGACGATGCCGAGGATGATGTCCGTGGCCGTGTTGTCACTCACCATCATCATCAGAGTCATCAGGTCGGATAGCGTGACCTCAAGCCCCTCTGAGAGCTCGCGCAGGACGCCCGAGCCAGGCACCTTATCCGCATCCCTCAGGATGTACCGCTGGTCGAGGCTGACCTCCCCCCTCTCCACCTGCCTGTAGAGCTCGACGACGAGGGGGACCTTGAAGACGCTCGCCGTCGGCAGAACCTCGTCGCCGTTGACGAAGAAGGCTTCGCCTGTGCCCAGATGCTTGACGGAGAAGGCATAGGCACCATCCAACTCGCCAATTCCGCTGAGAACCGCATCCCTAAGGGTCATGGATAATACTCGGCGCCCAAGCCTAAAACCCTACCCCGCCGTCTCCAACCCTTTTAAACCCACGCGCCTCAGGGATAGGCGGTGACAGGATGAGCGAGGAGGAACCGATCTACGTGGCCGAGGTCACGTCAGTTGCCAGGAGCTGCAGCGCCGGCCACAGGGTCGGCGACAAGTTCGAGATAAACACCCACCTCACAGGCGGCATATGCGGCTACTGCTACCACGACCTCTTCCCGACCCTGATGAACGTCTGCTTCGGCGGCAAGATACCCTGGATAGACCCGAAGGAGTTCAATTACGAGTGCCCAGACCGCTGGAACGACGTCAAGTTCCGCGTCTACAGGAAGAAGTAACCACCATTTTTCCCATTCGACAGTTTTAACCGACGCCCCGGCGATCAATTAGCGATCAGGTTGAAGCCCAAGGTGCTCGTAAGCGCGGGGAAGATCAACTTCCCCGAGGACCTCGCCGAGTCCCTCAGCCCGTTGGCCGACGTCGCCTACGTCCAGGGCGACTACACTGGGCAGCTCAGGGACGCCACGGCCGTGATAGTGAGCATGGAGAAGGTGAACGAGGCCTACCTCGCCAAGGCGCCAAAGCTGAGGATCGTCGCGAGGTTCGGCGTAGGCTACGACACCGTAGACGTCGACGCCTGCACCAAGAGGAATGTCCACGTCACCTACACGCCTGACGTCCTGTCAGCCGCGGTCGCCGACCTGACGTGGGCACTCATCCTGGGCTTCATGAGGAGGATACCCGAGGCCGACAGATTCACACGCGAGGAGTGGGGCAGAAAATCCGGGGGATTCCCATTCGGCTGGGACGTCAAGGGGAAGACCCTCGGATTCCTCGGCCTAGGCAGGATAGGGACGGAGGCCGCCAAGCGGGCTCAGGGCTTCGACTTGAAGCTGATCTACCGCGACATCGTGCCGAAGCCAGAGCAGGAGAGGCTCTACGGCGTGAAGCCGGTCAGCTTCGAGGAACTGCTGAGGACCTCAGACATCCTGTCGATCCACGTGCCACTACTCCCATCGACCAGGCACATCATAGGTAGGAGGGAGTTGGCGATGATGAAGAAGACGGCCATCATCATAAACACCTCGCGGGGGCCGGTCATAGACCAGGACGTCATGGCTGAGGCGCTGGCGGAGAAGAGGATAGCGGGCGCCGCCCTCGACGTCTTCGAGGCCGAGCCAATACCACTCGACCACCCGCTGCTCAAGCTAGACAACGTCGTCGTCACCCCCCACATCGCCTCTGCTACCTGGGAGACGAGGAGACGGATGGCTGAGCGGTGCGCGGAGAGCGTCAAGACCCTGCTTGAGGGGAAACGCCCGCCCTTCACCGTGCCCGAGCAGGAGAACATCTCATTCTGACAGGAATAAAGAAAAAAGAGGGGTTCTAGACGCCTACTTCAGTGCACCGAACTTCTTCTCCACGGTCGCCCAGTTGACGATGTTCCAGATTCCGTCGACGTACTCGGCCCGCCTATTCTGGTACCTCAGGTAGTAGGCGTGCTCCCAGACATCTATGACGAACAAAGGCACGTAGCCGGGCACAACGAGCTTCTGGTGGTTCTCGACCTGCGTCACGAGAAGCTGCTTACCGACCGCATCCCAGGCGAGGACCGCCCAGCCAGACCCCTCGACGGCCTTCGCGGCGGCGCCCATCTCGGCCTTCAGCTTGTCGAGGCCGCCGAAGTCCACCTTCACCCTGTCGAGGAACCTCCCACCGGTCGGTTCCTTGCTCTCAGCCTTGGGGCAGAGCCCCTCCCAGTACAGCGAATGCAGGACGGCGCCGGCCCCGTGGAAAGCCAGATCCCTGTCGAGCGCCTTCACCGCAGAGTAGTCGCCCTTCTCACGGGCCTCCGCGAGCTTCTTCAAGGTGGCGTTGAAGCCCGCGACGTAGGCGGCGTGATGCTTGTCGTGGTGAAGCGTCACGGTCTCCTTGTCGATGAAGGGTTCAAGTGCCTCGTAGGCGTAGGGAAGCTTAGGCAGCGTGTACTCGTTCAAACCGTTCAACCTCCTGAAAACAAGTTGATCTTTCCCGCGGCCGGAAATAAACCTTAGCGAGAAGCACCGGAAACACTCATAAACACCTTGGAAACGGAAGAGTAACCATATCGAGGGAACTCGTGTGGACGCAGCCTGGCAGAACATCCCACTGATGCTGCTATGCTACGTCTACATCGTCACCCTGATCCTCGTCTCCGACAGGCTGCCTCTCCACGAGGCGGCCAGGAGGAAGTTCCTTCACGCGATGATAGGGAACCTCCCCTTCATAATCCCCTTCTTCACGGCGCCAATCTACCCGTTCCTCGTCGCGTCGCCCTTCATACTCGTCACCTTCCTCGTCACACCGTACTCACCAATCAAGGGGCTCGCTGAGAGGCTTCCCGGTCTCGCGAACATGACCGAGGAGGGCCATCGCATGGGACTCGTCCTATACGCCATCTCCTATAGCATCCTAGCCTACCTCTTCGGCCTGAGGCCCTACGTCATCGCGGCCGGCATCCTGCCGATGGCCTACGGCGACAGCCTCGCCGCACTCGTCGGAACCAGGCACGGGAGGCACGGTTACAGGGTGTTCGAGAAGAAGAGCATCGAGGGCTCAGCCGCGATGTTCGTCGGGAGCCTAGCAGCCTTCGGCCTCAGCCTCATCTACTTCTCATACATATACGGCTTCGGCCTCGGTGGCCAACTGATGCCTCTCCTAGCCGTCGCTGCGGTGGCGACGGTGGTCGAGGCGGTCTCGCCCAAGGGACTCGACAACATCGCCGTGCCCCTCACATGCGCTTTAACCTACGTGCTGATGAACGGGGGGGCCTAGGACGGGGGAGCTCGTGGTCATCGACGGCCTGGACGCCTCGGGGAAGAGCACCCAGGCCGAGATGCTCGTCAACCACCTATGCGGCCTCGGGAAGACGAGCCTCATGCGCACCCATCCCTCAGACGACAACTTCTTCGGCGTGAAGTCCCGTGAATACCTCTACCTCGAGGGAAAGAGGGCCCACGTAGCCGCCGCACTCTTCTACATGGTCGACGTGATGAGGTCCGCCGTTCTGTACAGATGGAGGAGGGTCGACTACGTCGTCTTCGTCCGCTACCTGATGGGCACGGCGTACCTACCAGACCCCCTCGACAAGCTGGGGTACTACTTCTTCGCCAAGGTAATGCCGAAGCCGAGGAAGATGTTCTACCTCAACGTCTCCCCGGGCGAGGCGCTCAGACGGATAGCAGCCAATAGAGGGCGGAGGGAACGCTTCGAGAAGCCCTCCGAGCTTGTGAAGGTGGGCAGGAGGGCGCTTGGACTCGCGAGGCAGAGGCCCTGGGTCATACTCGACGGCGACAGAGACGCAGGAGTAATCCACGAGGAGATCAAGGGCCTGATGGGCCTGGTCTGAGTCAGACGCCTCCATCAGAAGAGGTGTCGAGCCGGAGGACTATGAGGCTCCAGACTAAGGCGAGGCCGACGAGGACCAGCAGAGGCGCCGCGAAGCCGTAACCTGTGTATAGGACGCCGGCGAGGTACGGGGCGGGTACGCCGGCGAACCTGCCATAGGCGTCGAGCTTGCCCAGGGCCGTCGACCTCTCCGAGGGGGGCACCTTCTCGGAGACGAGGCTCACCCATGAAGGCGTCCAGCATGCCGGGTCGAAGGCGCTGAGCGCGTTGAAGAGGACGAACGCCTCGAAGCTACCGGAGATGATGAAGCCGAGACCGGTGGCGACGGCGAAGAAGCACGAGGCTAGCAGCATCGGCTTCCTGCCTACCCTGTCCGCGAGCTTCCCAATCGGGATCGAGGAGACGCCCCAGACCAGGCTGAACGCCGTCGACATTATCCCGAGCTGCAGGGTGTTGAAATTATATGTCTCCACGAGGGCGCCGTTGATGAGGCCGTACCCGGTGTTGTAGCCGAAGCCCATGGCCAGCATGATGGCGTAGAGGGGCAGTATCCTCCTCTCAGGGATCAAGTACCTCCTCAGGGTCGTTGTAAGCTTTGACCTACCTTCATTCGCCTCCGGGTGATGAGTTTCATTCGCGTAGAGTAACAACAGGATGAGTCCGGCCACGTCGCCGACGATGCATGCGTAGAAGATTGGGTAGTAGCCGGCGACTATGGCGATGTAGCCGCCTGCCGAGGCGGCGACCATGTTGACGATCTGGGTTATCGCCATCAGCGTGCTGTAGGCCGTCGCCCTGTTCCCTGGCCCGACAGACTCGCTTATCAGCGTGCTCCTGGCGGGGTTCGCCTGCATCCAGAGGGCGCTGAATCCGAGGAAGAAGGCGAAGGCGAAGAGCAGGATCGTGTTGCCCGAGGCGATGAGGATGACCATGGCGACGAGCCTGCTGGCGTTGGACATGAGGAGGGCGGGTTTCCTGCCGACCCTGTCGGAGACTGCGCCCCAGAAAACCAGGCCAGCTGCCGTGCTCAGGCTGATGACGCTCTGGATGACGCCGAGATCGGTGATGCTGATCCCGAGGGCAAGGATGTAGGGCTGGAAGACAACGTACATCATCCCGAAGCCGAACTGGGAGACGAGAAGCTGGACGGCCATGATCCTGATATTGCCTTCCAGCGCCAGGAACCGGCCCAGACCGCCCAGTGCAGCCATGAACAGGATCGGAAGGGGCGCCTCAGGTTAAAAGAGGTGCCGCCCGGCTATCCGCAGAGGACCTCGCTGAACAGGGCGACGTTCCTCTTCACGTCGGCGATGTCGTACATCCCGATGTTCCAGGCGTCGATGAAGTCTCTGTAACCCAACACGTACCTCATGCAGGCCTCTGCGTCGTCCCTGTACCTACCGGCGTTCAGCACCTTGATCACATAGGTGCCCTTGCCGGCGTTGTGAAGGTCACGGATGGCCTGCAAATGTTCCTCGAGGGTGCCGTCGGTCATCACGGATCCATGCATGTTCAGGGGCGTGCAGACGACATCGACCTCCTCAACATTGAGTGCCTCCCTGAGTACCTTAGTGCTGTGTGTCGAGAGGGCGACCGCCACGACCTCTCCGGTCCCCTTCGCCTCGATGAAGGCCCTGAGCGCCCCCATCCTGCCCTCGAGGTTCTCAGACCTATATTCCCGATCAGAGGCGTCCATTCTGACGACGCTCTTCCACGGGAGGTTATGGAGGAACATGAGGTCGACGTGATCGGTGCCCAGGCTTCGGAGGCTGAGCCTCACAGCCTCGAGACCCTCTTCGTAGCTTGCGGCGTTCGACTTGTCCGCGACCACAACGTCGCCACGCCTCACCCGTCTTAGACCCTCAGTAACGTGTGGGTGTGTCCCATAGTCCTCGGAGGTGTCCCAGAAGTTGACGCCCAGCCTCGACGCCTCGGCGAGTATCCTGCCGCCCTCCTCAGGCGTCTTGTCCCCTTGTCCCCTGTCGTTGTCCGGGCCCTTCTTCAACGCGAATGGTTCAGTCCCATAGCAGAGCCTACTCACCGTTAAGCCGCTGCCCCCAAGCCTCACCCTCTGCACCCAACCACCAACTAGGGCATGCATCAAACCATTACATAAAAGGTAACTTAAACTCACTGGAGCTGTTTACCCTGGACCTCGAGGAGTCTGTCGATCTCCTCCTCGGTGTTGAAGACGTTGGTCGAGACACGGACTCCCCCGACGCCGCCGGCGTATCTGTGGGCGACGATTATTCCAGCCGAGGCGAGGGCGGAGACGCTTCTCTGGTTGACCTCGTAGCGACCGATCGTGTAGGTGACGAGGCCGGCCCTCTTCCCGGGCTCAAGGGGCGTGTTCACCTTGACGCCGAGGTTTCTGAGGCCATCGATCAGGTAGCCACTAAGCCGGCTGACCCTCCCCTCGACCTGCCCCCTGTCCAGGCTGTTCCAGAAGCCTAGGCAGGCGTTGAAGCCCCACAGAGCCTCGTCTGAGACGCAGCCGGAGTCGAACTTCGCCGCCGTGTGCAGGAGGGGCTTCTCATAGCTCGCGAGGTTGTCGTGGTCAGCGTACAGCCACGGCTGCCCTATCTTAGCGATGTCGTCGACGGTCATGTAGAACCTGTACGACGGGTCGTATTCGTCTATCAGACTCCTCTTCACATAGAGGACGCCGGCCATGGTGGGGCAGCAGAGCCACTTCTCGCTCCCGAAGGTCATGAAGTCGACGCCGTCAGCGTGGACGTTGACCTCCAACGGTCCAACCGCCTGATACGCATCGTCGACGACGACGGCGCCATGGTCGTGGGCGACCTCTGAGATCGCCTCCATGTCGTATTTCAATCCGCTCGTCCACTCGACCCTGCTGATGCAGACGACCTTTGTCCTATCGTCCACGGCTTTCTCGAAGTCGCCCAGCTCGATGCATCCATCGTGGTGAGCTATGCGCCTTATCTCGACGCCCTTCGCCTTGTACGGGAGCCAGACGAAGACGTTTGAGGGGTAGGCGAGATCGGTTACGACGACGTTCTCACCCCTCCTCAGCTTCGACATGCCTGCGACGGTGTTGAGGCCCTGGCTGACGCGGGAGACCCAGCATATCTCATCGGCGTCCGCGTCTATCAGCCTCGCCGCCTCTGCCTTCGGATCAGGTATCCTCGGCGAGCCGTCCTCGCACATCTTGAACCTCCACCAATCCTGGACGGCGTCGTGGACCCGCCTGAGGG
>Ga0172364_10003285_pt1 | contig 12906 bp, 9 predicted proteins | sample LakKivSesite10cm_FD_114545 | JGI IMG/M metagenome (GOLD analysis project Ga0172364, IMG submission 114545) | Sediment microbial communities from Lake Kivu, Rwanda - Sediment site 10cm | ecosystem: Environmental > Aquatic > Freshwater > Lake > Sediment | place: Rwanda: Western Province, Lake Kivu... | reverse complement strand
AAGGCAACCGACAATAAAATCGCGAGTCATCTTGCCGGTTCGTTATACGACATGCTTGCAGCAGATCCAAAAACTGTAAAGCCGGCCGGTGAATGGAACAATATTGTAATTAAAATTGTGGATGGCAAAGCCTCTCATGTCCAGAATGGCGTGCTGGTATGCGAATATGAACTCTGGACTCCAAAATGGGACGAGATGGTAGCCAACAGCAAGTTCAAGACATTCCCTGGGTTTAAAGAAGGCATTTCAAGAGAAGGATATATCGGACTGCAGGATCATGGCTACGCGATATGGTTCAGGAATATTAAAATAAGAGAATTATAGATATCTCAAATATGAAGAAAAGAGTATATGTCATTTCCGGTATTGTTTTGGCTCTCATTGCATTGGGTGTTTTTAACAGAGCTTTTTCAAGAAAAGATGCTGCCAATACATTTGCTGAAGTCAGGGAAGGTCTTTTTGAAATTACCGTGGCAAACGCCGGGGAGCTGACGGCTGAAAAATCAATAGATATTTTCGGTCCCGATTACTATGCAGCCCAGCAGCAGGAACAACGCCAGGAGGAGCAGCAGCAGCAGCAGAGACAACAGCAGCAACAGCAGCGGCAACAGCAACAACAGCAACAGCAGGGAGGCCAGCAGGGAGGCCAGCAGAGAAGTGGTCAGGGTGGCGGACAAACCGGCGGTCAGGGTGGCGGCGGTCAGAGTGGAAGAACAGGTAGCGGCGGTGGCGGCGGTATGCCAGGCATGGGCGGTGGTGGCCAGCAGAGAGGCGGCGAGTTCCATATGATGGATTTCAAAATCCAGGATATTGTGGCGGAAGGAACTATTGTTAAAGCCGGCGATTACGTTGCACAGCTCGACAGAACCAATTATGAAAATTCCCTCAGGGATGCCCAGGAGAGTTTCAAGACCATGCAAAGTAACCTGGAAATGAGAATACTCGATACTGCTGTTACACTTACTAACCTTAGAGATGATATCAAGAACCAGAGATATGCCGTTGAAGAGGCCCGCATAGCTCTTGACCAGTCAATCTACGAACCACCTGCTACTATCCGCAAGGCAGAGTCAAACCTCGACAAGCAGCAGCGTGCTCTTGAACAGAAAATAAAGAGCTATGAACTTAGAAAAATCCAGACCGAGTCAAATATCAGAAATCAGCAGCTTTCCTTACTGGGACAGGAGAGGCTTGTTCAAAACCTTGAGAATTTCCTCGCGCAATTCACAGTCAGGGCTCCTTCCGACGGGATGATAATCTATAAAAAAGACCGCCTTGGAAACAAACGGAAAGCCGGATCAAATGTCAATGCTTTCGATCGCATTATTGCAACTCTTCCCGATCTGACATCAATGATCTCAAAAGTTTATGTGAATGAAGTGGAGGTCAGCAAGGTCTGGAAAGGACAGAAAGCAACGATAACAGTAGATGCTTTCCCCTCAAAGGTATATACCGGAACCGTAATCTATGTCGCCAACATAGGTGAGACATTGCCGAATTCAGATGCGAAAATGTTTGAAGTCCAGATAAAGGTCGATGGTATTGATATGAATCTCCGGCCCGCAATGACGACATGGAACAAGATCATACTCAAAACATTCGATGACGCGGTATATATTCCGCTTGAATGTGTCAGGGCCGGAGCCGACAGTATTCCTTATGTATACAAGAAGAATAAAACAAAACAAATTGTCGTCCTGGGTGAGCAGAATGACAAGTATATCATTGTAAAGCAAGGACTTGAACGTGGCCAGGACATCTATACCGTGTTACCGCCGGAACCTGAGAAATTCAGGCTGACAGGGGAAGACCTGATTGCAGTGGCTAAAGAAAGATAAACAAGACTCCTGCTAAAAAGAATAGAGATCCTCCGTTGCTCAGGCTTCGGGGGATTTTTATTTTAATAATATAACTCCGTTTCCCTCCGCTATTTTCGCCTCACCGTAAAACAGCTGTCCCTGTTTCCTGAACATTGGTCAAAAAAACTTGACTTGCTTTCGTTTTTGTCATAACTTGCCTATACAGACAGGTCTCAGGGTCTATGAGTCTTATGGTCTTATGGTCTTATGGTCTTATGGTCTTATGGTCTCAGGGTCCCGGAGTTCTATAGTTTTAGAGACCTGGAGTTTGAAAATTCAAATACTGTAAAAACCGTTACACCGTAGAACCGTCAAACCATAATATTATGAAAACAAAACCCTCCCCCAGAGTATTTATCAAGCGGGCTACGACAGGTCTGAGACCTGTCACTACAAGATTATTATTTATTCTTGCCCTGAGCTCTGTGCTCTTCGCCCTGAGCCCTCCACCCTGTGCCCTGAGCCAAGTCCCGCAGGGATTCAACTACCAGGCCGTTGCTCACAGCAGCACAGGTGCTCCAATTTCCAACACTACAATCCAGATCAAAGAAGGGATCTTTTCCGACACCCTTAAGCCTGTGATCGTCTGGGAGGAACTTCATTCAACAGTCAGGACAAACGCAAATGGTGTGTTCAATCTCGTTATCGGCACAGGCACAAAACAGGAAGGTTCTGTGTCAACATTTAATGATATTGACTGGGTAAAAACTCCATTGTACCTTAAGATCCAGATCAATTACCAGGGAACATGGAGATATATGGGTTCGGCTAAGCTCTGGTCCGTGCCTTATTCTATGATTGCAGGCGGTCTCGATGGTACGGTCGAAAAGCTTGAGGTCGTGGGGAAAGATGTTACATCTGATGAGGCTCTTTTTGAAGTCAAGAGAAAAGACGGGGAGCTGATGTTTGGTGTTTACAATCATGGTGTAAGGATCAACATGCCTCTTGACACATTATCGAAGACAAGAAAGGGAGGTTTTGTTGTCGGGGGATTCGATAATGCTAAAGGAGTGGTTCAGGACTACCTGGTTGTCAATCCTGACAGTATCAGAGCATATATTGACACAAATCAGGAGAAGACGAGAAAAGGCGGTTTTGCTGTTGGCAGTTTTAACCAGGAAAAAGGAGAGATACAGGAATATCTTACAGTAAGTTCAGATAGTGTCAGGGTATATATAAATGAAACAGATACCAAGACAAGAAAGGGCGGATTTGCTGTTGGAGGATTTAATGATATAAAAGGTCTGACAAATGAATATTTCAATGTATCAGGTAAGGCACAATCAGACATTGTAAACGGAGAACCTAAAGTTCTGTGGTATCCGAGAAAAGAAGCATTCATGACCGGGAATGTACTCGTGGAATCAGCAGATAGTGTTGGAACTAATTCATGGGCTTCTGGTTATAGGTCAAAAGCAATTGGAGATTATTCACAGGCATTGGGTTATGAAGCAATTGCCAGGGAAGATTATTCAACTGCAATTGGATATCAAGCTATAGCTAACAACACAAATTCATTCGCCTTTGGTCAATGGGCAACAGCATTAAATACAGAGAGCTATGCATTTGGTAGAGGAGCAATTGCTGAAGGTTTCAGAAGTTTTGCCTTTGGTAGTGCTGGAATTGATTCAGCAGGACAGACAACCGGAGTAGCTTACTCAAAAGGTAATTACTCATTTGCCATTGGACAGGGTTCTCAGGCGATAGGAACAGGTGCTATGACATTTGGACTCGCTGATACTGCAATGGGAGAGTATTCTCTTGCTATGGGATATAAAACAAAAGCGACTGGATACTACTCAACTTCTTTAGGATATAGAAGTTCAGCGTCTGGATATGCTTCATTAGCAATTGGATGGTCAAGAGCTGAAGGCGATTATTCCGTAGCAATAGGAGGAGGTAAAGCAGGTGGTAAATATTCATCTGCGTCGGGATTTAATGTAAAGGCTGATGGAGTATACTCTTTCGCTTCAGGCTGTAATTCTGTGGCAGGTGAGACTGGAGCGATTGCAATGGGGGGCGGTTCTCAGGCATTAGGATTCTATTCAACCGCTATCGGTTATGGAGGCATAGCAAAAAAAGCTTATTCTGTAGCGATTGGAGGGCCGTATCTTAAAGCCCTATCAATGAATGAAACAGTGCTTGGATCATGGAATAGTGTTGTCGGTTATACGCCATATGCACCTGATGGGTGGGATGATCGAGACCGACTATTTGTTATTGGAAATGGTTATGAGCTTGATATATTTAATACGCGTCAAAGCAATGCCGTGGTAATTCTTAAAAATGGCAATTTTGGAATTGGAACTAACGTACCTATAACAAAACTCGATATTAATGGAGGCTTTCTGACCAGATACGGTGGAACGCCTCCTCCATTAAGTGGAGGTAATTTTTTCATAGGCTGGAATTATAGTGGCGGTGAAGGTGAAACAGACTTCTTCCAGCATGGTGAAGCAGGTTGGAGAAGCGGATATCGGTTCTATACTGAAAATAATAGTCAGGCAAGAACATTATTGGCACGACTTGAGGATACTGGTGATCTTCATATCTTAGGAAATTATGGAAGTCTAAGTGATGAGAGAAGTAAAACTAATATTCAATTCTTAAAAGATGGCCTGACAAAAATATTGAATCTTAAAGGGATTTGTTTTAACTGGAAAGATACTATTGTACATGATAATAAAATACATTTAGGTTTAGTAGCCCAGGATGTGCTTAAAATTCTGCCCGAAGTAGTAGAAGGTGGTCTAAAACGAAATGGTGAAGATGAATTATATAGTATTCAGTATGATGGCATAATTCCGGTTATGATTGAAGCCATGAAAGAACAGCAGCAGCAAATCGAATCTTACAAATCCCGGCTTCAGTCTCTTCAGCAGGAGGTTGAAAAGATAAAAGCTCTGCTAGAAACGAACGGAGGAGAATAGGTCTTGATATCCTGTAAACTTGTCGTCTTGCACGTCTCTATTAATTTGCAACTCTGTGTTTCTCAGTGCTCTCCGTGCTTTGCCATACGAAGTTTTAACGTAGTATGGTCTCCGTGGTTAGTAAGGATTATATTATAACTATAAAGGAACTAAGCGAGATTGTGGGTTGTACTGGATTCGAACCAGTGACCCCTACCCTGTCAAGGTAATGCTCTAAACCAACTGAGCTAACAACCCTTATTCTATATTCTCATTGCCTCTTGCCTGTCATCCAGAGTACTCGGGACTGAACCTCCCGATATCTATCGGGATGAGCTAACGTCCCTTACCGCTGCAAAAATAATATAATATTTATTCCATTTACTAAATGAATACTGTGTTGCGACTGATATTTGTTCCGCAGCCTTTGATATATATCTTTATTTATCAATCTGATCCAGATACTCCTTTCTCCTGACCATGGCCTTCTCCAACTCAAAATTATCCCTTTTGTCGGTGTTCTTGTAACACATGGCAAGAACATAATGTCTTAATTCAGCCAAATCCTCATTCAAGGGGACAGAATCCAGCAATGCAATCTTGTCAAGTGCATTCTGAGCCTTGCCTGCATATACATCATTAAGGATCGAATAAAGATCAATTTCTTCCGTCAGTGTAGCATCTGAGGATAACTGCCTTGCTTTAGCCAGAAAGGTTCCGCTGCTGCTCAAAAACGAATTCTTCAGATCTGTGTTCTTTATTTCCCTGCCCCTGCGCTGCAATTCAATCCCGACAGCATAATTTGACTGAATATCCTTCCTGTCCTTTGCCAGTGCCTGGAATTTCCTGTTTATTTCACCGGCGTCTACAGGTATCTCCCTGAGAACCGCCAGAAAACTCTCTGCATCATCGTAACCGTCCTTTTGCCAGATAATGTCGCCGGTTGAAGAAATTATCACCAGTCTCGGGATATTCTTTACCTTATACTGTGCAACCAGCGATTTTTCAAGCTCCACATTGACCCTGACACCGACAAAATTCACAGCGATCTTCTGAATTTCGGGATGCTTCCACAGTTCCTCATCCATGACTTTGCACGGAGCACACCATGTTGCCCAGAAATCAGCTACAATAAGCCTGCCTGATGAATTTGCTATCTGTTTAGCCAGATTAAAGTTATTCAGCCAGTACATCTGGGCCTGAATATTAACGGATAAGAGCAAGCCTGCCAGTAGAAATATCCGGGTTTTTATCATTATCAAATAAAGAATATACTTTTCATTCCCCCACAATCTTGATCATCTTCCCTGCAGCAACCTTGCTGGTCAGGTCAAGATTATTAAGCAATGCTATTTCCGCCATTTGCTTCTGCGGAACCTTGTATGACGTTAAAACCTGTGTCAGCGTCCCTGGTGTCTGAACTGTTTTGACTATGATCTTTTTTGGTTTGACATTTATTTTTGCCGGATCTGTAAGTTTTGCAAAACTTGACATTGTAGATTCAAATCCACTCGTATATGAAGCAAAGTCGGCGTCTGCTGAAACTCCGTGGAAAACATAAATCATGTTGTCCATATTGATATAATATGATAGTACGCTGTTGCTCTGCTGCTGACCTGTCGACTGATCCTGAGATACCTGTTTGCACATTACGGCCAGGGCAGGCATTCCGTTGACTGTTGCATTTTTGCTTTCGACAAGTGTAAGACCGAGGTCTTTAATGTCAGTCTGGGCGGCAGCTTCGGCGGTTTTCTGTGAGGAGAGTGTAAAAACGATCATGGCTTTTTGATCCTGGGGAGCCATGGCAACCTGGAGAGGGGAATTCTGGAACTGCCAGCCGGTCGGGTATGTAAACCTGAATTTAAGCTCAGGATGATAAAAAACATTTCCTTCAGTATAACCCTGGCGGGGATCATCGCCAAATATAATGCCGTCTATCAATTTAAGGTAACTTTCGGCGTTTACTTTCCATTGTGGGAGCTTCAGGCTGTCCTGCCATGCCTTTGAATTCTGGTTAACTGAATTATAACGATCGCCAGGATCAGGATGAGTGGAAAGGAAAGTAGGTACACCCCCCTGGCTTTCAGCCATGCTCATCTTATTAAGAACCTGGAAAAAATCTGCCATACAATGTCCATCATAGCCAATCAGCGACATGTACTGCACTCCCAGCCTGTCTGCTTCACGTTCATCATCGCGGCTGAATTTAAGAAACAAAAGCTGCATGCCCTGCATTGCCTGCTGGGCATACTGTGCAAACCTTTCCGAAGCAAGCATCCCGCCTATCAGAACAAGCTGTCCTAACTGCTGCTTGGTCTGCTGACTGGCAGAATGCCGTGCGGTGACGTGTCCCATTTCATGGCCGATTACGCCCATGAGCTCAGCTTCGTTATTCAGTTGGGCAAGAATTCCGCGGGTTACATAAATATATCCTCCGGGAACCGCGAATGCATTTACTACAGGAGAATCCAGAACCTTAAAGTTGTAGACCAGGTTGGGTCTGTGGGAAATCTTACCCATTTCTGTTCCCTTCGACTTTATAAAAGCAAGGAGAGCATCATTTTTGTATTCTCCGAACGTCGCCATAACCTGGGGATCATAATCTCTTCCCATCTGGATTTCCTGAGCTTCAGACATGAGCATAAGCTGCGTCTTGCCGGTTACCGGATTAACAGCACATCTTGTTACAAGCAGCAAAACTGCCAGTAACAATATAACCGTCAAATAAATACTAAACTTCTTCATTATTTTGAGTATTTAAATTCGTTTTCATTACAGTAGGTATATCAGGAAAAGTCAAATCCGGAAATATATGCCGGTGCATCGTAGAAACATTCTTTTTCTTCCTCAGTAAGATTGATGAATTTTGTGTAAACCAGACCCGGTTTTGCATTCAGCATCCTGTTCAGAGCCCCCATTTTCACACCTGTTCGTATTTTGTCGTAAAGCCCGCTCCGGTCATCAAGCCATGTTAGCCCGGTATTGAATCCCTCCGAGGCACATGCCGATTCGAACAGATTTGCAAGCAGATCTTCCCTTCCTTTTTTACAATAGATAGCATCAAAAACAAGATACCTGAATTCTCCCGGGCGAAACAGCCTGCGGAAATAGGGGGTGCCTGGAAGAATTTTCATCATTATCCATCCCCATACTCCGGGGACATCATATACTTTATAAACAGAAGGAATGGCACATGTTCCTGCAATAATCTCCTCTCCTTCCCTGAGAACATAATACCGGTCATTATAAAAAGCATACTCCGGCGTGAAGAATGAATAATCGCGGTAAAAATCCTTCAGCAATTCCTTCATTTTTTCTTTTTCATTTTCCGGAAGCATGGAAACCCTGTTGTCCGGCCTGGGATTAAAACGGCTGAAGGCAACTGTCAGAAATGATCTTATATATTCATATCCTGCCTGGTGTACAAGGTTTTTTGATCTTTCATTCATGCTTTCCATGAATGCATACATGATATGCTTATCTGTTTCAAATACATCAGGGAGATCCAGAAGATGGGGCTTGCTGAAGATCTCAAGGGTTTTCTGCTTGAACGAATCATCTGATTCGTGCCTGATTATTGCTTTTTCCTTCTTCCTCCAGTTTCTCTCAGTCTGGTATGTTGACTGAAAAGCAAGATATCTTATATGTGTTGAAGGATATCGCAGCCGGTCTTGTCCGGACATCCTGAAGCAAGCTCCGACAGTTCCGGTTATCCTGTTCTTTCTATATAGCGATATAAACCTTATCTGGTCTTTATAAGCGGCGATTTTTGAAGAGACATTCTGCAACTGGAATCTCATTCCCCCCTCGGAGCCCTGAACGGCATGATTAAGAATATCCATTATTCCTTCACTGGCATGGTCAGAGACTCTGACTTCCAGACCATGGAAATTCAAGATAGTTTTTTCGAACATTCCCTCCGCAATTAATTTGTCTTATTGTCGAGACTCCCGAATACCCGCTGTAACAAAGGCGTTACTCTTGCAGATACTTCTTTCCTTATTTTAAGTTCCTCAATTTCAACTTTGGAAAACATTCCGGACAGGGCTTTGTTTGTCAGAAAATCGTCCAGGTCGGTGTTCACCGGTTTCAGGTTTGCAATTTTTCCGGCGACTGAGTTGGCTACTGAATTCCATCTTGATGTAAGCGTGACCCAGGAATCCCTGGTTGATATATTGGCAACAATCTTTTTATCAGTCGAAGCCTGTATTTTTGGTTTATACAAATTGTATAACTCATTATATGTTGTATTACGCAGATATGATGTAGCTGCATTGTCTGCTCCGTTAAGGATATTGAATGCATCCTTTACCGTCATCTGGGTAATGCTGTTTACGAAAATCGGAGCCACCTCCTTAGCGGCGTCTTCGGCGGCCCTGTTGATCCTGAGAATCACATCCTCGACAAGCTGATCACCGCCCGGGATTTTTGACAGGTTATCGACAATGACTTTTGCCTCATCAGGCAGGAGGATTTTTATTGCTGCATCACTATAATACCCGTTTTCTGCGGCCAGACGCTGGGCAGAATTTCTTGCCCCTGTTGACAGGGCTTCCTTCAGACCGTTTATCACCTCCGCTTCAGTGAGCGGTACAGGCCCGCTTACTGTCTGCAGAACATTCATAAGCTCCGCGCAGCCGGCTGTAAAAAGCACTATGACTAAAAATATAACTGCCTTTATCTTCATAGTATCTTAGAATTAAATTGATCAATCAACTGCTGGTAATAAAGCATTGGAAATCAGCAGGTCTTCAGGATTCGTGATCTTGATGTTTTCCCTGTTGCCTTCGACAAGATTTATCTTAACTCCCGTCTTTTCAAGAACTGTCGCGTCATCCGTAAATTCCGGAAGATATTCCTGCCCGTATGCTTTCCTGATCAGGCCGGCGTCGAACACCTGAGGCGTCTGTACCTGTTTGACATTCATGCGGTTTATCGGATAACTGCTTGTTTCACTGACCATTCTGAGAGTGTCAATTGGAGTTATCACAGGTATTGCATTACCCAGTTTTTCCGCGGTTTCAAAACATCTTCTTATCGTATCCATACTTACAAAAGGCCTGACACCGTCATGTATGGCAACAATAGCAGGCTCCTCGACGAATTCCAGGCCGTTCCTGACAGAAAAACAACGTGATCTGCCGCCCTTGACAAGAGTATGAGGAATATTAAAGGAATATTTTCTCTGAAGATCTGACCAGAATCTTATCTGGTTTTCAGGCAGAACTGTTATTATTTCTATCGATTCGTCAAATGCCTTGAATCGTTCAAGAGTATGCATCAAAACCGGCTTCCCGGCAAGCTCCAGATACTGCTTGGGTATCCCGGATCCCATCCGTTTGCCGGAACCTCCTGCTACTATTAATGCATATAATCTTATCATAATCAATTTATTAATCTCACCATTCCATCCTGGTCTGTCTTAAAAGCCTCTTTTCTTGCCTCCTGCCCCTTGCCCCCCATCCCCCCTAAAGGGGGGCTAATAATCAACAAATCATAAGTCCCCTTCAGGGGATTTAGGGGCTGTATGAAAGAGACTGGTTTTTGAGATATCCTCAGCAGGGTGGCTCATCCTTTTGTATATAAAAATCTCTTAATACTCCTTTTCGGCGTTTTTGCAAATTCCTCGGGATGAAGCCTGAATTTACTGACAGCCATGAATTCCGGCACTTTCTCATTGACCTGCTTCCTGGCTTCCTCAAGGATCCCGGCCAGCCCTGCATCTGAGATACCATCCCTTTTCATAATTTCATAATCCGGACAGATAAGTGCAATCAGTTTGTTATCTTCCGAAATAACCAGGGATTCGGCAAAGTAATCCATATTGTTTATTATTGCTTCAATCTCTTCAGGGAAGATATTCTTGCCGGACGGACCAAGGATCATTGTCTTGCTTCTTCCTTTGATAAAAATATTCCCTTCTTTGTCAATAATACCCAGGTCGCCAGTATGCATCCATCCATTTTCATCGATGATATCTTTTGTCGCTTTTTCATTCTTGTAATAGCCAAGCATTACATTTTCCCCGCGAAGGATTATTTCTCCGATCTCTTTTTCAGGATCTGCAGAATCTATAGTAACCTCGAGTGTGTCAACGGCTCTCCCTGAAGCGCCTGCTTTTGTCGTATCCCATGAAGCATAGCTTATGAGCGGACCGCATTCAGTCATACCGTAACCGACAGTAAACCGGAATCCGATTTTCCTGAAAAATGATTCTGCCTCGGAATTGAATGCAGCTCCTCCGATAACGATTTCATGGAATCTTCCTCCAAAGCTTTCTGTAAGCTTTTCCCGGATCTTTTTGTGAAGTATCCTGCTCAATCCGGGAATGGCAAGCAAAATTTTTATATGCGGTTTGCTGATAACCGGAAGAATCTGTTTTTTAAAGACTTTTTCTATCACAAGTGGAACAGAGAGAATAAGTCTCGGCTTTATTTCCTTAAACGCCTGGATGATGATCTGGGGTGAAGGTGTTTTCGAAAGTATTGTGATGTGGCATCCATAAGTAAAGGGGAACAGGAATTCGAACGCGCATCCGTATGTATGAGCCAGGGGAAGAAATGATACAAGCGGATCGCCAGGCTTTAGCGGCATATGGTTCTGTGCAAACCTGACATTTGCGGCCAGGCTGTTATGAGAGATCATCACTCCCTTCGAAAAGCCCGTGGTGCCTCCCGTATAGCTTATGACAGCCAGCTTATCATTCGTGATATCAGAAAATTTTACATCTTCCCTTCTGAGCTCCGGAAATGCATTTTTATATTTTCCATCCAGAGAATCATAGGCTTGCCTGATCCCTGGATTTCCTGAGGTGATCATTGAGAAATCGTCGAGGGAGACAACTCCTGCAATTTCCGGCATTTTATTAATGTCGAGTGCTTCGTATATTTTATCATCAACAAAAAGGAAACGGGAGTCGGAATGATTTACAAGATTTATAAGGTCTTCGGGTTTAAAATCGGGCAGGAGCGGGACTATTACAGCTCCGTGTGTCACTGCTGCAAGGTAGACAACGCACCAGTTTGCCGAATTTCTTCCAACAAGGCCAATCTTGTCTCCTTCCTTCAGGCCGATCTCCGTGAAGAAAAGATGGAGTTTAAGCATTTTACCTGCTATTTCCCTGTAAGTATAGCCTTTCTCTTTATAATTCGACAGAGCTTCAATATCCCAGTTTTGTTTAATGCTCTGTTCTATGTAACCGATTAAGCGTTCGGGGATCATAGTTACTGATTTTGATTTATAACAAAGTTACTATATGGAAAGCAAAAAATTTCCGTTCACAGAATTTTTTATCATAGACAGAACAGTTCCTCCTGCTATATAAAGAACATTGTCAATATTACAATTACCGAAAGGATGTTTACAATTGTGAAGAAATAGTTATACCCTTCCCTCTTTTTGCTGAAATGTCCCAGTTTCCTGGCAAAAATACCTATGTTCGGAACAAATAATACGACCAGGAACGCGAAAAATTCTATCCCGTAGAACACTTCCTCAAGACCCCCCCTGACAAGAGCGGAGAAATAAACTACGACAAGAAGGACCAGCAGATAAAAGAGATAGCTCACTTTCAGAAGCAGTGTTGAAACAAGCCTTCTCTTATGTAGCTGGTGTGGTTTCAGATAAGCATATGCAAGTGCAAAAACTATAATAATAAAGACGACACCAAGGATGTGATTCAGTATCTGAGAAAAATTTGCCATTACAGCAGGTGTTGATTGATATATCATGATTCAAGTTCTGACCATATAAGAGAGCTTGCTCCCAGTACCGCTGCATTCTGAGTGCTCAGCTGCGATTCAAGCAGTTTGACTTTACCCCTGTAAATACTCAGGAGGTTCTCTTCCATGTACTCTTTTGCCGGCTCAAAAATCAGGTCTTTGGCGAGAGCAAGTCCGCCGAAAAGAAATATTGCTTCAGGATTTGTATGAGCCACAACATCAGCAAGCTTGAATCCAAGCATTCTGCCTGTGTGCGTAAAAGCCCGTTTTGCCAGATAATCACCCCTTTTTGCCGCATCATGGATTATCTCGGCATCGAGCTCGTCAAAACTGTATTTTCGCAGCTCGCTTGGTGCTATACTGTCTGCCATTATCTTAAGGAGGGATCTTTTCAGTCCTGTGGCTGAAACATAAGTT
>Ga0172364_10003284_pt1 | contig 12906 bp, 20 predicted proteins | sample LakKivSesite10cm_FD_114545 | JGI IMG/M metagenome (GOLD analysis project Ga0172364, IMG submission 114545) | Sediment microbial communities from Lake Kivu, Rwanda - Sediment site 10cm | ecosystem: Environmental > Aquatic > Freshwater > Lake > Sediment | place: Rwanda: Western Province, Lake... | reverse complement strand
TTTTTAAATATTAAACCAGCAAAAGTGTCTCTCAAATTTTCAAAAGCTTCATTTTTTTGCTTTCTAGAACTTGAACCATCTTGTAATACTTTTACAGCATTAACAAGATCATCTCCCTCTAATTTTTTTGATTTTAATAAAAACATATTTATGCTCCTTTATGTTTTGTTTAATTCTTTTCTTTTTTCTCTTCTTTTTTCTAAAATTTTTCGTCTCCTATCAGCATCTTCACCAACAATACAATCGATTGTTCTATTTTCACTACTTTTAACTATTCCACAAAAATTTGAAATTTTTTTTATAGTTTCACCATTACATTCAGAACACATTGGGTTGGCTTGATCTATATGCATAAACTCTTCAAATTCATAACCACATGACTTGCATAAAAACTCATAAATAGGCATATTTAATTTCCTTTAATTAAACATAAACTCTTATTTTTGTACGCCCTTTATAACGTTTTATAAGACAATCTAAGCAAATAATTTCACCATATAGCACTTCTAAAATTTCTTTAGATCTTTTATCTACAATTTCAACTCTAATACGTGCATAATCATCTTTATCTATATTACAACTAGAACAAAACATTTTAAGATCTCCATTAATTTAAATTTTTGTAACACCCTCACCACTTTTTTCTCTTTCAATCATTTTAGACTTCATTCTCTCATTTTTTTTTGACATCTGATTTTTAATTCTAGAACCATAACTTGGCCAATCATTACCTTTTAAAACAAAATTACTTGAAAGCGAAAAAATCTTTTCACAAATACCATCACAAAACTGACATTTAACTTCATCAATTACTTCAGAAATACCATGCAAAATTTCTTGAACATTACCACAAGTCTTACACTTGTACTCGTATAATGGCATATTTAATCTCCTTTAATTTTTAATAGTCAGTTTACACAACACAGACTATAAAATAAGGCATATATAAAAACTATAGAAATGCCCAATCAATAGTAGGAATGTTTTTAGAAGCTAAAAATTCGTTTGTTTTAGAAAAATGTTTGCAACCAAAAAACTTATAAAATGATAGTGGAGACGGATGAGCAGAAGTTAAAATGCAATGTTTTTTACGATCTATTAAAAAGCTTTTATTTTTAGCAAAAGAGCCCCATAGCAAAAAAACTAAATCATTCTTTAAATTAGAAATTTTTCCAATAACAAAATCAGTAAATAGTTCCCACCCGATATTTGAATGAGATAATGGCTTATGCAACTCGACAGTCAAAAAAGAATTTAACAACAAAACACCTTGCTTAGCCCAACCTTCTAAACAACCATGTTGAGGTATCTCAATACTTAAATCAGATTTAATTTCTTTAAAAATGTTAACTAAACTTGGGGGCTTTTTAATAAATTTTGGAACTGAAAAAGACAAACCATGAGCTTGACCAAAATTATGATAAGGATCTTGACCTAAAATTACTACTTTTAAATTATCTATAGAACACAATCTAAAAGCTTCAAATACGTTTTCTATCTTTGGGCAAATGATTTTGTTTTTGTATTCTTCAAGCAAATTCTTTTTTAAAACAATAAAATAGTCTTTATTAACTTCTTCTTTTAAAATTTCTTTCCATTCACCTGGCAATTCAAAAGAATTTTTCCTAACAATCATTTAAAAACTTTTTCTAAAAAATTCACTACTTTTTCTTGAATACCAGGAGAAGTTTGTTCGCTATTACCAGCAACATTTAAAGTTTTTATTGAATAACACTTTAACCAACTTTTTAAATTTATTATTTGTTGATCTTCTTGTTTATTTAAATCGACATCAAAATAAGGTTTTTTATATTGCTGTATTGCTTTTAATGTGCATTTTTCACCAGAAGATTCAAAATTTGTAGCAAATCTAATAGTGCCATCTGACTCTTTTACGTTTAAAAAAGTTCTTGGAGGATAATAATAAGAAGTATGCTCTAACATATTATACTTGTCTTTAAAATAACTTTTTTTTCCGTTTAAAGTTCTAAATCCACAAGGCATCCACCCGCCAGTTTCCAAACCTAATTTTTTAGCAGCTATAAGCCCTGCTTCATCAGCTCCAGTCTGGCCACCTGAAATTATTTTACAAACTTTAATTTTATACCATTCTATAGTAAAAGGAATACTTTGAGTCTCTCTAGAATAATCAAGTTTAGTAATTAAATCAGGCCTATGAATACTCAACATTTTTCCAATCAAAACAGTATGACAAAAAAACATACCATTAGAATTTATTTGCTTTTTAGATGTAGAACTATTTGGGCACCAACAACATAAAATGTATTGTGTTTTTGAATCAAGACTATTTAACCAATTATCTATTTTATCCCAACGATCTATGTACCCTTCTCTTAACTCATTTATATAAACATTTAAACTATCATTACAATTATGTAGTCTAAGTCTCAACCCATTTATGTCTGTAGGAAACAAAAAATCCAAATCATTATACTTGCACCAATCTGGTTTCCAACAAGCCACACTAAACTTGTTTTCTATATTATATTTTTTTGCTTCAAAAAAAGAAGTAAGCAACACATTAAATTCAAGCATAATTTAAACAGTTTTTTCTGTTTCAGTGTTGACGGATTGAACACACTCACTATTTTTGCCTGTACTGTGTGTAATAACATTTTCTCTATTAATTTCAGCTCGCATATTCCACTGTAACCCCATTTTGCGCAAGCCATACTCAACCAAGCTCTTTAAAACAATAGTGCTTGTTGACGATCTACATTGCGAGCACTCCTACCCAACCACGTAATGATCGTCAGGACCAATAGGCTCGCACACAATTTCTGCTTTGCTTGCGCAGTGCAGGCATGACATTATTTCTAATGTCGGCATATAACCTCCATATAAAACTATTATATAATTTTGTTTTTAGATAAATAAAGAGAAAGAAGACAATCATGCAGATAGATTATAAGTTTCTAAAACTTTTTTTTCTTCATTAGTAAGTAACATGTTCAATACTTTAACTGGATCTTTAAAACCATATTTCTCTATATACTTGAAAACAATATTAAAAAACTCCCAATTTTTACTAAAACCATAGCCTAATAACACTATTTTATCAGATTTAAACCTATATTGCCTCAAGTTTTTAATCAGATTTTTCAATTCTTTAACTTCATCAATGTCTTTTTCTACAATATTTCTTTCTTCTAATGTGTACATTCCTGCAACATCTTTTCTTAACAAATCTGTAATACTTATCTTTGCTTTAAGCAATACATTTATTATAATATTGATTAAATACAAAGCATGACTTTTTGCTTCAATAAACTCTTTATCTGGATTAAAACCTTTTTCAACTAATATTGGCTTCCTAATCCAGTTATCTTTAATTATGTCATATATAAAATCTGACTCTAAACGTTTGTTTTTGCCTATTACAAAAAATTTAATAGGGTGGTCACCAGCCAATTTGTTGCCATTGTACATATAAACATATTTACGTAAAAAATTCCTTAATTCTAAATTGTCTTGGATATGTCTAGAAACATTCTTATTGTTGTGCCTAAATTTTTCATAATCAATACTTACATTAACATCAACATCAGTCGATTCATTATACATATTAGTAACTATAGAACCTGTAATAGAAATATCAACTAACCAATCATTAACATTTTTAAAAGACGAAAGAGCACTATACAACCAGCTCAAAATTTTACTCTTTACATTATTTTTAATTTTTGGAGGACTTGAATTATCCCAAATCAAAGGACATAAATTATCTTGGGGATAATCTATTATAGAAGACTTCTTTTCTCCATAATCTCTTCTATCTCTCAATGGAACTAAATCATCAACTTCTGATTTTTTATACTTAGATATATCTTTAACCTTTACTAACAAAAAATCTTTAGGCCCAGTTTTAATAATAGCATAATAACCTTTAATTTTTTTACCATCAAATTTAATAACATATTTTTTATCATAGTCTAAATCTACAATCTCAAAATCTCCTTCATCATAAATTTTTACTGTTCCTGCACCATATTGTCCTTCTGGTATAGTTCCTTCAAAATCAATGTAATTTATATCATGATCTTCTGTTTCAGTAGCTAAAACAGGTTTTTCGTCAGGTAGTTTGTGCTTGGGCACAGCCCAACTCCTGAGTACAGTTTTTTGTTTGTTTTTAGATTCTATTGGAAACTCTAAACGTAAATCCCAATGCTCACTTGTGGCTTTATGATGGTGAACTACAAATCTTCCTTTATACCCAATCCTTAATTTTTCTTTATCATAGCCCATTTTAATTTCTCATCACTTCAAGACTAGACGTCCCTAAATTTTCCCTTGACAAATTATCTCTAAATTTTCTTTGATCTGTTATTTTAGGATTAATTAAAACTTCTACAAACATTTCTGGATTTTCATTTCCAAAACCACCAAAACCAGGAATTTGCCTTATTAAATCTTGCATTTTTTTTAAACTGGCACGATCCAAAGTGAATTTTACTTCAATAGGCGCTAATCTCTCTGCAGACTCTTTTAAAATTTCTTCAACTACTTTTGTTGTATTGCTAAACATTTTAGCTCCTTTTATAACCAAATTTGTTAATTTCTTGTAAAACCATATAATAACTAGATTTTTGTTTATTGAATTTAAATTTAAATCCAGTCAACTCTTTATACATTTTATCAAATTTTGCATCTTTTTTTTCAAATTTTTTTAAGTCGCTAACAGGCTTACAACACAAACCAGTATCAATACGCATACTATACGGAGCTATATGCCCGCCTTCTACTTTCATTGGGGATAAATCAATATTAATTTTTTTCCCAGTTGGTTTGTTTGTTGCCACAACAATTTTTTCATTATTTTTAAATTCTTTATCTAGTCTTTTCTCAATGTCTTTTTTAATTGAATTTATATTTTTTTTGTCTTTTAAATAACCAGTTATATGAAAACCTCTTTTACCAGTATAGCGTATTTCATGTTTATCTTTAAAATCATCCTGTTTTTTTATAAAATATAAACATTGAGCAACTACATCTTTAATAGAATCAAAAGTAGCTTCAGGCCCAGGATCTATATCGAAAACTACTTCATTAGTTATTGTTGGAGAAGTTCTGTGGTACTCTACTGTTTTACCTGTATGGTATTTTTCAAAATCTTTATCAGAATTAATTCTAATAAATTCAGTTTTCTTATCATAGGGATGTCTGACATAAAGCTCATCACCTGGATTAATGGCCATTACAACAAATAAATCTCTACCTTTTAATTCTGGTATTAATTTACTTTTTATACCTGCATAATAATTAAAAGCATCAATTTCTTTAACACCCGAAGGAAAAAATTCATTCTTTTTTACTACTAATTGATCTGGGTGCTCGGGATAACCTGCTTTTTTATCTATTTCATTCGGTCGTTTCTCCATCAAATTCTTCTTCATTTTCTAAAGCCTCTGATTTTGTTTTGTGTACTGTCTTGTCTTTATGATGTGGTGGAGAATAAATAGTGTAGATTTTAAGGTCTTCTTTTCCATCATTAATAACGTTATGTTCTGCTCCAGCTGGAATAATAAAAGCTGATCCATCTTTTATTTCATGAGTTTTACCATTTATTATGACTTTACCAGTACCAGCATCAATCCTAAAAAACTGATCAACATCATGTACTTCTAATCCAATATCTTGTTTTGGTTTTAAAGACATTAAAACAAGTTGACTATTTTTACCAGTATACAAAACTTTACGAAAATTTTTGTTATCTATAGTCTCTTTCTCTATATCAATTACAAGTCCTTTTGCTTTAGAAGATTTAGCATCAAATAATAATTTTTCTACCAAAATTGCTTGTAGCCTCGTTTTTATCTCCTTTTTAAACTTCAAAATGTGGGTAGTCTTTAAAATTCTTCCAAGAGCCTCCCCATTTCAATCCTATACTCTCTCCAATTTTACCAGCTTCTTTATAGTCAGGAATTTCATTTCCATTAACATCGACTTTAAGATCCCAAACTGGTTTAGAATCTTTTACTATAGCAATATCAAAAGCTCTCGATTTATTATTTTCTATAATATCGTCATCGAGATCAATTAAATGTTTACTCTTTAACGTATTTGTAACTTTGTTCTTATTGTCTTTATCTGTTATGGGTGGTAATTTTGCTATTTTTCTAAGTGTATTTACTTCATCTAAAGGTTGTCTGCCCTGAGCATATAAAGCAACTTGTTCTTTAACTTCTCTTGCAGTACATGTTACTATAAAATTTATTTTTGCATCATCCATTTTGTTTTTAAATTGATAATACAAATCTTGAGCTTCTAAAGTTAAATCTTCTATTTTTCTTGAAGCCATTTTTATTAAATCCTTTTTGTTGATTTAATAATTTCGTTTGCTATTTTATTCAAATTAGTTGTTTTATTAATATGCGACTTTTTTACAAAATATTTTTTTACTGAAGATTTAATATCTATTGTTGTCTGCCCAGGGAAAAAATTATCCCTAATAATTTGACAAGCTTCTTTCAAACAATCAATAACTTGCTTATTTTCGTTTGTAGCTAAAATTCTAGCTGTATTGACTGTTTCAACAACATGAGACCCAGTAAAATCTTTAGAAAGACTAACAATGTCTTCATCTATGTCTTTATTAAGAAGCCTGAAATACATTGTTTTAAGATTTTCAGAATTAGGTAAACCTATTTCTATTCTTCTATCAAATCGACAAGGCCTTGAAGAAAGAGCAGTATCAAGCATCTCTATCTTATTAGTTGAAGCTATAACAACAAGTGGCTCACCAAATTTCCTCATACCATCTAAATTTGTTAGCAAATCTCCTAATTGTCCAGAAGAAGTGAAATTATCTCTATTACCACTCATAAAATCTATATCTTCAAAGGCAAGTACTGTCGGTCCAAGATAAGGCAAAAACTCAAATAATTTACTTACCGGCATATACCTAAAAGATTCAGCTGTTACATAAATTCTACTTACATTTTTTCTGTCTAAATCATTAAAAACAGCTTTAACGATTGAAGTTTTACCTGTTCCCGGAGGGCCAAATAAAACAATTCCTCGTTTATTAACACCCGATCTAGAAAATTTCTCATCACCAAGAAATTCTGAAGTATTTAAACGTATATCTTTTTTACATTTTTCAGTAAGCACGACATCGTCCCAAGAAACTTTTGGAACATCTTTAAAAAACATTGACTCTTTTTCAGCATATAAGCACTTACCTCTATACTGATTTTTCTTTACCATATCATTTTCAAAATTGTCAATCCACTCTTTTGATTCTTCTCTTGTTTGAGAATAACAATCTATTTTAAAACTTCCATATTGCATGTAAGCTACAACAATTTTGCTATCATATATTGCAGTTACATTCTCAAGCGCAGGCATAGTTTTATAAACGTCTATTTGTAAATCATCTAATTCTGGCTTTTTACTGAAATTAACAGCTGTTGCAATTCTTGGAGCTTTTTCTTTTACCAAATTAGTTAGTGTATATTTTGCTATAGGAACAAGCAACCCATCATAAGATCTAGAAACAAGAGCAAGGCCAAGCAACATTTGTCACCTCCTTTCATTAATCATTTATTAAAAGTACTTTATATTGTCCATCTTTACTTTTATACCACCATCCATAAATGTCTTCTTCTGTCGAGTCCATGTCTTTTTTAAACATAGTAAATTCCATGCTCTTACCAGTTTTAGGATTTTCTATAACTAAAATTCTTGGGGCACTACCTAAATCTGTTTGTGAAATTTCCATAGAAAAAGTTTTGTCTTTAGGATCGTAATGATGTAATCTTTTTCTTTCAAAAACAATTTTATCAGTTTTCAAAGTATTAAAAATAGAATTTGCTACTCGAATAATGTTCGTTTTTCATGCCTCTTGTTATATATCTAAACCAGAATGTATAATAATTGTAAATTCGTATTTGTTATTTTTAGGTTTCAAAGTAAGATTAATTTTGGAAAATCTTTGACCAGGGCCAGAATAATAAGACTTAGATATTTCTTTTTCTATTTTATCTATATTATAGTCTTCACCATAATTCTTATTAATCCATTCCTTGTTAATTACACCAGAAATTTCAATAATTTTTGTGCCTTCTTTATCAGAGTAAGTTATTTTTCCTTTTAAATCAGAAAAATTTTCCAAAGCTTCATTTGGTTTTAAGTCAAATGTTTGTTCTACTATTTCTTGAACTTTATTTTTTTCAATATTATTAGCAGAATAAGTTTCAAAAAACTCTTCAGTTTTTATTTTTTTTCTTTTTAAATTAGTAACATGATATTGTTCTAAAGGAAAAGCTTTTAGCCTTTTTAAAACATCTAATACTTTTCTAGAACTTGCTCGATCTGACTTTAATTCTACTTCTACTAAATTTTTACCCTTGAAATCAGGGAACTCATCATCGTCTATATCATAAATTTTAAGCTCGACAGTCAAACGTTTTAAATGTCTAATCAATTCATCTATATTAGTTTCATCCATGCCCCAAGAGCCCAAATCTTTAGGGTATTTTGTAGAACTTAAATGTATATTGGGGCTTAATTTTAAAGCAGTTTTTACAAGAATATCAGCTATAATCCTGCAGTTCATAATAACCTCTCTTTTAATCGTTTTCAATTACCAATCTTTAGACTTTCTAACATACTCGTCAATATCTTCTTCTTTAAATCTAACTTTATCTAAATAAAAATCAAAAATATTACTTATTTCTTTTTTCAACCAGTTTATTATTTTGTCTTTGTCTACAATTCCATTTTTAACTTCTATTTTAATTTTGCTAACACTATTTTCTTCAAATTTTCTTGGCAATTTTTCATCATTCAAATATAGTTCTATAAAATATTCTTTGTTTTTTTCCAATTGCTTAACGAATTTATTTACAGCATCATTAATAGAACTAGAAAATTCTTTTTTTAAATTTTCGACATCTCTAACAGGTATATCGTCATCTGTGGAAATAACATTTGTGTAGTTTTCTTTCATTTCGATTTCTTCAATAATATCTCCATCACTTGTACTTATATAGAAAAGATTTTTTGGTATGTCTATATAAACAACATCAGGTATCTCGAATTGTGGATCACCAAAATGGCCCCTCTCATATCCAGCACTTTTTGCCAATTTTAAAGATATAAGCCTAAGATTGCTAATCGTTCTTTTATAATTCATTTTAATGTCTCCAATATGCTTTTGACTAGAACTTCATAACTAATAAAAAGTTTAGAATTTTTATGAAAATTTTTTTTCATTTTTTCAAAATCTGGAATTTGACTTAGTCTTAGATCATATTTATTGATTTGTTTATCGTCTCTTATTCTTATAAAACCAGGTTTAGAAATAGTAGCAGCAAACTTACTCTTATCTTCTTGCCATTTGTTTTTAACAAATTTATAAGTATCAACTGGTCTATAATTAATACGTTCATAACTTGTCTCTATAACTTTATTCATTTTAAATGGATCTATCCATATCAAATCTTCTTTTTTATTTACTTTATTTTTTTGAGCTAACTTCCACCATTCTCCTCTATCAATATCACTAAAACCTACTCCAAGATTAACTACTTTATAAAAATTTAATCCATCATAAAAACCAAGAACCAAAGCTCCCATTTTGCCTTTATTCTTGCCTTTTCCTTCTTGAACAGCTATAACGCACAAATCCAAAGTGAACAATGGTTTAGATTTATAAATTTTGCCTTTTTCTGTTCTTACTACAATTCCTTCGTTTTTTTCTTTTTTAACCCAAACATCCCAAGCAGATTTTAAATCGTCTTTTTTACCAATTTTATAAGATACAGGACAAACATGTTTAGAATTTCTAAACCATTTCAAAAGCTTATTAAAACTATCTTTATAGTTGTTATAATCAGATGAAACTTTTTTATCATCCAATTCATAAAGTTCGAATGGAAAAAAATCTATACTCTCTTCTTCTCCAATTTCTGGTTTTCTAATTGCAGACATTGTCTCATTAAAATGTACTGGTTTTCCATGAGAAGAAGTCTTAGCCAATTCACCAAAAATTATTGCACTATTTATTTTTTGTTTTTTTAAAATTGATTCTATTTCATTTAAAACGGGCATATCCCATCTAACTCTTCCATCTTTAGAACAAAATTTAGCTTTATTGTCGAAAAACATGCCCTCTAATTCACCATCGATTTTTTCCGATATAAATACTTCTTGATTCCCGACTTCTTTTAACAATTCGTCAAAAGACAAAGACTCTATTTTTTGATCTTCTTTCCATTTATTTACTATTTTAGACAATTTTTTATCAAATAACATCTTCATAAAAAAACACGACAAATAAAAACTATAGAAAAGAACTATAGTTCAAAAACTTTTTGTTTTTTATATAACTTCTTCTAAAATTCTTTCAAGATCGTATTTGGGTTTTAATACGTATTTGTGTTTCTTTTTATCATATTCCATAAAAGGATGTAAGGGCGGGTTTTTCTCTAAAAATAGTTTTACAAAATCTTCGCCTTTTTTATCTAAATCATCTTTAGTAACATGCTCTATACCAATGTTATCAACTCTGTAGTCTCCAACTTGACCAAAATTAGGCAATTCTATTTTTGGTTTTTCATAACTAGTCAAATCTTCAAAAACTTCTTTTCTCTCTTCTGGTTCTAAAAACTCAAAATAAAAATCTACATGCCTTTTACCTTTCAAAAGTACTTGAGGCATAGATTTTTTATTAATCTCTTTTAAGACTCTTAAATAATTACAACTCATATCTTTAAAATATAGTATAAAAACTTTACAAAAACTAATTAACTTGTGTCTTTACAATAAACTTGGGAGGCAAGATTTGAACTTGCAACCATGAGCTCCAAAGACTCACACTCTACCATTGAGCTACTCCCAAATTTTTTCATCTGTCATATATTCGGGATGAGAGGATTTGAACCTCCAACAACTGGTTCCCAAAACCAGTGCTCTACCAGGTTGAGCTACATCCCGTAAAACAAAAAACGGCTCCACTTTCTTTTAGAGAATAGAGCCATTTAATTTTTTGTTTTTTAGATCAACAGCAACACTCTCCAAGTTGTTTGGGTCTTTGGGTCGATTTATACTAAAGAAGAATGAACTATTGATTTTAGTAGAAAAAACGGTATTTTGACTATAGAATACAATGCTGATCTTTCTTTTGTCGATGATATCATTAGAGATATATGCAAAGTTCACAAGTACAAAGTTAAATTTGAGACAGAAAAGCCAATAAATACTAGATTTGTTATGATTCCAGAAACGCTAAGAAATTATGTTATTTATGACAATGGTCATTATGATGGAACATACTTAGCTACATCAGAACAAAATGCAATTGAAAATTGGGAAGATGATACTTTTGAAAATGCAAAAGATCATAAAATTACTGTGCGAAAAAAAACTTAAAAAAGTTTTTATCAAACATAAACAGTTGTTATCAATTATGATTAGATCATCAGAACATATTCTTAAACATCAAACAGACTCAAAGTCAATCTTGCTTGATAAACTCTTCTCTGACTACAAATCAGACCTTCAATTATATATTGACTTACTCTGGGACAAAATTCTACCTCTAAAAAAGATCCTATCATCTAAACATCTCCCAAGTCTAAATCTAAAACATTCTCAATACAAACAAATTCTCTACAAACAAGCTTCTGAAATCATTCGATCTAACATTGAAAAGACTTCAAAACCCACAATCAAAAACATCTCTATAAACATTGACTCTAGACTCTTTAACATACAAAATGACTCTAAAGAATTTGATGAATTTGTACATTTAAGACTTCCATATTTTGAAGAAAGCAAGAAAAGAGCTTTGTTTATTCGTTTACCTATAAGATATCATAAACAGAGTTTGAAATTTAAAGATTGGAATAGAAAAGATACTATAAAGCTAAAGTTTGTTAATAACCATTATTTTGTAATTTTTAGTTATGAGAAACAAGAGCCGATCAAAAAAGAAATTGGGACTAGTCTTGGAATAGATCAAGGCTATAAAAAGTTAATTGTGACATCTGATGGTCAATTTATTGGAAAAGAATTTGAAAAATTATATGAAGACATTTCTAATAAGAAACAAGGTAGTAGAAATTTTAAAGATTTGTTGGTAGAAAGAGATAAGAAGATTAATGAGTCAGTAAATAAGTTGAATTTGAAGGATGTTAGAGAAGTAGTTATAGAGAATTTGAAGGATTTGAAGAATGGGAAGAAGTGTTTTAAGAAGAGTTTTATAAACAAGTATCAGAGATGGAGTTATCAAAAGGTAACTAATAAGTTAGAGAGACTTTGTGAGGAGAATGGTATTCTTTTAACAAAAGTCGATCCTTCTTATACATCTCAAACTTGTTCTAAATGTGGTTCTATACATAGAGAGAATAGAGTTTTAGAGTTCTTTAAGTGTATAGAGTGTGGGTATGAGACTGATGCTGATTTGAATGCATCAGTGAATATTTTACATAGAGGAGTTTATAATCCCTCTACCAATTTGAAATAAAAGATAACACTTTTATTAATTATAATCATTAGATAAACTACATACTTGTTTTTTGACTTATCATCAGCAAGAAGTTCATGAATTCGAGAACCAATTTCAAACTTGTCATCCTGTAATGATGAAATAACTTCTTTTACAATACTTTCTGAATTCATTAACTTTTTCCTCAAGTGTAAGATTAGATTTTAGTATTATTTAAAATTTAAAAAATACTAAAAATAAAAGCTTTACAAAACTATTCTCTTACTTACAAGAACAATTATCGCAGTCAGGTAAAACTTTACAAAACTAATTACCTGTAGAACCAAATCCCCCTTTATCTCTTTGTGTATCATTTAAATCTAAAACTTCAACTATATCAGATAAATCTATAGAATTTACTACAAGTTGAGCTATTTTATCGCCAACTTTTAGCT
>Ga0172364_10003283_pt1 | contig 12907 bp, 13 predicted proteins | sample LakKivSesite10cm_FD_114545 | JGI IMG/M metagenome (GOLD analysis project Ga0172364, IMG submission 114545) | Sediment microbial communities from Lake Kivu, Rwanda - Sediment site 10cm | ecosystem: Environmental > Aquatic > Freshwater > Lake > Sediment | place: Rwanda: Western Province, Lake... | reverse complement strand
GTCGTGACGTTCGCCAAACCCGTGCCCGTCGCCAACATCACGCTCGCGCCTGGCCCCTGCCAGGTCGAGATCATCGACGGCGCGCCCGGCGCCGTCCGCAAGGCGCGCCTCTGGACGCTCGTGACGCTCGACCCCAACACGCGCCACGTGGTGTTCACCGCCAGCAGCGACGGCCCGCCGCCCGCCCCGCCGTCGCCCCCGGCCGCGACGGTCACCGACGCCGGCGAGATCGGCGGCCTCAAGGTCGCCGTCGTCTCCAACGGCATCATCTCCGCCAGGCTGCCCGTGGGCGGGGCGGCGTTCGACGAGCCGGTGTCGGCCTTCCGCCTGCCCGGCCCCGTCGTCAGCATCCGCCGCGACGCCAACGACACGCTCGACGCCGCCCGCTGGATCGGCACCGGCTACATCGACAGCCCCCTGCGGATCGAAAAGGTCACCTGCCAGACCGTCAGCGGCTCGGTCTACTTCGAGAGCCGCCTCGACTACGCCTTCGAAGGTGGCCGCCACTGGCGCATCCGTGCCCGCGTGTATCCGACCAAGCCCTACGTCCAGCTCGTGGAGGACTTCAACGTCGGCGCCGCCAGCCGCTTCGTGTTCAACTACGACGACTGGCTCGCAGACGCCTTCTTCCGCATGGGCGACAACAAGCTCTACGGCTGGGAGACTATCACCGACGAGAACCCCTGCAACGACTTCGTCACGCTGCCCGGGCAGAACGCCCTGGCGCGCCTGGTCATCTGGACCCAGCACAACTACTTCGGCGGCAAGCAGGAGACGATTGCGCTGAAGTGCCCCGACCCGGCCGCCCTCGACGCCGCCCACGCCGCCGCCGCCGAGCAGTACCCGCGCGACGTGGAGCGCTACAAGGCCGCCCTGGCCAAATGGGAAAGCGGCAACAAGGACCCGCGCCGCAAGCCCTCCCCGCCGCGACAGCCCGTCAAGCCCGAGTACAAGCTCATCGACTACGCCCTCGACGGCGCCTCCATGCGCGCCGCCAGCGTGACGACCCCGCCCGGCCGGGCGCTGGCCGTCGGGGCGTTCTACATCCGTCCCGACCTGTGGACGCGGGCGAAGGTCAACCACGTGGACCTCTACGTCCGCCACGAGGTGCCCGGCGAGCCGTTCGGCCCGCAGCGCCGCACGCGCGGCATCGTCGGCCTGGAGGGCGCCCGCCTCCGCGCGGCCATGGAGGCCTGGCTCGAGACGCTGCCCGGAAGCGACGGCAACTACGCACACCGCGAGTGGGCGATCTTCGCGGTGCCCGCGGCCGACCGCTTCTGGCTGGCCAAGGCCCAGATGCTCGACGGCGCCTGGCCGCTGGACCGGCTCATCCGCACGCCGCTGGTGTGGAACTCCGACGGCAGCGCGGTGGCGCCGGCCGACACCGCCCCGCCGGCAAAGGGCGTCGCCGGCGGCGTGGCCGGCCGCGTGCTGCTGAGCACGCAGGGGCGCAGCGGCGTCCAGACGTTCAACGGCTCGGAGGGCGGCATCCGCGGCGCCCGCCCCGCCGCCTGGGACGGCACCGTCACGCCCACCTTCGCCAAGGCCGGCGAGGTGCTCGGCATGGTCGGCGAGGCCGCCACCGCCTACATGGCCGCCGACGACTCGGCCTACCCCAGCTTCCGCGCCATGCTTCCCTGGACCGACCCGGAGGCCATCAACCCGTTCTACCAGGGCATGGAGAACATGAACTTCAACGCCGACCTGTACCGCTTCGTCACCGCCCACGCCATGCGCCTGGCCAAGATGGGCCACCCCGAGGCCGAGCGGTTCATCCGCCACGGCGAGAAGAGCTTCGACATGGCCCTGAACCGCTACGTCTACCCCGACAGCGGCTGCTGGGAGGAAAGCCACGGCTACGCCGGGCACACCATCGGCGTGGTCGGCCCGCTGGCGGTCGCCCTGCGCGACAGCCGGCGCAGGAACTTCCTCGACGACGTCCGCTTCGCCCGCATGATGGAGTTCTTCCTCTACGTCCACTCGCCCATCGACGCCGAGTGGGGCAGCCGCGTCGTGCCCGCCGTCGGCGACCACGGGCAGAGCCGCGGCGGCCCGGCCGAACGGTTCCGCAGCATCGTCGGCGTCTTCGCCTCCAGCCGCAACGGCGACATCCAGCGCATCGTCCGCAACGTCGCGTGGATGATCCGCGAGGACGGCGGCATCCCGCCCGCCGGCGTGGCGCCCGAGAAGCCCGACCTGTCCAGCCGCTACCTGCGCGGCTACGGGTCGGTGCTGCGGGCGGCCGGACGCGCCGAGACCGCCCTGGTCCTCACGCTGAAGGGCGCCCTGCCGCGCGGCGACAAGCAGCCGGGCGCCGACCTGTTCCTGGTGCTGCGCCCCACCGCCGACGGCGGCTGGAGCGGCACCGTCACCGGCAGCGCGCCGGCGTACAATCAGGGCGAGCACACCGGCACGCTGCGGGCCTCGAAGGCCGACGGCGCCACCGAGCTGCAGATCGACCTGACCGTCGGCGACGACCGCTGGGTCAAGGGCGGCAAGGCGCTGTTCGTCGTCACGCTGCGGCAGGACCGCGGCGCCTGGGGCGGCACGTTCGCCGGCACGTTCAACGGCAAGGCCTCCAGCGGCGCGGTAACCAGCCGCACCGAAGGACGCAGCGAGGAGAGCTTCCTCGTCGTCCGGGCCGGACAGTCCTGGGGCCACCACCACGAGGACAAGGGGTCGCTTTGGTTCTGGGGGCGCAACGTGCATTTCTTCGGCGACTGCTCCTGGGGCGGCCCGCCCGGCGGCACCTACGGCAACAAGTACAAGCAGGGACCCGCCGGCGGCACGCAGATCGAGTTCGTCGGCGTGAACAACTGGCCGCTGCCCTGCAAGTACCCCGCGCCGTGGATCGCCGACGACGAGTACGCCGCCGACTTCGACTACACGCTGGCCCGATGCATGTACCCCTACAACCCGCCCATGGACCTGTCGCGCTCCACGCCCGTGGCGCTGCGCAACGCCTACGACCGCCAGGTGCTGTTCGTCCACCCGCGTGCCGCCGCCGCCGGCCCCGCCGCTCGCGCCGCCGACAGCCCCGGCCAGGCCGACCTGCTCATCGTCCGCGACAACGTCGAGTCCGCCTGCCCGACGATCTGGCGGATGCACTCCTTCCAGCCGGCCGGGGCCACCGTCAACGGCAACCGCGCCACGTTCGCCTCGCAGCAGGGCGTCGTCGGCGAGCTGGAGATCGTCTTCCCCGCCGGGCCGTGGAAGACCGACGACCTGGCCGCCACGTGCAAGGGCACCGACTACCTCAAGCTGCGCGACCACGTGCCGCCCGCCGACACGCAGGTCATGCGCGTCATCGACCGCGACGTGCTGAACGACAAGTACCACGACGCCCAGGGCCGGCCGCTGCCGTTCGAGGAGCTGCCGAAGTTCGGCGGCTCGGTGGAACTGCGCTGGGACATGCCCTCGGGTCCCGCCGCCGCAGCGCGGGGAGGCCCCAGCGCCGCCACGTGGGTCTACTCCGTTCACGACAAGGCCGAGCCGGCCGCCACCAACCGCCTGCTGGACCCGCAGGGGCGCGTCGTGGCCGTCAAGTGCCCCGACGGCAGCGAGGCGGTCGCCCTGCTGAGCGTCGAGCCGTTCCAGTTCGCCGCCGAGGGCATCGACTTCGACGGGACCGCCGGCCTGGTCATCCGCAAGGACGGCAAGAGCCGCGTCTACCCCATTCGCGCGACCAAGCTGACCGCCAAGTAGCCTTCGCGCACGTGCCCAGCGTCCCGTAGATGTAGGGAATGCCGCAGGGAATCGACACCTGCTTCTCCTTGCGCACCAGGAGAATCCGTCTGTCCGGATGATGTCGGCGAGCCGTGATTGCCGCCGTGACGCCGGCGGCGCTGCCACCAAGAATGACGATGTCTGCCGCAGCCATGTGATCTCCTTCACCTTTGGGGTCAGTTGGGTTGGTGCTTGCCACTGTAGAAGAGCTTCCCGCCGGAGGACCGCTTCGCCAGCCGTCCTTCGGCGTTGAGTTCCTCGATGTACTTGACGGCCTCGTTTCGGTGCATGCCCAGGCCGGCGGCGATGTCGTCCAGGGAGCACGGCCGCCGGCGGATCATCTCCAGGACGCTATCGCGTCCGGCCTTGAAATCGCTCTGGGCGTGGACGCCGCGATAGTCGGCGATTACCTCTGCCGGCGGATCGAACCGGTTGGCCAGATCGGCCATTCTCTTGCGGTCAACCATGACCGCATAATCCTCGGCCGTTGGACGGCTCGCCGTGTTGAGCTGCACCCGGTCGGGTCTGATGCGGCTGACGCATTCGGCGATCCGACCGACTTCGCTGTCGATGGCGGTGTGGCCGGCGAGGAGGAAGACCTCTAGCCAATACTCGCCGTCATACTCCTGTCGAAAATCGATCAGGCCTTCCAGCATCTGATCGAAGGAGATGCTCTCGTGAGGTCGATTCACAGCGTGGAACATGCTGCTGTGCCCGGCATCCAGCGAGGGGATGACCAGGTTGGCGTCCATGAGTTGTCTGCGGACGCTCTTCTGCCACAGCAGCGAGCCGTTGGTGAGCACGGCGACCGGGATGTCCGTCATGGAGCGGATGCCGGCAATCAGTTCATCCAGGCGCGAGAAGAGTGTGGGCTCGCCCGAGCCGCTGAGCGTGATGTAGTCCGGCTTGCCGGCCAGCTTGACCTTCAGCTCTTCCAGGACGTCATTCAGCGGGACCCACTCGTGCCGCGTGACCGTCTTGTTAGTCGTTTGACCAAGCTGGCAGTAGATACAGTCGTATGTGCACGTCTTGAAGGGGACCAAGTCGACGCCCAACGAGCGCCCCAGCCTTCGCGACGGCACCGGTCCGAAGATGCATCCCATGGCACTACCTCATTTGTCGCACGGCTTGATGTCGCACGGCGCATCCCGGCCGCAGCAGGGTCTGTCGCGCCCGCAACTGGCGCGCGAATCGCGGTAATCGGTCGCGTGGAACCCCGAGCCCTTGAAAATGACACCCGCGCCGGTTCCGATCAGGCGCCGCACCTGACCGCCGCATTCGGGGCATGTCTTCAACGGCGGATCCGACATCTTCTGGAAGCGCTCGAAACGATGGCCGCACTTCTTGCACTGATAGTCGTATGTTGGCATGGTTTCTCTTCCCTATACTTACACCGCCGGGGTTCACTCATGGGGGCCTGTCTCATCCGCCTTTGAAAGGGCGCGCATCACCTGCTCGGCGACTCTGGCTCCCGATAGGAGCATGCCGCCGAAGATTGGTCCCATCCGCGGGCCGCCTTGCGAAGCGCAGACGCTCATGCCCGTCGTCCACAAACCAGGGAATAGCTCCGTCACGTGATCCACCACAAACTGCTCGCCGGCTGGCGCATCCATCGGACCTTCGCCCGGCAGCCGGTCAGCGGCAAGCAATCCGCGGCGCTGAAGGCAATTGGCCAGGACAGCTTCGTGGCCTGTGGCGTCAATCACTGCGTTGGCGGAGAAGACAATCGGGTCGATCGGCAGGTTGTCGCCGAGCATGGAGCGGTTGGCGACCACGCCGTTCACTTGGCCGGAGCGCACGCAGACGTCCTCCACCGTCATCAGGTTGAGCAGGACCGCGCCGGCGTGGAGCGCCATGAGGCACAGCGCCGACGCCAGTTCCATCGCGTCGGCCGTGAACAGACGCCCACTGGGCTGATGCCGCACCCCAGCCTCGTCCAGAACGCCCAAGGCCTCGTTCTGGACGACGACTTCGTTCATGCCCAGGCTGCCGCCCCAGATGCCGCCGCCGGGGCTTAGGCGTTTCTCCAGCACAACCACACGAAGACCGCCCTCGGCCAGCCGCCATGCGGCCACCAGGCCCGACGGCCCCGCTCCGACTATGATGACATCGCTTCGAAGAGCCTTGGCAAACTTGGCGTGATAGGCGTCCAGGATCGCCCGTGATACGTCCGTTTCCTCAAAACCGTCCATGTATTGTCACCTCATACTGCCGTCGCTTGATTCAGCAGATCTTCTCCGCGCCGGAATAGATTTCTTCGACGCGCAGCGCCGCCGCGGCGTGCCCCGGGTGCTTCGGGGGATTCCAGGTCTTCATGTGCCGGAAGACCTCGCCGTCGGTGTGGTATTCCAGCGTGCCCTTGACCTGGTAGGCCTTGCCCGTCTGGGACCGAAACAGCAGCGCGCCCTTCGCGCCGGCCACGATGTTTCGACGGGTCTTGTCGAAGTAGTTGTCGGCCACGACCAGCCGGTCGTCACCGAACGCGCCAACACAGGTGACATAGATGATGTTCGGGATACCGTCCGGGCTGACCGTCGCCAGGATCACCGGGCCGTCGCGTTTCTCCCACGCCTGCCGAACACTCTCGGGCAACGATGGCGTCTCTCAATCCTTTCGTCTTGTGACTGCGGCCCGGCCATGCAACCGTTGTGGCCGCGTCGGGAACAAGGCATTTGTGCTTTGCATATACCGCGAGAACCGTTCGCCGTGTCGCTTGAGAAGCTCATTCTCCTCGGCCGGCAGAACCACCCGGCACGCGACGTAGGCCACCACGGGCATGGGCAGGAGCAGCCAGGATCGGAACGCAAGGGCGACCCCCGGGATGATGAAAAAGATGCTGGAGGCGTACAGGGGGTGGCGCATGATCGCATAGAGGCGATGGGTCACAAGACCTCCGGACCGCAAGCCTTTCCGGAGACTCACCAACGCCGTCAAATACATCGACACACCGGCCGCAACGAACAGGGCCCCGACGACCAGGGATGTGGCGAAAGACACCTGGGAAATCACGAACTTTGGGTAGGCAATAAAGTGGGCGGGGACGGCCAGGATGAAATACGCTGCCGTCGGCAGTGCCCACTTGAGACCGACGCCCATTCTGTTTCGTTTCGCTGTCATCCCTTGAGGCAGCCTTGCTTCCTTCGTACAGCCTTGCCATTGTGCATCGGCTTGCTGCGCGCTGACACTTCGGGCAGCACGAATCGTCCTTGATAGCGCCGATAGTCCTCCAACGTCTGCCGATGAATGGTCACGAGGTCCGCCGGCAGCGCGCCCAACGGCCAGAATCGGACCTCGGAACCCTCGACGCCATCCGCCTTCGGCCGGCCGGCCCAGTCGCCGACGAGAAACGCGACAGAGAAGCACTGGATTTCGTCGCCGTTGGGGTACTGGAACCGCTGGCTGGGCCCCGAGTACAGGCCCATCGGCTCGGCCTGACGCACCTCCAGGCCCGTTTCCTCGCGGACCTCGCGTCTCAGGGCTTCCAAGGCCGTTTCGTCAAGTTCCACGGAACCGGAGGGCAGGCCCCAGCAGGCGATGTCTGTCCTGCGTTGAAGCAGCACTTCCTGGCGATCACTCAGGATGATCGCGCGCACACCCGGCAGTAGAATGCACTGCTGGCCGACGCGAGAACGGATGCTTTCAAGGTACGGTCCCATCATACAGGCACCTCCACGACCGTGCCGACGGGGCAGGCGGCGCAGCGCCCCGGGAACTCGTTCCAGAGCCTGGCCATGGCGGCAAAGCCGGTGCAGTGGCACGGCAGCAGACGCTCGACGTCCAGGCGGCGAAGCTCGGCCACTGTCTTGTCCATCCGTTCAGGACTGGCGTTGAGCAGGTGCATGCCGCCGATCACGGTGTGAATCGGGCGGTTGCCCGTCAGCGTTTGAATGTATCGTAGGACGTTGATGACGCCGGCATGGGCGCAGCCGAGAATCACGACCGTGCCGGCCGGCGTCTCCGTGAACGCTGCCTGATCGTCAATGAGCTGATCAGGCTCGGTGCATCCTTCGTCTCGGAAGAATGGCCCGCCGGTGTCCTCGAACTCAGTTGCGCGGGGCACAGGGCCGCTCAGCCGAAGGCCGTGGCCTATCTCGGTCGGCTTCTCTACCAATACAAGCTCAGCCATGTCGCGGACCATCCGCTCATCTATCGCCGGCATGCCGATCTCGCGCGCAGTTCGGTCGGGGCCCCGCGCGAACTTAGGCTCGAATGCGGCCGGGTGGGCATAGACGGTCGTTGCCCGCGAATTCCGCAAGGCGTCGCCGAGGCCGCCGGTGTGGTCGTAGTGCCCGTGGCTCAGCGCGATGGCATCGACCTGCTCCAGGCGAATGCCGAGCTTGCGGGCGTTGTGCAGCAGGACCATGCCCTGGCCGGTGTCGAACAGCGCCCGGTGCGGCCCGGCCTCGATCCAGAACGACAGCCCGTGCTCGGCCAGCAGCCCCGCACCGCCGGCCGTGTCCTCCGCCAGCACCGTGATTCGTACAGTATCGCCCATGTGCGACACTCTCTCTACGATGCCGCGGCCGCGGCGGCATCGTCAATGGCTGCCCGCAGCCGCGCCCAGACGGCGCGGATATCTGCGGCGCAGGGCGCCGCGGCGCACTCGACGGCGGAGGTGCCCTCGATCTGTGCCCGCGTGACGGCTGGGTCGTAGCGCACGCGCGGCGCGGCCGGCACGCCGTGGCGCCCGGCCAGCGATTCGATCTCGTCGGCGGCCCGCGGGTTGAGGTCCCACTTGTTCACGCACACCATGGCCGGGATGCCGAAGTGCCGCGCGAGCTGCGCCACGCGCTGCATGTCGTGCCGGCCGCTCAGCGTCGGCTCGGTGACGATGAGCGCCAGGCTCGCCCCGGCCAGCGAGGCGATGACCGGGCAGCCGATGCCCGGCGAGCCGTCGATGATGACCATCTCCAGGCCGCGCCGCTCGGCCAGCTCGCGTGCGGCCGTGCGCACCGTGCTCACCAGCTTGCCGGAGTTTTCCTGCGCGATGCCGAGGGCGGCGTGGACCATGGGGCCGCAACGGGTCTCCGAGACGAACCACTCCCCGTTGACGGCCGGGCCGAACTCGATGGCTCCCTCGGCGCAGAACCACGCGCAGACGCCGCAGCCTTCGCAGGCGATGGGGTCGATACGGAAGGTCCTGGCCACCCGCCCGTTGCCGGGGCCGTCGAAGTAGATCGCCTCGAACCGGCACAGCTCCTCGCACTTGCCGCAGGCGGTGCAGTGCCCGGGCCTGATCCGCGCCCGCTTGCCGGCGGTGAACTTCTCGCGGCGGATGACCTTCGGGTGGAGCACCAGGTGCAGGTCGGCGGCGTCGACGTCGCAGTCGGCCAGCACGGCCCTGCCGCCGGCCAGCGCGGCAAACGCCGCGACGACGGACGTCTTGCCCGTTCCCCCCTTGCCGCTGATGACGACCAGCTCCCTCATGGCGCCGCCTCCCGCTGCAGCGCCGCCAGCAGGCGCTCGATGCCCGCCCGGTAGCCACCCGACGCCTCCGCCACCAGCGCGCCGCGCGAGTACGCCTCGGCCACCTCGCGCAGGTCGGGTATCTCGGCCAGAACGGCCACGCGGCGCAGCTCGCAGAAGCGGCGCGTCCGATCGTCGCCGGCGTCGCAGCGGTTGATCACCACGCCGAAGGGCAAGTGCAGCTCCCGCACCGTCGCGACGGCCAGCTTCAGGTCGTGCAGCCCGAACGGCGTCGGCTCGGTCACCAGCAGCACGTAATCGCAGCCGCGCACCGCCTCGATGACCGGGCACGACGTGCCCGGCGGGCAGTCGGCGATGGTCAGCTCGGCGGGCGGCGCCGCCGCCTTGACGGCCCGGATGAGCGGCGGACTCATGGCCTGCCCGATGTCGAGCAGCCCCTGGACGAACTGCACGTCGCCGGCCCGGCCGGTCTGGAGCCGCCCGATCGGCCGGCTGTCTTCCGCGATCGCCCCGACCGGGCAGACCAGCCAGCATCCCCCGCAGCCGTGGCACAGCTCCGGAAACGTCAGCACGGTCCTGTCCATGGCGACGATGGCGCTGTACTGGCAGATTTTGCCGCACAGGCCGCAGCCGGTGCACTTGTCGGCGTCCACTTTCGGCACGGCCGCGGCGACGGGGCGGTCGAGGTCGAATTGAGGCTTGAGGAAGATCGCGCCGTTGGGCTCCTCCACGTCGCAGTCGAGGTAGGTCACGGTCCGGCCGCCGCGGGCGGCGACGAAGGCGAGGTTGGTGGCCACGGTGGTCTTGCCGGTGCCGCCTTTTCCGCTGGCGATGGCGATCTTCATCTGCGAGCTTCCTGCTCATCTGGCCGGGATAGCGCGCAAACACCCCCCTCAGCGTCGCGCGGCTGGGCCGCTGCGCCGCTCTTGCGCTTCACACTACCTGGGCGGGTTGCGCCGGGCCGGTCAGGCCATCTTCTTCTTCATCATCTCGATGAAGGTCTTGTCGTACGGCCGGCCGATGAGCTTGGCGCACTCCGTGAACTTCTTGCACCCGGTGCCGCAGTAATCGATCTTCTTCATCGCCGCGCAGCTCAGCACCGGGCAGCCCTTGGCCTTCACCATCGCCTCGCTGGCGGCCTTGCCCGAAGCGCATCCCTTGCACTTCTTGGCCGCCATCAGCGGGCAGGTGCTGCACGCCAGCCCGCAGGCTCCCACGACGGTCGCCGGCTGGGCTTCATCGCCCCTGGCGGCCACCGCGCCCAGCAGCCCCGCGGCCGCAGCCGCGGTGCCCTGGCTCATGAATCCGCGCCTCGTCACGCCCATGCAGTTGCTCCTTTTGCCTTCTCTGTGCCGACGGGCGGGGGAGACCCTCTCCCACGCGCCGCGGGCATCAGGTCGTCTGAAACGGCTGTCAATCCTTGCCACCCTTGACCTGGAGTTCCTCGACACGCTTGCGGATGTTGCCCAGGGCGTCCTCCAGGTACTCGGCCTGCGCCTTCAGCGAGTCCAGCTCCTGCTCCGCCGTGGCGGCGGCGAACGGCGCGGGACCGGGCGCCGCCGGCGGCACGACGCCGCCAAAGGCGGGGTATCCCATGGCCGCCCGCTGCCAGCCGGTCAGGCCGGTCGCGTAGAAGCGATTCCGCCAGCCGCGCCCGCCGCCGCGCCCGCGACCGCGGCCCCAGAAGCCGCGCCCGCCAACGGGGCTCATGTATCCCGGCACGGGGTAACCGGCACAGTACCCCGCCGCTCGTCCCGTCATCGGGCCCGCTCCGGCTGGCCCTGTTCCATCACCAGCAGGCATTGTGTTTCTCCTTACGTCTCTGCGAGGTCGTCGACCTCTGGCCTTTGTTGTTGTCCGCGTCGCCGGAACCGCCCGCCGCCGCAGCCCCGCCCGGCACGCAATCGCCGGCGCCGCCCGCAGCAGCCGGGCATCAGGAACGCTTCCTGCTCCAGCTCGCCGCGGATGAACGCCGCCAGCACGCGCTCCACGTCGCCGCAGGTCTGCGGCATCACCTCTATGCCGGCTGCCGAAATCGCCATCTCCAGCGGGCGCGATATCGCCCCGCACACCAGCACCTCGGCGCCCGATTCGGCCAGCGCGCTGACGCGGGCGGCAATGCCGCCGGCGCTCAGGGGCACGTTGCGGCGGGCCTGCTCGCCGCCGTCGGCGACATCCACCAGCAGCACGTTGCCCGCGACGTCGAAGACGGGGCGGACCCGGCCCTGCCAGTGGGGGATGGCGACCTTCATCTCAAAGGGACACGAACAAAATCCGTGCCATCGCGGCGGCAGCTCGCCAAGCCGTTGCGGCGGCGCGAGTTGTGCCGCAGCGGCGGTCGGCCCCTTGCCGGCAACAGTGCAAATTGATAACTTCTCCCGGCGTGAGAAATGGTATATTGCACGAATGAGCGAAAGGCGGCCTGATATGGACGGAACACCCCAGCGCGAGACAGCCATACTCGATTCGATCAACGAGGGTGTATTCACCGTGGGCCTGGACTGGCGAATCACCGCGTTCAACCGGGCCGCCGAGCGCATCACCGGCGTGACGCGGCAGCAGGCGGTCGGCAGGCCCTGCTGCGAGGTGTTCCGCGCCAGCATATGCGAGACCGGCTGCGCGTTGCGGCGGACGATGGACAGCGGCAGCCCCGTGGTCAACGCCGCCGCCCACATCGTCAACCAGCAGGGGCGGCGCATCCCCATCCGCATCGCCACGGCCCTGCTCCGCGACGACGCCGGGCAGGTCGTCGGCGGCGTGGAGACCTTCCAGGACCTCACGCAGGTCGAGCAGCTCCGCAAGGAACTCCACGCCCGCTACACGTTCGAGGACATCGTCGGGCGCAGCGCGGCCATGCGGCGGCTGTTCGAGCTCGTCCCCCAGATCGCCGCCAGCAGCTCCACCGTGCTGATCGAGGGCGCCAGCGGGACGGGCAAGGAGCTGTTCGCCCGGGCGATCCACAACCTCTCGCCGCGGCGGCGGAAGCCCTTCGTCGCCGTCAACTGCGCCGCCCTGCCCGACACGCTGCTGGAAAGCGAGCTGTTCGGGCACAAGGCCGGGGCGTTCACCGACGCGAAGCGCGACAAGCCGGGGCGCTTCGCCGCCGCCGACGGCGGAACGATCTTCCTCGACGAGATCGGCGACGTCTCGCCGGCGATGCAGGTGCGCCTGCTCCGCGTGCTCCAGGAGCGTCTGATCGAGCCGCTGGGGGGCGTCAGGCCCGTCGCCGTGGACGTTCGCGTGATCGCGGCGACCAACAGGGACCTGGCCGAGCTGGTCCGCCGCGGCGCCTTTCGCGACGACCTGTACTACCGCGTGCGCGTGATTCACCTGCTTCTGCCGTCGCTGGCCCAGCGGCGCGAGGACATCCCGCTGCTGGTGGAGCACCTGGTGGCCAGGTTCAACCGCCTTCAGGGCAAGGACATCGTGGGCGTTTCCGACGAGGTGATGGCCCGGCTGATGGAGCACGACTACCCCGGCAACGTCCGCGAGCTGGAGAACATCATCGAGCAGGCGTTCGTGCTGTGCCGTGGCGGGATGATCGAACCGGCCCATCTGCCGCCGGAACTGCGTCCCCCGGCCGGGCAGACCGCCCCCGGCGGCCAGGCGATGAGCCTGCGGGACCTCGAGAAGTTCTCCATCGACCAGGCGCTCCAGCGGCGCCGGGGCAACCGCAAGCTCGCCGCGGCCGACCTGGGCATCAACGTCAGCACGCTCTACCGCAAGACCCGCACGCTCGGCATCGACGCGCCGG
>Ga0172364_10003282_pt1 | contig 12907 bp, 13 predicted proteins | sample LakKivSesite10cm_FD_114545 | JGI IMG/M metagenome (GOLD analysis project Ga0172364, IMG submission 114545) | Sediment microbial communities from Lake Kivu, Rwanda - Sediment site 10cm | ecosystem: Environmental > Aquatic > Freshwater > Lake > Sediment | place: Rwanda: Western Province, Lake... | reverse complement strand
CTCTGCCGGAAGGGCCACATGTCGCAACAGGCCAGGAAGCCGCCGATCCCCAGCTCTCGGCCCAGGGCCTCCTGGCCTGCCTGGCGCAATGCGGCCACGAAGGGATCATCGGCCACGGTCTGCGAGGAGGGAAAGGCCCCACGCACCTCACTCTCGATCCGCAGAGCGGGATTTGCCCCCTGCAGTTCTTGCAGCAACGCTTCAATCTCCTGCCGAGCTTCCTCCAGATCCTCACCCGGTATCAGTCGCCGATCTATGACGATCTGGCACTGCTCAGGAATCACGTTGGGGGCCACACCCCCCTGGATGGTGGTCACGACCAGGGAGGGATGGCCCACCAGAGGGTGATAGTGCTGAGCGATGTTGGCTCCCCATGCATCCAGCGCCTCTATCACGCGGGCCATTCCGGAGATGGCATTCACCCCCTCCTGGGGCACGCTGGCGTGGGCCGCCCTACCCCAGGCTGTGATCCCCAGCCGCAGCACCCCTTTGTGCGCCAGGTGCAGCTCCAGTCCTGTGGGCTCACCGATGATGGCCGCTGTCTGCCCATCGGACAGCCGCTCCGCCTCGGTGATGGTGCCCAGGGCACCCGTCTCCTCGTAGGCCACGGCCATGAGGGTCAGCCGCCCCCGCAGAGGGATACCGGAGCGCACCAGGGCCTCGAAGGCGGCAGCCATCGCAGCCAGCGAACCCTTGGCGTCGCACGCCCCTCGCCCGTAAAGACGTCCCTTCTGCACCACAGGCTCCAGGGGCGGCGTGCTCCAGCCCGCCCCGTCGCCGGGAGGCACAGTGTCCATGTGGCTGTTGAGGATGAGATGCCGCTCCGGGGGTCCATAGTGGGCTAAGACGTTGAAGCGTCCGGGGCGGATCTCGGTGGTCGTGGTCTCCACTCCCAGGGCTCGAAATCGTCCCCTCAGGTACTCCCCCACCGCCTCCTCTCGCTCGAAGCTGGGGCGGGCGATCAGGTCGGAGAGGAGGGCGGTGATGTTCAGGTGATTCAGTTGAGCGAGTATATCCTCATAGAAGGTCACCGTGTCTTCACCAACAGTCGCCAGAGGTAACGAGTTAACAGGGCACCAAGTCAACGAGGTACAACCCCCTCGTTCCCTATCCACTCGTTACCCGTTGCCTCCTGCCGCAGCGGCCAGGCCGGCGATCAGCATATCCAGGGCCAGGACAGGGTCTACCTGCCCCCTCTTGATGGCCACATCCGTCTCCAGCAACCGGCGGTGGATGGACTCCAGTTGCTCCATGGTGAAATTGCGCTCCTGAGCCAGCGCCTTGCGGACGACGAAGGGGTGAAGTTCCAGCCGCCGGGCGATGGCCTCCCGGTTCAGTCCCTCCTGGTTCAGTTCTTTCACCTGGATGAGGATGCGGGTTTGTCGGGCCATCATGCCCAGGAGGGCCAGGGGGTGATCGCCTCCTTCCAGCCGGCGGTGAAGCAGCCGACTGGCGGCCTCCCCATCCCGCTGCCCCAGCGCGTCCACCATATCGAAGATGTTCGCCTCCCGCACCTCACTGACCAGCAGTTGGACGTCCTCCTCGGTGATGGGGCGGGCCCGGTCCACGTAGGACAACAGCTTATCGATCTCCTGGGCCAATAGGCGCAGATGATCGCCCACGAAGGCGGCCAACTGCGCCGTCGCCTGGGGGGTGATGTGCCCTCCCCGCTCCTGAACCCGCTGTGCAATCCACCGCGTCAGCTCCCTGCTCTGGGGCAGGCGAAACTCCCTCTCGTATCCCAGCGCCTCATCCTGGGCGATCAGGCGGCGCAGGGGGTGTCGGGGCGCAACGGGTTCTGGCTCCAACAGGACTAACCGTGTTGTCTGGGGCATGCGGGGGAGATACTCGACCAGCTCCTGCAACGCCTTTTTGCCCTGCTCAGCCGAGCCCATCTTTTGCAGGTGGGTGAGCCATCCATCCACGATGACCAATCGGCGGTCGGAGAAAAAGGGAATAGTGTTGCAGGTGTGCTGAAGCTCAGCCAGGGAGACCTCATGGCCATCGAAGCGTGTGGTGTTCAGCTCCACCATGGCCGGATCGCCCATGCGCCGTCGGAGCTCGGCCAGGGCCTCGCTGCGGGAGAACTCGTCGTCACCGTGCAGCAGGTAGAACATGTTATTCCCAATGGACCTCGATCTCGTGGCGCAGGAAGCGGCCCTGCTGGTGGGTGGTGATTTCGCCGATCCGAGCGTTTTCGACCTGGGGGGAGGTGGTCAGCCAGGCCTGAACCCATCGCCCCAGGGGTTGGGCCAGCAGGACCCCCAGGGTGGCTGCCCAGAGCACCTGAGAGAACCGTTCCCAGCGGCTCTTGGAGCGGTGTGCTTCCAGCGCTAGGAAAGCCCCGAAGCCGGCTAGAACCCCGGCGGTGGCGATGTTGGTCCCGCAGTTGGGATGGATGGCTAGATAGTGCTGACCGGCTCGCAATCGGGCCAAGGCCTCCTGAACCGCCTGAGCCACCGCGTCGGCAGTCACCTGTCCGTAGAGGGTGAACCCAGCGGGGGTTGTGCGCGCCACAAGGTATCTGCCCGGCGTCCGCTGGGCCAGGATGTGCATGGTAGCATGTTCCAAAGCATGGTTGCCCCGCAAGTGGATGATGAGCGGGATCTGGAAGAGGTTCATAGCGTGTCTCCTTCGTCGGACTACTCAGACTTCTTCTGATTATACCACAACCCTGCTCAGGGGCGAACCGTTGACAATTGGGTGGGGGGATGATATAATGAGCCTGGGTTGGGGATATTATTAGAAGAGCGCAGGCTATCTTTCAAGACTGACCGCCGACCGCTGCCAAATGCAACGCATCGAGGTTCTTTCGGCGGTCTACGGTCGGCGGTCTCGGAGAGCAGGTTCTGTATTCAAGGAAGAGTGTGTCGGAAATGGAATATCAAGACTACTACAAGACCCTGGGAGTCGAGCGCAACGCCGGTGACAAGGAGATCAAACAGGCCTACCGCCGCTTGGCCCGCCGGTACCATCCCGATGTCAACAAATCGCCCAGCGCGGAGGAGCGTTTCAAGGAGATCAACGAGGCGTATCAGGTGCTCAGTGATCCCGAGAAGCGGCGGAAGTACGATCAACTGGGAGACAGTTGGACCCGCTGGCAACAGCAGGGTGCCCCTGGCGGATTCGATTGGAGCCAGTGGATGACAGGCTTCCCCGGAGGGGACCGGGTGCGAGTGGAATACGGTGATCTGAACGACCTCTTTGGCCAAGGAGGGCCAGGCGGCCTCTCCGACTTCTTTGAGTCCATCTTCGGAGGAATGGGAGGCCCCCGGACGAGCCAGCGGATGCAAACCCGAGGCCAGGATTACGAGCAGCCAGTGGAGATCACCCTGGAGGAAGCATTCCACGGCACCACGCGTGTCCTGCAGCGGGACGGTCAGTGGCTGGAGGTGAAGATCCCGCCAGGGGTGAAGACCGGTTCCAGGGTGCGCATGGCGGGTCAGGGTAGCCCCGGCATCGGCGGTGGGCTGCAGGGGGATCTCTACCTGAGGATCAAGGTGCTCCCCCATCCTGACTTTGAACGTAAGGGGGATGATCTGTACCGCGATGTGGATGTAGACCTCTACACCGCCGTCCTGGGTGGGGAGGTGCGGGTGCCCACCCTGGATGGGGGGGTGATGCTCACCATCCCCGCGGAGACATCGGGGGGCCAGGTGCTCCGCCTGCGGGGGAAGGGGATGCCCAAGCTGCGCAGTCCCCAACAGCAGGGCGACCTATACGTCACGGTGCGCATTCAGATCCCCCGTGACCTCACCGCCCGCGAAAAAGACCTCTTTTCCCAACTGGCCCGGCTCCGATAGGCGGGGCCTTCTCCATCTGGCCCACGGCCCAAACAAGCCCCTCTACACTCCCGACGCCTTGCCGGTCAGCGAGGAGGCGCGGCAGAACCTGGTGCGGGTGCCCACCTTCCCCGCTGTCTCGCGGGAGCTGCTGGATCAGTACATCTTTGATCACGATATTGATGGAGAACGGGTTCGGCAGTATGGCCTGACCTTCGCCATGTCCAGCTAGGAGGTGACAGAGCTCTTCGCCCAAGATGGACGTTCTCTTCCGTTCGGTACGATGACCATCCCGCTTTTGGAAAAAGCCCGTTCGGTGATCACTGATGCCCGGTTCTGCTTGCTCACGCATCCATCTGGCCCGACGCTCGTATCGTGGTTGAAGGAGATTGGTTTTCAGGAGGTCATTCCCTCGCATAGTGGGGCGTGGTTTGCGGGTCAACTGTTCGATCAGTTTTCGGAGGAGCATCGCGCCAAAGATATTGAAGGGGTGGATGCCATTTTGCGCCCTGTAGTGAAGATCGCCTGCGGATGGCTGCGCCTATAGATACTGATCCCATGATCACGGCCGTCAAGTGAACAGTCGGAGGATATTGAGGGAAGAGCCATATCCCTTTTGACGTAGTCGATCGGGAATGGTATACTTGTCCTTACAGCAACAAATCGTGCTCTTCGCCCAGCGGAGGGAGTCCAATTGGCAGGGCAACCGCAACCAAGATCCCGGCGAGAGGTCTTCAAAGAGAGGCTTGTGGTTCGGTTTTATCAAACGCTTGACCAGGTGATCGTAACTCTCCAGGTATTTGTGGTGTATGCTGTTGCACTGCTTTCCGACATCGCTCTGTACTATATCTTTCGGCTTTCCCTGGCTGATGCCATATCCCCTTATCCGGTGGTGGCCTTATGGTTTGAGAGGTTCGTGATCGGCATTGCTCTTTTGAGCATGGTGGGCTTTGCCATCCACGTATTCATCTCTGTTATATCGCAGGCCCGGTTTGAGATTGATTCGATGATGGAGCGAGATTTGGAGGAGGTAAAAGCTTATGAAGACTACGACAACGATACTTAGATGGGGCAAAGAGAAAATGTTGAAAGAGGCCTCAATGGCCTGGATCACGCTTCTTCTAGGGGGGATTACCTTTGCTACTATTTCTACCTTGCTCACTACGTGGAATCTATCTACTGAGGCTGCAATAGGGATCCCGTTTTTGACAACTTCAGTTCTGCTGATAGCATTTCATGCCATTCGAAAGCGAGATCAGGAACTTGAGGGCAGTTTTGACTTGGCAGTTTCAGAGGCCGCTGATTTCAGGCATCCGGTGGATGCAGATACTCTTTCCGTACCAATGTATCTCCACGGGCCGGTGGAGGCTGTTGAGCCTACAGTGGCGGATTCCGCCAAGAGCAAGATCAAAGTCGTAGGTGTGGGTGGTGGGGGATGCGATGCCGTCAACCGTATGATCGAGGAGGGAATTGGTGGAGTGGATTTCATCGCTATCAACACCGATGCTCAGGCGCTGATGCTGTCCGATGCGCCGCAGCGCATCCAGATCGGTGAGAAACTGACCCGAGGCTTGGGATCGGGTGGTAACCCAGATATCGGCCGGCAAGCGGCCGAAGAATCGCGTGAGATTGTGCTACAGGCACTGAAGGGCGCAGAGATGGTATTTATCACCGCAGGTATGGGCGGGGGGACGGGCACTGGCGCGACACCTATCATTGCTCAGGCGGCGAAGAGTGTAGGAGCACTGACCATCGGCGTGGTCACCAAGCCCTTCACTTTTGAGGGCCCCCATCGCAGACAGGTAGCGGAGGAGGGGATTGAACACCTGAAGGAAGAGGTGGACTCGCTCATCGTCATTCCCAACGACCGGTTGTTGGAGATCGTGGATCGCAAGACCTCGTGGAGGGATGCCTTGCGGGTGGCGGACGATGTGCTGCGTCAGGGCATCCAATCAATGCAGGATCCCTTCCGAGTGGCGGACGACGCGCTGTGCCAGGTTATCCAAGGCGTCTCTGGAGTGATCACCATTCCAGGACTCATCAACCTAGACTTCGACGACCTGCGATCCATCATGGCGAAAGAGGGAATGGCGTTTATAGGTATCGGATACGGCACGGGGGAGAACCGGGCGGTGGAGGCCGCGCAGAGGGCCACTACCAGCTCACTGGTAGATGTGAGCATTGATGGAGCACGAGGGATACTGTTCAACATTACCGGTGGGCCGGACATTGGCCTCTCCGAGGTGAATGAGGCGGCAGAGATCATTCGCCAGGCGGCGCATCCGGAGATGAACATCCTTTTTGGCGCAGTGCTTGATCCCCAGATGGCGGGTGAGATCAAGATCACCGTCATTGCTACCGGCTTCGAGGCTTCGACCGATCAGAGAATAGTGACCATCCCCGATGTCGAGCCGGTTCTGGTCCCAGTGGATGTCGGAGACCGCGAGCGGGAGGAATTGGAGAGACCAACCTCCCCGCGCTGTAGGTAGCATTGTGGTGAAAGACATCCTCATGAACGCTCATAGGATCTTGGAGTGCTGGGGCAGGTCGTGGCGCTCCCATACAGCATGTAACAGGACTGCGGCAAGTTTGGCAAGGCGTCTGATTGTCCTCCTGCCCATTCTTCTCGTTGTCCTTGCCTGCCGCCTAACGTCTGTCCCTCAACCAACTCCGACCTCTCCTGCCACACCAGTCGTACTGGTCATCACCGTCACACCTCTTCCACCGCCTCCTTCCACGCCGATGATTTCGGCCGCGCCCCCGACGTCTCCTCCATCGTCTCCTGCGACGCCGATCGTGCTTGTTGTCACCCCTACCCCCCTTCCGCCGGAGCTCATATCTGCTGCCTCCGACGTCGAGGAGCAACTGGTGATCCATGTCTACGAACGAGTGAGCCCGGCCGTGGTGCACATCACCAGCAAGGTCATTCAATACAGTTTCTTCTGGGGTCCCATCCCCCAGGAGGGCACCGGGTCCGGCTTTATCATTGACCAGGAGGGTCACATCGTCACCAACAATCACATGGTGGAAGGTGCTGAGGAGGTGGAGGTCACGCTGGCTGATGGCACGGTGCTCCCGGCAAAGGTGATCGGCACCGATCCTTACAACGACCTGGCAGTCCTCAAGGTGGATGCACCAGCAGCGCAGTTGACGTCAGTGGAGCTGGGCAGCTCGGCCAACCTGCGGGTGGGTCAGCGGGCCATCGCCATCGGCAACCCCTTCGGGCTGGACCGGACCCTCACTGTGGGGGTGATCAGCTCATTGGGGCGCATCATCGAGCGGGAGGGAGAACTGCCCCTGGGGGAGGCAATCCAGACCGACGCGGCCATCAACCCCGGCAACTCCGGCGGGCCGCTGTTAAACTCTCAGGGGCAGGTGATCGGAGTGAACACCGCTATCCAGTCCCCCACCGGCGGCTCGGTGGGGATCGGCTTTGCCGTGCCGGTGGACACGGTGAAACGAGTGGTGTCGGAGCTGATCGAGAAGGGCTACTACACCCATCCCTGGCTGGGCTTTGAGGCCTATCCGATTGGTCCTGCACTGGCCCAGGGGCTGGACCTGCCGGTGGAGAAGGGGCTGCTCATCGCGCGCATCTATCGGGATAGCCCGGCCCACAGAGCGGGCCTGCGCGGGGCTGACCGGGAGGTGCGAGTGGGGAATTACACCCTCTTGGCCGGAGGGGACATCGTTACCTTAGTGAATGGCACCCCGGTCACCTCCATGGAGGATTTGACCATCTACCTGGAGACTAAAACTCGGGTGGACGATAAGCTGACGTTGACCATCTGGCGCGATGGGAAAGAGCAGCAGGTGGAGATCACCGTAGGGGAGCGGCCGATGAGATGAGGCAAGCCACGATGAAGCCTATCGTCTTCTCTCAGCACGCTTTGGATGCAATGGCCGACCGTGGTGCTACGTGCGAGGAGGTGGAGCAGGCGATCCGACAGGGTGAGAGGAAGCAGACCGCCTGGTCGTGGTGATGGTGTACACGTTTTTCTTTGGAGGTGAAGGGTGAGAATCAAGTATGATCCAGGAGTAGATGCGGCTTACATCTCCTTCAAGCGAGGGCCAGTGCAGGTGACGACTATCCGCATCACCGAAGATGTGGCGATTGACCTTGGTCCTGGGGAGGAGATTGTAGGCATTGAGATCCTGGACGCTTCTGAGAATCTAGGCTTCTCCCGCGAGACACCGCGCATCCAATTGGAGAATTTGGAGGCGGTGGCTTGAGAGGGCAATCTGATTGATCTGAGCTGGGTGAGGGTCCAAGGCAGCAGAGACAGGAGGTCCAATGCAATACCACTTTCGCAAAGACATCATCAAGGGTTACACCCGCCTCGTCGGCCTCGGCGAGGGGGGGCTAGAGTACCTGGAGGCCGGCATCCTGAAATTGCCCGCTGGTGGGAGCTACTCAGCCACTGCTGAGGATTCGGAGGTGGCACTGGTGATCTTCAGCGGCCAGGCCACGGTCGAGGCTGGAGACAAACAATGGAGCGGCCTGGGCGGGCGGGCGGATGTGTTCCAAGAGCCAGGCGACAGTGTGTACGTGCCCCTCGGTGCACCTTACACCGTGACCGCCGAGACGGACCTGGAGGTCGGGGTCTGCAAGGCACTGACCGACTTCAGAGGTGAACCTCAGGTGGTGCAAGCCACCGAGGTGGAGACCGGCTGGCGAGGGCGGCGCAACTTCGAGCGGCGCATCCGTAACATTATGCTGGACAACGTCCAGGCTGGACGGCTGCTGGTGGGAGAGACCATCAACCCCCCAGGCAACTGGTCGAGCTTCCCACCCCACAAGCACGATCAGGTGATCCCTGGCGTGGAGACCAAACTGGAGGAGGTGTATCTGTACAAAATCCAACCGGAACAGGGCTTTGGCCTGCAGCGTCTCTACACCGCCGAGGGTGACGTGGATGATGCCTTCGTCCTCCAAAACAACGATGTCGTTGCTTTTCCCCGAGGTTACCATCCAGTGGTGGCTGCTCCAGGCTACAAGCTCTACTACCTGTGGGCCCTGGCCGGCGAGGAACGCAGTATGCAGCCCCATGACGACCCCGACCACGGGTGGGTGAGCGAGGCATGGTAGGTATGTTGGGGACTGATAGGAGGAGAGAAGAATGATGCCACAAGAAAGGCAAGGGGAAATCGAGCTAGTATCGGACATGCTGTGTCACTATCCAGATGAATGGATATTTTTCGAAGTGGTAGAACGCGACGAGTATAAGTACCCGTCCAGGGGTATTCTGATTGCCCACGGCCCAGACCGCGACGAGATCCACCGTATCGCTATGGGTACACATGTGCCGGAGGCAGCTATCTTCTTCACGGGCGAGCCTGTGCCCGAAGGGGTTATTGTCCTTCTATGATTGAGCCAAAGGGATTCATTGAACCGAAGTGAAAGGGGGAGGGACGCATTCATGACTATTACTTCTGAGTTGCGACAGGCCATCATCGAAGAATGTGAGGCCAGGGAATCCTATTCGGCGGCCGAATTCCCGGCTCTCATCGAGGGCGGACGGGCGCAGGAGGTGATAGAGAGCCTAGTCTTCTTCGCTAAACCCGATGCCTTCTCCACCCAACTGAAGGAACTCCACGACACGCTGAATGATCGTCTGGACGATGCAGGCCCAGAGGCCCAGAAGCATGTCCTGCGCTTCCTGGCCGACCTCACCATCGCCCTGAGTTCCTTCCTACCCCGCTGGAACCTGCTCAATGAAGATCGGCACGAGGAATTCCTCACCAGCGAGCAGTTGGAGATGGCCATAGAGGCCAACAAGGCGCTGCTGGCTCAGTGGGAGGCCAGAGCGCCCACCGCAGCCAAAGACCTGCTCGCCGAGCAGAGGGCCTACGCGGCCGCGCGCTTCACTGCCGAGGCGGCGGATGATCCCCAGGTGCTGGCCCAAGACCTGGTGGGCAGCTCGCTGGTCGAGTATGTGGAGCACATGGCCGCCGCTATCGCCAAAAGCAACCTGCGCCGGATCGCCGAGATGCGAGACGCGGGCCAGACCCGCACTGAGTTGGGCAATGACTACGCGGCCTTCCTCCAGTACACCATGTATCTGGGGGCGTCCTTTGTGACCTGCAACCCTGTGCTGGTGGATATCGCCTGGGCCGCCGATCCCGAGCGCTGGAACCCCGTCATGGATGGCGTCATCGCCGCCAACCTCCAGGCCGACCAGGATGAGCTGGCTCGCTTGGCCACGCTAGAAATCGTGCTGGCTAACATGCGCTTGCTCCGCCCTGTCTTTCTGCTGACCGAGGGCCAGATGGGGTGCGTCAGCCTGCAGGTGAATCCCAAGAAGCACGGCGACGCCCAGGCCATGATCTCTGATGTGCTGTCCATTTACAATGAGCTCAAGGCCAAATTGGACGGCGGCGTGCCCAATGTGGTCTTCAAACTGCCTGCTACCCTAGCAGGGCTGGAAGCCTGCCGTGCGGTCACCCGCCAGGGGATCGGGGTCAATATCACCGTAAACTTCGCCATGTTCCAGCAGCTCCGCTTCGCCCAGGCCATCAACGAGGGGAAGGCCATCTTCGCCACCCTCACGGAGATGAATGGCCGGCTGGCCTACCCGGTGCGCGACGAGCTGCTGGGCAAGCTGGAGGAGTTGGCGGAGGTCGGCATAGATGAGGCCAGGGCGCGGGAAGCGGCGGCCTGGGCCGGGGTGGCGGTGATCAAGCGGCTGGAGCAGTTGCTGGCCGAGAAGGGCTACGACCTCATTAAAGTCAAGCCGCTGGTCGCTTCCCTGCGCATCTACAAAGAGGGGCTGGGCTATGAAAACCTGCCCAGCAGTTTCCCCGACATCACCGAGCAGGTGGGGACGAGCATCATCACCGTCTTTCCCAATGTCCGCCACGCTTTCGATGCCCTTCCCCACATCGAGCCCGATCCGCACCAGGTGGAGAAGCCAGTCCCGGAGCACGTGCTGGAGGTGCTGACCCACAGCGAGATTTTCAAACAGGCCTACTACGTGGCCGATTCCGAATGGGTGGCCGACGACTCCCGCTTCAAGCCCCAGTACGAACTGGTGCTGGAGGATGAGGAGAAGGTCTTCAAATACCCGCCCGTATACAATACGCTGACCCAGTTCAGCGAGGGCTACGACCGGTTTATCCAGCGCATTCTGGAGCGCAAAGCGCTTTTGGCGGATTGAGCGTGCTGAGCTTTGTCTACGACCGTTTCCGCAGTGCCATGCTCTCCCCTAACCGCCTGGTCTCCGGCCTGGCTATGGGCCTCCTCTGCCTGGCGGTGGGCGTCGCCTGGGGAGCCCTGGTGGGCAACCTGGGGGCGCTCATCGCCACGGCCCTGCTGGTGGCCGCCATCGGCGGGGTGCTGATGTTGCGCTCCACCCAGTGGGGCTTCGTGGCCCTGGTGGGGGTGATCGCCCTCCTGCCCTTCGGCGCGCTGCCGGTCAAGCTCGGCTTCTCCCCTACGTTTCTGGACCTGGTACTGCTGGTGCTCTTCTTCGTGTGGGCGGTGCGGGTGATGACCGGACGGCAGCGAGAGCTGGTCGCGACTCCTCTAGCCCTGCCAGTGGCGATATTCCTCCTCCTGGCCATCGCGGCATTCATCGCTGGGCTATCCCATGCCTATCCCACCCCCAACGTGGTGCGACGCTTCGCGGAGCTGCTTCTGGGAGTCGCTCTCTTTTATGTGGTCGTAAACAACCTCCAGAGGCACACTGAACTGGAGCAGATCGCACTGGCGGTGATCCTCTGCGGCTCGCTGGAGGCGCTGATCGGGGTGGTGCTCTACCTGATCCCCAGTGAGTGGACCATCCGCATCCTCTCCACCCTGGGGCGCTTCAACTACCCCACCGGTGGAGAGGTGCTGCGCTTCATCAACGATGACCCGAGCCTGCCCATGCGGGCCACATCCACCTCCATTGATCCCAACGTGCTGGGGGGCCTTCTGATCCTGGTGGGGGTGGTGATCGCCTCTCAGCTCTTCGCCCGAAAGCCCGTGTTATCTCGATGGCTGCTGGTCGGCTGCCTGATCGGTGTGGGGTTCTGCCTCTATTTCACCTACTCCCGTGGCTCACTGGTCGGGCTGGTGGCCTCGCTTCTTCTTCTGGGCCTTCTGCGCTACCGCAAGCTGCTCCTCCTGCTGATCGCAGGGGGTGCCATCTTCCTGCTGCTCCCTCAGGGTCAGCCCTACGTCGAGTATTTCATGACCGGAGTGCGGGTGTTGGACCGGTCCACTCAGATGCGGCTTGGCGAGTACAAAGACGCGCTGATCCTCATCGGGCGTTATCCCTGGATCGGCGTGGGGTTCGCCGGCGCGCCGGACATTGACCTCTACATCGGTGTCTCCAACCTCTACCTTCTCATCGCCGAGCAGATGGGGCTCCTGGGGCTGGCGAGCTTCCTACTGGCCCTGGGCGTGGGCTTCCTGTACATGATCCGGGCCTGGCGACGGATGGGGCCCCACTCCCCCTACGAGCCCTTGCTACTGGGCTTCGCGGTGGCCCTCGTCGGTGGGCTGGTAGGCGGCCTGCTCGACCACTATCTTTTCAGCTATCCCCATGGGGTAGCCCTCTTCTGGTGCTTCATGGGGCTGGCTGTGGCCTCGGCGCGGTTGGGAGAAGCCGGTCAATTGTAGGGGCGAGGCATTCCATGGAGACTGGCTCAATTACACCGTACCCTCGTAAGACAAGCACTCGGGGCAAATGCAGGATGATCTTGGGAATGCCTCGCCCCTACTGGTACGTACGCGAAGTGGAGGCGTGAGGTGCCCCTTCCAGCCAAGGAGTTGTGGCGGCGCATTCGCCAGGAGATCACCGGTCAGCCGGAGTCCCGCCAGATCGTCATTCTGCATCGCTACCTGGCCGATTGGCCCATGGATTTCAAGGGCCCCTATCAGGTGCTGCGGGCCAAGCTGGAGGACCTGCTGGCCGACCTGGAGCGGGTTCAGCAGGTCAAGCGGAGTGGTGGCCGGGCCGCTCCCTTCTATGTGAAGCGCTCCGGCGCGGCCCAGATCGCCCTGGCCGGGTTGACCAACTCGGGCAAGTCCGCGCTGGTAGCGACCCTCACCGCGGCCTCTACGGAGGTCGGCAGCTACCCCTTCACCACCCAGGTCCCCATCCCCGCCATGGTAGAGGTGGAAGGCGTGCCCCTCCAGTTGG
>Ga0172364_10003281_pt1 | contig 12911 bp, 9 predicted proteins | sample LakKivSesite10cm_FD_114545 | JGI IMG/M metagenome (GOLD analysis project Ga0172364, IMG submission 114545) | Sediment microbial communities from Lake Kivu, Rwanda - Sediment site 10cm | ecosystem: Environmental > Aquatic > Freshwater > Lake > Sediment | place: Rwanda: Western Province, Lake Kivu... | reverse complement strand
GGCAAGGTGGAGGTGCAGGTGACCACGGCCGTGCCGCTGGACGAGAGTGCCCGGCGCCACGTGCGGGAGGTGCTGGCCGAGGCGCTGCGGGCCGAGCCGGTCCTGTCGCTGCGCGTGGATCGGGGCCTGCTGGGCGGCATGACGCTGCGGATCGGCGACCAGTTGTTCGACGCCTCCGTGCGGACGGAGCTGAGGCGCCTTCAGCAGCGCCTGGCCGAAGAGCTGACGGCGGAAGCACAACCATGAAGCCCCGCACAGACGAGATCGTGAGCGTGGTTCGCGAGGAGATCGCCCGCTACCGCAGGCGTCTGGCCGCCGGCGGGGCGGCGGGCTTCGCCTCCGGGCCCATCGCCGAGACCATCCGGCGCGAGGTTGCCAGCTACCGGGCCGCACTGGAGACCGCCCACGTCGGGCGCGTGCTGGAAGTCGGCGACGGCATCGCGCAGATTTACGGCCTGTCGGAGGCAATGGCCGGCGAGCTGCTGGAGTTCGACAACGGCGAGATGGGGCAGGTGTTCAACCTGGCCGACAACTCCGTCGGGGCGGTCATCTACGGCTCATGCGAGGACATCAAGGCCGGCGACACGGTGCGGCGGACGGGCCGGCTGCTCGACGTGCCCGTCGGCGAGGAGCTGCTGGGGCGGGTGGTCGATCCGCTGGGCCGCCCGCTGGACGGCGGGCCTGCGATCGCCGCCGGGAAGCGCCGCCCGGTGGAAACGCCCGCCCCGGGCATCGCCGACCGCCAGCCGGTCAACGAGCCGCTCCAGACGGGTCTGAAGGCCATCGATGCCATGACGCCCATCGGGCGCGGGCAGCGCGAGCTGATCATCGGCGACCGCAAGACGGGCAAGACCGCCATCGCCGTCGACGCGATCATCAACCAGACCGGCGGCGACGTGATCTGCATCTACGTCGCCATCGGGCAGAAGGAATCCACCGTCGCCGGCGTCGTCGAGACGCTGCGGGCACACGGGGCGATGGAACACACCATCGTCGTGTCGGCCGCCAGCAGCGCCGCGGCGCCGCTGCAGTACGTCGCCCCCTACGCCGGCTGTGCCATCGGCGAGCATTTCATGCACGAGCAGGGCCGAGCCGTCCTGGTCGTCTACGACGACCTGAGCAAGCAGGCGGCCGCCTACCGCGAAGTGTCGCTGCTGCTGCGCCGCCCGCCGGGGCGCGAGGCCTACCCCGGCGACGTGTTCTACCTCCACAGCCGCCTGTTGGAGAGGGCCTGCAAGCTGGCCGATCGCTACGTGATCGTTCCGGCCGACACGCCCGCCGACCGCAGCGACGTCGCGCCCGGGCAGAAGGTCTACGTCGGCCCGGCCGGGCGGAGGGAGGCCCAGGCCGACGCCGCCAAGATGACCCCAGCCGGCGGCTGGCGCGTGCATCGCCTGCCGACTTCAGGCGGTTCGCTGACCGCGCTGCCCATCTGCGAGACGCAGGAAGGCGAGGTGTCGGCCTACATCCCGACGAACCTGATCTCGATCACCGACGGGCAGATTTACCTGGAGCCGTCGCTGTTCTTCGCGGGCGTGCGCCCGGCGATCAACGTGGGCATCTCCGTCAGCCGCGTGGGGTACAAGGCCGCCGTGGGGGCGATGAAGAAGGCGGCGGCGGGGCTGCGCATCGACCTGGCCGCCTACCGCGAGCTGGCCGCCTACACGCAGGTGAGCATGACGGTGGACGCCGCCACGCAGCGCCAGCTCGACCGCGGGCAGCGCCTGGTGAGGCTGCTCACGCAGCCGCAGTACAGCCCGATGCACGTGGTGGACCAGGCGATTTCGCTGTACGCGGCCACGCGGGGCTACTTCGACATGGTGGCGGTGGAGAAGGTGCCCGCGCACGAGGCGGCGCTGCTGCGGTTCGTGCGGGAGCAGCACGCCCCGCTCCGGGCGGCGATGATGGACGATCTGCTCCTGCCGGGCGAGCGTGAGAAGGAGCTGCGCGCGGCGCTGGCGGACTTCCGCGACAAGACGCTCGTTCCGGCCGTGGCGGCGGCGAAGGCCCCGCCGGCGCGCGGCGGGGGGGAGGGGCCGTAGGGCGTGGCCAGGCTGCGGCAAATCCCCAAGCGGATGCGCGGCGTGCGGAACGTCCGCAACGTGACCAAGGCGATGCAGACCGTGGCGTCGGTGCGATTCAGGCGGGCGCACGACCTGAACGTCGCGTTCACCCCCTACACCGCCCACCTCGTCAAGGTCCTCGGCGACGTGGTGTCGCGCGCGGAGGCGGGCGAGATGAACCTGCCGCTGGTGGACGCCGCCGCCGGCGCCAGCCGCCACCTCCTGCTGGTCCTGACCAGCAACCGCGGGCTGTGCGGCTCGTACAACTCGGCCGTGGTGGACCTGGCCTGCGAGCGGATCGGGCAGTTCCGCCAGGCCGAGCAGGAGGTGGAGCTGCGCGTGGTGGGGCAGCGCGGGGCGCGGTACCTGCGGTTCCACGGCGCGACCGTCGACCGGGCCTACGAGGACGTGGGCGAGCTGGCCGATGAGCGGCTGGCGATGGAGCTGGCCGAGGAGATCATGCGCGAGTTCGTCGACGGGCGTTTCGGCGGCGTGGAGGTGGCCTACATGCAGTTCCTGCGTTCGGGGCGACAGAAGCCGGCCATCGGCGTGCTGCTGCCCCTGCGCGACTTTCTGGCGTCGCTGCCCAAGCCGCCCGAGGCGCAGCGCCCGCTGTGGGACTTCTACCCGCCGGCGCGGGACATCCTGGCCCGCCTGCTTCCGGCGGCCGTGCGCACGAGGGTATATCAGGCATTCCTCGACGCCGGCGCCTCGGAGCACGCGATGCGCCTGGCGGCCATGCGGGCGGCCACAGACAACGCCGACAGGGTCGCCCACGCCCTCAAGGTGCGCTACAACCGCATCCGGCAGATGCAGATCACCACCGAGCTGGCGGAGATCAGGGGCGGGCGGGTCGGACTGGAGTAACAGGTTGGAGCAAAGTGTCAAATGCTAAATGCTAAATGCTAAATGTTAAATGCTGAATGCCAAATGCCAAATGCTAAGTTCTGAATGCCAAATGCTAAATTCTGAATGCCAAATGCTGAATGCTGAATGCTAAATGCCAGATGCCGAAGCGGGTGGGCGGTGATTGAGAGCTCCGATATGCCGACGACCGCGGCCACAACAGGAAGAATCGTACAGGTAATCGGCTCGACGTTTGACGTGGAGTTTCCGGAGGGGCACCTGCCGGGCATCTACAACGCGCTGCAGGTGGTCGCGCCGGGCGGGCAGGGGCGCGTGCTGGTGACCGGCGAGGTCCAGCAGCACCTCGGCGGCGGGCGCGTGCGCTGCGTGGCCATGGGCAGCACCGACGGGCTGGTCCGCGGCATGGAGGTCGCCGACACCGGCGCGCCGATCCGCATGCCCGTCGGGCCGCAGGTCCTCGGGCGCGTCTTCAATCTGCTGGGCGAGCCGGTGGACGGGCGCGGGCCGGTGGCGGCGGCCGACAGCCGCCCCATCCACGTGCCCCCGCCCGCCTTCCGCACGCTGGTGCCGCACAGCGAGATCTTCGAGACGGGCATCAAGGTCATCGACCTGCTGGCGCCGTTCGTCCGCGGCGGCAAGACGGGGCTGTTCGGCGGGGCCGGGCTGGGCAAGACCCTCATCATCCAGGAGCTCATCGCCCGCGTGGCCACGCGCCACGGCGGCTACAGCGTCTTTGCCGGCGTGGGCGAGCGCACCCGCGAAGGCAACGACATGTGGCTGGAAATGCAGGACATGCAGATCGGCGACACCGGCCAGAAACTGCTCGACCGCACGGCGCTGGTCTTCGGGCAGATGAACGAGCCGCCCGGGGCACGCCTGCGCGTGGCGCTGAGCGCCCTGGCCGTCGCCGAATACTTCCGCGACAGCGGCGCGGAGACCCTCCTGTTCATCGACAACATCTTCCGCTTCTCCCAGGCCGGCAGCGAAGTGTCGGCCCTGCTGGGGCGCATGCCCTCGGCCGTCGGCTACCAGCCGACGCTGGCCACCGAGATGGGCGAGCTCCAGGAGCGCATCACCTCCACCCGCCAGGGGGCCATCACGTCGGTGCAGGCGGTGTACGTGCCGGCCGACGACATGACCGACCCCGCCCCCGCCGCCGCCGTGGCGCACCTGGACGCCTTCATCGTCCTGGAACGGTCGATCGTGGAGAAGGGCATCTACCCGGCCATCGACCCGCTGGCCAGCAGCTCGCGCATCCTCGACCCGCAGGTTGTCGGGCAGGAGCACTACGACACGGCCAGGCGGGTGCAGGAAATCCTCCAGCGCTACCGCGATCTCCAGGACATCATCGCGATCCTGGGCGTGGACGAACTGTCCGAGAGGGACCGCCAGACCGTCGGTCGCGCCAGGCGCATCGAGCGGTTCTTCTCGCAGGCGTTCCTGGTGGCCGAGGTGTTCACGGGCAAGAGCGGCGACTACGTGCCGTTGACCGAGACCATCCGCAGCTTTCGCGAGCTGTGCGAGGGCAAGTGGGACCACCTGCCGGAGCAGGCGTTCATGTACGTTGGGACCATCGAGGAAGCGGCCGCGAAGGCCGAAGGGCTCGCCGGGAAGGACGGCGTGTGAGGGCAACGGCAATGCAAATTGAAAAATGAGAATACACAATTGAGAATCGAGAATTGCAAATTGAAAATTGATAATTGAAAATCTGCCATTTGGGAGGGAGCCGGAACGGGAGAATGCTGCATGGCTATGGATAGGCAGACAGCCAGACCTGCCGGCGCGGTTGGCGCCGTGGTGGCGGACAAAGAGGACTGCGAGGAAAGGAAACCGAAGATGACGCCCGATGAACTCTCCGAACGACTCCTGATGTTCGCGGTGCGGATCGCGAAGGTGGTGGAGGAACTGCCGGACACGCCGGTAGGCAGGCACGTGGCGGGGCAGTTGCTGCGGGCGGGTACGTCTCCGGGACCGAATTACGAGGAGGGGTGCGCGGCGGAGAGCAAAGCCGACTTTGCCCACAAGCTCAGCATTGCCCTGAAGGAGCTGCGCGAATCGCGGTTCTGGCTTCGGTTCATCGTCAGGGCCGGACTGCTGCCGGAACGGCGCATGACCAGCATCATCGACGAGGCACAGCAGCTTCGCCTGATCATCGGCAAGTCCGTCACAACCGCCAAACGCCGCCCAGGCGCGCGGCGCGCCGGGCGCCCCGACAGCCTGCGGTAGCTCTTCAATGGCCAATGGCAAATGGCCAGTTTTCAATGTTCAATGATTCGGGAGAGCAAGATGGACCTCTACGACGCGATTCGCCAACGCTACAGCGTCCGGTCGTACCTGGACAAGCCGGTCGAGGATGACAAGCTCCAGCGGGTGCTGGAGGCCGGGCGGCTGAGCCCCTCGGCCAGGAACCGCCAGGAGCGCAAGATCGTCGTCGTGCGCGACGCGGCGCGGCGCGGCGCTATCGCCAGGGCGGCCGGGCAGGACTGGCTGACCTCCGCGCCGGTGATCCTGGCCGTCGTGGGCACCACGCCCGGCGAGACGATGCACTGCGGCGTGCCGACCGACCCCGTCGACTGCGCCATCGCCATCGACCACATGACGCTGGCGGCGGTGGCCGAGGGATTGGGCGCCTGCTGGGTGGGGCACTTCGACCAGGACGCCTGCCGCGAGATCCTGGCCGTCCCGCCCACGGCGAAGATCATCGAGCTGCTGCCGCTGGGCTATCCCGCCGGGCGCCGCAAGAGCCGCTCGCGCAAGGCCGCCGACGAGATCATCTGCCAGGAGCAGTTCTCCTGAGCAGGCGCCCCGCGCGGCCCGCGAAGCAGGAGCGCCCGCAGATGTTCGAGAACCACAGGACATTCCGCTGCCAGATCGTAACGCCCCGCGGGACGTCGTACTCCCTCAGCGCGCTGGCGGCGATCATCCCCACCGAGGGCGGGATGGTCGGCGTGCTGGGCGGGCGCGGCCCGCTGGCCGTCACCATCGGCACCGGCGTGCTGCGCCTCACGCTGGACGACGGCAGCCACCGGATGCTCTTCCTGGCCGGTGGGTTCGGCGAGTTCGTCGACGACGAGCTGCGGCTGCTGCCGGAGGACTGCGAGCCGGTGGAGGAGCTGGACCGCGACGCGGCCTGGGCGGAGCTGGAGCGGGCGAGGGCGATGCCGCAGGCCACGCGCCAGCAGGCCGAGCGGCGGACCCGGGCCATCGTGGCCGCGCGGACGAAGTTCGACGTCGTCCAGAGGCACCGCCGCCGGACCGGCAAAGGCTGACCGCCATGCCCACGCTCCGCATCGCGACGCGAGGCAGCCTGCTGGCGCTGCGGCAGACGGAGCAGGTCGGCCGGGCCATCGAGCGCCGCTGCGGCGCGGCCGTCGAGCTGGTGGCCCTGGTCACGCGGGGCGATCGCCGGGCGGGTCCGCTGGCGCCCGTCGGCGGGAAGGGGCTTTTCACGGCCGAGCTGGAGGAGGCCCTTCTTGCCGGCAAGGTGGACCTGGCCGTGCACTCGGCCAAGGACGTGCCGGCGGCGATGGGCGGCGAGCTGGCAATCGTGGCCGTGCCGCCGCGGCAGGACGCCCGCGACGCGGTCGTCTCGCGGCAGGGGGGCCTGGCCGACCTATCCCGCGGCGCCCGCGTGGGCACGGGCAGCCCGCGGCGACGGGCGCAGCTCCTGGCCGCCCGGGGCGACCTGGCCGTCGTGGCCGTGCGCGGGAACGTGGACACCCGCCTCCGCAAGGCGCTCGACGAAGCGGGCAAGCTGGATGCGGTGGTGCTGGCGATGGCGGGGTTGATCCGCAGCGGCCTGGCCGGGCAGTGCGGCCGGTTCATTCATCCGCTGGCGGTGGAGCAGTGCATTCCGGCCGCGGGACAGGGGCTGCTGATCGTACAGGCGACGGCGGCGCGGGCGGGCGAGCTCGGCGGGCTGCTGGCGCCGCTGGATGACTTGCCTTCGCGGCAGGCATTGGAGGCGGAGCGGCAGGTCGTGCGGCGGTTGGGAGCGGGCTGCCGGAGCTGCCTGGCCGTCCACGTGGCCCCGGATGGGCCGGGCTGGCTCGCCGCGGCCATGGCGGCTCGCCCGGATGGCAGCGGGATGCTTCGCCTGGCGGAACGGGCCGACACCGCCGTCGCGGCCGCGGAGGCACTGGCCAATGCCCTCCTGGCCGCCGGCGCAGAGAAGCTGTTTGCCGACAATGCTGCGGGGGAAGCTTGATTGGCGGCACGCGGCGGAACTGCCCCTACTCGCCCGCGTCTTCGGGCGAGTCGAACAGGCCGTTGGCGGGCGAGCGGACCGGTGGTCTGCGGGCCTCCGGCGGCACGGGCGGCAGCTCATCGGCCCTGAAGCACGGCCCCTTGACCACGGCCGACAGCAGCTCCGCCTGCGCGGGATGCCCGGCAACCGTCGCCTCCAGCACCCAGAGAAGCTCCAGAAGCTCGGTCGTGAACTCGCCTGGCCAGCAGCCGGGCGTGATCTCGTCCAGCGGGGAGGACTTCCTGCCCTTGGGCTTCTTCATTCGATAGCCCAGCCACGACTGGACGACCTTCAGGCCGGAGACTTCGAACTCGTACACCTCCGGCCCGACGGGCGCGAAGGCGCCGTCGCCGACGCGAAGCGTGCGCGTGGTCGGGTCGTGGCCGTACTTCTCCGGGTAGCTTTCCGGCTCGCCGGGGACGGGAGCCACGCAGCGGGCGGCGCCCTTGGGCACCTGCCCCTTGTGCTTGCCCTTCGGGACGAACCGCTGGCCGTAGGTGTGCAGCCACAGCAGCCGCGCGCCGGCGGCGCGCAGCTTCCGGAACAGGACAGCGTCCTTGGTCAATGGGACGCGGAGCTCGCGCGTGCCCAGCTCGTGGGCGAACCGCTCCGTGAAGGCCGGCTGGGCCAGCACGCCGTAGACGTAGGCCAAAAAGTCCTCCGGCGAGACCTTCCGGCGGTATGCCCCGGCGAGCGTTTCCAGCAGCCCGGGAAGGATGTTCGGTTGGCGAGCCTCGCAGTCGCGGTAGAGAGGGACAATGTCCTTGCCGCCATAGGAACCCCGGAAATGGTGCATGTCCGGGACGAAGGCACACGCCATAGCTCCGGGCCCGTCGGCAAGGGGATGGTTGAAGAGTGTTGAGAGATAGACCTGACGACCGTGTTCGGGCCCTCCGTGAACGTGCCAGAGTACGGGACGCGGGCGCGTCATGAGCCGGACATCGGCGATGATGTGTTGACGGTCCAGGGAACGGAAGGCATAGGGATGCAGCGGCGGGAGCGGGGCGTCTGCCGCGAGTTTGGCGATCGGCAAGGCGGACGCCTGGGGCGTCAGGAGGACGCGGTGCGCGTCGGCGATCTTGCGCTCGCCATTCTCCTTGAAGGCTTCTTCTCTGTGGTCCGTCCTCAGAAGGCCTTTCCAGCGGCGGCGCAGGGCGTCCTTGTGCGGCGCGATCAGCCAGGTCCTGTGCGTCTTGACGCCGGGGTGCTGCCATGGAAACAGGTCCATCAACAGCGGATGCGAGAAGTAGCGTCCCTTGCCTTGCGGGCGGAAAGGCGCCTGCCAGTCGTCGGGGCAGTCCTGCCACCGCACCGACGCGAAATTGCGGATGGCGTCCAGGCCCTTGAGCTTCTCGCCCCGCGTGCCGTCGAGACGGGCGTAACGGACCTTGGCGGGCCGGTCGGGCTGCGCCTCGCCGCCTCGGTAAGCGACGGCGATCGCCACGGGTGTCAGGATGGCGAAGACGTTGTCGCTCTGGCGCGTGCCGCGCCCTTCGCCGCCCAGGTCCAGGACCCATATCTCGTCGCACAACCGGCGCATGTGTTCGCGCATGCCGCAGAAGGCGTCGCCGTCCAGGTAGCTTGACGCGCTGATGAAGCTAACCACGCCCGGCCTGTTCACTTCGCGCGCGGGCGGCAGGACCTTGCCCTCCCTATCGGTCCGTTCTTCCTGCCATTCGAAGACCTTCCAGAGCGCCCATCGCCAGAAGTAGACGTACAGGTTATAGAGGCCCGTCATCAAGCGGCCGCGCCCGCCCGCAAGCGCCGGGGCCAGGAAATCACGCAGGATCGATTCCAGGCCTCTCTCATCCTTACCCCACCGAACCCATCCACCGGTACGTGCCTTGTTCGCCTCGGTGGCGGCTTCGTGGCGGTCATAGGGCGGGTTCCCCATGCACACAAGGACCGGCTCGTCGCGCTTCAGCTTCAGCGCCTTCCTGTGATGGTCGCCCATCGGCCGCAGGATGTACGGAACGTCGCGCGGAGGCACGTATGGCGACTCGAGCGTGTCGGTGAGGTAGATGCCGATTCCGTCCCTGGGCAACGTTGCGCCCATGTTGGCGAGGGCCCGGCTCACGCGCAGCTCCGAGACGGCAAACGGTCCGGCCATGACCTCAAAACCATACATGTTGCCCGCCATCGCGGTCGCCTGCCCGGGCACTGCGCCGGGGCCCTGCTCAGCGTGCACCCTTCGCAGCGCGTGCTCGATGACCCCCAGGAGATAGGTTCCGGTCCCCACGGCTGGATCCAGCGTGACGACGCCGGGGTCCGCGAAGCCAAGGGCCTTGCCCAGCCGGTTTGTCAGCAGGTCGTCCACCAACCGCACCTGGGCGCGGACGACCTCAATGGGCGTATAGTACGCCCCGGCATCCTTACGGAGCCTTGGATCATAGGCGGCCAGGAAGTCCTCGTAGAAGTACAGCCACGGATCGCGAGGGCCGACGAGGGCAGAGGGCGGCACAACGGCGATGACGCGAAGCAACAGGTTCAGGGAGGCGGATATCTCAGCCTGGGCGTGGGGGTCGGTCAACACCTGGAGCGCGCGGGACAGAAGGCTATGATCGGCAGCCAAGGCTCTCACGGCGCCCGTCAGGTCTAATAGTGCCGCCCCTTCGCTGCGGGCCAGCAGGAGGGCGAAGGTCACGGTCTGGGCATAGGCATCGGCGAACTGCTCGTCGTCGGCATCCGGGAACAGCAGTTGCCGCCAGTCCTTGGCAATCGCCACCAGCGGCGATTGGGGGTCCTTCAGGGCGTCCTTCACGTCGGCGCGAAGCATCCGGCACAGCGGGGCCAGCAGATCGGCGAGGTCCTTCACGCTCTTCGGGATGATCGGCTCCCATCGCAGGAAGTCGGTCAGCAGCCCGAGGAATGCCTGGATGTCGCCTTCGCCGACGGCCCTCCCCCCGTCGCCCGCCACGTCGCCCGACAGGCGCAGGAAGCGGACGCGCTGGCCGGATTGGTAGAGCCCCCATTCATTCCCATCGGTGTAGATCAGGTTCGGCAGGGCCTTGAACCGGCCCCACTGCTCGCGGTCGTGGCCCTTGTACCGGTCCGGGTCCGCTCCCTTGCCCGGCTCCTTCAGCTCCACGTAGCCGGTCAGCAGTCCGGCGACGTGCACCGCGTAGTCCGGCTTGCCCAGGCGCCCGGGCAGCAGCACTTCGCCCTTGGGGACGATGTGCCCTTCCTGCCCCGAAAGAACCTGCCCGACCTCCTGGATGAGGACCTCGAAGGGCGCCCGCAACTGGTCCTCCGGCTCGCCGGGTCCCGGCGCCCTGGTCTTGGCCGTCACGGTCTCGGCGAACCTTGCCAGCGCGGCGAGTATCGCTGCATGGTCGGGCATGGCGGAAAGCTACTCGCCGGCAGGCCCGGCGTCAACGGCGGTAGAGAGAAGGAACGTGAGGAACGTGGTGCCGCGTTCCAGCCAGTTTGATGGGGGGAAGCTGGGGAGACTTTCCGATTTTCCCGGTCTTTGCGGCAGGTGTGCGTGTTTAGAATGCAGTAGGGATGAAGGTATGTTAACCGTCGGGCAGGCAGTGTTGCGACTGTGACGACGACGCAGACGAAAGCGCGTAAGTTGCTGATCCTGCGGGGGCCGGCCCTCGAAGCGCAGGGCATTCTCGAGCTTCTGGGCGAGCAGTTCGATCTTCGCATGGCGTGCGATTTGGAGGAGGCCCTGGCCGCCATGCGGGCCGAGCCGTTCGACGCCGTGCTGGCCGAGACGGCTGACTTCCTGCCGCTGGAGCGAGGCGCCGTGACGCAGCAGGCGGCGGCCATTCTCGACACCGTGGGCGACGGGGTGTGCATCGTGGGCCAGGGCGGGCAGTTGGCGTGGGCGAACCGGCGGATCCGCGAGGCGCCAGCGGCGCTGCTGGCGGAGCTGCGGCACCTGTGCGCGTCGGTCTTCGAGGACCTGGCGCTGCGGCCGGGCGGCGGGGCGCCGGCGCGGCGATCGTCGCTGACGCTGGAGGGGGGCGATTACTACGAGGTATTCTGCTCGCCCATCCGCGACCGCGAGGGACTGCTGCGGCAGGTCGTGGCGGTGGTGGTCAACGCCACCCACCAGCGCCGCCAGCAGCAGAAGCTCAACGCCCTCGACCGCGCGGGGCGCGAGCTGGCCAGCCTGGAGCGATCGACCATCGCCCGCTGCGACGCCCACCAGCGCCTCCAGCTTCTGGCGCAGCGGATCATCGGGTGCAGCCGCGAGGTGCTCCACTACCAGCACTTCGCCGTGCTGCTGCTGAACGAGCAGACCAACCGGCTGGAGGTGGTGATCGCCGAGGGGTTGGACGAAGAGGCGTGGAAGTACGAGCTTCTGGCCAGCCCGGAGGGCAGCGGGATCTGCGGCTACGTGGCGGCGACGGGGCGCAGCTACATCTGTCCGGACGTGCGGCAGGACAAGCGCTACCTGCCGGGACTGCGCGGCGCCCGCAGCAGCCTGACGGTGCCGCTGCGGATGCTCGACCGGGTCATCGGCGTGCTGAACGTCGAGTCGGATCAGGCCCGCGCGTTCGGCGAGGAGGACCGCCAGTTCGCGGAGATCTTCGCCAACTACGTCGCCGTGGCGATGAACGTGCTGAACCTGCTGGCCACGGAGCGCCACGCGACGCACACGGAGATCAGCGGGTCGATCTCGGCGGCGCTGGCCGGGCCGATCAACGACATCATCACCGCCGCCTCCGAGCTGATGGAGGAGTACATCGGGCACGACGAGCTGCGCAAGGGGCTGGGCGAGATCATCGACCGCGCGACGCGCGCCCGCCAATCGCTGCGGCAGCTCTCGCACGCGGGCGTGGCGGGGGCCATGGGCGCCGCCGCGACGGCCGAACCGAAGACCGATCCGCTCCTGAGCGGCCGACGGGTGCTCGTCGCCGACGACGAGGAGGCCATGCGCGAGACGATCCGCGACGTGCTGGGTCGCTACGGCTGCCGGGTGGAGCTGGCGAGCAACGGGCAGGAGGCCGTCGAGCTGCTCGGCCAGCGGGACTACGACCTGGTGATCTCGGACATCAAGATGCCGCGGGCGAGCGGCTACCAGGTCTTTGCGGCGGCGAAGTCGCGTCGGCCCGGTACACCCGTGGTGCTCATCACGGCATTCGGATACGACCCGAAGCACGCGATCTTCCAGGCCCGGCAGGAGGGGCTGGAGGCGGTGCTGCTCAAGCCGTTCAAGGTGGACAGGCTGCTGGAGGTGTGCCGCACGGCGCTCAGCGGCGCAGGGAAGACGCCGTAGCGGCGGCATCGGGAAAGAACCTTATTCCGCGATTGGCCCGGCGGCCGGGCGAATCATACATTCCCTTTGCACGCGCCGTTGGCGGCAGCGCCGGCGGCGCCGCGAAGTTCCTCGAAAAGGCAATCCGGGCTTCCTGAAGCCCGGAGCGCAAAGCCGCGGGTCCCGATGCGTGGGACAGCCGGGCTGCCGAAGGGAACGATCCGTGTGCGGCTCGTTGTGTTCGCTCGTGCCGGGCACGACACCGCCCCTCGGCACCCGTCCGCAAGCGGCCTGAACAATCCCATCGTGCTAATCAAGCCCCTCGGCGCCCCGGCCGATAGTTACGTCGGCTGGAGAAGGACTGGCACGGCGAAATGTCTGCCCTCCGGGCGACGGCCGGCCGTCCTGGCCCACGGGCCGAGTCTGCGTCCCGCGAAGGGAGGTGAAGGCAGCGAAGGGACGAACCGGACCGGGCCGATGCGCTTCGACGGGGCTTGCAGAACGTCGAGCCGAATGCCTCGCACGG
>Ga0172364_10003280_pt1 | contig 12915 bp, 6 predicted proteins | sample LakKivSesite10cm_FD_114545 | JGI IMG/M metagenome (GOLD analysis project Ga0172364, IMG submission 114545) | Sediment microbial communities from Lake Kivu, Rwanda - Sediment site 10cm | ecosystem: Environmental > Aquatic > Freshwater > Lake > Sediment | place: Rwanda: Western Province, Lake Kivu... | reverse complement strand
GTGGAGTGGGCCCAAAGAGGAAGGCGGCTATTACTGGCAAAGCCTGGAGGCAGCTGCCAAATTCTATGAAATCAATCTGGATACCCCTGTGCGCACCTTGCCCAGTGAAAAACTGGACATCGTGCTGTATGGTACACGCGGTAAGGAAATCCCCATCACCTACCGCCGTGATAATGGCCACGAATACGTCTTCGATCGTGAATTTGAAGGTGTTATCACTAATTTAATGCGCCGTTACAATGAGACCAACTCAGAGTCGATGCGGGATAAGATCGGCGCATATATGAGCATGCACCCCTGCCCTACTTGTGGCGGCAAGCGCTTGCGCCGCGAGGCCATCGCTGTCACCGTGGACGACAAAAATATCGTCGAGGTCACTGAATGGCCCATCCAGAAAACCTTGAGCTGGATTGAGCATCTCTGCAGCGCTTTATCTCCACTTAATTCCCGCCAGCTAACTATTGCTGAGCGCATCCTCAAGGAAATTTCCGAGCGCTTGAGCTTTCTAGTGGATGTTGGGTTAGATTACCTCACCCTCAAACGCTCAGCTGGCTCCCTTTCAGGCGGCGAGGCTCAGCGCATTCGCCTGGCCACCCAGATCGGCTCGCGCCTGATGGGGGTGCTGTATGTCCTTGATGAGCCCTCCATCGGCCTTCACCCACGCGACCACACCCGCCTGTTGCGCACGCTTAAGGACCTGCGCGACCTGGGCAATTCCGTCATCGTGGTCGAGCATGATTCCGAGACCATCCTGTCTGCCGATTGGGTGCTCGACCTGGGTCCCGGTGCCGGCGAGCATGGTGGTGAGGTCATAGCCCAGGGCACCGTGGACAAGATCATCGAAAATCACGCTTCGCTAACCGGCGCTTATCTCTCAGGTCGGATGCAGGTTGATATCCCGCGCGAGCGACGGGCTGGCAATGGCCGCAAGCTGACCATCATTGGCGCCCGTGAAAATAATCTCAAGGACATTAAGGTTAACATCCCCCTGGGGAAGTTCGTGTGCATCACCGGGGTTTCAGGCTCGGGTAAATCCACATTGATGATCGAGATCCTGTACAAGGCATTGGCTGCCCAGCTCCAGGGTGCTCGCATCCAGCCAGGTGAGTTTGATCGCATCGACGGGATGGAGAACTTGGATAAGGTGATCAATATCGACCAATCTCCCATTGGGCGTACCCCTCGTTCCAATCCAGGCACCTACACGAGCTTGTTCGACCAGATCCGCTCTCTTTTCGCCGAGCTGCCTGAAAGTAAGATGCGCGGCTATAAACCCGGGCGTTTTTCCTTCAATGTGCATGGTGGTCGCTGTGAAGCCTGCCAGGGCCAGGGCCAGCTGCGCATCGAGATGCAGTTTTTACCCGATGTCTACGTTCCCTGCGATGTATGTCATGGGGCGCGTTTTAACCGCGAGACACTTCAGGTGCGTTTCAAGAATCTCAATATCGCTGAAGTACTGGACCTGACCGTTGACCGCGCCCTCGAGGTGTTCCAGGCATTCCCCAACATGCTCTCGCGCCTGCAGACTTTGCAGGACGTGGGCTTGGGCTACATCCGTCTCGGCCAACCCGCCCCGACATTATCAGGTGGCGAAGCCCAGCGGGTCAAACTGGCACGTGAGCTTTCCAAGCGCGCCACCGGGCGCACCCTGTATGTTCTGGATGAGCCATCTGTAGGCCTGCACGCGGCTGATGTCCACAAGCTGATTGAGGTGCTCCAACGCCTGGTGGATGCCGGCAATAGCGTGCTGATCATCGAGCATAACCTGGATATCATCAAGGTGGCTGACTACATCATCGACCTGGGTCCCGAGGGCGGAGATGCCGGCGGCGAGTTGGTGGCAGAGGGCTCGCCGGAGCAAATCTGTGAGAACGAAGCTTCTTATACTGGCCAATTTCTCCGGCCATATGTATGCCAGGACGGGAGTATTGCTCCCATCCGGGTTTTAGGATAGCTTTCTACTGCCAACCCTATTCGTGTAATTCACCCCATTCTTCCATCAGGGCATCCAGCTCTTTTTGCACCCGCACGTACTCATTTCCCAGCTTCTGCACCCTGGCCGCATCCTTGGGTGGATTTTCCAGCCGGCGGCTCAAGCTGGCCAGGTCGGCTTCCAGCTGGTCAATTAAGACTTCCACCTCTTTCAAGCGCGCCTTTTTACGTTTCTGTTCGGCGGTAACAGATGGCTTTCGTGGCGCTTCCTTTACCGGAGTAGTGATACTAATCGTTTCTTGCATTGCGATACGCTCTGCTTCCAGCATCTGGTGATACTGGCTGTAGCTGCCGTTGAAAGTGCGCAGGATGGCCTTCTCTTCGTCAATCTCCCAAATTTGCGTCGCCAGTGCATCGATCAAATAGCGGTCGTGTGAGACCAGCAAAATGGTGCCCTCGAAATCCTCCAGCACTTCCTGCAGGACTTCTTGCGATGGGATGTCAAGTTGATTGGTGGGCTCATCCAGCAAGAGAAAGTTGGCACCCATTAATGACAGCTTGGCCAATGCCAGCCTGCCTCGCTCACCCCCTGAAAACAGCTTCACCTTTTTGAAAACGTCATCACCGGTGAACAGGAAGCGAGCCAGATAATCGCGCACGTTGGCCAGCAGCATATGGGGTGCTACCGATTCTATCTCTTCCACCAGAGTGCGCTCGGCTAGCAGGTCTTCATGTGCCTGGGCGAAATAGCCCACCTGGAGGCTGGATCCCAGCTCCACTTCACCGCTCAACGGTTGTATTTGCCCAAGAATTGTCTTGAGAAAAGTTGTTTTACCGGCGCCATTCGGCCCAATCAGGGCCGTGCATTGCAGCCTGCGCAGCTCGATATCACCCGCAGAAAACAAGCTTTTCCCAGGGTACCCAACCTCCAGGTCATGCGTGCGTAGCACAATCTCCCCGCTTCGCTGTTCTGCATGCAGACGCAAGTGTAACTGAGGCGGTTTATGACCGGGCTCGCGCAAGGCCTTGATACGCCGTTCCGCTTCATCCGGGCTCAGCATGCTGGTGCTGGTATCTACATTGCTGCTCAGCTCGCCCCATTTTTTCCTCAGGCTGGCTTCGATCCCCACCTGCTCGATCGCCTGTATCTCCCGGCTCAACCGGCGCAATCGTCCCCTGGCCTGTGAGACATTCTGACCCGAGATATTCCTCTTGATGTATTCCAGGTCCTTCTCCAGGTGCTCTTTCTCCGTAGAAAACAGGTCACGCTGCCTCTCCCAGCGCTCCTGGCGCTGTTGCACGTAGGCTGAATAATTACCCCGGTAAACTTCAAAGCCAGTGGACATCATTTCCCAGATGGTTTCTACTACCTGGTCGAGGAAATAGCGGTCATGCGAAACGATCAGCGCTGCCCCATCCCACTGGCGCAGATAACCTTCCAGCCACTCCACAGCAGCAATATCCAGGTGGTTGGTGGGTTCATCCAGGATAAGCAGGTCAGGTTCTGACAGCAGCAGGCGTGCCAGCAGGGCGCGCGTCCGTTCCCCACCCGACAATCTTACCAGTGGAGTTTGGTATTCATTGGCGGTAAAACCCAGCCCTGATAATACCTGTTGCATGCGGTGGATGTAGGTATACCCGCCGTGGTGTTCGAATTCTGCCTGCAATCGCCCGTACTTTTCAAGCACCTTGCCCGTTTCGTGGGGGTTTGACATTTGCTGCTCGAGCTGTTGCAGCTCTGCTTCTTGCTCGCGCAACCCTCGAAAGGGCAACAGACATTCCTCCCACAGGGTACTCAACGATTGAAGATCCGCTTCTTGTGCCAGGTAGCCGATGGACAAGTTTCGGGCCTGACTTACTTTACCAACCGATGCTTCTTCCTCGCTGGCCAGGATGCGCAACAGGGTGGTCTTGCCGATCCCATTAGGCCCAATTATGGCTATACGGGCATGGCGTGGTATGGAGAGTGAGATCCCCGAAAAAACATCGTGCGACCCGAAGGATTTGGCAAGGTTTACCGCAGTGATCAATGACATAAATGTATGACCGGATATTGCATATGCATGCCTGGAACAAGATTGCGCTCAAATTCGTCCTGAGATTGTGCTGGATGGTGGCATTTAACATGCAACTTTCCATCGGATGCACTCAAGAATCAGGTGCGAAAATGCAATGTTTCTGGATTTATAATTATGCCACAACAGTGGTTTCCAATACGAACTCAAACTCCTCCTCCATGTTATAATCCGACATCAATGGACAGATACAATCCCATCGAGAACCCCCGCAAGAACTCCTCATCCTCCCACGATTCCTTCCCGAGAAAAATAAGCCCGGTGATGTGGGGATTGCTGGCAGTATTTATCGTGACCCTGGCAGCAACAGTTTACCTGACCTACTCAGTCGTGCGTAATGTGACAGCAGCCCGCGGCAATAACTCGCTGACAGGTCCCTCACTTGACGAAACTCCCCTGGTCAATCTGCCTGATGTGAATATCAATACACCCTTGCAATCAGAAAATGGCCCCACTCCCGTGCCCTGGGATGGCGCTAACCGTGTAACCATCCTGGTTATGGGCCTGGATTACCGTGATTGGGAGGGTGAAGGCCCCTCGCGCACCGATACGATGATGCTGCTCACCATGGATCCCGTCTCGAGAACAGCGGGTATGCTCTCTATTCCCCGTGACCTGTGGGTAAATGTGCCAGGCTTCGATTATGGCAAGATCAATACCGCCTATTTCCTGGGTGAGATGTATAACCTCCCTGGCGGTGGACCCGGATTGGCAATCCAATCAGTCCAAAACCTGCTGGGTGTGGACATTAATTATTACGCCCAGATCGATTTCTCGGCATTTGAAAACTTCATCGACCAGATCGGCGGTATCGAAGTTGATGTCCCTTATGAGCTCACCGTTGATCCAATTGGGCCAGGCAATACGGTCACATTACCAGAAGGTCCACAACAGCTCGATGGACCAACCGCCCTGGCTTACGCCCGCAACAGAGAAACTTTCGGAGGTGATTTCGACCGCGCTGACAGGCAGCAGCAAGTGATTATGGCTATCTTTGATAAAATAACCTCCCTCGGTACGCTGCCCAAGATGATCACCAATGCTCCCACGATTTATAACAATCTACGCTATGGGATTCATACCAACCTGAGTATCAAAGAAGCCGTTTCGCTGGCCTGGACAGTGGCACAGATCCCGCAGGAAAATATCAAACGCGGCATGATTGGGCCCAATGAAACCACGCGTACGTTTTCTCCAGATGGCATGGATATCCTGCTCCCTGATATGGAAGCCGTTCGCGCTGTCCGCGACGATGTGTTTTCCACAACTTCAGGAGCTGCTCCAGCTGCCACGACCTATGTCAGCAATCCCGAAGAGCTTCGCCAGGCTGAAAGTGCCACCGTATCCGTGCTCAATGCCACCACCACCCCTGGATTGGCCTCCCAGACCAGCGATTATTTACGGGAGCATGGGATCAATGTGACAGTCACTGGCAATGCAGATGAACCCTCAGATACCACGGTGATCATCGATTACACGGGAAAACCCTATACCGTCCAATACTTGGTAGATTTGCTTAACATTGAGCCCAACAGTATCTATAGCCGGTATGATCCAAACAGCCAGACCGATATTGCCATCCTATTGGGTACAGATTGGGCAGAAAACATTCCCATACCTTGAGATAATTCATGGAGTCTAGAATCCCTACCCCGCTAAAAGTGGGCCTTTTATCATTATTCATCATCGCCGCGGTATTTGCATCTTATGCTGCATACACCAAGTCCTACGATTTCTTCCTGTCATTCGACCTCGCAAAAATCCCTGGTTTGCCAATTCAGTCAAATTCAACTTCGCCTGTTGTGGATGAGGGCACTGTGATTGCCACTCCTTTACCTACCCAATCGAGCGACCCTGCACCTGCGCCCTGGGATGGCGCCAGCCGGGTGACCATCCTGGTGATGGGCCTGGATTATCGCGATTGGCAAGCCGGTGAAGGACCCCCACGCACCGACACGATGATCCTGCTCACCATTGACCCGCTCACCAAAACTGCGGGGATGCTGAACGTCCCACGGGACCTTTGGGTCAGCATTCCCGGCTTCGAATATGGTCGCATCAATACTGCCTATCCCCTCGGCATTCTGTATAATGTGCCTGGAGGGGGCCCTGGGCTCGCCATGCAAACTGTGCAAGAGCTGCTGGGTGTTCCAATCGATTATTATGCCATCATCGATTTTTATGCCTTTGAGCAATTTATCGACGATTTGGGCGGCATTAACATGACCGTTTCAACAGAAATTTCGGTTGATCCTATCGGGCAGGCAAACACCATCGTATATAAACCCGGTAATTACCTCTTTGATGGTCCAGCTGCCCTGGCTTATGCTCGGGCAAGGCATACCGATGGCGGTGATTTCGACCGTGCCTTGCGCCAACAGCAGGTAATTCTGGCAATACGCGATCGCATCATTGAGCTGGGTCCGGCCAAAGTGGGAGCCCGTATTCCAAACTTATATAAAGAGCTGTCTGAGGGTATCCATACCAATTTATCCCTCGATGATGCCGTGAAACTCGGCTGGCTGGCCCTGGATATCGATATATCAACCATCCAGCGCGGGGCAATTGCTCCACCCAATGCCGTCACAATGGCCTCGTTCAACACGCCAGAAGGACCGCAAGATGTGCTCATCCCAGTGCCAGACCAAATCCGTGTGATTCGCGACCAGATTTTTGCTTCATCCACCATGGCGAGCCCGGGACTATCCTCGAGTGATACACGCGCTAACATGCAATCGGAGGCAGCCAGCATCGTTGTGTCGAACGGCACCTATGTTGAAGGCCTGGCCGGTGAGACACAAGCATACCTTCAATCTCAGGGCGCCAATGTGGTCGGTACCCAGAACAGCGAATATACCACTTATACGAAAATCATCGATTACACAGGCAAACCTTACACAGACCGTTTCCTGGTGGACCTGATGAGTATCACACCATACAGCATTTCCTTACAGTATGATCCCAACAGCCAGGTGGACGTGCTGGTCATCCTGGGTGACGATTGGGCAGGCAATAATCCCATGCCGTAATGGAGCACCGGCAGGGCCAGGATATGGCGGTTTAAACCTAGCTTCGTTTTATTACGGAAACATCTATTCATCCAGGCAGAACTTTTGTTATTCGTGACCATTAACTCGAAAATTTAACCTGATCTAACTTCACGGGAGAATGCTATGCAAAATCGATGGATGAAGATACCAGTGTTGGTCTTCTTGTCGGTCATTGGCTTATTCGTGGTCTTCCTGCCCAGGTTTGTTTCAGCTTCCGAAAGCGCAGATCCGCCGCTTCCATTCCCGGTTGCACCCGAGCCTTATCCCAGCTCTGATATTTACCCCGCGGAAGTGTACTTGGCAACCAATGAAGATTTACAGGTGTTATATGACCTGGACATCGACTTCGAGGGTTTGAGAACAGTCGATGGCTCGATCAACCTTGCGCCCACTGTTTTTACGCCATCCGTTGCCACAATCTATGTAAATCCAACCCAGGCTGCATCCTTGATGGGAGCAGGCTTGAACCTGGTCCCTATCCCCAATGTGGGCTACCGCAGTTTCCTGGCGTACGGGCCGGGTTCCGGTGCCCCAAATGCATGGCCTACCTTCGAGCAGTATGTCGCCCGCATGCAGGCATTGGAGGCAGCCCACAGTGAGGTTGTTGATCTCGTACAGATCGGCCAATCTGTGCAAGGACGTGGGCTTTATTGCATGGAAATTACCGATAATCCGGGAATAGACGAGGATGAACCGGAATTTAAATATACCGCCAACCACCATGGCGACGAAACCACTGGCATCGAGATGACCATGCGCCTGGCAGAGCTGTTGGCCGGCAGCTATGGGTCTGATCCCGAAATTACCAATATTGTGGATCACATGGAAACCTGGATTTGCCCCATCTATAATCCCGATGGGTACACGAATGGCACGCGCTACAATGCCCATGGAGTGGACCTCAACCGCGACTTCCCCGACCGGTTTATCGATCCGATCGACGACCCGGCAGGGCGAGAGCCCGAAACCCAGGCCTTCATGAATTTCGGCTATGGTCACCGCTTCGTGATGGGTGCTAACTACCACGGTGGAGCCCAGGTACTTAATTATCCCTATGATGCAATTGCCGATCCGTATAATCCCGAGTATGCACCTGATGACCAGCTCTTTATTAATTTTGGCATTGGCTATACTTCACGCAATATTGACCTGTGGAATGGTGGGTGGCCTCAAGGAATTACTCGCGGCTGGGAATGGTACATGATTTATGGCGGTATGCAGGATTGGGCCTACTATTATCGTGGGGAGCACCATGTAACTCTTGAGATATCCAATAACAAGATGCCTCCCTTCGAACAGATGGACACTTACTGGAGTCACAACCGTGATGCCATGCTGTGGTGGATGCAGCGCGCCATGACCGGTATCAACGGCCTGGTGATGGATGCCCATGATGGCACTCCCCTGGATGCCACGGTCACCCTGGTGGGGAGAGATGTACCCAATATCATCGACACCGATCCGGATGTGGGCGACTATCACCGGGTGATTGGTGATGGCCAGTACGATTTACTGGCCGAAGCAAGCTGCTATCAGAGCCAGCAGGCGCAGGTCAGCGTTGTGTCGGGGACAGTGACCACGCACGATTTCTTCCTTTCGCCGGTATCCGATTTGAGCGCTTCATCCAAAACAGTTGCTATCGATCACGCATTGCCTGGTGAGGCTACACAATATCAAATCCAATTGGAGAATACGTGCAATCCGGTAACCGTGAATGTCACCGATACATTGCCATCCCAGGTCACCTGGACAGGCTACCTGACCGCCACGACAGGCACGGTTGAATATGATTCGGGTCAGATTTTATGGCACGGTGAAGTGGGCCAAATCCAGCCCATCACCATCACCTATGGGATCAGCCTGAACCAATGCCTTCCTGCAGACACGAACATCCTGAACATGGCTATAATCAATGACTCGATCAATGATCCCATCATGCGAAATGCGCAATTAACGGTAGAGAATGCTCCACCCAGCATACCAACCACTCCCGTGCCTGCGGATGGGGCCATCGATACACCAACCGATATCTCCCTGGCATGGCAGGCAAGCACTGACCTCAATTGCGATCAGCTTAGCTATGACCTGTATTTTGGCACCTCACCAACACCTGCTCTGGCAGCCAGCGGATTATCCGCTCCCGAGTACTTTCCGGGGCTCTTACTTCCGGGCACGCAATATTACTGGTTTGTAGTGGCAATGGACGGAATCACTGAAGTACCCGGGCCCACCTGGAATTTCACCACCTCGGCGAATGCGCTACACAATTTTTATTTGCCACTGGCGAGGAAGTAGCGCTATCCCAAACTGCCATCAATGACGGAAGCTAATCGATATCTAGCTTATATTTGAAAGAGAGAAGTGAAAAAAGGGCACGGCGAAACACCGTGCCCTGAGACTTAATTTTAGAAAATTAACCTTACCTGCGCACTAGCGGCAACAGGTTGTAATACATCAGCTGCGCCGTCGTGGTCACGTCGGCTGAGGCAGCCACTACCGGGTCGAGGTCTGAAGTTGCTATCAGGGTGGTCATGTCGGTATCGCCATCCCCGACCTCCTCCGGCACCTGCACCAGCACAGTGACCGTGGCGCTGGCCCCCGCTGCCAGCATGCCGGTGTTATCACCTCCCGGCAGTGTGGCCGTCCATACCCCACTCGCCTCCAGGCTGAACGTGTCGGTGTAATCTCCCGTGTTGGTCACCTGGAAGTCGTAGCTCACCACTTGCAGGGGCAGGCCGCTCTGACCTTCAGGCGCCACTACCTCCACAGCCGGGTTCACATTGGCCTTTGTGGTGCCTGTGGCAACCGCCGTGCCTCCCACCGAGCCGGTAGCCGTCAACGTGAAGGTGTCTTCTGCGATGATCACGTCCGGAACCAGCGGGATGGTCACCGTCACCGGCACTGTGGCAGATGCCCCCGGGGCAAGCATGCCCACGCTATCCGGCGCTTGCGTCGGCCACGTGGCATCCACCGCCAGGGTCACTTCCTGCTCCACAGTGGCATCATTGGTCACCGTGTACACATAGCTCACCTGCATGCCTGGCTCTCCCACCTGCGTCTGCTCCAGCGGGGTGATGGACACATCCGGGGGTACCTCGCAGCCACCGAAGAAGTCGATCACGCGCTGCAGCACCGCTTCGCCGTTGGCAGCGTTATTGTAGTACACCGCTACCCACGAGGTGCCAAAAAAGGCAGTTTGCCAATCACCACCATCCTTGTCCACATCCAGGTTATTGCTGTTGTTATTGGCCTTGAAGGCCACCGAAGCTCCCGCCGCAGCATTGACCACGTCTCCATAGTCATAGAAATCCGACGGGTAGGTTAAGCTGAACGGCCCCAGCCCATCCCCAATGGGGTCTCCTGCCAGACCAATGATCGAAGTGGCGTCTCCGTTATCACTGCTGAAGTTATTTATCCCCAGGTAATTCGTGCCAAAGGGTGTCAGACCAAAGTCATACAGGTAATCCTGGCTGTCCAGGAACAGCTTGCCACCCCCATCCAGGTAGGCTGCCAGGTTGGCTTCATCAGCCGCATTCGGCCCCGCCGATGTGCCAAACTTATCTCCTGAGTACCACAGCACCATGCGGTATCCCTGCAATCCAGCCAGGTCGGGGCCGTTTCCACCACCCCCACCCGCATCAAAAATGTTGTACTCATAACCTAAGTCGTCCAGTGCCTGGGTAAAGTAGGGGGTGGTATCCGGTGAGTTGTTATCATCGTCCACCAGCAGGATGCAGGGAAGCGGCTCCATATAGAAATCCTTGGTGATGTCGCTGTGCACGTCGACCACAGCTTCCTGGCTCTGGTGCAGATCTGCCTGGGCCAGCATGTGCCAGGTTCCATCGGCCACTGTCAGGCTGTAGAAGCCTTCCGGGTCGGTGTCCACCGGCGGCACCGGGGCATCGGTGAATTGCACGCTACCCTGGATTGGATCGCCGCTCACCGCATCATACATATGGCCGCTGACCGTGTAAGTGGGTGCTGCCACGAGCTCAAAATCTTGGGTGGTTATTGTATCGGTGACCACTTCAACAGGATAGACAGTTTGGGTCAGGTAACCGTATGTTGAGGCAGTAACCGTGAATGTTCCTGCAGCAACGGTCATGGAATATACACCGCTGGCATCGGTTTGAATATCCCATGTATAGCCTTCATCATGTACAGCATGAATGTCTACGTCCTCAATGGGGTCACCGCTGGTTGCATCGGTCACAGTACCATTCAGCTGGCCGGCACCTCCCATGGCGATAGCCATCTGCACGGCTGCCAATGCGTCAATCGTCCCAAAACCCCAGTCGTTATTCGGGCCTACATCGTAATCACCACCGCAATTCGAGCCACCCTGGCCAGTCAATGGGGCCGCGGTATCACGGATGATTTCGATAGTTTGTTCTACCTGCCCACGCAGGGCAGGCGCAGCGGACCACATCAGGCCGATTAACCCGGTGGCATGCGGCCCAGCCATGCTGGTACCTGACCAACCCCCTTCATAACCGCCACCAGGAACAGAGGAGCGGATGTTCTCACCCGGTGCCATGATATCGGGGAAGTAATAACCCGGGTCGAGTGATGAAGGACCACGGCTGGAAAAGCCCGTGATGGTTCCCGGGAATGGAGGTACATGGTTTACCGAACCGGTGGTCAGCACTTCCCAATAGTCACCTGGAGAGCGCAAGGAGGAGCAGCTGGAGCCTTCGTTTCCAGCTGAAACCTCAACCAGGATGCCGGCGGCTTGCAGGTTATTGATTGCCGTGCGGAATTGGTTTGCCCCGCCACCCCAATATCCCCAGGAGTTATTGATGGCATCCGGTGCAAGGTCGGGTCGTGGGTCATTGTGGGACAAGTCCCATGGCGCCAGGTCCCACTCAAAGCAGGTCAGGAAAGTATCATCATCCCCGCTGCCGCCATCGGTCATGTTTTTACAATGAATGGTCTGGGCACCCGGTGCCATACCGATCTGGTTACTAGCGCCATCATCACCCATCATCGTCCCGGTGGTGTGGGTTCCGTGCCCAAAGCCATCCCACGGGTCAGTGGGATATGTGCCAGTGGCATCCCACCAGTTATAGTTGTTATCGTAGGTGGTGCAGGTTGGTGGATCGACGCAGCCACGATAGCGGGCTTTAATTGCGGGATGTGTTTCATCCAACCCGGTATCATTGCCAGCTACGATCGTCCCCTGGCCGGTAATGCCTAATGCCCATACCTGGTCGGCTTTAACAAAGCTGATATTTGGTTCAACACCGGCTGGCTGGTTCGGGGCTTGAGGATCGATCATTGGATCATCAAGCTGGTAGGTATGATTTGCGCTGATTTGGGATACATCTTTTCGGTCTGCAATGGTCATGGCCAGATCAAGACCGCCTGATTTTACCAGGATGGTGTTGACGATGTAATACGATATATATTCAACGCCTTGCTTGTCCAGGAAAGCGAGCAAATCAGCCTGAGTGCGGTTGGCCGTATCAACTAGCGTTTGGAATACATATGCCCCTTTTTCTTCTTTGGTTCTCAGCCGGTCAGCATCACTCAGGTCAGCTTGCTCAGCCATAGTCACAAAGAAATCCGTTTTTCCCGCGGTCAATTGATCTAGAACCATCGGTTCAAATTTTTCGCTTGCATTCAGCTGAGCTTCAGCGGCTTGAGATGGGCTTGCCAGTATGGAGCCTGAAGAAGTCCATCCAAGCAGCATACCCACAATCAACAAAATTGAAAAAACCTTTTGAAAGTGTTTCATCTTAGGTTCGGACACAAGTTCGGACAAAGGTGTAAAAAATGCAATGGAAACCTCTGACTTGAGTGGGCAAGCTGTCACAAGCTACTCAAGGGGAGGTTTCCATGGACAAGTGTATCAACTT
>Ga0172364_10003275_pt1 | contig 12922 bp, 12 predicted proteins | sample LakKivSesite10cm_FD_114545 | JGI IMG/M metagenome (GOLD analysis project Ga0172364, IMG submission 114545) | Sediment microbial communities from Lake Kivu, Rwanda - Sediment site 10cm | ecosystem: Environmental > Aquatic > Freshwater > Lake > Sediment | place: Rwanda: Western Province, Lake... | reverse complement strand
TCCTGTTGGGTTCGCCGTGCTGCCTGCTGAACTCGGCTCGCGTCTGTCTCCACCACATGCACCAGCAGCCGCGGGTGGTGCCGCATTCACCAAACAGCTTTTCCAGCTCGTTCCATCTTGCGGGAGTCAGAGGACGAAACTCCAGGGACTTCAACAGCGACTTATCCATGGCCACACTCCTTCCTGCCGGTTCAAGCTGGATATTAACACGCGGCGCGATTCGCAGTAAACCTGTGCCGCGGTTGGCCCAATCGACCGCACAAAATGGCGTCTTGTGGCCTGATGGTTCTGACCATTGCGCGATTCTCCAGGTTGTAGCGAAAAACGGAAAGTTGCTTTCCGAGAACGGGCCGGTTGCTATCTTCTCACACAGCCCGTTGCCTTCCTCAGAATGTCACAGTTTTGTCACTTTTGCCTCTCCGATTTTATGACTTCTTGATGTTCGCTAACCTATGATTGAAGCAAATAAGATAGAGCTTAAGGAGGGAAAAATGGCGCGGAAAAAAGATGTACCGACGGAAATGTTATTGGACGGAGCTCAAATGACTCTCGCAGCCTTCATTGCCGGGACGATGGGCTTCCTCAAACAGCAGGATATTCCCATCAAGGACTGGGTCTCCTACATCGGTGAACAGTTCGAAGGCTCTCTGGGCGCACTCGAAGGCGATGAGACTGGTAAGGTGATGGATCACCTGCTGGCGCTGGAAGTGTTGCCGTTGGGAGTTGCTGTGGTCTCGAGTAAGTCGACCCGGGACAAGGCTGAGGCAACGCTGACATCGCTGCCAAGCCGCACCGTCCTGGAGAAGTTCGGCACAACCCCTCGGGAGCTGCTGAAAGGATTCGGCGTGACCAGAAAGGAATTCGAGTCCATTCTCTCCATGTACGAGCCTGCCGCTAAAGCTATCGGCTTGAAATTGAAGTATCAATCGAAGGATGACCAGGAAATTCTCACTCTGGAGCGGATAAGGAGGTGAATCAGGGAACCTACCTAATAGCCACAAGGTTGAGTCAATAGTCAGTATGAAGGAGGAAAAACTTGGCAACGATCGAGAAAAAAAGTCTGAATCAGCCGGAGCAGACGAAAAGCATTGGAAGGGTGAAGGTCGAGGTCATTACAATCGGAGGGCTTAATTTTCAGCGGGATACAGCGCAGCCCGGATGGCGATGGTCGGTAGACGTGAAACCTGCTGCCAAGACCGAAACCTGCCAGGTAAGCCATCTCATGTATGTCATTTCGGGCAAACTTCGTGTAAGGACGAATGACGGGAAAGAAACGGAATTTAACCCCGGCGATATGGGCCTCATTCCCCCGGGACATGACGGCTGGACTGTAGGAGACAAACCGGCAGTGTGGCTTGAATTCCAACACTAGGCAAGGCCGGTGAGCGGACAGATTGCAGTGTGGCCGCGCAGGGGTCGTCCGTTTGCGGCGTGGCATGGAGACTGTGAACAGAGCAGCCCGAAACATAGGAGACAATAATCAGAATATTAGGAGGAGGAAAATGGCATATTACGCATTCGCCAATCCGGTGCTACCGGGGAAAACAGAGACATGGAAGAGCTACATTAAGGAGATGAATGGACCCCGCAGCAAGGAACGTGCCGAATCCAGGAAGAGGGTCGGACTCACCCTGGAAAGGGTCTGGCTCCAGCACACTCCCATGGGTGATTTTGCGGTGGTCTACTGGGAGGCAAAAGACATCGGCAGGGTCTTCGAGGGCCTTATGAAATCCGATGCGCCTTTTGACAAATGGTTTCGAGATAAGGTCTTCGTGGAAGTTCACGGAATGGACGTTTCCAGGCTGCCGCCAATGAATGAATTGGTGCTGGAGTTCAAGGCCTAGACGAAGGAGGTACAGGCGCATGCTGGCACGAGTAATTACGAGTCAGGGCAAACCGGAACAGCTTGAAGCTGTTCTCCGGTATTTTCGGGAAAATGTCGGGCCCGCAGCCAGAAAGATGACGGGGTTCAAGGGAGCATACTTCCTCGTCGATCGCAAAAGCGGCAGGACACTGGGGATGGCCCTGTGGGATACGGAGGAACACCTGCAGGCCAGTGCCCAGATGACTGCCCAGTTGGGCGTGGGGATGGCGCAGGCTGCGGGTGCAACCAAACCACCTGCTGTCGAGATATATGAAGTTGCAGTGCAGTTGTAGCCGATAGCTGCCATTGTGACGCTATTGGTGCCATTCCGTAGGCAAGTCGGAAGGCGACGAGGAATCCCGCACTCGTCCGGGCAACCATCGGTCGCGGTCCTGATTTCTCAATCGTCTGGCGCCTGGCGCGTTCGCCATGCTTGTTTGCCTCCGCGCCCTCTGAGATAATTACTCGAAGGCACTGTGGAGGGCTATACTATCAGGCCATGCCAATTGCACTCCTGGGACTGAACACGGAAGAACTGCGTGCGCTGGTACAGGACGAGGGTGAACCGGCGTATCGAGGCAACCAGCTGGCAGAGTGGGTCTACCGGCGTGGGGCACGCACGTTCGATGAGATGACCAATCTGCCCGATACACTGCGCCTGCGACTGAAGAAGAAATATGAGGTCGGCCGCTCCCGGGTAATCACTGTGCAGCACAGCCGGGATGGAACAACCAAGCTGCTGGTGGAGATGTGTGACGGTGCGAGGGTGGAGAGCGTAGGCTTGCCCTACGCAGATCGTTTCAGTTGTTGTCTGTCTACACAGGTAGGCTGCCCCGTAGGCTGTGTCTTTTGCGCCACCGGACTGAGTGGGTATACCCGGAACCTCACGGCGGGAGAGATCGTGGACCAGGCGCTGGCAGTGCAGGAAGAAGCGCAAAAGCACTCACCGCAAACTGATAAGCATAGCCGCCGCGTTGACCATATCACCTTCATGGGTATGGGAGAGCCGCTGCTCAACTACGCGGCGACTGTGAAGGCGATAGACTTGCTGAACAGGGAATTGGGTATTGCCATGAGGCATCTGACGCTGAGTACCGTCGGCTTTGTTCCTGGCATTCGCAGGTTGGCGCAAGAAAAATCGCAAATCACCCTGGCTGTGTCTCTCCACGCCCCTCTGGATAGCCTGCGTTCGCAGCTCATCCCCGGCATGGTCAAGTGGAGTGTCGCTGAGATCATCGATGCCTGCCGCGAGTACGTGCAGCAGACCGGCCGCCGGGTGACATTCGAATATTGCTTGCTCGGCGGAGTCAACGATAGAATCGCGGAAGCGCGTGAATTGGCGAGTTTGCTGCGCGGGCTGAACTGCCATGTGAACTTGATTCCGTACAACCCCATCCATGGACCTGGCTTCCATCACCCGTCGCCCAAAGATATCCGCGCTTTCCGGGAAGTCCTGAGCAGCGCCGGCATCCAGGTTACGCAGCGCGTTCAGCGCGGTCCGGATATCGATGCCGCCTGCGGGCAGTTGCGGCAGCGGGTAACGCGAGTAGTAAGAGAGACTCGTGGAGACGGGGGGAGTTCATTGAGTTCGTAGAGTCTGTTGAGTCTATGGAGTCTGAAGACTCGTGGAGATTGTTAGAGACACAGTAGACAAATTGAGGGTTGAGGGCTGCTGGCCGTCTGCCTTGCGTTGGCGGGTAGCGACTGTCCACTGCCCACTGCCTACCGACTGCTGACCTCTGACTTCTGTTCTGCGCATGCTTATCGAGGCGCGGAGATCGGTTGGCGGACGCCTCTCCGGGTAAGCGGGGATATCAGGTGACAAAACGATGAAATGTGCAGTCGCTTGCGCCGTTAGTGGGGAACGATAGACTTAGCAGACATCCGGAATATTCATTTCGATAGCTGAATGTCAGAGAGTCACGCCAACAGCCGGTACGTAGTATTCATGATGGACTGCTGATACCCACAGAAGGATTGATCGGCTGTGCACCTTAATAAGCCGGGAATCTGAAGAACCAGGTGGGAACATCATGAATGGATCGGACCATCTTCAACTGTGAGCAATCACGGCACCTGGTGCACCGAGAATAGTTCGTTTTTGCGGATGCATGAAAGCAGCAGGGACCTCACGGTTGGGTCTCTCAGCTGGCTTCTGTAAGCATATGTGGCCTCCTGTTTCATGTCCAGGATTTCCTGGGATAACATGAAGCGCTGCCATGCGTGATCAAACTCAATCAATCCGATGGGCGGAAGCAGATACAGCTCAGGATTGTACCCTCGAGGCTGGGGATAGAACGTACTATAATGGACCAGGTACGAGTAAACTACCCTCTCTAGAGGATCGTCTTCAAGGATCTGTTGGATGATTGCTCCTATGGTCGAGTGGTCCCGATGTTGGTCCCTGGGATCGGGATAGATGATGAAATCAGGATTGTATCTATCGATTTGCTCTCGGAGCGTTTCAGTGAGGAATTCACGGTTCAGGCTGGAAAGAGTCCCATCACGAAGCCCTAGGAAAATCAGGTCGCTCTCAGGCACTCCGAGATCGGCTGAGGCGGTCTTGAATTCAAGATACCGGCTGTTTGCATTATTAAACGGGCCCTTGCTTCCATCCGTAACCAGGACCACCTTAACGGCGGCTCCTTCCATAACGGAAGCCGCGATGTAACCACCGGCACCAATCGTCTCGTCATCGGGATGGGGCGAGAATACCAGGACTGTCTGTCCCGGACCTGGCAAGGTCACATCGTTAAGGAAGTATATGGCAACCTGAGGGAGTACAGCAGGCCGCACTACCACATACGATACAATACCACCGACTACAACGAGGACAGCCACCAAAAGGAACCACTTCCTTCTTCCCTTCAATAGAGAGTTCTTCAGGTTCCCTGCCCATTTTCGTGCCTTACTTGTCATCCTTTCCTATCGGCCTTGCATTTCTGGAACGTCAGCCCAAACGCTAGGGTGTCAAGAAACGTAATTGTAGCAGTTTCCGGGATTCTTCTCTTCGGTAGTCCTCTATGCCAGCCATATTAGAGATTCTCACTAAAGTCATCAACCGCCGAAAGGCAGGAGAGTGCGTCTCTGGGCGGTGGTCCTCAAATTCATTGAGGGACGGGCGCGCAGTTCATTGGGTTCATGGAGTCTATAGAGTGCGTAGAGACTGGAGACCGGCGGAAAGTTGACCCTTTCTGTTCTCCAGTGTTATCGTTCCAGGTGACTTCCCAATACAAACATCGTCACAAAAGAAGGAGGGTTCATCATGGAGAGGATATGCTATGCCATACGTCGCCTTCCCAACCTATCTCTGGAGCAGTTTCAGAATCGCTGGCTCAAGACCCATGGCCTGCTGGCCGGACGCCATCTCAGGGCTGTTGGTGCGCAGCGCTACGTACAGGTCCATACAATCGATGACCCATTGAACGAAGTACTGCGGGCCTCCCGTGGCTGCATGGAGCCTTTCGATGGTATCGCCGAGATTTTCGGGGACCATGAGGAAATGCTCAAGGCAATGAGCACACCGGAAGGGCTGCAGGCCATGGGCGAACTCCAGGAGGACGAGAAGAATTTCATTGATTTCTCCCGGTCTGCTATGTGGATTGCCAGAGAGCATGTCATCTTTGAACGGTGATGCGCTACAGGGGGAGGACAGCGGGGAAGAGTTCGCTGAGTTCGTAGAGTTGTTGAGTTTACAGAGTTGGTTGAGTTTGCTGAGACTAGAGACTCGTAGAGATTGGTAGAGATACACTGAGAATCCAAATGCCAAAAGCAAGCAGTCAGGAGACAGCAGTCAGGATTTCCCCCGTCAGTCCCTGAGGTTCTTCATTTTGCTTCGCCCCATTCCAGAATGACAAGAGAGGTGCCCTGCGATAGGCCCAGGGCGAACGGAGGGAGTTCATGGAGCTCGTACAGTTATTGAGTTCGTTGGGTTTGTAGAGTCTAGGGGTAGCCAGAAGTCAGTAGCCAGTAGACGGGATGCGGTCGAGAGATTGCCACGAGGCGAGAAGTCGGGACTCGCAGTGATAGGGTGCTGTGTGACTTCTGACCGCTGACTGTGCTCCGTTCGTAACCCACCTCAATCCTCCCTTATCCTAAGGGAGGAGAGTTTGGAGCGAACTTGACAAACGCCCGCGGACGCGGTATCTTCAATGTAGATACCATGAACGGGGAATTGATATGAGAACATGCGTACAGAAGTGGGGTAACAGCCTGGCGCTCCGCATCCCTAAGTCGTTCGCTGCTGAAGCAGGACTGCACAAGGACGGACCCGTTGATATATCGCTGACGGAGGGCGAGCTGGTTATCAGACCTCTGGCCGGGCCGAGACTCACCCTGAAGCAGCTGCTGGCAGGGGTAACGAAGGAAAATCTGCATCACGAGGTTGATACCGGTCAGGCCGTAGGGAAAGAGGTATGGTGAAGCCCCGCGCCTATGTCCCTAGGTGCGGGGACGTGGTGTGGATAACTCTGAATCCGCAGGCGGGCCGTGAGGAAGCGGGACGCCGTCCAGCCGTCGTGGTGTCACCACAAAGCTACAACAGCAAGGTAGGGCTGGCTATCTTTTGTCCCGTTACCGGCCAGATCAAGGGCTATCCATTCGAGGTCCTCATTCCGGCGGGACTGCCGGTAGTCGGGGCAGTCCTGTCCGACCAGGTCAAGAGCCTGGATTGGCGCGCTCGAAAGGCAGAGCTGATATGCACCCTGCCAGCCGAGATTATTGCAGAGGTGCTCCAGAAGCTTGCTGCATTGCTAACCACTGACTATTGATTGCTGGCTAATGTCTCCTCCTGAACCCTGACCAGTGATTATTAACTCCTGACTCCTGAGTTCTGACTGCTGTTGTACGCGTGCTTATCGAGCCGCGGGGGTAGATAGCATCTGGCTTTTGAGTGAGCTGAAATGTAAGGTAACAACGCGGCTGATTGTTAACTAGCTGGCCGGAAGGAATTGATTAGTTTAACCCACTTTAGGCTTAGCACTTTGGAAAGGCTGCATAAACCATACTAGCCTAAATCGGCTCAGAAGATGAGAATTTAAGCGCCGAATCATTTGTCAAACCGGGCGAGTTGTCTTTTCCTCACTAATCCATATGTTCCAATGTCTTTTGCGGAGGCACAGGCTCTCTCCCGAGCAAGACCATAGCGAAATGCTCTAATCTTTGTTGCGTTCTGGGGTCTACGTCGTGCCAGCGGGCCATGAATTCTTCTTCTGTCATCCATGTTCTGTGGAAAGATGACGGGTCCTCAAACACGATAATACCATCCATGTGGGCAATAATAACGACGTAATGGCCATCGTCGTTATCCCTTCTCCAGTCTTCCAGTGTCATATACCTTTCTGCCCACGCTTGTACCAGCACAATCACCGGGTGCTTTTCGTCTACAAATCGTTTTGCTTCTTCTAAAGAGAATCCACATTTCCACTTGGCCTCAAAACCTTTTGCTTCAGCCACAGATATCATATTCTGCACAGGGGTCCCGTCGGAATCGCATCTAAGTTCTTTCATCAAATCGCCCTCGGGAATATCTATGCCGTAATAAGCCATGACGATCTGCAACGCTTTTGCCCCGCAGTCAAAATCAAAGGTCTGTCTACCTGTCGGTAGCTCAATCATTGCTCGGCCTCCTGGCTGTATATGTACGAAACACTCTTGGTCAATTATACCAGGTTACCTTTCCAAAGGAGGGCACACGTCTATCAATCCAGTCATGCCGATTCTATCCGCCACGATTTATGCCGTGCCTGGTGAGTGGGCTAGCAAGCCTGCTTAGAGAGATAGCATTTCGACGAAAGATCCAATCCAGCGCTTGCCGGGTCCAGCAACGGACTCAGGGCGAATCGAAGAGGCTGGAGATTGGGGGCTGCCAGCTATCCGCCGGCGGTTGACGGTTAACGACTGTCTACTGACTCCTCCTGTATGCCCGCTCATTGATCCGCAGAGGCGGGTGGCGGCGATGATTCTGGTCATGTTCGTGCATATTCCTATCCGAGCCAGTACAATATGGTTGAGACATGAAAGCGTATGATGACCTCACCCGGTTGGGTCGGATTCGCCGAATCCGGCGATTAGCGAAGCTGGCCCTGGCGGGGTACGGGGCGGGCAATGCGCGCCTGCGCCTTCTCCGCCAGGCCGGGAATACCGTTTTTCGAGTCTGGACGGATGATCTGCCGGATGGAGGGGCGCCTGCCGGCCTATTTGACGAGGGACAATACCTGCTGCGGGTGCACCAACCCGGCTACCAGGAGACTGGGGCCATCGAATTGGAGCTGGCCTGGCTGACTGCCATGCGGCGGGAGGCAGATTTGCCGGTGCCGGAACCGGTTGCTGCTCGGGATGGACGATGGCTGCTCCCGATGAGCGATAGCGCTGTGCCCGGGACGCGCAATTGCTCTCTCTTGCGGTGGGTCAAGGGCCGCTCGGCGGCAAAACGCTTCGGGCTGCACCATTTCCGGACGCAGGGCAGACTCATGGCCCGGCTTCACAACTTCTCTGCTCAGTGGCGGGCTCCAGCCGGTCTCCGCAAGCGGAAATTCGACTGGGAGGGGCTCTTCCAGAACGACGTGGGCAGTGGCATGACTAACGCCGAGGCATGGGCGCTGCTTTCGCCGCCCAACAGAGAGGCCTTTTCCTTTGTTGCAGAACAGATTCGGGAGGTCATGGAGGAATGGGGACAGGGTCGCGATGTCTTTGGCCTGATTCACGGAGACCTGGCCATCGATGCGAATCTGCTTTTCTGGCACGGCGAGCCGCGCGCCATCGACTTCGATGACTCGGGTTTCGGCTACTATGTATTCGATCTCGGGGTTGCGCTCGACGTCTGTCGTGACAGTCCCTCCTATCGCCGCTACCGCGATGCCCTGTTGGATGGGTATGCCGAGTTCCGCTCGCTGCCCGAGAGACAGGCAGAGCAGATTGAATTGTTCCTGGCTGGGTCCCAAATCTACTGGAACCTGTGGGCCACCGGTGGGACACACCTCTATCCCGGCCTGCGAGGCGAGTATGCTGAACGAATCGCCCGCACGGCCCAATCTGCAGTGCAGTACGCACGCCGGCGAGGAGGCCTGCGTCCCGAATGAGTACTGGCCACCCAGACGCGCTTGTGACCGTCTGAACGTGGAACGCATCGCAGAAGTAGAGCGGGAGACGGCTGCGGACACAGGGCGAAGCGAAGAGGTTGGAGGTCGGAGGCTGCCGTCGGTTGACGGGCAGCGAGCGGCTAGTAACTAGTAACTAGTGACTACTGACCAGTAACTGGTGATCAGCGACTACTACCTCCTGACCGCTGTTCCGAGCGTTCTTATCGAGCCGCAGACGTAGATAACGGCCGCCCGCAATCTCAGAGCCACGATCCTTCACCTTGTGAAGGATCAGGCCTGCGGCAATGCAGGTCTTGTTTCCCCAGGATGCAGGTCACAATTTGGCGAATGACGCGATTGTCCATAATTCAACAGGTGCTTAACAGGGCGCCAGACTATTGCGGCCCAGAGCTGTTATCCCGGGCCTCGCATGCTATTGACAGCGATATCGCCGCTAACACAAAATGAGGCCCTCGGTCCTGGGCTAGCAAACGTGACCAAATGCGTGCATCAGAGGATGGCAGCAGATTCGAGGATGCCTGGTCGAGCGCCGATCAAGGGGTCGGCCTGGCTGTTGCGCGCGATGATGGGCAGTGCGCTGGTCCCTTCCAGGTGGAGGACATGAGCGAATGCTGGCCAGAGCAACGAAGAGAGCTGCGGCGTCAGCCTCACATCGCCGCGCGGGTCCGGGGTATAATCACATGAACGGATTTGAGTCTGGCGAGGTCCAGGGTGATGACTAGACTTGGCACGGGGCTGATGATCGCATTGCTGCTGGCCATGCCGCTGCCCGGAGTATCCACGCTGGCTGACGGCCAGGGAGAGACGGTCACGCAGCCGCAGGTAACCACCCTCCCCGCCACCGATGTCACGACCACATCGGCCACCCTGCAGGGTTACCTTGGCAGCCCTGGCGAACTATCCTCTCTCACCGTCACAGCTGCAGGCCAGATAGACCCGGCTCCCTCAGACAGCGGTCAGGGAGACGGCGACAGGTATGATGACATAGCTATTCCTCAATTCTCTGACCATACACAGGCCCTGACCTATCAGGAGTTCGATCAGCGTTCCTCTGCCCCGCAACCGCCAGCTGTTGAGCAGGTTTACACGAGTTCCCTGCAGAAAGATGCTCCGCCGCACCCTTTGCTTCTGGTGCTTGTCAACGCCCTGATTCAGCCTCACATCACGGAATCGCTGGACCAGTACGTTTCCGACCTTGAGAGCGAAGGTTACTCGGTGCAGATTCATGCCGTGAGCGGAGGGACGCCAGGTGAGCTGAGGGCAATACTGCAAGGGGAACTGGCAAACGGCCTGGTCGGCGCCCTCCTCATCGGCGACCTGCCGGTCTTCTGGTTTGAGATGAACGATGACGTCGTGGAGGCGGATGGCACCCTGGGGTATTCCCGGTTTCCCACCGATTTCTACTATGAGGACCTGGACGGTACATGGGCTGACTCAGATGGTAACGGCATTATCGATCTGCACTCGGATGAAGGAGGGAGCCGCGGGCCAGAGATCTGGATTGGCCGCCTTACGGCGAACACGCTTGCGGGCAGTTTCAGCGAAGAGGTGGCGCTACTACGAAACTACTTTGCCAAGAATCACGCCTACCGTATCGGTGACCTGAAACTAAATAACTGCGCTCTCGTATATGCTGATCAAGATCTAGCCCCGTACTGTGCGGGTCCGGGCCACGCTTACAACACGACAGTGGTGATCACCGATGAGGCGGTGACCACCCCCTCTGACTACAAAGACAGGCTCACACACAATTATGAGTGGGTGGAAATCCACATCCATTCGACGCCCTGGGCGCATTACCTCAGGGCAGGGACTGTCTCCTACTCCGATATCCGGGCCATAGACCCTGTTGCCCTTTTCTACACGCTTCATGCCTGTGGGAACGCCCGGTATGTTGAACGGAACTACATGGCGGGCTGGTATGTATTTGCCAACACTTACGGACTGGCGGCGCTCGGCAGCACCAAGACGTATCCGGAGTGGCCCCCGGCTACCGCAGATGAATTCTATGAGTGCATCGGCCGAAACGCGTGTCTGGGCGAAGCGCTGAAGCAGGCGATCGCGCCCTTCCAGTGGTCAGAGCGGCGCTGGGTGTATGCGATGACACTTCTTGGCGACCCGACGCTATCGTTGCGACGGCAAGGACCAACCCCTGCGCTTGTCTCCTTTCAGTGGTGGACAGACCCTCGCAAAAAGACGGAGACGCCTCAGCGACCGCTGAACTCACCCGATGCTTTTAGTCAGCCCCTGACCGGGCTCAGCCCCGATACGACCGTATACTTCCGGGCCAGGGGAACCATGAACGGCGTGACTGCTTACGGTGATGTACTGAGCTTCACCACCGGGTTTATCCGGGCTAAGGTGGCAGTACTGGGCGCTTATGATTCTCAGCTTACTCAGCTTCTGCTGGCTAACAACATCTCGGCGGAAGAGACGGGCTGGGGCGGTGTAATAAGCGACATAGCGGAATACGATGTCGTGGTAGTAAATAGGCCTTCCGACCCGGGAGGACCTATGTTTCTTGAGTTCCTGGGCGCGGCCAGCGATAACCATGTGGGCGTCGTCTTCACCAGTTCGCGGCCGGTATCGTCACCATACGGGATATCGCTGCTGCAACGGTATCTGGGTGACCCCGTCGGACAGAGTGATGCTGAGGTCGGTGGAGACGTCTACTACGAGGTGAGTAAGTCCGGGTCTATGCTGTTTGAAGGCTGGGCCGAAGGGGACACCATAACAATCATTGACGCCGGCGCTGGCAACCATGCCTGGTTCTGGGGCTATACTGGAGACGTGATAGCCCGGGTTGGCTCCCTGGGTCCGGGGATACGGGGAGACGCAGTGGCGATTGGCAAGTACGGTGGAAGCACTCACGTATTGTTGGCCGGTCTCGGCCCTCGGGATTCCACGGATGTATCGGACTGGACGGAGAACGCCAGGACGATATTCATAAGGGGAGTACTGGCGGGCATCGCTGATCTCATGGTTGTCACCACCGAGTTGCCTCCGGCTGCGATAGGCAGTGACTATCGGACGGCCGTCAGCGGCCGCGGTGGCGCCGGGCCCTGTACGTGGACGGTGGTCGACGGAGAGCTGCCCGACGGCCTGAGTCTGGATTACCAGAACGGCACCCTGTCGGGGATGTGTACGGAACGTGGCACCTTTGCCTTCACCATCCGGGCGATTGACAGAGCGGGAAACACGGCTGTGGCAGACCTGTCCATCGCGGTGGCCGATCCGTTGGACGTAAGCACCGACGGACTGCCGCACGGTCAAGTTTCGGTGAGTTACAGGGCGACAGTCGATATTGCGGGTGGCGTCCCGCCCTACGCTTGGACGATAGTGGGCGGTAGGCTGCCGGATGGGTTGGGACTCGATGGGAAGGCCGGCGTTATCTCCGGAACGCCAACGGAGGCCGGCACATTCGACCTGGTGGTCGAGGTTACGGATGATATCGGGCTTTCGCGGAGCTTGCCGTTCTCCATTGAAATCGCCCCGGCGGGAGGCTGCTTCATAGCTACGGCCGCCTATGGCACGCCGATGGCGGCGGAGGTGGAGGTCCTGCGTCGGTTCAGAGACGAATACCTGTTGACCAACGCTGTAGGCCAGGCCTTCGTGGATTTCTACTACAGCACCAGCCCGCCGATAGCCAAATTCCTTGCTGACCATGCTGCCCTCAAGCCGATGGTGAGGTTCGGGCTGATGCCGGCTGTGGTGATGAGCACTTTGGCCGTCCACGCAGCTCCGGCTGAGAAGACAGCTATCCTGAGTTGGCTCGCGCTCGTCTCGGTCTTCACTACCGCGGCGCGGTTGTCTCACGTTGCCGGGAGTATTCCGACTTCAGGATACCATTTGCCGTAGTCGAGCCTGAGCCCGTTGAATTTGAGAGAGCTTGGAGGTTGGAAGCTGCTGGCCGTCTGCCGCTGGTTGACGATTAGCGATTGCCTCCTGCCTCCTGCCT
>Ga0172364_10003273_pt1 | contig 12923 bp, 10 predicted proteins | sample LakKivSesite10cm_FD_114545 | JGI IMG/M metagenome (GOLD analysis project Ga0172364, IMG submission 114545) | Sediment microbial communities from Lake Kivu, Rwanda - Sediment site 10cm | ecosystem: Environmental > Aquatic > Freshwater > Lake > Sediment | place: Rwanda: Western Province, Lake... | reverse complement strand
TCACTTGGCATGAAGCGGGCAGCCGAGCTTGTAGAAAAGGGACGGACGGAGTTGGAGATTGCGGCTGATATTGAATATGGGATGAGAAAAGCTGGATCGGATGGCATCCCATTCGACACGATTGTTGCATCGGGAGAACACTCTTGGCTCCCGCATGCCATGGCGACGAAAAAATGCTTGCGCGACGGTGAATTGGTCGTTGTAGACCTCGGCGCAAGATACAAAGGATACGTTTCAGATATGACTAGAACTTTCACGCTATCTCCGACAAAAAAACAATTGAAACTGGTCGAAACGATAAAGCGCTCACAGAAAGCAGCAATCGCTCGAGTGAGAAATGGTGTCCGCGCGAGCGATGTAGATGCAACGGCGAGAAATGTAGCTTCGCTCGCAGGGTACGCGAGGTTCTATTTGCACAGCACGGGGCATGGCGTTGGACTCGATGTACATGAACCGCCGAGCTTGTCGCCGAAATCGACGGAGATACTGCGGAGCGGCATGGTGACGACGGTCGAACCCGGCGCCTACGTCAGAGGAGTTGGGGGCGCTCGATGGGAGGACATGGTGCTCGTCACTAAAAGAGGACGGAAATTGCTTACAAAAATAAACATTTAAGTTTGTGTTTGATGACTATCTCAAAGGTGAATCCATGAAGCGCGAAAAGTGGCAAAAAGAATTCAGCGCGTGGTTTAACCAGATGCTGCGGGATGCAGACATCATGGACACCCGCTATCCGGTGAAGGGACTATACGTCTGGCTGCCATATGGGTTGAAGCTGCGCAATTCCGTTTTTGATATAATAAAACGCACGCTGAACGATTCTGGACACCAAGAAGTTCTCTTCCCACTACTCATCCCAGAAGATATTTTCAAGAAGGAGGCCGAGCACATCCGCGGATTCGAGGGAGAAGTGTACTGGGTCACGCACGGCGGTCGGGACAAATTGGACATGAGGCTCGCGCTGCGCCCGACGAGCGAGACCTCTATCTACCCGATGTTCGCGCTATGGATAAGGTCGCACGCCGACCTGCCTATCAAAGTTTATCAGATAGTCAACATCTTCCGCTACGAGACGAAGATGACGAAGCCGATGATGCGACTGCGCGAGGTCACGACGTTCAAAGAAGCCCACACCGCACACAAGAGCTCGGAGGAAGCAGAGCGGCAGGTGAAGAAAGCCGTCGAGATCTACAAGCACTTCTTCGATGAACTTGGCGTGCCGTACGTCGTCACGAAGCGCCCGCCGTGGGACACGTTCGCAGGAGCAAAGTACTCGTTGGCCTTCGACACACTCACGCCAGATATGAAGACGCTTCAGATCGGCACGATACACAACCTAGGTCAAAATTTCGCAAAAGTGTACGATCTCGAGTTTGAAACGCCCGATGGCAAGCACGACTTTGTGTATCAGACATGCTACGGTATATCAGAGCGAATCATCGCGGCCGTCATGATGGTGCATGGTGACGACGACGGGCTGTGCGTACCACCATCCGTGGCACCGATACAGGTGGTCGTCATGCCAATTCCGTTCAAGAAGGAAGAGATTCCTGTCCAACAGATTGCCGAGAGCGTGGTGAACGAGCTGAATTCTATCGGCGTCAGGGCGCACTTGGATGTGCGCGATATCAGACCGGGGAAGAAGTTCTATGACTGGGAGCGCCACGGTGTGCCGCTCAGGCTGGAGATTGGACCGGAGGACGTGAAGAAGGAGCAAGTCGTAGCCGTCAGACGAGACACTGGCGATAAGCAGACGATACCGAGGAAGGCAATCAGGGTCAAGGTGAGGCAGCTGCTCGACGAGATAAACGAAGACATGCGAAATCGGGCGTGGAAACTTTTCAATGGGATAATACATGACGCATCCGATGTCAAGAGCATCAAGCAAATCATCGAGAAAAAGGGCGGCATAGTCCGCGCTCCATGGTGCGAGCATGAGGCCTGCGGCCGGACGCTCAAGGAGCAAACTGGCTTGGAAGTTTTGGGTCAGGAGCTGGATGGCAAACAGGCTTCCGGCATATGCCCGATATGTTCCAAGCGGGCGAAGAGCCACGTGCTCATAGCTAAGACTTACTGATCGCTTCGGAAATTTCCTTCTCGGATGGGAATCCTGTCGGTCCCTTGAACCTTATCTTCAAAGCAGCAGCAGCGTTCGCGAACTTGGCAGCTTCGATGGCGTCATGGGACTCTGAATATTTCACGAGGAATGCCACACCGAATACGTCGCCTGCGCCAGTGAGATCTTTGGCATCCACTTTCAGTGCCTTTACTTCATTCAATTTTCCGTCGGCAAAAACAAGACAACCTTTCCCCCCTTGTGTCAGAATCGCCACCTTCGGGCCGAGCGAGGCAAGCTTTCGCAACACTTCTCCGATATCGCCATGGAGCACTCCTGCTTCATCCTTGCCCACCTTGACAATATCCACATACTTTAAGAACTCCACAAGATCTTCGCGCGCCTTTAGTCTGACTTCACCACTCGCGCCTATTTCCCTGAATATCCCCTGTGGGTCGAACATCACCAAATTTGTGTTCTTCTTTATCGCTTTCAGGACATCGGGCGTTATCTCATCCGCGATCGGCGAGATGTAGAAGCTGCTGGCATTTTGGTATGCGTACGGGATGTCGTCCGGCGATATCTTTGGTGCCACGTCCGTGCATGCCTGCTTGCGGTTGCCGGCCTCGTCGTATGTATTCTCAAACGTGGTCGTGCTTTCACCGGCTATCAAAATGCCCTCAGTATCCAGCCCAAATTTGCTGTAGAGTGGCGGGAATTTATCGGGAAAATCTGCACCGACCTTCGCTAAAATACCTGCATTTTTCTTCAGAGCTGCGAGCGCGAAGCCAGCGTATGTGGGTGCACCGCCGAGTGCATTTTCTATGACTCCCCACGGCAGAATGTTCACATCGATCGAAACATGTCCAACAACGATGACATCAAAATCCATCATCTATCCCTCCTTCCAGCTATGAAATCCTCGATAGCCTTCCTAGCATCGACATCTGGCATTTGAGTCGGTGGGTGTTTGAAGAAGTATGCCGAAACTCCGACGAGCGGCCCAGCGATGCCGCGATCGAGTGCCAGCTTCACGGCCCTCAGAGCATCAATCACGACCCCCGCGCTATTCGGCGAGTCCTCCACTGAGAGTTTCACATCGATCGTCAGCGGGATGTCGCCAAACTTTTTGCCCTTCATGAAGATGTAACAGACCTTATTATCCTTCAGGAACGAGACGTAGTCGCTCGGCCCTATGCGCAGCGGCACCTCATACGGTATCTGGCTAGACACCGCCTCGGTCTTGCTGATGCGCTTGGAGGTCAAGCGCTCCTCCTCGACCATATTGAGGAAGTCCGTATTTCCACCAATATTGAGTTGATAGCTCTCCTCGAGCTTGACGCCGCGATCCAGCAGGAGCCTCGCGAGCGTCCTGTGTAAGATGGTGGCACCAACCTGAGATTTTATGTCATCGCCAGCGCATGGCAGGCCAGCGTCCTCAAACTTCTTCCCCCAATCTTTTCCGGATACTATGAATTCTGGGATGCAGTTCACGTAGCCGCAACCCGCGTCTATCGCCTGCTGCGCATAATAGCGGGAGGCCTCGTAGCTTCCGACCGGCAGATAGCTCACCAATATATCGGCGCCAGAATCCTCCAGCACTTTTTTAACATTTACTTCTTTCTGTGTCCTATCGACTGGCACGACTGGCTTCAGGTATTTGCCCAGTCCATCAAGCACTGACCCCTTCATAACTTCTACTCCCAACTTGGGCACATCGCTGAATTTGATGGTGCAGTTTGGTGGGGTAAATATCGCCTCTGCAAGATCTTTTCCAACCTTGTTGGCATCTATGTCGAAAGCAGCTACAAAATTGACATCGCGGATATGGTATCCGCCGAAGTTCACGTGCATAAGGCCAGGAACAAATTCATCCTCGCGTGCGTTTTTGTAATATTCTATACCCTGCACGAGCGAGGAAGCGCAGTTCCCCACGCCAACTATCGCAACATTTACTTTACCCACAATTTTTTCCCCTTTATATTTTTGATATATTTCAAACTCTGAAATAACTCTAAATTAAAACTTATAAGGGTTGCGGTCGAGTATGATTTGGTGTCATCTTTGGCTATGCGGCGGTTAAAACGCAAGACAACTGTGGAGCTGCTTTGGCCATATATTCTGAAGTTGCTTCAAGATAGGCAGATGTACGCGTACGAACTCAGGGAGCAAATGGAGAAGAGATTCGGGTGGAAGCCACCGATGGTCACATGTTATATTGTGCTCTACCGGCTCCAGCGCGTGGGCTACGTGACGGCAGAGTGGAAAGAGCAGCGAGGCAAGCCAGCGCGAAAGTATTACAAGATCACCAAGAGAGGAAAGGAACTATCTGAAGAGGCAAATGGCTATTTCAAAGAACTCTGTGGAAAAATCGTGAAAAGGTCTTAGCGCAGGCGGCGGTAAGCGACGGCAAGCCTGTGAATCACTGTGATGTATGCCAAGATCGCCACCAAAATCAGCGCATATCCAGTTCGTTCGACCAGAGCGAATATCGCGAAAATCAGCATTCGCTCGGCCCGCTCAGCGAAACCAACATCCAACTTTCCGGTCCCGGCCGATTCGGCACGGGCGCGGGTATAACTCACCATGAAACCTCCCACCAGCGCCAAAGCACCGGCTAGCCACCACCATTGCCCCAGCTCCGGCGTCCCACCGTATACGATCCCGATGATTATCGCTGCCTCCGTGAAGCGGTCCACGACGGAGTCAAGAACTCCTCCGAACGCAGTCACTTTTCCTGTCACGCGCGCAACCGCGCCATCGATCATATCGAAGAATCCACATACGAGCAGCGCGATCGCAGCAAAGCGTGGCAAACCGTAAGCAAAAAGTATTCCTGCAAACAAGCTCACCACGAGCCCGATACAAGTTAACACATTTGGCGTGAACCCTGCGCGGGCGAATGCCTTGGCCACCGGCTCGAGTGCAGTGTCGACCTTGGCTCTGAATCCACTTAACATAACATCGCCACAACAGTTTTTTTCTTGGCAAATAAGTGTGTTTGGGTGAACACTTGATATATCTTGGGCCAGCTGGAGTTCCGATCTCATGTGAGGAACAAACCACTCTGGCAGGCATCGAATGCACAGCCAAGCTCAAGCTGAACGCCCTCGAGTGCGAATTCGTGCGGCGAGTCGGGATGGGAAATGAGATGGCGCGGCAGGTTGGAGAGCTCGCGGAAAAGCTCGGCGTTCGTCTATCTGTTCACTGCCCATACTTCGTGAACTTGTGCTCGCAGGAGAAAGAGAAACTCGAGGCTTCGAAGAAGAGGATACTCGATTCAGTGGAACGGGCACATTTCATGCACGCCGATGTAGCTGTGTTTCACGCTGGTTTTTACGGCAGGCTCTCCCCTGATGACGCACTTGATGCCGTCAAGCAGGCATGTGCCGAGATGGTGGATGAGATGGCGTCAAGAGGGATAAAAGATGTCAACCTAGGATTGGAAACGATGGGAAAGCAATCGACATTTGGAACAATCGGTGAGATAATTTCAGTTTGTAAGGAAGTCAAGAATTGCGTGCCAGTCGTAGATTGGGCGCACATCAACTGTAGATACCTGGGAATTTTCAAAAAGCAAGAGGACTATGAAAAAATATTCGACCAGCTGGCGCCGTTGAAACTGAAACATTTGCACACTCACGCAACGTGCGCCGAGTGTACCGTCGCTAAACCCGGGTTGGGGAATGAAAGACATCACCTGACGCTCGACGCGAAGAAGCCAGACTATGAACCACTTGTCAAAGAAATATTGAGGAGAAAGGTGGACATCACGATGATTTCAGAAAGCCCTGTACTTGAGCGGGACGCCTTGGTATTAAAGAGGATGTTTGAGAAACACGGATACAAATTCTAATCATACCGAGCGCAGTTTATTCAAAATATCTTTTTCAGCAATTTCCGCTTGTTCTCCGGTATTCATGTCACGAAGCGTTACTTTTTTTGCGGCGAGTTCCTTCGGGCCAACGATTACAGCATACTTTGCTTTTCTCGAGTTTGCGCAAGATATCGCCTTCGCTAGAGTTCGCCCCATCAGATCGACATCCACGCGCAGGCCAGCTCCGCGCAGCTCCTGAGCTATCTCCAGGCACTTTGGCAATGTCTTTTCACCGGCAGGTAGGAGCATGCAATCGAGAGATTCCGCTTCGGGCTTTTTTCCTTGAGCGAGCAAGGCGTCGGCGATTCTATCGATGCCGAACCCAACACCTATCGCAGGACAAGATTCTCCTCCCAGTAAAGAGATCAACTCATCGTATCTCCCGCCGCCTCCGATCTGAACATTCCCAACGTAAACTTCAAAAACGATATCGGTGTAGTACTCCAAACCTCGGGCAATTCCAAAATCAATGGTAAATTCTTTGACTCCCAACGCTTTCAGATATTTTAGGGCCTCTTGCAAGTTTTCGATCGCAACCTTGGCCTTCGGCATGTGAGCAACCAACTTCCCAGCTTTTTCGATCGCATCGCTGCCCCGCAACTTCACCAACGTCTTCAACATCTTTTTATCCATTTCTTTCACAGAGGCTTTGTTCAACTCATCGTCAAGCCGCGCTTCATCCTTGCTGTCAATGGCGCGCATGATTGGATCTTGGACCTCGCCTTTCACGCCCGCATGCGCTAGGACTTCCCTCAACGTTTTTATGTGACCGATCCTCAACTCGAAATTTTTGAGCCCGAGTTCGCGAATTGCGTGATATGCCAGAGCGATGACCTCGGCGTCCGCCTCGGGTTTTGCCGAGCCAATCAGTTCCAATCCGGCCTGCAGGAACTGTCGCCATCTCTTCGCCTGCGGCTCCTCGTAGCGGAAGCAGTTGCCGAAGTAGAAGAGCTTCAAAGGCTTCGGCTCGGCCTTGAGCTGCTCGATGTATAGTCTCACGACGGGCGCAGTCAGCTCGGGTCTAAGAGCCAACCACCGCCCAGACTTGTCCTTGAAAGCGTAGAGCTGATTTATAACGTTCGCTCCGCTTTTTTTCTCGAACAGCTCTAGATGCTCGAAAATCGGCGTTTCGACTTCGGCGTAGCCGTAGCGCTTGAACATGTCACTCATTACTCGCGTGACGCGGCGTATGCCCTCCAGTTCTTCCCCAACCAAGTCGCGTGTTCCTCGTGGTTTCTGCATCTTATCATCCCGCCATGTTTTCCACGATGAATGTCCAAGCCTGAGAGAACGGCCCAGCGTTGCCCACGTTGTCGTATGCTCGGACCTTCCAACTGTAGGTTCCGTTTCCCAGAATTATTATAGGAGTATATGTGTTGAGAGAAATACTGCCCACTTGAATCTCTGGGGATGAAAAGTCCGCGTCGTTGTCCACCCAGAGTTCGTAGCTTTTTGCATCAGCGACATCGGACCAATCGAAGACGGGCGTGTCTTCCACATGCAGCCCGTCAGTCGGCGAGACGAGCGCGGGCGCACTCGGTGGCGTTGTGTCAACGGTGAACGTCCACACCGGCGACGAATTTTCTCCCCACGCGTTTATTCCGATCACCTTCCAATAATAATTATCATCCGCTAGTGGGCCTACCGTCCATGTCCCCACAATTCCTAAGAGGTTGTCCACTTCGGGCGATGAGAAGTCCGGATCGTTGTCGATGAGCAAGCGATGATTATCAGCTTGGAATCCCGCCGCCCATCCCAAAATTAAAATATTTTCACTCAAGTACGCTTCATTCTCCGGTGTATTTAGCTGTGGTGCCCCAGGTGGCGCGGTGATGGTGAGCTCGAAGTTCTCCGACCAAGCACCCCAGTTGCCAGCTGCATCCCTCGCGCGAACCCGCCAGTAGTATGTGCCGCCAGCTGTGAATGTGAACGAGTACGAGTTATCTGCAATCGAACTATTGTCATGGTACGGTTGGTCGAATGAAGCGGTGGTACTTATCTGTAGGTTGTATGTTACATTTGGTTCTGGTTGTGTCCAAGTGAATGTTTTAGTCATAACATTGTCGGTCCAATTATCTTCTGGGGACACTAGCGTTGGGGTGGCGGGCTGCACCGTGTCTACCATGAATGTCCACGTCGATGTCCATCCAAGATTTTCGTTTTCGGCGCCGAGTGCCCAAACCTTCCAATAGTATGTGCCGTCGACGAAAACCGAGGTCGAAGTATACGTGCTGCTTGCGATGTTTTCGAGTATCTCTGGAGAAGAAAAGTCTGAATTGTTGTCGACCCAAAGCTCATACTTCTCCGCGCCTATTGCAGAGGACCAATTGAAAGTCGGAGTGTTGTCGTTTATCTGCGCACGATCAACGGGCGATGTTAACGACGGCACGTAATTGATCTGAACAACAATTACCCAACTATTTGAACTTATGTGTACGATTTGCAGATAACTGATGTTCTCCAAACCCCCCTCGAAAACACGTACGCTCATCGGGGTGGGGAGCGCAGATATCTCGGCCGAAACAGACTCAACGAGCCAAGCACCCGCTATCTGGCTGTTTTCATCAAGAAATATCAACAATGACTCGGGGATATTGGGAGTCGATGATGGTGGGTTAAATCCGCGAAAATCAGATACCTGTGTCTTCTCCGCGTTTAAAATAAAAACTGCGTAACCATCTAGATCCTCGGACAGATCACCGGTTCTGAGATAAACCTGCAGCGTCTCTGTGTCGAGCACGACGTTTTCCCGATTTTCGCCGAAATTGAAAACGTAGCCTTGGGCTTCGCTACCCCATGAACTGAGTGTTGCTTTGCGTTCTGCATTCAGCAACAGGTTTGCTGGCATCCAATTCAGCCAATCTCTCCCGTAAGAGTATCCACTCGCGTCGAAGATTACATAGTCGATCTTGCAGTTGTAGTTGTCCCGATACGTGTTGATGATCTGTCGAAACTCGTTTTCGCCCACCTCCGAAACAAGCCGCTGAACGTCGGGCCGTCTGCCACCAATCTGTTGGGCTTCATGATCTACCACGCGGTAGATGTAGTCGGGCGGGCGGATGACCGCAGTGTTTTCCCACGGTTCCAAGCCCAACTTCTTGAGCTGGTTTTCGTCTCCTTCGTACCCGATGGTCTCGGTGCCGTCCACCACCGAAGGTCTCCTAGCCGCGGCGGTGAAGAGGTGCCCGTATGACCACTGAATCGCGAATATGGAGTTATCCGGTGTATTCTCTTTGGCCCAAAGTGCCGCATCCATTATCCCCTCTTGTAGGACATTTCCTATTGGCGGCCCAGTATTCTCGGCCTGAGCGTGCGCATTTATTATGTATGGGGTGGCAATCAGACAAAGCACAAGGGCGATCGCGACGGGCCTGCGGATGGGATTTATAGCTTCGATAGATGGGCCAAATGATGAAATGGAGAGACGTTTGAGTCCAATTACTATCGATGCCGCCCCCGCGCCGACCAATACCGCTAGCATCGGCCACCACTGCCTGAGGAAACGTACTTGGGTACGGGCAAGTAAAAACAGCACGAGCAGCCACGGCAACAACAATAGTTCCCCACGCTTCCTCGTGTAAATTATTTTCATCAACGCACCAGCCACAAGCAGAAACAATATTGTAGTGAGCAAGCTAGGTCCGTAGTACTCGGAGAGAACCTTTCCCCAATCTCCAACTGGAGACATCTCGCCAGCATATCTCGGCATCGTAACGCTCGGCGTCTTGAGCCCGATAAACTCTAGGGACCCAGAAACGAAACTGATTAGAGATGTCCTCACAAAAAATATTCCAACACAGGCCACAACTATTGTAACTATTATCCCTTTGACTCCGAAATACCTTCCCGCTAGCACGAATGCTGCGATGGTTGCAAACGCTAGCATTATGGGGATATTAGGATTACCACCGATGAGCCATATGACGAATGGGGCAATGCTCAACATGACCGAGATGCCAAATATTAGCTGTGAATTTCTACAGATGCCATCCCAAATCGCCTTTAACCACCAGCCTCCTCGCCTATTGGTGAAGCTATCGTTGAGGATGACCAAGATGAGCGCGGCAAAGATTATCACAGCCAAGTAAAGGTAACCACCACCCCAGACAAATCCAAGGATACCGTAAACCAAACCTCCTATCACAGAAAATTTGAGGATCGACTCACGCGGCGCCTTGAACAACTTTATGGTGAGGAAGATCGTCCACGCCGCCAACATTATGTCCAACACGTCGTGGTCAAACGCCCCAACTTTCGACCAATACAATGGCGATGTGGTCCCTGAATATTGTCCCTGCAATGCGGAACCTGGAGCGAATGCCATGATCGCCAAAAAAAACGCGGCCACGCAGCCGCCGATGTCTCCGAAGAGTTCGCGCCCGATGAGGAAAACTGGGATGATCATCAATATGAAGAAAATTGGCGGTAGATAGCGTGTCACGTCTTCAACCGTGATGTTCGGATTGATGGCGCTGAGACCCTTGAATAACATCGCCGCGATCACTGGCTGCCCTTGTACAGATACACCCGTGGACTGCCCCTGCGGCGGGTGGGAAAGCATGTATGTGTCCCCCATGCCATTGTTGTTGACTATTTCCTCAGTCAACCCGAAAAACCAGCCGGCGTCAGAAGTCGTCGGGCCCTGAAATTTTGATGTTGGTAATAAATATGAAAGTGATACCGCCATCAACGCGATTAGATAGATAAATATCAGCCATCGATTCCAATTCAAGCTGTCACCAATTGCCCTAGTAGCCCGCGCTTTAAAAATAGTGCTACTCAGATACATTTACAAATAAACTCGAAAAGTGTTGAAAGATTTATCGGAGTTCGGGTTAAAAAGATCTCCGCGGTTAATAATGGGGCGTCAAATTCACACCAAGGTCAAGTTGAATTCTTTCAAGATTTCCACCAGCCTAGATAGCGGGAGACCAACCACATTGAAATAACATCCATTGATCTTCTCGACGAACAATCCCGCTTTTCCTTGGATCGAATAGGCTCCGGCCTTGTCGAACGGCTTGTCCGTGGCGACATAATTGGATATCTCCCCATCGCTCAACCTCCTGAACTTTATCCTACTCCTCACGAAGTCCACCTTTCTCTTCCCCGTGGATGCATCGATGACCGCTAGGCCTGTCAAGACTTCATGCATTTTGCCGCTCAGCTCTCTCAGCATGGATTTCGCCTCTTCCTCGTCCTTCGGCTTGCCTAAGACCTTCCCATTGAGCACGACGATAGTGTCTGCCCCTAACACCAGCCCCCCTCTCACCTTCCGCGCGACCTCCTTTGCCTTGGTTAGAGCTAATGTCTTGACCAATTTCTCTGGGTCAGAAATGTTGAATTTGGACTCGCTCACCCTGCTGTCGACAACCTTCACACTTAGCCCGAGCCCTCTGAGCAACTCGAGGCGGCGAGGCGAGGTCGAAGCGAGCACGATTTTCATTTTGATTCCGAACCTTTGACTACTTGTACACGTCTAAACTTTGAACGTCATTGAATTTAGCTTTAGGACTCACAACCAAAAATAATACCTAAAAACTTCGGCAATGATGACAAATTAGTAGCTCTGATGCTACTACTCAGTTTCCTTTTCCTTTGAAGCCTCGACCGGCGCGGGCGCCACTTCCTTAGTGGTGACCATTATCCAGCCGAGCCAGAAGCCCAGTCCGCATATCACGAGTATTCCAATTGTTATGGGCAGAGCAAACGCCAGAGCGCCACGCGCCCAAGCACCGGAACCACCACTTACGTATCCAAAGAAGAGATGTACAATAACCACTACAACACACAGAACACAGATCAACGCTCCCAATGCTCTTCCCACACTATCACCCTGTTCTGCAAAAACTTGTTTCAGGCTATTTAAATAACTTGCGCAAAGCACTTTGCTTCAATTAAACACTAGACCAACAAAATAGCGTATCTTCATAAATCTGTGCGACAACTTCTGTATGGGCCCGTGGCCCAGCCTGGATAGGGCGGCAGCGTCCTAAGCTGTCGATCGTGGGTTCAAATCCCACCGGGCCCGCCATCACTCGAAACTTTTTACGTGCGTGAGCGAACAATTAAACAGTGCCCCGGTAGTGTAGACCGGTCAATCATACAGCCCTCTCGAGGCTGCGACGCGGGTTCAAATCCCGCCCGGGGCACCATTCGTGCCATTGACTGGCCCTTTATGCTAAAGAGATTCTCGTGCACCGAGTTGAACTGCATCTTGCCGACGTTGGAGATTTGTCCGTTCAATATAGTTGAGTGCATTATTTGTGAATTGAGTAGGGTAGGATTCTTCCTGATATTCAATTTTCAAATTTGCCCGTGCACTTGAATCATCTACTTCAAAGATACCATAATAAATCGCTCCATCTCTGTCAATCATCTTGATTCGTCTGTTTTCGTAATCTACTTCAAACGTGCCATCGATGTTCCATTGGTCTTTGCCCCCTGTCTCATCATCATTTGCAAGGACAACATTGCCTTGATAGTATGGGTTTTCGGCTTCTATGAATGTCAACATATCGTTTGGGTACCCAACTTCCCAATGAGTCGTAAGATACCACTCTCCAGTCAATTTACCTAGATTAGTCCGATGTAGGAAGAGCTGATTTGTCAAATACGGCTGATAAGACTCGAACATGAAAAATAGATTATCGGTCTCCCCCCCGCTATACCGATCTAAAACATATTCCTTGTATGCTGCAACTAGCTTCTGTTTATCAGAATTCTCCAGATAGTCGTATGGCGATACATAGACACCACCTCTATAATTATCATAAATTACTCCATCTGTTCTCCCAAAGTCGACAAGTGCGAACTCGGCGCTGGATTGTTCTGGGTCATAACTTTGCCCTAGACCCACATCCTGCCCCCTATACACGTTATCCCCCACCTCAACATATGGAGTCATTATCTCCATGTGAATGCCGATAAGATTTTCACCATAGTCAATAGTAATGTGATATTCTCCTCCCGTGCCCACGGTATCAATGT
>Ga0172364_10003272_pt1 | contig 12923 bp, 14 predicted proteins | sample LakKivSesite10cm_FD_114545 | JGI IMG/M metagenome (GOLD analysis project Ga0172364, IMG submission 114545) | Sediment microbial communities from Lake Kivu, Rwanda - Sediment site 10cm | ecosystem: Environmental > Aquatic > Freshwater > Lake > Sediment | place: Rwanda: Western Province, Lake... | reverse complement strand
TATGGGAACCCTGATCGGCCTGGGACCCGGCGGCCTCGGGTGTCGAACCCGGGCCCCCTTCCGCCGCACGCTTGGCGAACATCCTCTCCCCGGCCTCTTTCATGAGCCTGGCGATCTCTTCCGCCGGCAGGGTGGGCGTAAACCGGAGGGCGGCATTCGGGACACGAAGGACTCCCTTGGCCTCGCCGGTCATGATCTGGACTGTGGCCGTCATGCCCGGACGGAGCTTCAGCTCCGGGTTCTCTGCGTCCACGATGGTCGTGTAGGTCACGACGTTCTGGGTGACCGTCGGTGAATAGCGGACCTGTTTCACGGTGCCGTTAAAAGTGGTCTCAGGAAACGCATCGACGGTAAACCGAACTCTCTGACCCTCCTTGACCTTGCCGACATCGGCCTCGTCGACATCGCATTCCACCTGCATTTTGCTCAAGTCGTTGGCGATCTCGAAGATCTTGGGAGCCTGGAAGCTGGCCTGCACGGTCTGGCCCGCGTTCATGTTCCGGGAAATGACGACCCCGTCGATAGGAGACCGGATAATCGCGTAACTCAGGTCGAGCCGGCTCTGCTCGAGCTGGGAGGCGGCCTGTTCAAGCCGGGCCTCGGCCGACTGAAGGTCAGTCTTGGCGCCCAGATAGTTGGCCTCGGCCGAGTCTTTTTCCTCGAACGAGATCAGATTTTTCTCAAAAAGGCTCAACGCCCGTTGATACTGCTTCTCCAGGTTGGCCAGGGTGACCTTGGCCTTCTCCAGGGAGGCTTTGGCGCTCAGATAGTTGGCCTCGTTCTGTTTCACCTTTGTCTCAAACGGCAGCAGGTCGAGCTCAGCCAGGACCTGACCCTCCTTGACCTGGGAATTGTAGTCGACATAGAGCCGGGCAATTTTCCCTGAAACCTGGCTTCCAACCTCGACCTTTGTGATCGGGTTGACCGTCCCCGAGGTGGTCACCACGGCTTCGATGTCACCCTTAGCGAGCTTTTCTGTCCGGTATTTCGGCAGGCCGTTCTTGTCGTTCCTGAGTATGCTCCAGCCGAGAATAACTCCGGCGGCCACCGCCACCACGACGACGCCAATGATCGCTTTCTTCTTCATCTGTTTTCTCCTTCGGGCTTATCCGGAGAGCCGCCCCGTCCCGCATCCTTGTCCGTTCGCTCGGGTTCCTTTTTTCTTCGCTCCTCGTGCTCGGCGATGATCGCTTCCATTTTTTGTTTCTGCTCGGGGGTGAGCACAGCATCGATCTGGTTCTTGATCTCCGTCCGCAGGGCGGAAAGCCGATTGTGCATCTCCATATAGAGCTCCCTGAATTTCCCGTCATTGCTCTCAAAAATCTGCCGGATTCTCTCCTTCTGATCGGGAGAAAGCCCGAGGTTGCGGGCCATTTCCTCAAGGTCCGGCGGATGGGATGGGCCCCGCACCGCCCGAGTGTGATGGCGGGGGTGGATGAAAAGCCGCTCCGCGAATATCCCCCCCAGGACTCCGGCCGCAAAGGCAACCAGGAGCGAGAGGACAATCCACAGTCTGTATTTATTGTTCATGGCCTGTATCTCCTCGAGATATCCGTGTCTTCAAAGGAGGCAAAAATCAACATCAGGTTCCTGTCCTCGGCCTTTTTCTGGCTCAGGATGCTGGCCGCATCTCCCAGAGGATTCTCATCCTGGAGAAGAAATCTTTCTGTCCGGCTCAGCTCCCGCGGCTCCTCCGGCCGAAACAAGATAATGCCTGCGCCGAAGAGGATGACCGCGGCCAAAGAAAGAGCCACGGCCCAATGGGCCCATCTGACCCAAAAGAGGGCTGGCCCGGCCTGCTCCTTTTCTTTGAGCCTGGCAATAAGCCGCTCTTTGAAGCGGGGCAGCGGCTCCGGTACGCTCTGGGGACGGACAAGGTCGAGGATCATCCGGTATTCTGCGCCTTTCTTCCGGCAGGAGGAACATTGCTCAAGATGACTTTTAAGCGCAGCCAATTTTCCTGGATCGAGCCTCCCGTCCAGAGAAAGAAGGAGAAATCGTTCCGCTTTTTTACAGTCCATTTTCTCCTCCCGGCCGGCCCAGACGGCCCATCAATTTCTCCCGAAGCTTGCGTCGGGCCCGGTGGAGCCTCGAGTCCACAGTCCCCGGCGAAAGCTTCAGGATTCTCGATATCTCCTCATAGGAAAGCCCCTCGATATCCCGCAGAGTCAGGATGACTCGGTACTTCTCGGGCAGCCGGGCCAAGGCCGCTTGGACGGTCTTCCGGCGCTCTTCCTCATCTTGCTTCTCTTCAAGGCTCTGGCTCTCCACGCTCAGAATCGCTTCGCCCACTGCGTCCATTGAAATCTCTTTCTGGTGCCGTCTGTCCTTCCTCAGAAAATCTCTGGCGTGATTCACGGCGATCCGGTAAAGCCAGGTCCCGAACCCGGATTCAGCCTTGAACTTCGGCAAGGAGCAATAGGCCTTGATGAAAACTTCCTGGGCCAGGTCATCGGCGACTGCCCTGTCCCGGGTAAACCCATAAGCCAGACTGAACACTTTGCCCTTATACCTATCGACCAACACTCCGAAGGCTTCGCCGTCTCCCGCCTGAGATCGTCGGATGAGCTCTTTCTCGTCCATGTATGAGCACTTAATCCGGCCTCCGTCCACCCTTTAGACGGACGGCCGGGGCAATTCTTCCCTGTTCTTTATATGAAACGAATTTCCCCGCGGGAGGTTTCAAAAAGAAAATGGAATCCCGACTTCAGGTTTATAGCGCAGGGAGAGAAGGCGATTTCTTCGTTGCCGTCCACTCAATGGTGCCGCGCGGGTTCTCGGCTGTCCCGGACATGGTCGTTCCATCAACCGTTCCCTTATAGGTGACGGTGAACGTTTTCCCCTCCGGCCCGGTTCTTGTGATGGACCATTGGACAGCATTTTCCTGGATCGTCCCCTCGCCGGTGGCCTCTCCACCTCTCGGCCCAATCATGTTCACGGTCAGTTTCTCCCCATCTTGAGTAAACTTGACGGTCATGGTCATCTCGCCGCGGGGAGTCTTGAGGACGAGCTCCCATTCGCCACTGATATCCGTGGCTCGAGCATCGGCCAAAACGAGGCCGGAAAAGAGGGCCAGAATCGCCAAAACCGGCAGACATCTCTTGTACATATCTCACTCCTCGAATAGTTGAGCAATATTATACACGACCCGGGTCTGTTATCAAAATGAGTCGGGCAGGGGACGCTCCTTGAGCCGGTTTTTTTTGAGGGCCCGACCGTAATCCTTCGGGTCATCGATGTCCCGAAGAACGGCCGAGGTTGAGACCTTGACTTCAAGGACATCTTCGGGGTGGTTGCGGATGAGCGCCCGCAGTCCGATCTCCGGGGAGAGAGCCTCGATCTCAGAACGGTATTTGAGGTCAACAAGCAGGGGATGGCCTCTTCGTTTCCTGAAAACAGGGACGACGATTCCCTTCTTTTTTCTAAGGTAGGCATCGATTAAAAGGTTTATGACCGAGGTCGGCACCTCCGGCTGGTCGGCCAGGACGAACAAGGCCGCTCTGGCCGAAGCCGGGAGCGCCCTGAGTCCGCGCCGAACAGAGGAGAACATCCCTTCTTGGTACTTTGGGTTAGTCACCGTTCTTGCTTCAAAGTGCCGGATCTTGGCCTCAATCTCCCGTCGGTTCGCGCCGAGGACGACCAAGGCTCCATCCGCCCTGGAGGAAAGGACGTTCGCGACGACTTCTTCGATGATCGTCCTGTCGTCGAAGGGCAGGAGAAGCTTGGGCCGGCTCATTCGGCGGGATTCCCCGGCGGCCAGTATAATGGCCCAGATCATTCGCTCACTCCGGCCTTTGCCTCTCGGCTTCCGCTCCGGACCAAGACAAGCTCAGCGGCAATGCTCACGGCTATCTCCTCGACCGTCTTTGAGCCGATCTTCAGGCCAATCGGCGCGTGCACCCGGTCCCATTCCTCACTTGAGGCCCAGCCCGCTTCAAGGAACCGCCGCCGCATCAGCGCCACCTTCTTCTGGCTCCCGATCATCCCGATATAAGCCGCAGGAGACCGAATGCATCCTTTTAGGGCCTCGGCGTCATGCTTGTGGCCATGGGTGACAATGACAATATAGGTGTCGCCGGAAACGGGGAATTCCCGGACGGCTCTCTCGATATCGGCGACAATCAGATGAACTCCCTCTGGAAATCTCTCAGGGCTGGCGAACTCGGTCCGGTCATCAATAACCGTGACATCGAAATCGAGCCATAATCCCTGACGGGCCAGGGCCTGGCCGACGTGGCCCGCGCCCACGATCAGGAGACGCGGCGATGGCACGACCGGCTCCAGGAAGATGAGGTTCGGACGGCCTTCTGGGGACGTCGCTTCTTCTCGCAGGAGAATCGGCTCCCTCCGGTCTCTAACCTCCTCAATTTCCTTTCTGAAGCGGAGCGAGACAGTCCAGGCGTCAGAACCGGCCGCAATATCGTCGACCCAAAAGCGCTCCACACCCACCCGCTCTTCGCCCGTTTGGCTGACCCCTGTGACCAAAACTCCGCTCCGGCGCGAGAGAAGGGAGTCCGTAAGACGACGCCAAGCTTCCTTGCCGTTGCCCGGCGAGCCATCCAGAAGGATCCGGACAAAGCCCCCGCAGATTGGCTCTGCGCCGGACATATCCTCTCCCTGGAGGTCGAATCGATAACAAATCGACATCCCAGTTTTCAGACAGACCAGGGCCTTCTTTTCGGCTTCGGCCTCGAGGACTCCTCCGCCCAGCGTGCCTGAAAGGAGACCCTTTTCGCCAAAGAGCGCCGACGCTCCAGGGACTTGCGGCGTCGCTCCTTCAGCTTCGAGGATTGTCGCTAGGGCAACCGACTCCTGATTCTCCAGCCGGCGGAGGACTTCCGGATAAATAATTCTTAACCTGCGAAGTCGCGTCTCTATTTCCAAGCTGCCTCTCACGTGTCTTAAGATTCTTCCGGCGCTCAAGGGCTTTCTTTTTTATAGCTCACTGAAATGCCTCCCCGGCTTTCCGCCAGAATTTGGGTTTCGAATTGAGGATGGCTCTTCATATACTCATAGAAATCCCCGGTCCCGCCATAACCTCCCCAGCCGCCCCTCCGTTCGTAGACATTGTGGGCGGCGATGCAACCTCCTGGGACTAGCTTGGGGATCAAGGCTTCGGCATAGTTCCTGTACCAGTGTTTGTCGGCATCAATAAAGACGAAGTCAAAGGGGCCGACGAGCTCATGGACAAGCTTGTGGGCGTCACCCAGCCGGGCATCGATATAACCGCTCAATCCGGCTTCCCTGAAATTCTCGAGCGCTTGCTCGTGGCGCTCCCGGTCGATTTCGATCGTCGTGAGCTTCCCTCCGGTTTTGCTCAAAGCCCAGGCGATATAAATCCCCGACCTCCCCGTCGAGGTCCCGATCTCCAGGGCATTTTTATAATTGTTTTTGAGAACGATATCGTAGAGGAACGCTCCGTCTGAAGCCGGGACGTTCATGTCCTGCCAGCGGTATTCCATTTTTTCGAGAAACGACCGCACTCGCTCATCGAGGCTACGGTCTCGTCCGGTTGTTTGAGGGAGAGAAAATTCACGGACAAAAAAGACCGCCAGAAAGAAGAACCCAATGATCGGAGTTTTTTTCTTCATAAGCGGCGCTACTCCATAATATCCTAACTCCCGGCGCCTCTCAACCGAGGCAGAATCCTGAGTCCAATCTCGAAACGAACAAAAATGTCGTCCGGCTGACAATATTGTCGGAAAAATCGGTATGAGAAAAATCGTATCTTATACATATTAATATATTTACATATTGGCACAGAACTTGCTTAAAAGAGTGCCTCGATTTTAAAATAAAGGAGGCTCAAGATGAGCACGAAGAAAGCGCTCGCCCTCGTTGGGGTGCTCCTTATTATGGGAGCGGGCTTGGCCCTGGCCCAGGAGCAAAAACAGGCCGCAGTCGCTGAAAGGAACCAGAACGGGTGCCAGATCAAGTCGAAAGACCGGACCCAGAACCGCCAGCAGTTCCGCGACCAGAACGGCGATGGAATCAACGACTTTCAGCGGGACCACGATAACGATGGAATCCCGAACTGCCAGGATCCGGACTGGACGCCTCCCAAGGACGGAACGGGGTATAAAAACCGGAACGGCCAGGGCGGATCACAGTCGTTTTCCGGAAGCCCCAGACCGTTTTCCGGCGGCCGAGATCTTCAAGGTCAGCTTGGCTCACCTCCTGGATGAGGGATGCCTTCCGGAAGACATTCTTCGTTTTTATGAAAATGCTCCAGGAGGAGAAATTCCGGCCGGACCTTTACTACCGTTTGAACGTCATCTCCATCGTTGTTCCCCCGCTCCGCCAGAGAAAAGAAGACATCCCCCCGCTCATCGATCATTTCATCAAGAAATACGCGGCCCGGGAAAAAAAGAAGATCACCGGAATCACCCGGGAGGCCATGGCCGCTCTGCTTCATTACAGCTTCCCCGGAAATGTCCGCGAGCTCGAGAATATCATTGAGCGGGCCGCCGTCCTGGGCGAAGGCGAATACCTCACTCTGGCCGACCTCCCCGTATTTCTCCGAGAAAAGCCCGAAGCGGAGCTCGAAGAGGAGGCTTTTTCCCTGACCGAGAAAGTGAAAAGGCTTGAGGCGCGAGAGATCAAGCGGGCCCTGCTTGAAGCCAATGGGGTCAAGAGCCGGGCCGCCCGGGCCCTCGGAATCAGCGAGCGGATGTTGAGCTATAAAATCAAGACCTATAGACTCGGGCGGTAGTTCAGGGGACCCCAAGGAGTCCCGTTTATTCTTACTATTGCGATAGATATTATATATTTAGTATAATTACCGCTCGTCAACGAGGAGGCCCAATGCCAAAGAACATCAATCCCTTGAACAGGAGGTCATTCCTGAAGTGGAGCGCCGCCGGACTGGCCGGCGCCGCGGTCTGTCCGGTCTCCGGAATGAAGACCTCATCGTCCCGTCCGACGGAATCCGGACTTCAAAAGAAGGACGTGATCGTCCGGACGCTCGGCCGGACCGGGCTCAAACTCCCCGTGGTCAGCATGGGCGTTATGAATTCCAACAGCTCCAACCTCATCCGGGCCGCCCTGGATCGAGGCATTGTCATGCTCGACACGGCCCACGGCTACCAGAGGGGAACCAACGAGGTGGTCATCGGCGAGGTCATCAAAGGCCGGCCGCGGGATTCATTTGTCATCGCCACAAAGGTCCCGGCTCCTGAACGCGACCGGAAGACAGGCGCTATCCCGGCCACCGCCCAGGCCGCGCCATTCTTCGAGATGTTCAACACCAGCTTGAAGAGGCTCGGCCTGGAATACGTCGATATCCTCTACCAGCACAATGTCCTGGCCGGCGATCAGGTTCTTTTCGAGCCCATCCTCGACGCCCTCCAGAAAATCAAGAAAGAAGGGAAGGCCCGCTTCATCGGCGTCTCCACCCACGGCAACGAGCCCGAAATCATCCGGACGGTAGTCGGGGCGAAGGTCCACGACGTCGTGCTCACGGCCTATAATTTCCGCCAGGATCACCGCGACGAGGTCCGAAAAGCCATCGCCGAAGCCGCTGCCGCCGGCGTCGGGATTGTCGCCATGAAGACTCAGGCCGGCGCTTTTTGGGACAAAGAAAAGCAGCACCCGATCAACATGAAGGCGGCCCTGAAATGGGTCCTCAACGACCCCAACGTAACAACCGCCATCCCCGGCATGACCACCTTCGACCAGCTCGAGGACGATCTGGCCGTGATGACCGACCTGACGCTGACCGAGCAGGAGCTCAAGGACTTGAAGATGGATGTCCAGGGAGGGCTTTACTGCCAGCACTGCGGCCAGTGCCTGCCCGGCTGCCCCCAGGGACTTCCCGTTCCCGACCTCATGCGTAGCTACATGTACGCTTACGGCTACAGGAATCCCGGGCTGGCCCAGGAGCTTCTTAAGGAGCTCAATGTCCCCTCCTCAGCCTGCCAGAGCTGCAGCGCCTGCACCGTCAGATGCGCCAAGGGTTTCGACGTAGCCGGCCGGATCAAGGACATAGTCAGGCTTCGGGATGTCCCGCCCGACTTCCTAGCATAGCACTCCCTCTTTCCCTACAGCCGCCAGAGGTAGGACACCTTAAAGAAAAAGCCGCGCTGGGTCTCGAGGAAGCGCCGGCTTTCGACATATTCCCGCCCGGTCCATTCCCACTTTTCGTAAGCCGAACCATAGCCGAGGTGAATGACCGTCCCGGGAATATAGGTGAACGAGATCAGGCCATCCGTGGTCAGCCGGCGGTAGAACGTGTTGTACTCGAAGATCGCCCGGACGAAGAGATACCTGTTGACCTGAAAGGTGTTCCGGCTGCGAACAATGCCGTAGTCATAAACCTTTTGCCGGTCGGCTTTCCGGTAGAAATCGATATAGGTATAGCTCAAACCGACAGCGAGCTTCTCCAGCGGCTGGTATTCAGCAGAGAGCTGCGCCTGATTGCCGTATCCCTGGTAGGGGTCGTTGGGGTCGTAATAGATCAGGCCGCCCCGCCGGAACATGCTCTGCAGGTATAAATGCTTGGTCAGCTGGGTCTCCAGGCGGATTCGATAGCTGTCCAGGTTGAACTTGCGGCCCGCATAGACCTCGTTCCCCAGGAGGCCGTCAACCCGGAACATGGAATTCCGCGGCAGCCAGAACCGAAGGACAAAGACATTGATGGTCTCGAAGGTGCCGAAAAACTTGTCATAGACATGTTCGCCCCAGTAGAAAGGTTCGATCCGCTGGAAGAAGCGGGACTTCGGATAAAACGCGTACATGAAGAGAGAGGCCAGCCGGCTGATCCCCGTCCGGGTGACAAAGCCCGAATCCACCTGGAAATATTTGGAGATATCCTGGAGACTCGCCCCTGTATAGACGGAACGCGTGCCGTAGTTGTAATAAAGGCTCATGGCGTGGCCGTTTGTCGTCGCTTCCTCTCCCGGCCTCCTGGTAAACGAGCCGAAAAGATGATACTCCGCTACCGAGGAACCGGTCAGGCGGAAGCGGCCGTCCATCCCTCCGACCTGGTTAAAGCCGTTCCCCCGGAATCGGGATGTATAAAACCCGCCCAAATAAGAGTCATCCTTGAGTGACTGCCTGAACCGGACGATGCCGAAGTCTGGGTAGCGATCGACTGGGTCACCGGGCAACTCGTCATGAGCATAGATTGCGGCGATTGTGCTCTTCGGAGCGAGTTTGCCCGTGGCTTTCAACCCGAAGACGGGGTCGATGATTGTCCTGGTGTAAACGATTGCCCGCAACGGGGAGTCTTCGGGGTTGGCCGCGAACTGGAAAAATTCGACGCCCTCCATGAAAAACGGCCTCTTCTCGGGATAATAGAGCGCATACCGGATGTTGAAATCGATCTGTCCGGCGTCGGACTCGACCTGGCTGAAGTCCGGATTATAGGTGGCGTCCGCAGTCAGGTCTGAAGTGAGACCGACCTTGGCCGTCAGGCTGAAATCGGTCTGCCGCAAGTCGCGCCGGAGGCGTCCGTCCTCCATGGCCGAATGATCCGAATGGGTGAGGGCGGGCAGTATCTCAACAACCCGGTCATATTTCAATCCTGTGATCGAGACTGGCTGAAGCTGAGAGATTAGACTTCCTTTGCCCGGGAATATCGGTGGGCAACAGGAATTCTCGGAAAGCCGGACGATCTGCCGCACAAAGGCCATCCCCATGATCACCGTCTTCTTGCCAGAAAAGCGGATGCTCTGCACGGGGATCCGACATTCCACGGTATATCCCTGATCATCGATCTGACCCTTGCTGTACCAGACAAAGTCCATGCTCGGGTCGGCGTTTCCAACGGAGTTCATCAGGCCGTCGCCCTGGATTCCGAGAGGGTTGATCATGAGCAAATAGGCGTTCTGGGCGTCGCTGAAAGTGTCCAGGCAAAAAGCCACATAGTCGTCCGCGTACATGTCGTCCCGCTTGGAGATGTTAGCTTTGATCTTTCCCGGCTCGGTGTCGTAGCAGCGGAAGGCAACGTAGAGATTTTCGGGATCGAACAGGAAATAGGCCTCGGTCTTCTGGCTGGGCTCTTTTCCATAGTCCGGCTTGTATGTTTTAAAATCCGTGAACTTGAGAGCCGACGCCCAGACCGCGTCTTCCAGCCGACCGTCGATAACGGGAGGGGCCAACGCTTGGGATGCCACCACGGGCTCGAGAGCCAGTGCAGAGACCGAGAGGAGGGCCATCAGCACAAGGATCAAGCTGAAGACTCGCCGGCTTCGGAATATCATCTCATTGCTAAATACGAGGCTCTGAAGGAAAAGGTTCGCCAGAGATTCAAACAGAAGATCGGCGGCCGGGCTACCGGCGGCGGATTTTCCCCGAGCGGAGGGCCTCAGGTTCAGTCCCAGGAAGGCCGGCTATAACATCATCGCCAACGTGGTGGCCAGGGCGCAGATGCCCGCCGACCGGTCCTGAGTTAAGGGACTTGAGAATGTTGCTTCCCGTCTTTTAAGAGGCCGCCTGAATTCCCGGAATTAGGCGGCCTCTTTTTTATCTCTTTTCCCCCGCCTTATCTTCCACCAAAACGACTGCCCAGCAGGCCACAGCCTTATTCCGCCCGATGAGGCCGAGGCCTTCGTTGGTCTTGGCTTTGATCCCCAGCTGATCCTTTGTTATTCCCAGAATCGGGCAGAGTATGCCCTTCATGTCCTCGATGTGAGGGGCCAGCTTCGGCTGCTCCGCGACGACCACGACGTCCGCGTTCATGACCTGTATCCGGAGCCGTTTCAGCCGCGACATAGCCCGCCGGAGAAGCTCCGGACTCCGGACCCCCCGGTAAGCTGGGTCGGTGTCCGGAAAGAGCCGGCCGATGTCGCCCTGTCCGGCGGCGCCGAGCAACGCATCGATGAGCGCATGGATCAGACAATCGCCGTCGGAATGCCCCATAAGGCCCATAGGGTAAGGGATTTTGACGCCGCCCAGATAGAGGTCTCTCCCTCGTGACAGACGATGGATGTCATAACCAAACCCGATTTTAATCTTCAAGCAGAGCCTCCGCGATTTTGAGGTCCGCGGCCGTCGTAATTTTGATATTCCGGATGTCACCGGGCACAACAGCCACCGGATGACCGGTCCTCTCCACAAGGGCCGCTTCATCCGTCCCGTAAAAACCATCCTTCTGCGCCTTCTTCAGGGCCCGGTCGAGAACCCGGTAAAAAAACGCCTGAGGAGTCTGTATACGCTGGAGCTTCGCGCGGTCCAAGGTTTGAACGACGACTCCCTCCGCCACCTCCTTGACGGTGTCTTCGACCGGAACTCCGGCGACGGCAGCCCCACACTTCCTGGCTTTTTGAACAACGCGCGTGATGACTTCCCGGCTCACCAGCGGCCGCACGGCGTCATGCACAAGAACGATGTCATCCGAACCCGAATCCAGCCGCTCGAACCCCCGGGCGACCGAATCCTGTCTTCTCTTCCCGCCGCTGACCACGGCGGCGACTTTGCCGAAGCGCTTCCGGTACCGGCTGCCGCTCTTTCCGACGGGAAGGACAAGCACAATCTCGTCCACTTCGGGATGGGCGGCCAGGGCGCTGAGAGTCCGGTCGAGCACGGACAGGCCCCGCAGCTCCGCGAACTGCTTCGCCGACCCGAAACGGCGTCCGGCTCCCGCCGCGACGACGATGGCCGACACCTTGCTCATCTTTCCTCTTCGTTATACCGCCCGAAGATCATCTTTCCCACGGTCGTCTGAAGCACCGATGTCACCATGATGTCGACAGTCTGGCCGATCATCCGCCGCGAGTTGTCGACAACCACCATGGTCCCGTCATCCAGGTACCCGACCCCCTGGTCCTTCTCTTTACCTTCCTTAAGGATGAACACCCGCAGCGATTCGCCCGGAAGGACGACCGGCCGCAGGGCGTTGGCCAGCTCGTTGATGTTGAGGACGGAGATGCCTCGGAGCTTGGCGACTTTGTTGAGATTGACGTCGTTCGTAACAATCTTGCCGTCAAGCTGCCGGGCCAGTTCGATGAGCTTGGAATCGACGTCGCGGATCTCGGGAAAGTCCATCTCCCAGATAACAACCGAGATCTGGGAGGACTTCTGGAGGTGGTTGAGGACATCGAGCCCGCGTCGGCCCCGCTGCCTCTTCAGGGTGTCCGGGGAATCGGCGATGAATTGCAACTCCTTGAGGACGAATTGAGGGATGACCAATGTCCCCTCGATGAAACCCGTATCGCAAAGGTCGGTGATCCGGCCATCAATGATGACGCTCGTGTCCAGAATCTTGTAGCTTCGCCCGACGCTCTTCTCCTTGAAGAAACGGAACAGATGAGCTGGGTCGAGCCACTCCGATTTCTGTGTCCCGACCAGGAACCCAATGTACGGCATGATGATCAAAAAGAAGATCCGGATGAATAGGGCCGTCGCAGCATCGTCGGTGATGTTCTTATAGACCAGGCCGAGCGACCAGCCCAGAAAAACGCCGGCATAAGTCCCGATGGTGGAACTCCAGATGATTTTGAACTGGGTCCGCCGGATCCGGGTCTCAAGATACATGAGGATGACGGCGAGGAGAAAAGCGATTCCCGCCCCCGCGAGCCGGGGCAGCCGGAAAGGACTAAAAAAGTATCCTGCCGCAGTAATGCAGCCGATGATGAATAACCGAAAAATATGAATGCCCATAAAATAAATCCTTATTGAGAAAATATGAGCGGCGACGCCTCTTTGATATTGCGGACGCCGAGAAGACGGGCCTTGGAAAGGTCCTCTTTTTCCAGCATGGTCAGGTTCCCCTTGGGAAGGAGAATGGTCTCAAAACCCAAAGACAGGGCCTCCTTGATTCGAAGAAGCGGGCTCGACACCGAGCGGACTTCTCCGCTCAGCCCGACCTCCCCGAAGACGACAACATCCCGGGGGAGGGCCCTGTTCTTGAGAGAAGAGATAACGGCCAGGACGACCCCCAGGTCGGCCGCCGGCTCCTCAATCTCCAGGCCGCCCGCGACGTT
>Ga0172364_10003269_pt1 | contig 12929 bp, 17 predicted proteins | sample LakKivSesite10cm_FD_114545 | JGI IMG/M metagenome (GOLD analysis project Ga0172364, IMG submission 114545) | Sediment microbial communities from Lake Kivu, Rwanda - Sediment site 10cm | ecosystem: Environmental > Aquatic > Freshwater > Lake > Sediment | place: Rwanda: Western Province, Lake... | reverse complement strand
GCATCTGCAAGATCATCTGCATACAGAAACTCACGCATGGGTGTCCCATCGCCCCAGAAAGTAACGGATTTGCCATTTGAATTGCTGAACTTTGTCATCATTGCAGGAATGACATGTCCGTTATCGGGGTGAAAGTTGTCCCCAATACCATAAAGATTAGAAGGCATCAGAGAAACACCTTTGAATCCATACTGCTTGTTGTATGCTTGAAGCATCTTGATTCCAGAAATCTTTGCTATGGCATATGCATCATTAGTTGGTTCAAGATATCCAGTCAACAATGATTCTTCTTTGACTGGAACTTCAGCAAACTTAGGATAGATACACACAGATCCTAGAAAAAGAAACTTCTTTACCCCATACTTCCAAGCATAATGAATCAAATTAGTTTGAATCTGAATGTTCTCGTAAATAAAATCACCCGAATAATGATCGTTTGCATAGATACCACCAACACGAGCAGCAGCATCAAATACATAATCAATATTTTCCGAGACAAAAAACTCTTCAACTTCTTTTTGATTTAGAAGATCAACTTCAGATCTAGTTTTGGTTACAACATTTTCATATCCTCTTTCTTGAAGAGTTCTCACAATTGCCGATCCAACCAATCCTCGGTGGCCTGCAACAAAAATTTTAGAATCTTTATTCATTACGATACAGCAACTAATTCTGGAGTTGGAAGTGGGAACAACAATTGTTTCCCTTTAAACTTTAAATTATTCACAAAAAATTTCTTAAAGTGCCAGGGAAGAATAATAAAAACATCACACTCAGAGAGAACACTGTCTTCATCTCTAATGGGGATCCAAGTGCCTGGAGTGTAAGAACCATTCTTGTCTGGATTTACATCACCCACAACATCAATATATTCTGAAATACCCCATGTTTGTAGAGTCACATTACCCTTAGTGCTTGCACCAAGAGCAGCAATTTTCAATCCGTCTTTTTTGAGTTCCTTCAAAATATCTACAAATTTATTTTTACAATCATCAATTCTAACTTGAAAATCCTCCCAGGGAGTTACGGTATCTAAACCAAGATCTAATTCATCTTGTAATAGTCCAGTCAATCTATCAGTGCATTCTTTATACTTACTGTTTTTATTTGCAACTACAACAGAAATACTCCCCCCATTCACATCATTGAAATCAAAGTCAATAATTTTAAATTCAGATTGATCCATAATATACTTAAGTTGTCTCATTCCATAATAAGACAGATGCTCATGACAAACTGTATCGAAGGAGTTGACTTTCAACATCTCTGGCATATAACTTTGTTCTAGAACCCAAAGTCCTTCTACTGGATCAAGAACACTATTGACTTCTTTTGCAAACTGACAAGGATCTTCTAGATCATAAAACATTGAAAAGGATGTAACCAATTTTGCTTTTTGATTTTGAAAATGTGATTTTACAATATTTTCAGAAAAGAAATCTGCAATGTAATCAACATGCGATTTAAAATATTTTGAAAACTTTTTAGAAGTTGGATCAATACTAACAAGTTTTAAATTAGATGGAAAAAATCCTAAAAAAGTTCCATCGTTTCCAGCAATGTCAATGACTAAATCATTATCTTTTAATTTTAAAAATTTAATAATTCTTTCATACTTTGATTGTAAATGCTTTATCATACTATTGTTTAGTCCTGAACGATAACCATAATCATCCCCATACATGGTAGGAAGATCAAATGTATGTTCTAACTGTACATGCCCACAACCACCCGTAGTTTCATCACACTTCACAAGTTTAAGTGGCCCCCTGTACATGTCGGGATCTATTTCTTTTGGAAAAATTCCAGAAAGATATTGATCTCCCAAATCAAGAACTGTAATCAGATGCTCATTTCCACAAACTCTACACTTTTCAATTTTATGAAACATTTCATTGTCCATAGATACACATATCCTCAACTAATTGTTTAAATGAAATCTTAGGTTCCCAACCTAGTTTTTCTTTTGCCTTTGTGGCATCACCTAATAAAGTTTCAACTTCAGCAGGTCGAAAATATTTAGGATCTACACGAATGACTATTCTACTAGTATTCATATCATAACCAACTTCTTCCGAATTGTTTTTTAACCATACAATCTTCATACCAAAGTATGGTGCTGCTTCCTCAATAAATTCTTTAACTGAGTATTGCTTTCCAGTTGCGATCACATAGTCATCTGGTTCATCTTGCTGAAGCATCAACCACATTGCCTCCACAAAGTCCTTAGCGTGTCCCCAGTCTCTCTTTGCATTCAGATTCCCGAGATATAGTATATCTTGTTCCCCAGTTGAAATGCGTGATAATCCGCGAGTTATTTTTCTTGTGACAAAAGTTTCTCCTCTTCTAGGGGATTCGTGATTGAAAAGAATTCCAGAAGATGCGTGTAAACCATAAGATTCTCTGTAGTTTTTAACGATCCAGTATCCATAAAGTTTTGCGACTCCATAAGGTGAGCGAGGATAAAATGGTGTTGTTTCTTTTTGAGGAGTTTCTTGAATTAACCCGTAGAGTTCACTGGTGGATGCCTGATATATACGAACCTTATTCTCCATACCCAGAAGACGAACTGCTTCCAGAACACGAAGAGTTCCCATACCATCAACATCAGCAGTGTATTCAGGCATCTCAAAGGACACCTTAACGTGACTTTGAGCTCCCAGATTATAAATCTCATCTGGTTGAACCTGTTTAATAACTCTTACAAGATTGGTAGCATCAGTAAGGTCACCGTAATGGAGAGTAATAGAATCATAGATGTGATCAATACGATAAGTATTAATAAGGGATGCTCTCCTAACAATCCCATGAACTTCATAACCTTTTTCGAGTAATAATTCAGCAAGATAAGATCCGTCCTGTCCAGTAATACCAGTAATTAAAGCGACTTTCATTTTAATTGTTATTTTGTAACCAACTAATCGTGTTCATTATATCACGTTTTGCTTGAGATTTATCTACGGCATTACCTGAATGCATTTCAGGCATTCCAGTAATGTCGTCTTCAACAATTAGCACCCAATTCCAATGATTCATTTTTTCATTAAACCAGACATTATGACTTAACTTACTAGGATTAATTTTCATATGTTATCGGAGTATTTAATCATTTATAAGCGGACAACGGGGATCGAACCCGTGATTCAAACTTGGAAGGATTGCGTGTTACCGCTACACTATGTCCGCAGAAAAGAGGGGCGTCACTTCCCCGTGTGCTAGGCTCGCCACCTAGTTTTTGCTGAACTAGGAAACAGGCGGGAGTTACCCCATCCGCACCACCAGTTTTTGAGAGAAACTGGAAACTCATTAAGGGGGGGGATCCCGACCAGGATTTTTTATGACTCTCCATGTCAATGGTTGACTCCACCAGTGCTTTTTAAGTCTCTCCGTGACTAAGCATTAATCTCACAATTTTCAATGTCTGCTGACAGATATTCAATTAGCATTTCATAGTCATCCAAAGGATCTCCAGAAAATAATACACCTTCCGATTCATAATAACGACGAATTTTTTTATATAGTTTTGGATTCTTTACATCAAGATAAAAATCGCCATTAGCAGCACCCCGAAGAGTTTGAACTTCTTTTTTAAATTTTACTAGAACTGACATTGTTTTGAATGATTACCTAAGTATTATAGGTTGGTTTTGTTTTATTGTCAAGTAGGACAGTTTGGTTTCTGTCCTAATGGGGATACTGGGAGTTGAACCCAGACTAAGCCCTTATAAGGAGCCCGCTCTAACCATTAAGCTATACCCCCCCATAACATTTAATCGACCTTTCGTATGTAGAAAGCATCGCAATAATTGTCTTCAACGAATTCTAATGTATCCCCCTCCCTCCAGTCAAGTGTCTGTAACATTTGTTCAGGAAAAGGCAATATCAATTCACCATCCTCATTCTCTTCTAGTGTTACTATAAATTTACTATCCATATTAAAGATTGTTAGTTGTTTTTATCTATGTATGATTCTGAAGATTTGTAAAATGGCATTAGTATAAATTGTTTACCATCATAATTTATTATGAAATGTTCACCATTTTCTACCCTCAAAAAAATTTCATCAAACTGTTCCTCTAGTTCTTGATAACTAATTTCAGTCATTGTTCATATAAAAAAATAAAGGTCGGGGCGACAGGGATTGAACCTGTGACCTCTGGTTCCCAAAACCAGCATTCCACCGCTGAACTACGCCCCGTAGGTGAGTCGGATATGATGGTCCCGACTCGGTATGGTGACCTCTTTCTAGGCTATCTGCCTAGCGAGTGCCACCAACGGAGAATAATAGAATCGAACTATCAGGTGTTACCCTGGCATCGTTTTCAAGACGATTTACCGACCATCGGTGCTATTCTCCATATTTTGTATATCCCATTAACCAAACCCTCAACGAACCTCAAAATCCAAACGCTTTACTTTACGTCGCCTCCTCTCTTCTTGCCACTGAATATCTTCATCGGTAAGAACATTGGTTTTGATTTTGGTTTTTGGTTGAATAGAGTCTAGCATAACAACCATAGATAAGTCAACTGCTGAGATAGTTCCATTAGATATTGTAGTCATGTTTGGACAACCACAACATCTAGTTTGATTATTTTCCGCCTCCAATTCTTTGTTGCAGCACTTACATCTTACTTTCATCATTTTTTACTTTATATATGATGGGAAATGTCGGATTTGAACCAACGACCGTCTGCGTGTAAAGCAGCTGCGCTACCGCTGCGCCAATCTCCCAAAGCGTCTCGAGCTGGATTCGAACCAGCGACCCACAACTTAGAAGGTTGTTGCACTAATCCGCTGTGCTATCGAGACATGAGAGTATTATACTGGTATGTAGGGGGAATGTCAAGGGGGAACGGAGTCCCCCAGGTATTTGGTTTTTAGACTTCAGTAAGAACTAACTTGTTTGCATAGTTATAAGCATAATCAGTTCTGGCACCATGATGTCCCCAACGAATCCACTTACTCGCAAGTCGCATATAATCATTAATGGATTTACCAGGTGTTTTCATTTGATTTTCAATCATTTTCCAATCACCTTCATACAACATATAATCAAGTTGAGTATTCAGTGTTGAAGGATTGCCACCAGTACGGGCAGCATGATTTCCTAGACCATTATAACGGGACTCATTCGTCCATTGAATCAAACCATAACCACCACTTCTGCACCCCCTGTAAGAGGTTCTAGCGCCCCCCTCACAGACATTAGGAATAAATGTGGATTCCTGTTTAATATTGCCCATAATAGTTGCTATGGCGTTTTTGTCAGTAATCCCTTTGGTTTGTAAAAACGCAAGGGTTTGTGATTCATAATCATTACATCCTTTACAAATAAACCTTTTCTCTTTAGGTTTTTCGGGAGCAACCTCTTTGGTCGCTGTCTCTTTAGTTTCTGTGGGTCCTTCTGGAACAATCGCAAATGGTGGTTGTAAAGCAGAAGAAGTTGCAAAACTAGGTGTTGGCAGTGTTGCCGCTGATGTTGCAACCGCACTTAAAATAGATACGGTTACACTTGTTAGGTTTTTAAACATTTAGTTAAATAGAATTCGGCATCCGTATGGAAGGGGGGTATACCGCCCCTCTCGGGGGGCACCTTCCACGGCTCTGTGGGTCACAATCAAAATCTCATTATGACAAAACCCACTTTTTGAGTGGGTTCCTTTTCATTATATAAGAGTATTTAGGTTTTGTCAAGAGGGGGTGGTGAAAAGTTACTTATGAAATATTCTGCATCAATAACAACCAGGGGTTTCTTATGATTTTTTTTCATTACAACAATTGGTTCATAACCGTTGCAATTACTTTTTGCTTGTTCGTATGCTTCCCATACGTTTATCTTTTCGGTATTTTTACATTCAGTTGAGAATGGAAACTTTTCTCTAGCAGCACGAGACATAATAAGGTCTTCGCCACCAGCCCCCATACTACGTGATTCAATATCTTCTGGGTGAATATTTAAAGATTCTATTAGTTTATCTCTCACCCATTGTTGAAGAACTCTTCCTTTCGCTTTAGCTGATTGCGGTTTCATAATAAAAAACCTCCACTTGGAGGTATTTATTTATTCAGTTGTATCAGGGACCTGGTAATACTTTCTTTTCATTGCCATCAGAAACCATGATTCCGATAGAGATCTAGGTCCTTCCTGTAGGATTCTCTGATTATGTTCCGGTAGTTTTTCATATGCAAGCGCAAGTTTCTTCCACTTTTCCATTAGAGTTTAAATCCTGAGAAAGTATTTGCTTTAACATCCTGTTTAATGCCCCCAACAACATAACTCTCTACCTCTGTTTCTTGTGGAGCAACTTGTAGACCTTTAGATGAAACCCAATGTTCAGTCCAAGGAAGTGGGTTGTTTTTAGCAGGAATATCATAAATTGGTTTTAATCCAATTGCTTTCATGCGTCGGTTTGCAATCCATTCAACGTATTGACATAACAATTTATCATTCAATCCAATCATAGAACCTTCTTTAAACAAATACTCTGCCCAGTAACGTTCTTCATCAACTGCACGTTTAAACATAGCATAAACATTTTGCTCTTCTTCTTGAGCAATCTGTTTCATTTCTGGGTCGTCCCCCTCTTTCCATTTATTAATGATGTTTTGAGTAATGACAAGATGTTGATTTTCATCTCTTGCGATGAGAGAGATAATTTTAGCGGATCCTTCCATAAGTTTGAGTTCACCAAACGCAAACGAGCAAGCGAATGAGACGTAGAATCTGATGCCTTCAAGAATGTTGACGTTAGAAACTGCACGATAAAGTTTTCTTTTAAGTTCATATCTTTCTGATTTGGCATGATCGACATGTTCGTTTGCAAACTCCCAGGCAGGTGATGTTCCATACATTTGAGCAGAATTTATAAAAGAATCGTATGATTCAGTAACGCTTGAAGCACGTTCTAAGATACGTTCATCAGTTAAAATAGTATCAAAAATTTCAGATGGATTCGAATAAATGTTTTTTATAATGTATGTATATGATCGACTATGAATCATCTCCATAAACCCCCATGCTTGCATACATGCCTCCAATTCTGGGAGTGAGCAATAAGGAATGAATGCCATGCCAGGACCACGGCCTTGAACAGAATCCAACATGATCTGATACTTCAAATTAGAAGTAAAGATATGTTTTTGTTCTGGACGAAGTTGTGCGTAATCTGCACGATCCTTTTGAAGGGAGACCTCTTCAGGTCTCCAAAAATATCCCAGTTGAGTTTGAGTAAGTTTATCAAAGACAGGGTATTTGTACTCATCATACCTCTGAACACCCAATGGTTTCCCAAAAAACATTGGTTGAGTTTTAGCATTATGGACATCAGTATTGAATACTGTCATTCCTTTGATATTCGGAGTGCTGGTCGAAAAAACTTTATCCAATTTAAATTCTACATGATTCACAGTCTTCTTCTCCTACTAGATCGGTGAGTAATTTATCTAGAGCAATAACTCTTTGTATGTTATCCTCTACGTCGTCGGTTTTGATGTCATATGTGTTTTGATAATAACTTGTTTTCCATCCATACTTATATGTATTTAAAAGATCTTGTGCCATCACTGACACAGGAACTTCATTATCCGGATAGTTTTCTGGATTATAACTCCAGTTTCCACTAATCGCTTGATCGAAAAACTTTTGAATCACAGCAATAATATTAATATACCCAATGTTATCAGGCATATCCCACAGAAGAGTGTAGTTGTGTTTAAACGTATTATACTGTGGAACAATTTGCTTAAGTGGACCTTTCTTCGATTTCTTAATGGACAAGTATCCACGAGGAGGTTCGATTCCATTGGTAGCGTTTGACACAACGGAACTGCTCTCCGAAGGCATCTGTGCGGACAGTGTTGAGTTCCTAAGACCGTGTTCAAGAATAGATGCCCTAAGAGATTCCCAATCATAGTGAAGGTGATGTGGTACGAGTTCGTCTACGTCCTTTTTATATGTGTCGATTGGAAGAATACCATCAGCATATTTGGTATTTGCGAATAGCGAACACGCGCCTTTTTCTTTAGCAAGTTGATTGGAGGATTTCAAAAGATAATACTGGAATGCTTCTGTTAAACTATGTACAAGATCTAGTGCAGCATTATCAGAGTACTTAATTTGATGCTTTGCAAAAAAGTGAGCAAGACCAATATAACCCACACCAAGAGAACGACGTGCCTTGGTGGAGATCTCGGCTGCCTTTACGGGGTAATTTTGATAGTCAATCAACTCATCCAAAGCACGAACAGATAAATCACAAAGTTCTTCCAGATCATCAAGATGTTTGATCTTACCTACATTTACCGCAGAAAGAATACACAAAGCAATCTCAGCATTTTCATCGTCGATATGAGTAAGTGGTTTAGTTGGAAGTGTGATTTCTTGACAATTATGGACAAGAATATCATTTGCGAAGAAATTATGAGTTCCTTCTACAGTAATATCATATACTGGGATTTCTTCTTCAAGATATTCAATCTTTAGCATTTTTTTCTCCTGTTTTGTTCTAAAAGTTGTTTGGCAAGTTTTATTTGAGTTTCGTCTCTATAATAAGGATTATACACCAATCCAGTTTGTTCTTCAATACATTTATAAAAGTTTTGATGATTTCCTCCAAATCTGTTTTTGGAGAAATGTTTTGGAAACTTTACATTCAATTCATTAAGAGCAAACTCAACTATTCTTTTTCTTCCGCCAATAAATCCATATTTTTGAGCAAACTTTATTCCTATCTCTATAAGTTGTTCATCAGTAAGTCCAGAATAGTTTGGATTATTGTAACCAGTAGTTCTTATAGAGATATTGTTTTTCCACTCTTCCTGAACCTGTTGCGAACATCTAGGAAGCATCCATCCACCAGTTCCACCCGAAGTAGCATTATAACCTTTTTTAGTATCACTCTCAAAAAGTTTGATGAAATGTGATTCTTTTTCGTTGATAAAATTTTCATCTTCTGTTTGATAAGTTTCAATCACAGATAAATCCCAACAATCTTCACCATATTTTCTAATAGCAGAATGAAATCTAAATCTAGAACCATTTCTTGCTGACGATAAATGACGACTCCAACGGTGCTCCAAAGAATATTCAGTTTTTCCTATGTAAGGTTTTCCGTTTTTTGTATTGGTAATTTTATACACAATATATGTTTTCATAATAGGAAGTGTAATCTCATAACTATTTATAAAATATAGACATTACACTTCCTATAACATTAAGAAATCATATCTCTATTCACTATCACCAGTTCATCAGTTTCAGTTAGGTCTTTTGCCATTACATATCCACGATTTTTAGTGAATACTTTGTGATCTGGTGTAACTACAATACTCTTACCACTTTCTTCATCAGTAATTTTCATTACCTTTGATTTTGGTGATGTTTCTGCAAATGCAGTAATTGGTTTCCATTCTTGTTGATTAGTTTCAGTGTTATACGAAAGAACTTCTATTTGAGGAACATCATCACAGGGATCATCATCACTTACTTTATAAGACATAATTCTAATTTCTCTGGAACTAATATATTCATCCAGATCTTCAATTTCAATTTCTTCTTCATACACTTTCCAATCATAAATCTCTCCAATATCATCACATATTGCTTTTGGATATTTAATTTTAATCTTTGTATCACCAGAAACACAAAGATTACTCATCTCAACTTTATCCTTAAAGGATGAGTGAGAGTTGCAGTGGTCGATATTCATGATATAGATACGACCTGTCTCAGCACGTTCTTTGAGGAGACTAAGAATGAGTTCCTGTGCCTTAACAGTTTTCGACGGAATGGACGAATTGTTTTCATATTGAACATATAAATCATCAAATTGGTCTGTCCCAAAAGCAGCATATAGTCCAGGTACATCATGCGGAGAGAACAACGTGATTTGACTATCTTGTATAAACCTTTCATAGAAAATTTTACTAAATTGAATTGAATAATCAAGTTTACGAACTCGGTTATCCTCAGTGCCTTTGTTATTCTTAAGAACTAAAATATCTTCTATTTCTTGATGCCAGATTGGAAAGTGGACAGTAGCACTTCCACCACGAATCCCGTTCTGTGTACAGCATCTAACAGTTGATTCAAACTTTTTGAGGAATGGGATAACACCTGTATGTTGAACTTCTCCACCTCTGATTTTACTGTTGATGCCCCTGATGCGACCTGCGTTGATACCAATGCCTGCACGTTGAGAGACATATTTGCCAATAGCCATATCACTGCTAAAGATGCTATCGAGGGTGTCATCAATATCAACCAGAACACAACTTGCAAATTGGCGAAGTCGAGTTCTGACTCCCGCCATAATTGGCGTGGGGATGTTGATTTTGTGTTTGCTGATTGCATCGTAGTATCTCTTAACGTATGAAAGTCGTGTTTCTTTAGGATACTCTTGAAAAATAGTCATCGCAATGAGCATATAAGCAAACTGAGGGGTTTCATAAATTCTCCCAGTGCTTCTATCCTGAACTAAGTATTTATCAACTACCTGTCTAAGTCCAGCGTAGGTGAAGATAAAGTCCCTATCATGATCAATATAATTATTCAATTCATTATATTCTGCATGATTATATTTTTTAATAAGATCTGAATCATATATCCCATTATCAATACCGCTCATTGTATGGCGAGACAAAGTAGGAAACTCTTTAATTCTACCAAAAACTTGTTTGCGAATAGTAAAAAGTAAAAGTCTTGCTGCAGCATATTGGTAGTTTGGGTTATCTAAGGAGATAAGATCCGATGCAGAACGAATTAGAATTTCCTGAATTTCTGAGGTATAAATTCCATCATAGAATTGAATACCCGATTGCATTTCAATTTGAGACGCCGACACCCCAGTGAGACCCTCACACGCCTCAGCAACCATTATATGCATCTTCTCCAAATCTAAAGATTGAATATTACCATCACGCTTTGTGACTTTAATTCCATTACTCATACTTTTTTCCATTCGGTAAATTTTAACTGTGCCTTAATTCCTTGATACGTATTATTTCGGATAATATCTTGAACATCATATCCAGATAATATCATATCATTGATATCTTTCTCCTTTATACTAGTTGGCCAAATAACGATTCTTTCTCCTCTGGAGATGGCACTAGCATATCGGGAGACAATTTGAGCATTACGTGGTTCGTTATCATAGACCCAAATAGGATTGTCAATCCCCCAGTTACTAAGATAAACGTCAGATCCACACATAGCAATCGAGTTGCATAAGAAGAGTGAGTCAAATGGTCCTTCAGTAACATAGATTTCTTTTTCATGATTTATATTATCAAGTCCAAATATTTTAGGATATTCTGTATCCAAGATTGTTGTGATGTAACGAAGATTTGTGTTTGGATCAAGAGACCTGCCTTGATACCCAAATACTTTTCCTTCACTTGTTTTGAGGGGTAAAACAATTCTAGACTCTTTATAGGTATTATTTGATTTTGACCAGCGATTAAAATCTTCAGAGTAATAGAACTTTGAGTAATATTGTTCTGGTATTTTTCTGTTTGAAAGATATTGTCTTGCTGGGTGTGATGTATTTAGATCTGAAATCTTTGGAAGATCTTTAAAGATAGAATAAGAAAATTCTGGTTTTTTTCTAACTGGTTTTGGATTTGGAACCACTGTTCCTTTTCCAGTCAATCCCCCCTTATATCTTTCCATGACATATTCATTATAAAGAGGTTCATCAATTCTCTTTAAGAAATATGCAAAAGTAGATGAGGCACCACAGTTGTGACACTTATAATTTAGATCAGATTTTTTTTGATATAGATAACCCCTTGCTTTAGATTTTTGTTTTTTAGAGTCTCCACAAAGTGGACATCTGAAATTGTAAAGACCTGGTTTTATTGTTTTGAATTTTTCCAATCTTGAGGAAATCATTCCCACAAATTTATCGTCAATAAAACTCATGATTTTGTTTTAGGTATCTCATTCTACCCCAACCAGTCTAGTTTGTCAACCTCTCCACAGAAGGTTGTGGCATCAAATTTTTCATTACGGATTGACCTGGACCACTGACGATGAAAGAGATTATAGCAATTCCACCAAATAAGGACCAAATTTTTTTCTCGATTGCGTTAAGTCTAGCATCTATCTTCATAATATCTCTTTCACATCCTTTTTTTATTTCGTCCGACTTGCGTGTTACTTCACGATGAAGACTATCTATTTTTTCAAAAAGAACTCCGTCTACTTGATCTTGCTTTTCCAACTTCTCATTGTGAACTGCAAGTAGTTGACCCATCTTAATCGAGTTTTCTTGCAGTATTTCTACTACCTTTTCGATACGTTCTATGAGTAGTGTGTTAACGTCGCTAGTTGGGACCATTTCTCTTTGCCTCTCTTCTAGCAATTGGTTGTTTTTTTATAGATTGACCCAAACGAGTTCTAAAATCTATTGGTTTATCATATCCAGCAACAGGTCCACTTGCATTTGCAGCAGAAGTAAATCCGCCAGTTCCCGATGACATGGTTGGTGCATCTTCACGAATGTTCTTAATAATATTTATTATTTTTTCTAAGTTCATAGTTTTTGAAGTTGCGATAGACAATCGATATCTGGATGAATATCATTTATTACTGATTTTGGATACTCAGGAACTCTACCCAAAAACATCATAAAACTTTTCAATACTTCCCAAAGATCCCTGTCTATCTTATAAAACAATAGTGGAGTTGCAGCATCATCAAATACATTATATAAAATAATAAAATGATTAAGCAATAAATGAGATTTGAGATCTCCACTATTTTTATATTTTTTTAAAAGTCTTTTGACATACTTAAATCTCTTCATATCCTCAAGAAAATCCTCTTGCGTTACTGCTTGAGGATTCTCATAATGTTTTATTGCAAACATCATATAGTTTTGATCATTCAACTCATCAAATCTCATATCATGTTATCAATCGTT
>Ga0172364_10003267_pt1 | contig 12933 bp, 13 predicted proteins | sample LakKivSesite10cm_FD_114545 | JGI IMG/M metagenome (GOLD analysis project Ga0172364, IMG submission 114545) | Sediment microbial communities from Lake Kivu, Rwanda - Sediment site 10cm | ecosystem: Environmental > Aquatic > Freshwater > Lake > Sediment | place: Rwanda: Western Province, Lake... | reverse complement strand
ATTCCTGACGGGTGGTTCGAATTCGCAGTTATCTCACTCAAGTTGATCGATGATATTCAATGATTTGCGGCCTAAAGCAGGTTATGGCTGGAGCAATATTTTCAGCACCCCGGGCCGGGCAGCGTGCTCGAATGCAGCCAAGCCCTGCTCTATGGGGTAGACTGCTTCGATCAGTGGGGATGGATCAACCTTGCCGGCAGCAAGCAGATTAAGAGCCGGCTCGAAGGGGCCGCAGCGCGAGCCGACCAGGCTCAGCTCATCCACAACGATGGATGAGAAATTAACTTCCTGGCTACCCTGGTAGGTACTTTTCAGCACGATGGTGCCCCGAGGGCGCACACACTTCCGGGCCAGGGTAAATCCCTGAAATGTGCCGGTTGCCTCTACCACCAGGTCATACTTCTTCTCCCCAATCGCCGGTTCGGTGAGCGTGGTGATATTCCTACGGGCTAACAGTGCATGCTGGTTGAGGTGGCGGATCACCACATCCAGCTGGCAGCCGGTATTTTGCAGCACCTGCGCCACCAGCTGGCCAAGCCTACCCGCCCCGATCAGCAGCACCCGTTGCTGGTGATCCAGGTGTATCTGCTCGAGAATCTCACAGGCAGCAGCCAGCGGCTCGCTGAATACAGCCAGTTTATCGGGCAGTTGGGCGGGAACGGGGTGCAGGTTGCTGACAGGCAGCAAGAGATTCTCAGCGAAGCTGCCATTCCAGGCATGGATGCCCAAAGTTTTACGCTGCTCACAGTGGCGCGGCAAGCCTGCCCGGCAAGTGGCGCACTCTCCGCAAGCGATGTTGATCTCGCCCACCACCCGCTTGCCCATCCACGATTTGTCGGAAGGTGAGCTCACCACCACACCGACGAACTCGTGCCCGGGGATGCCTCGAAAGGGGTGGTAGCCGCGCAGCAGTTCCAGGTCGGTGCTGCAAATTCCCGCCAAGCTCACCCGGATCAGCGCTTCACCGGCGCGCGGCACGGGGATGGGCACATCCTCTCGAAAGGTGAGTTGCTGGTTTTCGAGCCATAAGGATTTCATTAAAGTAACCTTACCTGGCACCCCTGCGCCCGAACTGACGCTCTAATAAGTCTACCGATAAATGGATCATTGTCGGGCGGCCATGCGGGCAGGTGCGGGGTGACTGGCACACCTCCAGGTCGTTCAACAATGCCTGCTGTTCCTCAGGGGTGAGTACCTGGCCGGCTTTGACCGCCGCACGCTTGCACACCCGGGCGATAATGCGGGCTTCATTCTCTGCCAGCAGGGGCGTCTCATCCTCCTCGAAATCCTCTACAATCACCGCCAGCGCAGCCGAGGGGTCCATGCCCGACAGCAGGCTAGGGATGGCGCGCACCAGAAAGCTGCCCCTGCCGAACAGCTCCACGTGGAAACCCAGGCGGTTCAGCACCGGCAGCTGCTCTTCAACCAGGCGGGCGCTGCCGGCGGGCAGGTCAACGCTCACCGGCTGGAGCAAGACCTGGGCAGGGATATGGCTGGATCCATCGGGTGAATGGCCGGATTCCTGCCATATGGCCAGGTAGCTTTCGAATAATACCCGCTCGTGGGCGGCGTGCTGGTCGATCAGGTATAAACCATCGGGTCCCTCCGCCACCAGGTAAGTGGAGGCGATCTGGCCCACCAGCCTGAGCAAGGGCACTCCCGCGCCAGGCAGGCTAGCCTGCCCGAGCTGCCCGGAACCAGCTGCCTGTGAAGGCAGGATGGTGGGAGCCGCTGGGTGTTCGTCCAATCCGGCTGCGATCGTCCACGCCGGGTCGACCTGCCTGCCAGCAGCCGGCGGAGGTTGCCGGTCATACCAGCGTAACCCACCCCCCAGAGATGGTACTGGTGAATGAGCCAGCAATGCCCGGCGGACAGCACGCTGGACGCCACGAAAGACCAGGTCGGCATTCTTGAAGCGCACCTCTGCCTTGGTGGGGTGAACGTTCACATCCACTTCCTGAGGTGGCAGCCGCAGAAAGAGCATGGCGATGGGGTACCTGCCCACCATCAGCAAGGTATGGTAGGCCTGGACCAATGCTGTGCCAAGCGCAGGATCGTGTATGGGGCGCCCATTGGCGAAGAAGCTAATCTCACGCCGGTTGGAGCGGCTAAGGCTGATGGGGCTGACGAAGCCCGTAATGGAAAGCCCTTGCTCCTCGGCCAGCACTTCCAGCATCTGCCGAGCCACTTCCACGCCGTACATACCGGCCAGGATCTCCCGGCGGTTACCGTTGCCGCTGGTGAGCAGGGCAGGCCGCTCTTCCTGGTAGAGCTGAAATTGTACCTGCGGATATGCCAGCGCATAGTGTGTGACCAGCTCGTCGATATGGCGGCGCTCGGTGGTGGGGTGCTTTAAGAATTTCAGACGGGCGGGGACGTTATAGAAAAGGTCTTCCACACTCACCACAGTACCCGGGGGAACACCTACAGAGTGGATGCCCACCACTCTGCCGGCCTCCACTTGCAAGCGCGCCCCACTGGGTGCGCTGGCATTGCGGGAGGTGATGGTGAGGCGCGAAACCGACCCGATGGAGGCCAGTGCTTCACCTCGGAAACCCAGAGTCTCGATCTTGAACAGGTCATCCGCAGAGCTTAGTTTGCTGGTGGCGTGCCGTTCTACGGCCAATAGCAGCTCCTGCTCGTCAATACCGCAGCCATCATCAGCGACTTCCACCAACCTACGGCCGGCTTCGCGCACGATAATCTTGATGTGGGAAGCGCCGGCATCCAGGGCATTTTCGAGTAATTCCTTGACCACCGAGGCAGGCCGCTCAACCACTTCGCCGGCAGCGATCTGTGATGCTACTTCGGGAGATAACACGTAAATGGGCACGGGAATATTATATAACAGGCTTGGGCTTTTCTTTCATTATCTCGTATAATAACCGGATGCGTTATAAGAGCCTGTTTTTCGACCTGGATGACACGTTATACCCCTCTGCAAGTGGATTATGGGAGGCCATCAGGGCCAGGATGAACACCTACATGCAGAAATTCATGGACCTGCCCCTGGACGAGATTTCCGCCATTCGCCAGGGATACCTGGAAAAATTTGGCACGACCTTGAGAGGATTGCAATCGCAATACCAGGTGGATGCCGATGATTACCTGGCCTACGTGCATGACCTGCCCCTCGAAAAATTCATCAAGCAAGACCCGGAACTGCATAAATTGTTGCTCAGCCTGCCCCAAAAGCGCTGGATATTCACCAACGCAGACCGCAACCACGTGAGAAAGGTGATCAGTATATTGGGCGTGGCAGATTGCTTTGATGGCATTATCGATATCCATGCGGTGGAATTCGCCTGCAAGCCAGATAAGCTGGCTTACCAGCGAGCATTGAGCATCACCGGCGACGACGAGCCTTCCAGCTGCGTAATCTTCGACGACGCGGTACGCAACCTTGCCCCGGCTGGCAAACTGGGCTTTTACACTGTGCTGGTGGGTAAAGATGGTCCTGAACCGCAGGTGGACCGGGTGATCCCCAGCCTGCACATGCTGAAAGAACACATGCCTGAATTGTGGGAGAACGACCGGTAGGCGGAATGGCGATGAAAAGCAAGCAAATTTCGATGGAGCAGGCTGCTGAACTGGTTCACACGGGCAGTATGCTGGCGTTGGGCGGTATGACGCTTTACAGGCGCCCCGTGGCATTTGTGCAGGCATTGATCTGCCATTACCAGAAAACCCACCAACCTCATGACCTGAACTTGCTGGCATTCACAGCCGGCTATGAGAGCGACCTGCTGCTGGGTGCGGGGATGGTATCGCACGTGCGTTCCTGTTACTTCGGCCTGGAGATTTTCGGTTTCGCACCCATGTATACCGCATTAGCCAACGCTGGTAACGTGGAGACCATCGAAGAGACCGAGACCAGCATCGCCATGGGGCTACGCGCCCAGATGGCCTCGGTTGGTTTTATGCCCGGGCGTGGCTGGATTGGCACCGACCTGCCTAAGCTGCGCCCAGACGTGCACACCGTGATCGACCCCTACAGTGGAGAAGAATTGATGGCTTTCCCGGCCATCCAGCCAGACGTGGCGGTGATCCATGCGTTGAAAGCGGACCTGGATGGCAATGCCTTGATCGGGGATAACAAGGGCGTGGATATTGAATTGAGCCTGGCTGCGAAGGAGGTGATCATCACTGCTGAAGAGCTGGTTCCCGAACTGGCCAAAGCAGACCTGGTGGCGCCAACCATCACCGCTGTGGTCCTGTCGCCTAAGGGAGCCTTACCCACCTCGTGCCACCCCTTATATCCGCTAGATACGGGAGCGATCCTGCAATATACCGAGCAGGTCAGTGACCAGGAATCATTTAATCGTTACCTGGCAAGGTTGAATTAACGATTCTTAACTTTAATATAATGATCTTTATATAATGCATGCTTATACTCGTATGAGAGTCGGGAGAAATGATGGAACCCATGAACAACAGTAATAAAATCCTAATTGGATGTGGGGTAACTTTCTTAGTGGTAGCCTGCCTGGCAGCAGGTTTTATCGGCGGTTATATCACTCGAGGGGTAGCGGTAAACATACCAGAAATCTCCACACAGGTAGCTTCGCCGTCTACCAGCACGGATGAGCTTTTCAAGCCTTTCTGGGATGCCTGGCAGATTGTGCACGATGAATACCTGGTACAACCGGTTGATGATGAGCAGATGATGCAGGGAGCAATCCGAGGCATGATGGATTCACTAGGCGACCCGCATACTGGCTACATGAACCCGGTTGAGTACAGCGATGCCACCGCACCCCTGGAAGGTTACTCTGGCATCGGCGCCTGGGTTAACACTGAGGGCGAGTTCCTGACCATCGCCGAGCCGATCAAAGGCTCACCGGCCGAGGCTGCTGGATTGAAAGCTGGCGACCAGATCATCGCCGTTGACGGAGAAGATATGTCTGGCAGGCTGGCAGAAGTAGCACGCCAAAAGGTGCTGGGGCCAGCAGGCACCCAGGTGGTATTAACCATCCAGCGTGAAGGTGACGACCAGCCTTTCGAGGTTACCATTACCCGGGCTCAGATCACCATTCCCAGCACTGAATACAAGATGCTGGACGGGAATATCGCCTATGTGCGCTTGAACGCTTTCTCAGATACCACCGGTAGTGAGCTTCATGCAGCATTGACCGACCTGCTGGCTCAGAATCCCAAGGGCTTGATCCTGGACCTGCGCAATAATGGCGGCGGGTATTTAGACCAGGCGATCCAGGTGGGATCTGAATTCCTGGCAGAGGGTGTGGTGACTTATGAAGAATTTGGGGACGGCACTCGGAATACATATCAAGTTTCTGGGAAAGGAATTGCCACCGACATCCCCATGGTTGTTTTGATCAATGAATGGTCGGCATCAGCTTCTGAAGTGGTTTCTGGAGCATTGCAAGACCATGGCCGTGCGCAATTGGTGGGCGTCACCACTTTTGGAAAAGGCACGGTGCAGAATTGGATTCCGCTGGCAGGTAATGAAGGCGCAATCCGAGTGACCATCGCCCGCTGGCTGACGCCCAACGAGCGTAATGTGACCGGCACGGGAGTAACACCCGATGTCGAGGTGCAAATTACGGATGCAGATGTACAGGCCGGGATCGACACCCAGCTAAATAAGGCGGTTGAAATTCTATCTCAACCTTAATGTTCTTTCTGCAACCTTGAGATAAAAATAGCGTTAAATAATATGGGTAAATTTCCAAGGAGGCACCCACATGTTTTTTCTTGATCCAACCTATTTGCTATTCATGATACCGGCATTCATATTGATGCTGGTGACACAAAGCTATGTGAATGGGGCATACAAAAAGTGGAGTAAGGTGGCAGTCAGCAGTGGATTAACCGGCGCCCAGGCTGCCCAGCGATTGATCTCAACGGGGGGATTGAACGTCAGTGTGGATGGGATTCGCGGCAAGCTATCCGATAATTATGATCCACGGCAAAAGGTGCTTCACCTTTCTGAAGGCGTGTATAATGGCTCGTCTGTAGCTGCACTGGCAATTGCAGCCCATGAGCTCGGCCATGCCATGCAAGACCGGGACGGATATTTCCCCTTACGGTTACGAGCCGCCATGGTGCCGGCAGTCAGTATTGGTTCCTACCTGGGGTGGATCTTGATCTTCCTCGGGTTGCTGATCCAGCAAACCCAAATCGCCTGGCTTGGAGTGCTGGTTTTTTCTGGTGGTGCTCTCTTTGCCCTGGCAACCCTGCCTGTAGAATTAAATGCTTCCGCACGCGCCAAGGAATTATTGACCAATACTGGATTGATCGTGGGAAATAATGAACGGCGCGGCGTCAACAACGTGCTCAATGCCGCGGCATTAACCTATGTAGCGGGATTGGTCACTGCAGTTATGCAGCTGCTTTATTTCGTCTCATTAGTTGGAGGTATGGGGGGACGCAGGCGCTAGGAAGATCTGATATACCAATTTTCGCGGCAATATATCACTATTTATTGTTGAGAAGATTGGTATAATTTATTTTATGCGAAAATTCATCATCGCAATACTACTACTTCTGGGATTTCTTTTCGTTTTTTTCAGAATAGCAGAAATTCAATCGATCGGAGCGACATTAGAGAGGGGGGACTGGTGGTTTTTGGTCTTAGCCTTTGCAATTGAAGGGGTATGGGTACTTAATTTAGGCGCCTCCTTCCGTTCAATCTACCATGCCATCGGAATCGAAGAAAAAATCGGTATATTATCGCTGATCGTCGGAGCGGCTAACTTCATCAACACTGTTGCCCCATCTGGCGGGGTCGGGGGATTAGCAATTTTCATGAGCGAAGCACGGCGCAGGAATTACTCTCCCGGCAAGGCAGCAGTAGGGGGCGTGCTGTTTTTACTATTTGATTACCTGGGATTAATTGCCATTGTGCTGGTTGGTATCATCATCCTGGTGAGGCGTGATGACCTAACCACAGTGGAAATTCTGGCTTCATTAGCACTGATGGGGCTGGCGGCGCTGTTTGCCTTCTTGTTAAAGCTGGGCATGCAATCAGCAGAAGCGCTCGGAAATGCTTTAGCCAGAATGGGGCGTTTCATCAACCGCATACTCAAGCCCGTCCTTCACCGCGAATATGTATCAGAAGAAAAGGCACGTGAATTTGCATTGGAAGCTGCTGAAGGCCTGCAGAGAATGCGCCGGGATCCTAAAAGCGTGATCATGCCGCTGATCCTGGCGGTAACCAATAAAATCTGGCTGATCCTCATCCTGACCCTTACATTCCTGGCTTTCAGAGTGCCCCTCTCTCCGGGGACGATCGTGGCCTGTTTTAGCATTGGATATCTGTTCGTCATCATTTCACCGACACCATCAGGGTTGGGTTTTGTGGAAGGCGCCCTGACATTGGCGATGACCTCGATGTATGTATCGCTGGAAGATGCAGCGCTCATAACCCTAAGCTACCGGGGAATAACCTTTTGGATCCCGATGCTGTACGGGATGGTTTCACTACGCATGCTCGAAAAAGTGGGTATAAAGCCCAATAACCATAGCGACAACCAGATTGAATTTCTGCCGGAAAGCAAGAACGATTCAGGCAACGGCTTCATAAAATCGTTTAGAAAACATATTTTTCGGAAACGAACTTCTGAGGGGTGATCAACCAATAACAAGTAAAGCTCCTGCAGCTCTACGGTGACGGAAAAACAGGTATTTTTACATATTTGTGTGATTAATGTTTGACCAATCTATATGCATCGGTTATAATCGAAAATCGTTTTATCAAGCCGATAAATTATGAGAAGGATTCAGGTACTACAGGATGCCAAAGCGAACTTATCAACCGAAAATTCGCCGCCGAGTGCGGGTGCACGGCTTCAGGGAAAGGATGTCAACCGCCGATGGAAGGAAGGTATTAAAAGCGCGCCGTCTCAAGGGGCGCTATCGCCTTACGGTAAGAAGCAACAACCACGTTAAGAAGATCAACTGGCGTGGGTGAACCGCAATTTCCGTCTGACACAATCAACCGATTTCAAGCGGGTGAGGCGTGGTGGAAGGTCTTATGCTCACCCGCTCTTTGTGTTGGTGGTTATGCCAGCAGAAGGACAGAGCACGCGAATTGGTGTGACAGCCGGCCGCTCGCTGGGTGGAGCAGTGCAAAGAAACCGGGCCAAGCGTTTGATCCGCGAGGCCATTCGCCCATATCTGCCACGACTACAACCTGGTTGGAAGTTCATCATCATTGCTCGATTGCCAATATTAACTACCCGGTTTGCGGAGATTCGAACTTCGTTATACCAGCTGCTCGTAAAAGCTGATATTGTAATAAGTAACCATGAATCATGAAATACCAGATGAAATAGAAAATCAAATAGAACCCCGCCTGCGTGATTTGCCGGTAACCTTGAGGAATTTACCACGTATATCATTACTGGCGCTGATTCGGCTTTACCAGATGACCTTTGCACGTTCATTGCCTGCAAATACATGCCGTTTTTATCCAACCTGTTCGCATTACGGTTACCAGGCTATCTATAAATACGGTGCCATCAAGGGAAGTGTTATGGCTGCCTGGCGTGTTTTACGCTGCAATCCCTTCAACCGAGGTGGTTTCGATCCTGTACCCTAGAAAAGACAACCGATGAAATTAAAAAAAACCATCCTACTTAGCATCTCAGTTTTATTTTCTCTCATGCTGTCTGCATGCAGCAGCACAATTTACGCTTCAACGGGCTGGCAGGGGTTAACAGCAAATCCCGATGCAAGCACAGCCTACCTGGCCGCTGGTTCACAGGTATATGCGGTGGATGTGAATACCGGCTCCGAAAAATGGCGCTATCCCCAATCGGCCAACTCGAGGATTAACTTCTATGCCAACCCGGTATTAACCCTTGACGGGCAACAATTGCTGGTTGCCAGCTATGACAGCTATCTTTACAGCATTGACCCCTCGACTGGCACCCAAAAATGGTCTTATAAAACATCGAACCGGCTGATCGCTGCGCCACTTGTAACCCAGGATATGATTTACCAGCCATCATCGGATCATTCTATTTATGCACTCAACCTTTCAGGCACACTGGTATGGAAGGCAAAAACCGGTGCCCCGATATGGGCCACACCCACCGTAACCCCAGATTGTGGTTGTGTTTACGTGCCTTCAATGGACCATTACATCTATAAATACAATGCAGCCGATGGCACATTGCTCGTGAAAAGTGAAAATCTCGGAGGCGCCGTAGTGGGCACGCCCGCCATCGGCACTGATGGAACCCTGTACGTAGGCACTTTCAATAAGGAGATGCTGGCACTAGATCCCACAAATCTTTCAATCAAGCTGCGCTATTCGACCCAGGATTGGGTGTGGGGCGGTCCAGCTTTGTATAATGATGTTATCTACTTCGGTGACCTATCCAGCTCCTTCTATGCCTTGAAAACAGCGGACCTGACTGCAAACTGGCGCATCCAGGCAAATCATTCCATCGTGTCAACACCGGCAGTCAGCGGAGAAAACATCTACTTCGCCACTGAATCCGATACGATTTATATCGTCAGCACCACAGGCAGCGTTGTGAATCAGAAAGTCATTGGCGGCGTGGTATACTCATCGCCGGTCATCGCCGGTAATACCTTACTGGTGGCACCCACCGGCAATTCATCCCCACTGGTTGCGTTGAGCCTGGACGGGAATACCCAAAAGTGGCTATTCACACCATCCAAATAGACGGATCGAGATACGGAGATAGACTTTTATGAACATTTGGAACACAATCATATTAGGCCCGATGGTGAATATCCTGATCTGGATATATAACCTTGTATTCCATAATTTCGGGATAGCGATCGTGATATTTACCATCATCATCCGCCTGATCACCTACCCACTCACCGCCCAACAGCTTAAAAGCACCAAGAGGATGCAAGAGCTGACCAGCTCGAAGAAATACCAAGAGATCCAGAAAAAATACAAGGATGATCGTGAGAAATTAGCCCAAGAACAGATGAAGCTCTACCAGGAGCTGGGGATTAACCCATTTAGCTCCTGTTTGCCGACCATCATCCAATTCCCCATCATGATTGGTTTGTACCAGGCGATCAGCCTGGCAATGGCTTCGGCACCGATCCAACTGCTCAATCTCAGCCAAAATTTATACACTTTCATTCCTGCAGCCGCGCTGATCCCGTTGAACAGTAAATTCTTATGGATGAACCTGGGCCTACCCGAGATAGCTACGCCATTGATCTCGATCGGCACTTTTGCTATCCCCATCCTCACCATCCTAGTCGTCTTGACCACCTGGCTGCAATCCAAACTGATGACCCCACCCTCCACCACTCCAGGAGACCAGGGTGCCGCAATGTCGAACATGATGACGCTCAGCATGCCGGTCCTGATGGGTTTCATTGCCTATTCACTATCATCAGGTTTAGCTTTATACTTTATTATCAGCAATATTCTGGGTATCGCACAATATGCCCTCATGGGTAACGTCCATTGGAGTAACTTGCTACCCAAGCGCAAGGTGGCTAAAGCGAAGTAATCGTTCGTTAAGGGGTTGTTATCAACAGGAAGATAATCATGAATTCACAACATGCGACCATTGAAATAATTGCACCAACAATAAATGAAGCGATTGAAAAGGGACTAGCCGAGCTTGAATTAACGCGTGAGGCGGTTGATATTGAAATTTTAGATGAAGGCAGCAAGGGGCTATTTGGGTTAGGGTCGCATCAAGCCCGCGTACGACTGATCGTAAAGCAGAATGCGTCTGCAGACAACGTCGCTGAACGAGTCAGGTTGGATTCTGATACTGCCTACCCGGAAAGCAACGAACAGGAAGAGTTCGCCAAGCCTGTGCGCATCCCTCCTGCCAACACGAAGGAAGAGATCCAGCTGCACGTTGCCCAGGAAACGGTGAGCGAGTTGTTGAGGAAAATGCAAGTACAGGCGCAGGTCGAAGCATCTTATAGTGAAGTTGATGAGGTGAGAGGCAAGCGCGCCATCCTGGTGGATATTACCGGAAAAGATCTCAGCGTACTCATCGGCAAACGCTCAGAAACACTAAACGCATTGCAATACATCTCTCGTTTAATCGTTAGCAAAGAGCTGGGGGAGAATGTTTCAGTGGTCCTGGATGTGGAAGGTTACCGGACGCGCCGTGAACGCCAGTTACGCCAGCTTGCCCACCGTATGGCCGAGCAGGCGGTAAAAACCGGCCGCAAGCAGACCCTCGAGCCCATGCCTCCTAATGAGCGCCGCATCATCCACATGGAGCTTAAAGAGGATGAACACGTGACCACGGAGAGCTTTGGAGAAGAACCCCATCGAAAAGTGACCATCATTCCAAAAGAGTGATCAGCGATTATCGAAGAGGCTGCATCTCTAAAAAGCAGCCTCTTTTTTATTTCAGGTATAATCTATCCATGTTCAGTATTACGCCGCTTGAACCGATTAATTATCTCATCATCGGCCACTTAACCTATGATATCACGACATCAGGTCCACGAATCGGCGGGACAGCCGCTTATGCTGGCTTGACTGCCCATGCACTGGGCCTGAAAGTTGGAATTGTCACCTCCTGGGGAGCAGAACTGCACCTGGATAACCTCAACCAGATCCCTATCATCAATTACCCGGTAGAACATTCCACCACATTTGAGAACATCTATTCGGCTAAAGGCCGCGTACAGGTGGTGCACACGGTGGCTCCCCGGTTAAACTACCACATGATCCCTGAGCCCTGGCGTGAGGCGCCAATCGTCCACCTTGGCCCAGTAGCTCAGGAGGTAGAGCCGAGTTTAGTGAGGTATTTCCCCAATGCACTGGTGGGGGTCACTCCCCAAGGCTGGCTGCGTGAGTGGAATGGACAGGGACATGTGCACTACACCGACTGGCCCGAAGCATCATTTATCTTGCAAAACTCAGGCGCAGCCGTGTTGAGCATCGAAGATGTGCTGAACGATGAATCACGTGTAGAAGAAATGGCCTCCGCTTCTCGAATCCTGGTTATTACTGAAGGGGAAGCCGGCGCGCGTGTATATTGGAATGGCGATGTGAGACGCTTCAGGCCTCCCAAGGAAGTGGAAATTGATTCCACCGGGGCAGGTGATATCTTCGCTGCGGCTTTCTTCACCCGCCTGTACATTACACGAGATCCGTGGGAATCGGCGCGTTTTGCTAATCAAATTGCAGCCACGTCTGTCACACGCTGTGGGTTGGACGGCATCCCGACCACTGAAGAAATACAAGAGCATCTAATAGAGGTACTTTAATGGGGCGCATCTACACGATTGCCAACCAGAAGGGCGGCGTCGGGAAAACCACCACAGCGGTCAACCTGGCAGCGTTTATGGCTTCCTTCGGACAACGCGTTTTGCTCGTTGACCTGGACCCCCAGGCAAATGCTACCTCATGCCTTGGAATTGATAAAAAGATGGTCCATAACAGCGTTTATGAGGTGATTATCGGTAGCGCTCCGGCACTGAAGAACATCCTGTACAACCCGCGCTTAAAACTTTCCTTGCTGCCCTCTTCGCCTGCACTGGCCGGCGCTGAAGTGGAGCTGGTTTCGGTGATTGCCCGTGAGACCAGGTTGAGGGAAGCCCTCCACCCAATCATCAACCGCTATGACTATATCCTGGTGGATTGCCCTCCTTCTCTGGGCCTGTTAACCTTGAATGGTGTGGTAGCTGCGCAAGATGGGGTGATCATACCCGTTCAATGCGAATATCTGGCATTGGAAGGTATCGGCCAGCTCAACCAAACCTTATCCCGCATCCGTAACGCCCTTTTTCCCAGCCTACGCGTGAGGGGCGTCATCCTGACCATGTTCGATGTTCGCACCAGGCTGAGCGCAGATGTGGTGCGTGAGATTAACCGCCACTTTCCCGACCTGGTATTTGCAACCATCATCCCTCGCTCGGTGCGCCTGGCAGAAGCACCATCTTATGGCCAGCCTATCTCTGTATATGCCCCTGGCTCCACTGGCGCCATCGCTT
>Ga0172364_10003266_pt1 | contig 12935 bp, 12 predicted proteins | sample LakKivSesite10cm_FD_114545 | JGI IMG/M metagenome (GOLD analysis project Ga0172364, IMG submission 114545) | Sediment microbial communities from Lake Kivu, Rwanda - Sediment site 10cm | ecosystem: Environmental > Aquatic > Freshwater > Lake > Sediment | place: Rwanda: Western Province, Lake... | reverse complement strand
TTGGTGATAAACACCACCATTTAAATTTCTATTCAAGAAACAATTAATCATGATTGAAGACTTACTGAAGGAAGTCGGACTTTCTAAAAATGAAGCGAAAATATATCAAATGCTTCTAGAATCTGGACCAGCCTTGGTCGGTGAGGTAAGTCTAAAGACTAAGATACACAGGAGAAATGTTTACGATTCTATTGAGAAACTTAAGGAAATGGGATTTGCCTCGTGGACCTTAAAGAATAATAGAAAATATTTCGAAGCAGTAGACCCTAAGAGGATAATGGATATTTTCGATGAGAAGAAAGAGAAAGTAAGAGAGATTATACCTAAGATTAAAATGAAAAATTACAAAGAGCAAAACGTTAGGGTTTATACAGGTTCAGAGGGAAGGAAAATAATATTCGAGGACAAGCTAAGATACAAGGGCGAACAACTCGTTCTTGGAGCTCATCAACCCGCAAGCAAAATGTCATACATAAATCTTTATCATAGAAAAAGAATCGCAAAGAGAATTCATCTGAAGATGCTTTATCCTCCTAATTCACTGGATGCAGCAAAATATTTCTCAAAGTTAAAATATGTAAAGGTAAGGATATTGCCAAAGATATTGAGCGAAGCGCCAATAGCCATAAACATCTACGGAGATAAAGTGGCTTTCCTGCTTTATGACTCAGAAAAGCACTCTAGCCTTTCAATACTGGTCGAAGATAAGAATCTTAGTGAGGATTTCAAAAAATATTTTTACACTATTTGGAATATTTCTAAGAATCTCTAATCCTCAAATCAGTTCTTGTTAAAATGCTTCTTAGTCTTATTCCATTCTCCCTTAAATTTTCTAATCCTCCCTCCTGTCTATCAACTATAGATATTGCCTTATCAGAGTATCTGCCAAGAATATTACGAGATTTTAGGATAGAACCTCCTTTTGTTACAACGTCTTCAAAATAGCACACGTTTTCTTTCTCAACCTTCCCTATTACTTCACCGTTATGAGGATTAACACCTATGACTTTTCTTCCTGCCTTATCAGCAACTAACTTAGCAAATTCATAACCACCTGTCACAACTCCAACTATCTCATATGTTTTATCAATCCCCTTAAACATTTCATAACCTAAGGTACCGAGAACTTCTCTTGCTTCAGAATTTTCAAAAAGAGCATCACAGATTATTTTATAGTAAGAAAATCCGCCAGAAGCAAGCGGGAATCTGCCATACTTTATGCAGTCCAACTCATGAACCAATTCTTTTAACCTTTCTATTGACATTATAATCCCTCCAATACAGTTTTAACGAATTTTTCTATCGAGTCATAATAAGCTAAACCAGAACCTAGTTGGACAGCGTTGGCTCCGACCCCAAAGAATCTTTTAGCATCATAAGCATTCACAACACCTCCGCTTGCTACTATCGGCAAGTCTGTTAACTCTCTTGTTTTGTAAACTTGTGATAAAGCCATATGATGTATTGAAGGCCCTGATTGACCACCAATCTTGTTTGATAAGATAGGTCTTCCGAATTCAACAGAATAGTCCATAGCCCTAACAGTGTTTATCTCTGTTATCCAGTCCATCTCAGTTTCTTCTACTATTTCAACAACCTCTTTCAGCTTTCTCTCATCAGCAGAATAATAAGGTAATTTGACTGCTATCGGTTTGTCAGTTGCTTTCCTAGAACTTTTCAAAACCTTTCTCAATAATTTTGGTTCAAACCCTATCTGATAACCTCCGCTCTTTGCATGTGGGCAAGAAACATTTAATTCACAAGCATCTGCAATTGGGTCTGCTTGTTTTATTAGAAAATTGAATTCATCCTCATCTTTCCCGTAGATTTGAATAATTAATGGAACTTCAAACTCATACTCTCTTAATTCATCTAAAGAATATTTGTAGTCTGGTCCTGGAAGTCCCATGCAATTAAGAACCGACCCTGGATATGGTTCTATAACTACAGGATTTGGATTTCCTGGATATTCTTCCATTCTAATAGGTTTGGTTACTACCGCTCCAACTCCAGCCCTTTCCCATCTTTTTAATAAATCTGGAGAAGAAGAACAGATACCAGAAGCGTTCATTACAGGATTCTTCAATTCTAAATCAGCAAGCTTCAAAGCCTTCCAGAAATTAGTTTGGAAATAATAAAAAGATTTATATTCTGCACAAGAATTTTTATTATGATACTATTTGTCCTAAGCGTGATAGACATACTAGCTGGAGTATCTTTACTGTTTCCGAATTTCCTTGGACTTTATATAGGGATAGCAGTACTCTTGAAGGGGATATCGTCTATGTTTGGAATCCCTACAGGCGATTTGGGGATTGTAATCATGGGTGGTATAGATATAATAGCAGGGTTAATGCTCTTTCTAAATTTCTCGATACCTTGGTTTTGGATACTACCTATTTTAAAAGGGATTTACTCTATGCTCTCTGGATTAGGTGGTTGATTTTTTAGATTTGCCCCAATCAGCCTTAGTTTCGCATTTAGGGTCTAGGCACATGTTAAAGGGTCTCCTTCCTCTTCTATAGACTTTTATTATGGGTGTCTTGCATTTTTCACATACTTTGTTAGTCTTATAGATAGAAGCTCCATGAGGGAGCGGATAAATTGTTTTGCAACCTTCTTTGTATCCAGTACAGCCTACGAAATATTTTCTAGTCTTCGGAGAGAACATAATTTTCAAATCCTTACCACAAGAAGGGCATCTCCCTAAGATAGATTTTTCACCTTGTGTCTTAGCAATAGCTTCTTCCAGTTCCTTTCCAATCTCTTCCTCATTCTGCTTGAATTCCTTAGATATTTTAACAATAGCTCTCTTCGCCTTTTTCAAAATCTTTTCCTTCTCGTCTTTACCTTCGACTATCTTTTCTAATTCCTTTTCAAACTTTCTAGTCAACTTCTCGTCAGCAAAGTCAGGGACATATTTTTTGATTACATCAGCCATCTTTATTCCCAATTCGCTGACATGTATAGACCTACCTGTTATATAATCCCTATCGTACAGCGTCTGAAGAATAACTGACCTAGTAGCTCTTGTCCCTAATCCTCTTTTCTCCATTTCCTTTATGATGGATGCTTGGGAATATCTTGGAGGCGGAGAGGTCTGTTTGTTTAATATATCCAAATCTTTGACATCAAATATATCTCCTTTCTTAACATTAGGAAGAAGTAAATCATCTAATCTGTAGTAAGGTTTATAGAAATCCATCCAACCTCTTTCAATTGTCCTAAGACCTCCTGTTAAAAATCTGTAGTTATTAACATTGAAAATAACTTGGCTGCTCTCTCTTATTGCTGGCTGAGCGAAAACAGAAAAGAACCTTTTACATATCAAGTCATAAATTCTCTGCTCATGAAAGTTTAATTTTTTAATGCTCTCGGGCGGTTCTACTGTTGGATGTATTGCTTCATGAGCTGAATCAGTAAATTTACCTTGTACTGGCTTTAATTCTTTTGAAAGCAGAGTATTGCATAGTTGTTTGTAATCTTCAATTTTCGACAAAGCTTCTAGAATCTGTCTATAACCAATCTGAGGAGGTAGTTTTTCTGATGAAGTTCTTGGATAACTTATATATGCTTTTGTGTAAAGACCTTGGGCAATGCTCATTGTTTGCTGCGGTGAATAACCAAACAATCGGTAGGCCTCTGTCTGAAGAGAAGTTATGTTGAATGGAGGCGGTGGATACTGTTTATACTTTTTGGCTTTAACATCCTCAACTGCTGCAGGTTTTCCTTTACACTCATCAAGTATTTTCTCAGCTCTGTTCTTGTCCCAGATTTTTTCTTCCTCGAAAAAAGCTATGATTTCATTTCCGTTTATCAACAAAACTAACTGAAGTTGCCAATAAGGCGTTGAAACGAAATTTTTTATCTCAAGTTCTCTATCTGCAAGGATAACCAAGGTTGGCGCCTGAACGCGACCAGCAGTTAGTAAAGAGAATCTTTTAGAAAATTTTTTAATTGACAAAGTTAGAGCTCGCGATGTGTTTATCCCATACATCCAATCAAGATAATGACGTGTCTCTCCTGCAGTGATATTGTTTACATCCAAGTGAGGCATCATATTTTCATAAGCATTTATCAAATCTTGCTTTGTAAGTGTGCTGAACTTCATTCTTTTTCCATCTTCTTTCTTGAAAATTAATTTAATTATTCTCTCGGCAATCAAACTTCCTTCGTTATCAAAATCGCATGCAGATATCATTTCACCATCAATGCTTCTTGCAATCTCTCCTAAGGTTTTAAAATACCTTTCAGAGAAGCCAGATTTTTTTGTTGCTTCGTAAGACGGTATCCACTCTGCGTCAAATATAGGATAGTCGAAACCAATACTTGTTTGTTTTAAATTAAACAGATGGCCAACAGCAGATACGGCTATGTGATTTTCACCGTTTCTAATAAATTCGTAATAATCTATCCCGTATCTGCTTGTTCTTCTTTTCAAATCTCTTTCTGCCAAAGCCTTTGCTATCCTTTCCATCGCATCTGGCTTTTCGCATATTATTATAGAATTCATTCCAACACAATCTAACTATTATACTTACTTTAATGCTTCTAGCTTTTTGATTCCATTCATATAAGGCCAGAGAACTTCCGGTATCAAGACCGTCCCATCTTTTTGCTGAAATTGCTCTACAATTGCTACCATTGTCCTTGAAGTTGCCAAGGCAGTGTTGTTGAGAGTATGAACAAAACCCAAAGGTGCTTGCCCTTCTTTTTCCCTGTACTTTAAGTTTAGCCTTCTCGCTTGGTAATCAGTGCAATTAGAATTTGAACCAGTTTCTCTGAAGATATTGTCTGCCATCCAGCAGAGTATATCATACTTCTTTGCAGCTATCGAACCTATATCTCCTGTACAAACATTTGTGACTTGATAATGAAGTCCTAACCCCTGATAAAGTTCCTCTGAATTTTTCTGCAACTCTTCATGAAACTTCCAAGAATCTTCTGGAGAACAGAAAATGAACTGCTCGACTTTATTGAATTGGTGAACCCTGAAAAGTCCTTTGGTATATTTACCATGGGCCCCTATCTCTCTTCTAAAATTAGTGCTTAGCCCAACAAACTTTATCGGCAAATCTTTTTTATTAAAAACTTCATCCTTGTACATCGAACCAAGTGGATGTTCAGCAGTTGCAATCATATACAAGTCATCATTTTCTATCTTGTACATAACATTCTCAAAATCAGCAAGGTCTACCATCCCTTCATACGCATCTCTCTTCAACATGGCAGGTGGAAATACAAAAACATAACCTTTCTTCACCAGAAAGTCAATAGCATACTTTATGATTGCTTGATCCAGCAAAGCAAGAGAACCTTTCAGATAATAAAAACCTCTTCCAACTACCTTAGCAGCCCTCTCCTCGTCTAACAAACCTAGGTTAGTTAAAATCTCTGCATGACTCTTAGGATTGAAATCAAACTTCGGAACTTTACCCCAAGTCTTTATAACAACGTTATCATTTTCATCCTTCCCAATCGGGACAGATTCGTGAAGGATATTCGGTAAACTCATTAAATAAAAATCAATTTTTTCCTTTAACTTTAGAACTTCTTCCTCAAGTATTTTGATTTTGTTTGGAATCTCCGATGCTTTTTTTACTTTAGCAGAAGTATCTTTACCAGCCTTTTTTAGAGAGGCTATTTCCTCGGAGATTACGTTCCTATCATGCTTTAGCTTTTCTAGCTCTTGCAAGTCCTCCCTATATTTCTTGTCCTTCTCTATCAAATCTTCTAACATCTTTAACTTCTCATCATCCCCTCTCTTCTTAAGGTTCTCTTCTACTACCTTAGGGTCCTCTCTTATCAGTTTTATATCAAGCATTCAATCACTTATAATTTTTTATCGCATCTTTAAAAACATGAAGGTCCTTACCTCTTGAAAGTATTCCAAGGTCAGCGGCTTTCAGCATTTCTATGTCATTTTCCCCGTCACCAATAGCTATTGTAAAGTCTGCTTTGCAATCCTCTGCAAACTTTCTTAACCAATAGCCCTTGTTATTATTAACCAATAATTTGTATCCTTTAAGCTTCCCTTTTTCGAAAATAAAATCATTCGCAATCAAGTAGTCTATTCCTAACTTCTTCATTATGTTTTCAGCAAATATTTTGAATCCACCGGATATTATTGCTGTCTTGAATTCATTGCTCTTTGCTGTTTGTATAATATCTATAGCATTTTTGTTTATTGTAAATTTCCTTGACAACTTTTCTATAGTTTCATAATCCATTCCTTTTAACAGTTCGATTCTTTTCTTCAAACCCTCTTCCCAATTGATTCTACCTTTAATCCCATCTTCTGTTATTTTTCTTACCTCTTGTTCTTTATCAACTGTCCTAGCTAGCTCTACAAGAAACTCCTCCTCAACTAAAATTCCTTCAAGGTCGAAAGCGATTAATTTTGTCATAATCATCTCCTCAGATTAGAAAGAACCAATGAGACTATTGACTGGAAGAGCCAGATGATATAGATACTTCTAAAGAAAATTCATTTGATAAATTTCTAGTTAGGCTCAGCATAGAACAATTTATAAGAACTCATGTATTTAAAATTAATTATCTTGTAACCTTTGCATTCTTAACGAAATCATAAAGTTCTTTGGCTCTTTTATTCTTCTCAAAATATTCTCTAACAGGCTCTAATATCTCATTAATTGCTGAAGAGGTTTCTTTTTTCAAGTCAAGAGGATGTAGCTTTCCTTCCCTGAAAGCTTTTTCCATTTCACCATAGCTCTGTAATTCTATATCGCCCCCAAACTTTGCTGGTCTTTTTATGGTTCTCGTATCAAATTTCCTGAAAATTATATATTTCCAAATTTCTAGTATAGGATTTCCTTCAACAATCTTTTCCGGGCAAAATGCATTGTTAATCTTATCTTCTATTTCCTTTTGACTGTCGTGGATATATATTGCAGTCTGAGGTTTAGATTTACTCATCTTATCCTCAACTTGAAGTGTTGCAGTCTCCTGCCCCATTCTGCCTTTTGATCCCTGCAATCCGATAAGTAGATGATGAAGAACACAAACTCTTGGTGTTTGACCGATTTTAGGTGCCAACTCTCTTGAAAGTATAGTTGCATGCCTCTGATCCATTCCTAGCTGTAAGATATCAGCGCCAAAATAAAAAGGATCCCATGTCTGCATCATTGGATAAAAGAGTTGTGCGGTATATTGCATTTCTGATTCATTCCTTCCCATTATCGGGCTCGCTCTTATGGTCCTTTGTACAGTTGTGTTTTTGGCTATGTCTATAACGCCTTTCCAGTAAGTCGAGTCGTTTGCAGCATCGCTTGACCATAAAACCCTTACTTTTTTCATATCAACCCCGCAAGCTTTCCAACCTTCGATAAAATATTCTCCTGCCTTCTTCAAAGAATCCATGTTGCCGCCCATCTTATTGTTAATATAACCGAACCAGTCTGCAATCCAAAGAATAAAGTCTACATTTGCTTCTAAGAGATCGTTTATCTTTATTGCTCTCAAGACACCGCTTCCTAGGTGCATAAGGCCTGAAGGTTCGAAGCCATCGTATGCAACAGGTTTTTTCTTGGTTTCTAAAAGTTTTCTAAGGTCTTCTTCTGTTATTATCTCCTCTGTTGGCGCTCTTCTAATCAAATCGATTTTTGTTTCTATGTCCATGATATCACTACTTTATTTATCTATAATCTATTTAAATTATAAATAATTGATAAGTTAAAGATGTCCATGAAAATTGAATGTTTAGGTGGCTGTAGAGAAGTAGGAAGGAATGCTTTTCTATTAAACGGAAGTGAAAAAATATTACTAGACTATGGATTGATAGTCGAGGGTAATGAAATTCCTGCACCTATTAAGAAAGTCGATAGTATAATCCTAGGTCACGCTCACTTAGATCATTGTGGCAGTATTCCAATGCTTTATCGTAAGTTCAAGGTTCCTATATACTCAACCATAGCAACTATGGAACAAGCTGATATGCTTCTGAAGGACAGCCTCAAGATTGCTAGGATAAAAGAGTTTGTAAAGCACTTCGGGCAGAGTGATATTGATAAGATGAACAAGAACCAGATCAGAGTTACTTACGGTCAAAGGTTGGAGGATGAGAATTTCTCTATGAATATATTTGATGCTGGTCACATCCCTGGCAGCATGGCACCTCTGCTAGAGATGGATGATAAAAATATTCTTTATGCAAGCGATTTTAACACAAATCCTACTCGTCTTCTGAACGGTGCAAAAATAAATGTTAAGAATATCGATGCCTTGATAATCGAAAGTACTTACAGCAATAGAAACCACCCTGATAGGAAAGAGACAGAGAGAAAGTTTTTTGAGACAGTTGAGGGGACAATTGCGAACGGCGGCGTTGCTGTAATACCTAGTTTTGCTGTTGCAAGGTCAGCTGAAATACTTATGATATTAGATTCTTTCAAAGCAGATTTTCCTATTTATCTTGATGGTATGTCAAGGGAAGCAACACAAGTAGCTTTGAATTATCCAGAACTTATTAGAGATCCGAAGGCATTGAGGAAGTCGGTAGAGGATGTTAAAATGATTTATTCAAACGATGAAAGAAAGAAGATAATAAGAGAACCTTGTGCTATAGTTACCTCATCCGGTCTTTTAGACGGAGGGCCAAGCGTTTATTACATAAAATACTTGTACAACAACATCGAAAGCTCAATCATATTTACTGGCTTCTTGATTCCAAGAACTGCTGGTAGGTATTTAGTTGAGACAGGAAGATTCGTTACTGAAGGAATAGACTTGAAAATCAAAATGGGTATTCATCAATACGATTTCAGCGCTCACTGTGGCAGAGATGATTTGTTTGATTTTGTTAATAACATAAAACCTAAAAAAGTCATATGCGTCCATGGTGATAATTGCGAGAGGTTTGCAACCGAGCTTAGAGGCAGAGGATTCGATGCGCTAGCCCCTAAGATGGGGGATATTATCGAAGTTGATTAGTCTACTCTAACTTCCTTTTCCTCTTTCTTCTTGATTTCTTTCTTGGGCATTATAACATCTAGAATACCGTTCTCAAACTTTGCCTTTACACCCTCTGTTTTAACTTCTGTTGGCAGTGGTACGACCCTTCTTGCTGAGCCATAAGCTTTTTCTTGTCTGAAGAAGTCTTCTCTTTTTTCTATTGAAACTTTCTTTTTTTCAGCTGATATATCTACAGTAGTTGGTGTAACTTTTAGTTTTATCTCGTCTCTCGAGAACCCAGGCAACTCTGCTCTAAGAACTAATTCATTGTCTGTTTCCGCCATCCTAATATGTATGAATCTTGCTCCAAACAAAGGTCTGATCGGTAAAGGTCTAATTGGTAACCAAGGTATTCTAATTCCCTGCATGTTTCTTAAAAGCTCTTCTTGCATTCTTCTAATATCATCCATAGAATCTTCAAACCATAATGGTGCCTTTTTCTTTTTAGCCATAAAATCACTAGTTAGTATACACGTATAACCAAAATATTTAAAATTAACTTTTTAACAAAAGATTTATTATAATGCCACTTATTAAATTAAATGAACCTTCCATTTTTCAAAGGCGAATTCGTAAGAAGTGGTACTACAGTTTTGTTAGCTACCGTTACAGCTAGCATAATAGGCTTCGTAGCTAACGTCATCTTATCCGACCTTTTAGGTCCTCAGGATTTTGCAAACTTCAAGGTGATTGTCTATCTATTCGCATTTCTACCCATTATAGCAGACCTTGGAATAAACACCACCTTAACCAAATACATAGCAGACTTCGGAAGGAACAGCAAAAAAGCAGAACTTACCATTAAATGGTTTTTGAGAATCAAGCTGTTAACTTACCTCATACTTATAGCAACAGTCATCCTGTTTAGGGATCAAATAGCAATATATTTCTTACAGGATGCTTCGCAAAGCTATCTTATCATAGCAGGTGTTGTTTTCTTGTCATTGAATTTCTTTTTAACCTTCAGCTTTATAGTCCTAGGTTTTCAAGACTTTAAACTTTATAGCCTCTCGCAGTTCCTGAATTCCACATCCTCAGCTATTTTAGCTGTTTTGTTGAGTCCTTTGGGATTATTTTACATTATTTTAGGATGGAGTATGGGACCTTTGATAGGCAATATACCCTGTGTGCTGTTCTTGACTAAAAGAAAGTTTAGTAATCATGTAAAGGTTGATGTAAAAAGAATATTCTACAAATTCAGTCTGCCTGTTTATCCAGTAGAATTAACTACCAATCTTGTCAACGCCATCATACCTATTCTAAGTTTGTTCTTCTCTCAAGAATTGGTAGGCTATTATTCTTTTGCTTTCATATTCTATTTTGCGGCTCTGATTATTCCTAATTCTTTATCTGCAGTTTTATTCCCTAAGGTTTCTGAGTTAAACGGACAGAAAAAATATGGTCATGCAAAGCATATTCTAAGAAAATCGTTCCTTTACTACAGCTTTATTGCGATAGCTGGGTTGGTTTTTGTAATCTTTTTTTCAGAATGGTTTATAGGGTTAATAGCAGAAGACTATTTGCCGAGCGTATTAATCTTTAAAGTAATTGTTTCTTTAGGATTTATTTTTGGATATAACATCATCTATAACAACTATCTAAAAGGGCGTGGAAAGGTTAAGAAGTATGCACTTTTCACTTTAATCCAAAACATTCTCTTAATCCTAGTTAGCTTTGGCTTACTAAGTCTAATGACGTAATAAAACAAAGCTTTATATATTTAATTTATTATTGAAAAAGTAGGTGAAGTCATGGCTAAGAAAAAAGATATTTGCGAAGAGTGCGGCGGAGAACTAGGAGAGGATGGAGTTTGTCAGGACTGCGGATGGGTTAAAGGAGAAGCAGACGCCGAACCCAAGGAAGAGACCGTAGAGAGTGAAGATACGGACGAAGACGAAGAGGAAGAAGAGGAAGAAGAATATTAGCTTTTTTAAAACTTTTTATATTTGTTTTTTCTAATTTTTCATAGTTCATTATGAATATTGTCAAGATTATAAAGGATAAGTGGTGGGTATTTGCTTTAGTTTTTATTTTCCTATACTCTTACTACATAAGGTCGTTAAATATAGTTCCTGACAGGTTGCTTTCTTTCGACCCAATATACCAGTATAGATTCACCTATTACTTTGCCAACTGGGGTCATATGCCAGTTTGGGACGAGCTAACGTACTATGTTGGTAGAATAACTGATGTTCAACCCTTTATGCACTATGTAACATCCTTTATCTACTGGCTGTTCGGACCAGCTCTGAAGATGAGTCTGATGACGGTTGCTTCTTATATGTCAGCTATATACGGAGCCTTGATAGCAATAGCTGCATTCTTGCTGGGCAGGGAACTTTCAAATAATTATGGTGGCTTGTTAGCTGGTGCTCTAATGGGGACTGCCCCGCAAATTCTAGTAAGAACATTCGGAAGTTCATACGACACTGACCAGCTTGTTCTATTTTTCTTGATACTAACTCTTTATCTAGGGTTTCACGCCATTAGAAAGAAAAGCATAGCAAGTTTTTCATTAGCCTTAATCGGATTTGTAAGTTTCATGCTGCTTTGGCAGTATTTTCTCTATTCACTCTTAATTCTATTCATCTCTATCGTAGTCTACATAATTCTTGAAATGCTTCCGAAGGAGAGGAAATTTAAAATAAATACATCTGGATTAAAAGATTCCTTATCGAAATCAAAGTATAAATTTCTTATTTTAATCCTTATTGCAATTTCTCTATTTTTAATCGGTCTGCTAAATAACGTAAACCTTATTACTAACTTTTTGATATTAATCGGGTTTGCGCAAAGTGCAGAGCAATGGATAGTCAACATATCAATAGCAGAGCTTCAGCCGTTTAACATCTTCAGTTTAGGAGGATGGATACAATCTATGGGGAATTTTTTAACTGGGGATGCGATAATAAACAGCCTTATCATAATATTTTTCTTTTTGATGATAGTGTTAGGAATTTTAAGGAGCTTTAAAAAAGACAAGGAAATATCTGCCTTCTTGATAACTCTATTGCTAATATCAATCTACTCCTCATCAAGGGGTATAAGATTTACAGAGTTCACATCTGGTTTGTTCATAATATTGATTGGGGCTGGATTTGGACTTGCAACTGATTGGTTGAAGAATGATAATGTTAAAAAAGCAGCACTGTTAGGATTTGGGGCCTTCATCATAATAGTTGCAATGAACCTTGGGGTTGCGATGGGAAAACAACTGGGACCTGATATAAACTCTAACTGGGACACTGCATGGGACTTTCTCAAAACTCAGACTCCGGAATTCTCTATAGTAGGAACTTGGTGGGATCCAGGTCATATGATAACAGGCCTAGCAGAAAGGAGGGCATACGCTGATGGTGCGCACTGTCAGTTAGGGAACGATGGTCAACCTGCTTGCCTTTACACTATAAATGACAGGATAACTGACTTGGGAAAAATTATGGCAACTACAGATGAGAACGTATCTTTAGAGCTTATAAGAAAATATCAAGGCGACTCCCCAAATGTTTATTGGATTGCTTCTGACGACTTGATAGGAAAATTCCAATGGCTTCAATACTTTGGTCTAGGATGCGACGCTAGGGTCGATCAATCCTGTCCTTTATATATTCAGATTGCTCAGCAGTCCCAATCCACTGATGAAAATGGAAACATAGTGTTAAGGAATTATGGTAGCGTCTTGCTTTTCCAGGGCCTGGATGTTCCTATACCAATCTATGTTCAGGGTATAAACGGTGCCATATTCGACGAGGTTATTTATTATTCTAACGGTAACGTAACTAGTGTTAAATGGAATGAAACCGAGAAGCAAGCTTTGATACAAGCACTAAAGCCATTAGAGACACAACTAAATTTCAGATTCACTAATCAAAGCATACCATTGACAGTATGGGTTCCACAGCATTATTCTTACATTGTGATAATACCACAAAACCTTAGGAATAGCGTCTTCACTAAGATGTTCA
>Ga0172364_10003264_pt1 | contig 12936 bp, 21 predicted proteins | sample LakKivSesite10cm_FD_114545 | JGI IMG/M metagenome (GOLD analysis project Ga0172364, IMG submission 114545) | Sediment microbial communities from Lake Kivu, Rwanda - Sediment site 10cm | ecosystem: Environmental > Aquatic > Freshwater > Lake > Sediment | place: Rwanda: Western Province, Lake... | reverse complement strand
CATGGCCATGCGCCCCTATGTCCCGACATGCACAATTCCTCACCGAGAAACGAATTACTTCGCCGACTTGCCTGTCTTGTCGGTGCGGACCTGTTCGTCCAGGTACCTGATGCCTTTGCCCAAATATGGTTCCGGCGGTCGCACAGCGCGCACCCTTGCCGCGTAATCTCCCACAAGCTGCTTGTCCATGCCCCGCACAATCACCGGCACAGCGGCCTGGTTGCTCCCCTTGACGGGGATGCTGATCGCCTGCTCCACGGAGAACTTCACCCCGGAGGGAGCCTCGATGACCACTGGGTGCGAGAACCCGACCATCAAAGTCAGTTTAGAGCCTGCGGCCTCGGCGCGATACCCCACGCCCACGACAAGCAACCGCTTCTCAAATCCCTTGGTAACGCCTTCAATCGCGTTCGCAACGAGCGAACGAGTCAATCCCCATGCGCCCGGAGCAGCGCCTTCCTGCGGCTCCACCGCGACCGTTTTGCCGTCGTTCTTGATCGAGACGCTTTCAGGGATACTCACCTGAACCGCGCCCTTCGCGCTCTTGGCGGTTACCGTTCGCCCACTGGTTTCCAGAGTCACACCCTTGGGCAGGGGGATGGTTTTTCGTCCAATACGAGACACGCCGTTCCTCCTACCACACGTGGCACAGCACTTCGCCGCCCACTCCGACCCGGCGGCATTCGGCATCCGTCATCACCCCTTTGGAGGTGGTGACAATGGCGATGCCGAGGCCGTTGAGCACGCGGTCCATCGCGTTGGCACCGGCGTAGCGACGCCGCCCCGGAGTGGAGCTCCGCACCAGGCCGCGAATCACTGGTTTGCCGTCCCTGTCGTAGCGCAGGTAAATGCGCAGCATTCCCTGCTTGTTGTCGTCAACGACGTAAACCTCATCCACGTACCCCTGTTCGAGGAGGATGCGCGCCACCTCGCGTTTGAGGGTCGAAGCTGGCATATCCACTTTCCGATAGCCGGCCCTGCACGCATTCCTGATCCGGGTCAACATATCCGCGATCGGATCGGTCATAGACATGTACGTTATCCTCGTATCCTCAATTCCTGACCGCACTCAAAGCGGTTACCAACTGGCCTTGACCACGCCCGGAATCTCGCCTTTCAGGGCAAGCTCTCGGAAACAGATGCGGCAGAGGCCGAATTTGCGCAAATATGCCCGTGCCCGACCGCAACGATAGCAGCGATTGTAGGCGCGCACCCTGAACTTCGGCTTTCGCGTCGCTTTGATCATCAAGCACTTCTTCGCCAAGTCTGTGTCCTCGCTTTCCGGTCAACTCGTCTGCGGGCATCGCCCGCCAGACAAGCCGACACGTCCTCAACTCTGGCGGACAAAGGGCATCCCCAGTTCGCTCAGAAGCTCAAAGCCCTCTTCGTCGGTGCGGGCAGTGGTCACGATAGAGACATCCATGCCCCTGATCTGGTCAACGGTGTCGTAATCAATTTCCGGGAAGATCAATTGCTCTTTCAGGCCGAAGGTGAAGTTGCCGCGACCATCGAACCCACGACGGGGAATGCCCCTGAAGTCGCGGATGCGCGGGATGGCGAACGTCATGAGGCGGTCGAGGAACTCCCACATCCGCGCCCGACGCAACGTCACGGCGCAGCCGATGGGTATCCCTGCGCGGAGTTTGAAGTTGGAGACCGATTTCCGCGCACGGCGGATGTTCGGCTTCTGGCCCGCGATAAGCTGCATGTCGTTCATTGCCCCGTCAATGGCTTTCGGGTTCTGAATGGTCTCGCCCACCCCCATGTTAATCACGATCTTCTGCAAGCGCGGAACCTGCATAAGGTTGGTGTAGCCGAAACGCTCCATGAGCCGGGGAACCACCCTTTTCTGATATTCCACTTTCAGGCGCGGCGGCCCCAATTTCTCTTCCGGAGCCGGGGCTTTTTCGCCCTTCTTCTCCGCGCCCTTCTTGCCGCCGGAGCCTTCCTTTGGGGCCTTGGCCTTCTTTCCTCCGTCCTTCGGGGCGGCTGCCTGTGCGGCGTCGGATTGGCCTTCTTCGCCCTTCGGGGCGGCCTTCGTCTTCTTCTCTTCTTTGGCCATCAATTCTCGCTCCCGACCCTCATGCTTTTGACGGCGGGGGTATCATGTCGCCGGTCTTGACGCAGACGCGCATCCGCGTGCCGTCTTCCAACCGTTGGTGGCGCACCCTCACGCCTCGATTAAGTCGCGGGCTGACCAGCAGCACTTTTGACACCGGGATCGGCGCTTCCTTCTCGATGATGCCGCCCTGCGGGTTGCGCTGCGTCGGCTTGCTGTGGCGGCGGATGAGGTTGACGCCTTCGACAATGACCTTGCCCTTGGCACGGTCCACGAACAGGACCTTGCCCTGCTTGCCCTCGCCCCGTTTTCGTCCCCGGCTGTTTCCGCTGATCACCTCGACAAGATCGCCTTTCAGAATGTCCATCGTTCTCTCTCCTCCCGGTGCAGCCCCTACACCACTTCTGCGGCCAGCGAGACGATCCGCATGAACTTGCGTTCGCGCAGTTCGCGTGCGACCGGCCCGAAGATGCGCGTGCCCCGGGGTTCGCCCTGCTCGTTGATCAGGACGGCGGCGTTGTCGTCAAAGCGAATATGCGAACCGTCGGCGCGACGGGCGGCGCGCTTCGTGCGCACGATGACGGCGCGTGCGACATCGCCCTTCTTCACCGCTCCGCCGGGGATCGCTTCCTTCACCGAAACAATGATCTCGTCGCCCACTGTCGCGTAGCGATGGCGCGAGCCGCCGAGCACTTTTATGCACATCGCTCGTTTGGCCCCGGTGTTATCGGCCACAACCAGACTTGTCTGCATTTGAATCATGGCGGTGAACCTTCCTTACCGGGCGCGCTCCACCACGCTGACCAAACGCCAGTGCTTGGTCTTGCTGAGCGGACGGGTTTCCATCACTTCCACCGTATCTCCCACGTGAGCGTCGTTCTTCTCATCGTGGACATAGAGCTTCTTGGTCCTTCTGATGACCCGCTTGTAGAGCGGGTGCTGCACGAGGCGGTCAATGGCGACGACGATGGTCTTGTCGCCCTTGTCGCTGACGACGCGGCCAATCCGCGTCTTGCGGTGCGAACGGGTAGTCGGGTTCATGACGGCGTCCCTTCACCGGTGTCAGGAGTGCTCTGCGCCAGGCGACGCACGCCCCTCTCGTGCTCGCGGATCATCGTCATCATGCGCGCAATATCCCTCCGACGATGGCGCAGGAGCAGGGGGTTTTCCAGCTCCTCGGTCGCTGTTCGGAAGCGCAGCCGCCACACCTCTTCGCGGGCGTCTTGCAGGTGCTGCCGCACCTCTTCGATGGACATTTTTCGAATCTCTGATGCTTTCATTGAGCCGCTTCTCCTCGCACCCCTTCCGAACGCTGGATGAACCTCGTCTTGATGGGGAGCTTCGACTTGGCAAGGCGCATCGCCTCGCGGGCGGTTCCCTCGCTCACCCCTTCCATCTCGAAGAGGATGCGCCCCGGCTTGACCACCGCCACCCAATATTCCAGCGCGCCCTTGCCTTTGCCCATACGGGTTTCGGCGGGCTTCACCGTCACCGGCTTATCCGGGAACACGCGCAGCCACACTTTCCCGCCGCGTTTGATGTACCGCGTCATCGCGATGCGCGCCGCTTCCAGTTGGCGGTCGGTCAACCACGCCGGTTCGAGCGCCTGCAAGGCGTACTGCCCGAAGTTGATTGACGAACCGCGAAGCGCGATTCCCCGGCGACGGCCACGCTGCTGTTTGCGATGCTTCACACGCTTCGGCATTAACATGGGTCATGATCTCCTGCCACCGTCGGACGAGCCGCTGCCTGCCGAGGTTTCGGGTTTCCGGGCGATGCCGGGGGTCTCCTCCCGGTCAATGATCTCGCCGCGACATATCCACACCTTGATGCCGATCGTGCCGTACGTGGTGAGCGCCTGAGCGGTGGTATAGTCAATATCGGCACGCAACGTATGAAGAGGTACTCTGCCCCGGATATACCGCTCGGTGCGGGACATTTCCGCCCCGCCAAGCCTACCTGAGCAGACGACGCGAATCCCCTCCGCGCCCATGCGCATGGTGTTTTCCATAGCCTTCTTCATCGCACGACGGAACAGCACCCGGCCCTCAAGCTGCCGCCGGACGTTCTGCGCGACAAGTTCCGCGTCCAACTCCGGACGTTTGATCTCCTGGATGTTGATGAAGATGTCCTTCTTGGTCAGGTGGCGAAGCTCGTCGCGGAGCCTGTCCACTTCCTGCCCTTTTCGACCGATCACGATCCCCGGTCGAGCGGTATGAATGGTGATCTGCACCCGCTTGGGCGCTCGCTCGATCTCGATGAGCGAGACCGAGGCTTTCGGCAGACGCTGCTGGATATAAGCGCGCAGGGTCTGATCTTCCCTGAGAAGCGCGGGGAACTCCCGCCCTGCAAACCACCGCGACTTCCACGTGCGGATGATTCCCAGACGCAAGCCTATCGGATGTGTCTTCTGTCCCACGAAAGGTCCCCTTCTAGGCTTCCTGCTCTCCGGCAGTCACTTCCACCGAAATATGGCAGGTGCGCCTGCGGATGCGATATGCCCGGCCCATTGCGCGCTGGCGAATGCCTTTGAAGATCATGCCGCCATCAACCATGATCTTCGAGATCACCACGTCTTCTTCGGCCAGCCGCTGAGCCTCTTCCTTCTCCAGGAGGTTGGCCATCGCCGAACGCACCGCCTTCTCGACGGGAGCGCTCGCGGCTGAAGGCGAGAAGTGCAGGATGTTGAGCGCCTCGCCGACCGACTTGCCCCGCACTAAGTCCGCAACGCGGCGAACCTTGCGTGCCGAAGCCCACTGGTTCTTGCTGATGGCGCGAGCTGTGAGTGCCATCTCCGTTCTATCCTTCCAGTCCTGGTGCGCAGGTTATCCCTTGGCCACCTTCGCCGTCTTCTCGCCGCCGGTGCTTCCCGGATGGCCCCTGAAAGTCCGCGTCGGGGCAAACTCGCCGAGCTTGTGCCCCACCATGTTCTCCGTGATGTAGATGGGGATGAACTTGTTGCCGTTGTGCACCCCCAGCGTATGTCCTACGAAATCGGGCGAGACCGTGGAACGACGCGACCAGGTCTTGATCACCCGCTTCTCGCCGGTCCGATTGAGCTGTTCGATCTTCTTGAGCAAGCTCGGCTCAATGTACGGACCCTTCTTCACGGAACGTGCCATCGTGCCATCCCTCTATTTCGTGCGCCGACTGACGATCAGGCGATTCGACTTCTTCGGATTGCGGGTCTTTAAGCCCTTGGTGATCTTGCCCCAGGGAGTTCGCGGGTGCGATCCTTTGCCGCCGCCGCCGGAGGTCTTGCCTTCGCCGCCGCCATGCGGATGGTCAACGGGGTTCATCGCCACCCCGCGCACGTGCGGACGTATCCCCAGCCAGCGATTCCGCCCGGCCTTGCCGAGGGAGCGGTCGTCGTGGTCGGTGTGGCCGACCTGGCCGACGGTGGCCATGCACTCCGCGGGCACAAGACGCACCTCGCCGGAAGGCAGACGCAGCCGCGCCATGTTCGCCTCGCGGGAGACCAACTGGATGAGCGTCCCCGCGCTGCGGGCCAATTCGCCGCCTTTGCCCGGCTTCAACTCCACGTTGTGCACCGTCGTGCCGCTCGGCACGTTTGACAACGGCAGCGCATTGCCCGGACGAACTGGCGCGTCGGGGCCGGAAAGCAGCGTATCGCCGACGGAGATGCCTTCGGGAGCCAGGATGTATCGCTTCTCGCCGTCGGCGTACACAAGCAGCGCAATCCGCGCCGAACGGTTCGGATCGTACTCGATGGTCGCCACCCGCGCCGGTACCCCGTGCTTGTCGCGCTTGAAGTCAATCCGGCGATAGCGCCTTCGATGGCCGCCGCCGCGCCGACGCATCGTGATGTGGCCCTGGTTGTTCCGCCCGGCCTTCCGGTTGAGCTTCTCCACGAGCGAACGCTCCGGCGCGGACCGCGTGAGGTTCTCGAACGTGTCAACGGTCGTCGTGCGGAGGCTTGGGGTGAGCGGGCGATACTTCTTGAACGGCATCGGTTATCCCTTTTCGCCGATCAGGTCAATCGCCTGATCTTTCGGCAGCGTCACCACCGCTTTCTTCCAGGCGGATGTCCTGCCGACCTTGCGGTAGCGCATCCCCATGCGTCGCTTCTTGCCGCGCACGTTGAGCACGCGCAACGAGAGCACAGTGACGCTGAAAAGCTCTTCTATCGCCGCCTTGATCTCATGCTTGTTCGCCGAAGGATCAACGACGAACGAGTACTGGTTGAATCGCTCCTGCTGGATATTCGCTTTTTCCGTGATGACAGGTCGCTTCACGATGGAGTATGCCGTCTTCATTCGGCCCCTCCTGTCAGGTGTGCGAGCGCCGAATCGGTGATGAGAAGCCGCTCTGCCCACATGATCTCGTAAGGGTTCAGCGCGCCCGCATGTGCGAGGCACACGTTCGGCAAATTGCGGCTCGCACGCACCGTTGCCTCGGTCAGATCGTCCGCGACGACGAGCACACGCTGCCCGGCAAAGCCCATCTTCTCCAGGAGCGCGTCCATGTCCTTCGTCTTGCCCGAATCCACCGAAAGCCCGGCGATTGCGCAGACCGCCGACTCGCGAGCGCGGATCGAAAGCGCCGACCGCAGCGCGAGTTGTCGCTGTTTCCTGGGCAGCTTCTTGCGGTAGCTTCGCGGCTTCGGCCCGCCCCAGATGCCGCCTCCGCGCTGCACGTTCGTCTTCATATCGCCGCGACGCGCCTGCCCGGTCTTCTTCTGCCTAAACGGCTTGCGGTTCGTGCCGTGAACTTCGCTCCGGCCCTTGGTAGATGCCGTGCCCTGGCGCACGTTGGCCAGGTGTGCGACGACCGCCTGGTGGATCACGGTCTCGTTCGGCTCGATGCCGAACAGATCGGGGCTGAGTTCGACGGAGCCGGATTCCGCGCCGGTCGCGTCATAGTGTTTCACAGTCATCATCTTACGCCTTGCCCCGTTCGTCCGAGGAAATGGTCACCAGGCCACCGCGCCAGCCGGGGACGCTCCCGCTCACCACGAGGAGATTCCGCTCCGGGTCAACCTCGACCACGCGCAGGCCCCTCACGGTGCACCGCGAGTTGCCCATGTGCCCCGCGCCCCTGACCCCCTTGAGCACGCGGCTCGGATAGGCCGATGCGCCGATGGAACCCGGCAGCCGGTGGCTCATGCTGCCGTGCGTGCTCGGCCCGCCTTTGAAGTGGTGCCGCTTCACGAAACCGGCAAAGCCGCGCCCATGCGTCGTTCCAGTGACTTTCACCCTCTCGCCGGGGGCGAAGAGGCTCGCATCGAGCGTCGTGCCCACTTCGAGCGCGGTCTCCTGACGCAGTTCCTTGATGATCCGCCGGGGGCTGATGTCCTCCGGGTACTGCCCTGCGATCCGTCGCGGCGTGCGCCGCTTGGGGTCTTCTTCGACCCCGACGATGACCGCATCGTACCCGTGCTTCTCCGCCGTGCGGGTGCCGATGACCACGTGCGGCTGAACTTCGACGACGGTGACGGTGATTTCCCATCCCGCTTCGTCGAAGATGCGGGTCATGCCCACCTTGCGTCCCACTAGTTGTTTCATGGTCGGTCCACCGTGCTCGCTACACCTGAATCTCAACGTCCACGCCCGCCGGTAAGTCCAGCTTCATGAGCGCGTCCACCGTCTGCGGCGTCGAATCGTAGATATCCAACAGCCGCTTGTGTACGGCCAACAGGAACTGCTCGCGGGACTTCACATTCACATGCGGTGAGCGCAACACCGTGGTGACCGAGCGTCTCGTCGGCAGAGGGATAGGCCCCTTGATCCTGGCGCCCGACCGCTTTGCCGTGCGGACGATCTCATCCGCAGAACGGTCGAGTGCCTTATGATCGTAGCCCCACAACCGAATACGTATCTTCTGACCAGCCACGTGCGTATCCTCTTTTCGTCAATCTCGCAGGAATTCTCAGTACCGGCTCCCTACTGCACGATTTTGGTGACAGTTCCCGCGCCGACGGTGTGTCCGCCTTCCCGGATGGCGAAGCGCAGGCCCTGGTCCATCGCAATCGGCGTCACCAACTCCACCGACATCGTCGTATGGTCCCCAGGCATCACCATCTCTGTCCCCGCCGCCAGGCTGATCGAACCCGTCACGTCCGTCGTCCGAAAGAAAAACTGAGGACGATACCCCGCGAAAAACGGCGTGTGACGACCCCCCTCCTCGTGCGTCAACACGTACACCTCCGCCTCGAACTTCACGTGAGGCGTGATCGAACCCGGCTGCGCCAACACCATCCCACGCTCTAGCTCCTTCTTATCCACCCCGCGAAGCAACACCCCGAGGTTGTCGCCCGCCTGACCGTCGTCCAACACCTTCCGGAACATCTCCACGCCCGTCACCACCGTCTTGCGCGTCTCCCGTATCCCCACGATCTCCACTTCCTGACCCACGCGGACCCTCCCACGCTCCACACGACCCGTCCCCACCGTCCCACGTCCGGTGATTGAAAACACGTCCTCTACCGGCATCAGAAACGGCAGGTCCACCGCACGCTCAGGGACCGGAATGTAGGTGTCAAGCGCCTCCACCAACTCGTTGATGCACTTGATCTTCTCTGGGTCCTTCGGGTGCTCCAACGCCTCCAACGCAGACCCGCGAATCACCGGCACCTCCTCGCCGGGAAACTCATACGACGAGAGCAACTCCCGCACCTCTAGCTCCACCAGGTCCAATAGCTCAGGGTCGTCCACCATGTCGCACTTGTTCAGGAACACCACGATGTACGGCACGTTCACCTGGTGCGCCAGGAGGATGTGCTCCCGCGTCTGCGGCATCGGCCCGTCGGCGGCGGAGACCACCAGCACTGCGCCGTCCATCTGCGCCGCGCCGGTGATCATGTTCTTGATGAAGTCCGCGTGGCCAGGGCAGTCCACGTGGGCGTAGTGGCGCGTTTCCGTCTCATACTCGGCGTGGTGCACGTTGATCGTCAGCCCCCGCGCCTTCTCTTCCGGGGCGTTGTCAATCTCCTCGTAGCCCTTGGCCTGCGCCAGCCCGCGATTGGCCAGCACGTGCGTGATGGCCGCCGTCAACGTCGTCTTCCCATGATCCACGTGACCAATCGTCCCGACGTTCACATGGGGCTTCGTCCGCTCGAACTTCGCCTTCGCCATCGCTCTCTCCCTCTACGTTACGCCGCAGATTTCGCGCCGGTGGCCTTTAAGATGATCTCATCCATGACGGCCTTCGGGCTCTGCTGATAGTGCTTGAATTCCATGGTGTAGATCGCCCTGCCCTGCGTCATCGAACGCAGTGCGGTCGCATAGCCGAACATCTCGCTGAGAGGAACGTCCGCGTCCACCACCTGCGCGTCGGAGCGCGGATGAATCCCGTGAATTTGCGCGCGACGTGAATTGAGATCGCCCATCACGTCGCCCAGGTAATCCTGCGGAACCACCACCTCGACCTTCATGATCGGCTCGAGGATGACCGGCGCAGCCCTGCGAGCTGCTTCGCGGAAGGCCAGCGAACCGGCGACCTTGAACGCCATCTCGCTCGAATCCACGTCGTGGTACGAGCCGTCGTAGAGCGTGGCCTTCAGGTCTGGGACCGGATAGCCCGCCAACGGACCGCTCTCCATCGCCTGACGAATGCCTTCCCCGACTGGCTTGATGTATTCCTTCGGTATCGCACCGCCGACAATCCCATCCACAAAGACAAAGCCCGACCCCGGCTCGCCCGGCTCAAACCGCACCCAGACGTGACCGTACTGGCCGCGCCCGCCGGTCTGCCGGATGTAGCGACCTTCCGCCTCCACCATCTTGGTGATCGCCTCTTTGTAGGCGACCTGTGGCCGCCCGACGTTCGCCTCGACCCTGAACTCGCGGCGCAGGCGATCAACGATGATCTCCAGGTGCAACTCACCCATGCCACTGATCACCGTCTGGCCGGTATCCACGTCCTGACGAAGGCGGAAGGTGGGGTCCTCGTCGGCCAACTTGTTGAGCGAGGCGGCCAACTGTTCCTGATCGGCTTTGGTCTTGGGTTCGATTGCGACGGAAATGACAGGTTCGGGGAAGGACATGCGCTCGAGGACGACGGGATGCGATTCATCGCAGAGGGTATCGCCGGTGGTGGTGTTTTTGAGTCCGATCACGGCGGCGATGTCTCCGGCGAATACCTCCTTGATCTCTTCGCGCTTGTTCGCGTGCATCTGAAGCAGGCGTCCGATGCGTTCCTTGCGGCTTGTGGAAGAATTGTAGACGTAAGAACCGGCGTCGAGCACGCCGCTATAGACCCGCACAAAGGTCAGCCGCCCCACGTAGGGGTCGGTCATCACCTTGAACGCCAGCGCGCTGAACGGCTCGTCCTCCGAAGAAAGGCGCGTGATCTTCGCGGATTCGTCGCCGGGCTTCGTGCCGACGATTGCCGGGACATCCTTGGGCGACGGCAGGTAGTACACCACCGCATCCATCAGGCGCTGAATGCCCTTATTGCGGAACGCCGACCCGCAGAGCACCGGGAATATCCGAAGCCCAATCGTGCCTTTGCGAATCGCGGCGCGAATCTCCTCTTCGGTGATGTCATCGTGGTCTCCGTCGAGGAATTTCGCCATGACCGCGTCGTCGAAGTCCGCCGCAGCTTCGAGCAGACGCTCGCGGTAGCGGCGCGCCTGTTCCTGCATGTCGCGGGGGAGTTCGCTCTCGCTATAGACCGTGCCCTTCGATTCGTCCTGGTAGGTGACTGCGCGCATGGTGATGAGGTCAATGAGGCCGGTGAACATCTCACCCGCGCCCATGGGTATCTGGAGCGGGACGAAGCTACCTCCGAGGCGCTCTTCCATCATGGCGAGCGCGTGGTAGAAGTCCGCCCCCGTGCGGTCCATCTTATTCACGAAGCAGAGCCGGGGGACCTTATAGCGGTTTGCCTGCCGCCAGACGGTTTCCGATTGGGGTTCGACGCCACCAACGGCGCAGAAAAGACCGATTGCTCCGTCGAGCACGCGCAGGCTGCGCTCCACTTCGGCGGTGAAGTCCACGTGTCCGGGCGTATCAATGATGTTGATGCGATGGCTGTTCCAGAAGCAGGTGGTCGCGGCGGAGGTGATCGTGATGCCGCGCTCCTTCTCCTGCTCCATCCAGTCCATCGTCGCCGTGCCGTCGTGCACTTCGCCCGTGCGGTGGATTCGACCGGTGTAGAAGAGAATCCGCTCGGTGGTCGTCGTCTTCCCCGCGTCAATATGGGCCATGATGCCGATATTGCGCGTGCGTTCCAATGGATATTGGCGTGCCATGCTTTCTTATACGCCTTCGAGTTGGAAATGTCCTACCGCGTGAATGCAAGAGCGGCAGGCAAATTATCCATACAAGATAAGTGTTAACATCTTGTAGGGGCGAGGTATGCCTCGCCCCTACTTCTCGCGCACACATACCGGTCCCGCGTGGGAATGTCATGCGCCCCCGCACACGGAGCCGGTTCGCATCGCAAATGGTGGATTACCAGTGATAGTGAGAGAACGCTCTGTTTGCTTCGGCCATCCGGTGCGTATCTTCTCGCTTTCGCACCGCATTGCCTTCACCGTTCGACGCGGCGATGATCTCCGCGGCCAATCGCTCGGCCATCGTGCGCTCGCCGCGCTCACGGGAATACTGGATGAGCCAGCGCATCGCCAGCGCCTGCCGCCTGTTCGGCGGCACGTCAACGGGAATCTGATACGTGGACCCACCGACCCGGCGCGGCCTGACCTCGACCGCCGGTTTGATATTGTCAAGCGCCTTCTGAAACACCGTCAGTTCGTCCTGCCCGGTGCGCTCGGCTACCATCCCAAGAGCGGAGTAGAGGATGCTCTCGGCAATGCTTTTCTTGCCGCATACCATCAGGTTGTTGTTGAACTTCGCCACCAGGACACTGCCGTACTTGGGGTCGGGCAACAACTCCTGCTTGATCACTCGCCGTCGTCGCGCCATAGTCTCTTCCTGTTGCCCTTACTTTGGCCGTTTGGTGCCGTACTTCGAACGGCCCTGTTGTCGGTTGGCTACGCCGGCGGCGTCCTGCACGCCCCGAATGATGTGATACCTCACGCCGGGCACGTCCTTGACACGACCGCCGCGAATGAGCACGATGGAGTGCTCCACGAGGTTGTGCCCCTCGCCGGGGATATACGCCGTCACTTCGCGGCCATTGGTCAACCGGACGCGGGCGATCTTCCGCAGCGCCGAGTTCGGCTTCTTCGGGGTGGTCGTCTTGACCTGGGTGCAGACGCCCTGACGCTGAGGACATCCCCGCAAATCGGGGGCTTTCGTCTTGCCCCTGGTCTGCTCCCGCCCTCTTCTGATCAGCTGATTGATCGTCGGCATAGACTGTTCCTTTGGCTAAACCACAGAATATTTGAACATATCACTATCCCTAGCCGACGTCAAGGACTCTCGTCCCCAACATGGCCTCATCTTCCTCGTCTTCCGGCGGCCTCTCCGGGATCGGCTCAAGCTCGCCGCCCTCCGGCTGGGCGCGCCGATGGAAGGCCAGTCCGGTGCCCGCAGGGATGAGATGGCCGATGATGACGTTTTCCTTCAGGCCCCGCAGCGTATCCACTTTGCCCTCAACAGCCGCCTTGGTGAGCACTTTCGTCGTCTCCTGGAAGCTCGCCGCGCTGATGAAACTCTCCGTCATGAGCGAAGCCTTCGTGATCCCCAGGAGGACCGGCTCGAATGTGGCAGGCTGGCCGCCCGCCTCCTGAATCTTTGCGTTCTCGTCGAGGAACCGGAACTTGTCAACGAGGTCGCCCTCCAGGTAGTTCGAGTCGCCGGGGTCAACCACTTTGACTTTTTGCAACATCTGTCGGACGATGATCTCGATGTGCTTGTCGTTGATCTCGATGCCTTGCAGCCGGTAGACCTCCTGAATCTCGTTGAGCAGATACTCTTGCACCTTGAACGGTCCCTGAATCCGCAGGATGT
>Ga0172364_10003261_pt1 | contig 12944 bp, 4 predicted proteins | sample LakKivSesite10cm_FD_114545 | JGI IMG/M metagenome (GOLD analysis project Ga0172364, IMG submission 114545) | Sediment microbial communities from Lake Kivu, Rwanda - Sediment site 10cm | ecosystem: Environmental > Aquatic > Freshwater > Lake > Sediment | place: Rwanda: Western Province, Lake Kivu... | reverse complement strand
GCGTGGAGCGGCTGAGGCAAATGTACGACCTCTTCGAGGCCGAGGCCAAGAATGCGTTGGCCGCTGGCCTGGTGATCCCGGCGCACGACTATGTGCTCAAGTGTTCCCATACCTTCAATGTGTTGGATGCCCGCGGGGCCATTGGCGTTACGGAACGCGCACGCTACTTCGCCCGCATGCGTGACCTGTCTCACGAGGTAGCCAAGCGTTATCTGGCACAGCGCGAGGAGATGGGCTTTCCACTACTGAAGAAAACGACCAGCGCCACTGTACATGCAGTGCTCGCCATTGACCCTTCCAAGTTTCCACAGGGGCCAGCCAGTTTGCTTCTAGAAATCGGCGTGGAAGAGTTGCCTGTGGCCGATCTGGACTCTGCTCTGGCGCAATTACGGGACGCTATCCAGCCACTGCTAAGAGCTACTAACCTCACGTTCGACAGCGAAAGTGTGCGTGTGTATGGCACCCCCAGGCGTCTGGCTGTCCACGTGCAGGGCATCTCTGCACGCCAGATGGACGATGTAAACATTATCAAGGGGCCGCCTGCAGATTTCGCCTTTGATAAGGGGGGCCAGCCGACCAAAGCAGCGCTGGGCTTTGCCAAAGCTCAAGGGGTTGCGGTAGAAGCCCTGCAGAAGCAAGACTATGAGGGCAAGAGCTATGTCGTGGCTCTAAAGACAAAGCGAGGACGCGCCGCTGGGGAAGTGCTGCCAGAGGCTTTGTGCTCTCTGATCTCCTCGCTCAAGTTCGCCAAGAGCATGCGGTGGAACCAAAGCGGCGTGGCTTTCTCGCGTCCTATTCGCTGGATCGTGGCGCTGCTGGGTGATCAGGTTGTGCCATTTGCATACGCTGGCGTACAGAGTGGACGCGTCACACGTGGGTTGCGTCCGTTGAGCTCGCCAGAGGTCGAATTGGCGGATGCTAATGCATACTTTGAGGTAATGAAGGCGCACTCGATTCTGGTGGATGCCGAGGAGCGGCAGGAGCGCATTGCGTCGCAGTCGGCTGCGCTAGCGGCTAGTGTGGGTGGCTATGTCCCCGATGACATGGCACTGCTGCGTGAAGTAACTCACCTGGTGGAATGGCCAACAGCACTGCTAGGGCACTTTGACGAAGAATACCTGCCACTGCCCCAGGAAGTGCTCATCGCGGTGATGAAAAAGCATCAGCGTTACTTCCCGGTGATGAAGGATGGCAAGCTGCTGCCCTATTTCGTTGCAGTGGCGAACGGCCCCTTCGATCGTTTGGACGCCATACGTCAGGGCAATGAGGAAGTGCTGCGTGCTCGTTATGCAGATGCAGCCTTTTTCTACAAGGCTGACACAAGCAAGAAGCTGGAGGACTTCCTCCCGCGGCTGGATACGTTGACTTTCCAGGAGCAGCTTGGCTCTGTGCTGGATAAAGTGGTGCGGTTGGAGAAACTCGTATCCAGGCTGGCTGACCTTCTGGGAGTTGCCGAGGCGGAACGGTTGGTGGCTGTTCGCGCGGCTCATCTATGCAAGGCTGACCTGGCCACGCAAATGGTCATTGAACTGACCTCTTTGCAGGGGTTCATGGGCGCCAAGTATGCCTTGCTGTCAGGCGAAGAAGCTGAGGTAGCCCAAGCCATTTATGAGCATTACCTGCCACGCAGTGCCGGTGATGAGTTGCCGCAAACAGTCCCGGGCCTGCTGGTCGGGTTGGCCGATCGCCTGGACAGCCTGGTTGGCCTGTTCGCTGTTGGCCTTTCGCCGACGGGCTCTGCTGATCCTTACGGGCTCCGTCGCGCGGCGTTAGGGTTGGTGCAGATTCTAGCAGAGAAGAGGATTTCGCTTTCACTTGGCGAGGCATTTCGGGCAGCGGCTGCTCTGCTGCCTGTGGACGTGGCGGAGGCTGCACTGGCCGCTGTCCACGATTTTGTAGTCCAGAGGTTGCGTGGTTGGCTGCTCGACCTGGGCTATCGCTACGACCTGTTGGATGCAGCACTCGCCGAACGTGCGGACAATCCATGTCAGGCCGTCCAAACATTGCGCAGTCTCAGCGACTGGGCCAATCGCCCCGAGTTCGCCGCTTTGTTGACTACCTATAGTCGGCCTTCGCGCATTGTGCGCGAGTATACGACCGAATTCCCACTGCATCCTGAGATGTTCACCGAGGCAGCCGAACATGAACTGTACCGTGCACTGCTCGCTGCGCAGAAACAGCGGGCTGTGATCGAAGATGTAGACGGCTTGATGGCTATCCTGCGTCCGCTCGCCCAACCGATAGACACTTTCTTCGACCAAGTGTTCGTGATGGTTGAGGACCAAGCGGTGCGTGAGAACCGGCTGGCTTTGCTGCAGCGCTTTGCTGCCCTGTCGAGAGGCATCGTTGACTTGACCAAGGTGTTGGGGTATTAGAAGGAGCAGCAAGCGAGGCCATATAAAGAAATCCCAATGACTAATGACCAAATCCCAATGACTAATGACCAAATCCCAATTGGATTTTGGAGTTGGGGCTTGGTCATGAAGTTTTGAGCAGTGTCTGAAGGCAGCAAGTCAGTTTCAGCCGCGGATTTGGGAAGCTTGGCTTTCATGGTTAGCGTGACAACAGTCTTATGGTATAATCTATTCAGGAGGTTTGAGTTAGATGGCAAGAGTTTCTGAGAAATTCGGAGCGACAAAGAAAAAGTGGGTTTATTTCTTCAGCGAGGGCAACAAAGACATGCGCGACCTGCTAGGAGGCAAGGGCGCTGGCGTCGCTGAGATGACCAATGCTGGATTACCGGTACCGCCGGGGTTCACCATCACTACCGAAGCGTGTAACGAGTACTATCGTCTGGGGCGCAGGTTTCCTGAAGGCATGTGGGAGCAAGTCCTCGCTTCTCTAGAAGAAGTGGAGAAACAGACGGGTAAAAAGTTCGGTGACCCTGCAAATCCTCTGCTGGTATCGGTGCGTTCGGGTGCCAAAATGAGCATGCCGGGCATGATGGATACGGTCCTTAATGTCGGTCTTAACGAAGACACCTTGCAGGGACTGGCAAAGCTCACCAACAACGAGCGTTTTGGGTACGATGCTTATCGGCGGCTCATCCAGATGTTCGGACGCATTGTCAAAGGCATAGATGGCGAAAAGTTCGACCATATCCTGAATGCCTACAAGGAGAAAACCGCCGGGAAAAAGGATACTGACCTGACCGCCGACATGCTGAAGAACATCGTCGGTGACTACAAAGCCTTGTACAAAGGGGAGCTTGGGGAAGATTTCCCAGCCGAGCCACTCGAACAATTGCGTCAGGCGATCGAGGCGGTCTTTGCTTCCTGGTTCGGTAAGCGCGCCGTGGACTATCGCAATTTCAATAAGATCCCTCACGACCTGGGCACGGCGGCCAATGTGCAAACTATGGTCTTCGGCAATATGGGCTTCGACTCCGGTACAGGCGTGGCGTTCACCCGCAACCCGTCCACAGGAGAGAAAGAGCTGTATGGTGAGTACCTGATGAATGCACAAGGTGAAGATGTAGTTGCTGGAGTGCGCACGCCACGCAAGATCGTTGAGCTGAAGGATGAGATGCCTGAGGTTTTTGACCAATTTGTCAAGATCTGCGAGATGCTGGAGAAGCACTATAAAGATGTGCAGGATATGGAGTTCACCATCGAGCGAGGCAAACTGTGGATGCTACAGACGCGCGCTGGAAAGCGCACGGCACGAGCGGCCGTCAAGATCGCCGTGGATATGGCCCACGAGGGCCTGATCAGCGAGAAAGAAGCTGTCATGCGCGTCACACCAGAGCAAGTGGATCAGTTGTTGCATCCGGTTTTCGATGAGCAGGCGAAGAAGAGAGCCCATCAATTAGGCGATTTTCTGGCTAAAGGTTTGAATGCCAGCCCTGGTGCGGCCACGGGCCAGGCGATTTTCGATGCCGATCGAGCGGAGGAACTGGCCAACGGAGGTCGAAGTGTCATTCTGGTTCGCCCGGAGACCAGCCCTGAAGATGTACACGGCATGCTGGTGGCGCGGGGCGTGTTGACCCAGCATGGTGGTGCGACTTCCCACGCTGCCGTAGTGGCACGTGGTCTAAACAAGCCCTGTGTGGCCGGCTGCGAAGCGCTGTCCATTGACCTGGAGGCAAGGCTGTTCAGTGTAGATAGCCGGGTCATCAGGGAAGGAGACTATATTTCCATTGATGGCACTACCGGAGAGGTCTTTGCTGGCCAGATCCCTACAGTCGAGCCAAAATATGAGGAAGAGAAGGATTTGATCGAATTGCTTTCCTGGGCTGACAAATTCCGCCGTCTGGAGGTTTGGAGCAATGCGGATTACCCGCGTGATGCCAAGCGGGCACGCGTATTAGGAGCACAAGGCATTGGCCTGTGCCGCACCGAGCACATGTTCTTCGAGCAAGAACGCCTGCCTACAGTGCAACGTATGATCATTCTGTCTGGGAAAGCCAACGCCATCGAAAACCGTATCCAGAGGCTGGAGAACGACCTGAAAAATGCCTCAAGAGCGGAGGCGGACAAAATCCACGCCGAGATTGTTAAGCTGAAAGAGGATCCTGCTCGTAAGCAGTACTTTGAAGCCCTTGACGCATTGCTTCCCCTCCAGCGCGGGGATTTTGAAGGGATTTTCGAGGTCATGGATGGCCTGCCGGTCATCATCCGCCTCATTGACCCGCCCATGCATGAGTTCTTGCCCAGGCACGATGTGCTGATCCGCGAGGTCACCGAACTGCGATGTCGAGGCGATAACCCCGCTCTTCTGGCAGAGAAGGAAGAGATGTTGCGCATTGTGGAGTCCATGCATGAGGCCAACCCCATGCTTGGTCTGCGCGGCTGCCGCCTTGGAATCATGTTGCGTGGCGTGACCGACATGCAAGTGCGGGCTATCTTTCAGGCTGCCTGCCGCATGGCGAAGAAGGGCCTTGACGTGCATCCGGAAGTCATGATCCCCCTGGTGGGGCACATCAACGAATTGCGGAACGAACAGGTTGCCCTGGAGAAAGTAGCCAAGGAGGTCATGAAGGAGGAGGGCATCGAGATAAACTACAAGTTCGGCACCATGGTCGAAATCCCTCGTGCGGCCCTGACTGCAGACCAGATTGCTGAATTGGCCCAGTTCTTCTCTTTCGGCACGAATGACTTGACGCAGACCACCTATGGCATCTCGCGTGACGATGCTGAGGGCAAGTTCCTCCTGGCCTACGTGGATAGGAAGATCCTGCCCGAGAACCCGTTCCAGGTGCTGGACCGCGATGGCGTGGGCAAGTTGATGAAGATGGCGGTGGAGCTGGGACGTCGCACACGGCCAGGCATGAGCATTGGCATCTGTGGTGAGCACGGTGGCGATCCGTCGTCCATTGAGTTCTGCCACATGATTGGGCTTGACTATGTCTCATGCTCACCCTATCGTGTGCCCATAGCGCGGCTGGCTGCGGCCCAGGCAGCGATCGGGGAGAAGCAGGCACAGGACAAGTAGTCCAATAGTTAGTTGGTCAATTTCTATAGCGTAGGGTCAGAGGTAGCTCAAATAGCTACCTCTGACTGTTTCACAGAACGGTTTTGACCAGGAGGGTGAGGACAAGTATAGTATGCCAGGTAAATGGAAGGGAGCTACATGCAGCCACTGGTAGAGTCCCGGAAAACGATGTGCGTACAGCAGACCTCTTTGCAATGCGCAAAGACAGCGCAGCGCGGCAGGCGGCGAGGGCACATGAATTGGCTTTTGTGCGTTGTGCTGAGCCTGCCAAAGGGCGGCATGGTGCTATTGTTTCTTGTGCTGGCCTTGCCAGGACTGGTGATGGCCACTGAAGGGCCCCAAGTCACGCTGAGCAAGTCTGTCCAACCGACAACAGTAGCCGCCGGTGGATACGTCACCTATACCATTACGCTGACCAACTCTGGCAATGCAGCCGCGGAGGGCATCACCGTACGCGATACCCTGCCTGCTGGCTTTGCCTATCGCAGTGGCACAACACGGGTTTCGTTGAACGGTGCCACCGTTTCTACAGCCAACCCTGCCGTCTCTGGTCGCACTTTGACCTGGTCTGGCTTCAAGCTGCCTTCCAGCCGGAGCGACAGCTTCTATGGCGTCCACACCTTCGTGCAGCGTCGCTCCGAATCTGGCTATATTGACTACCAGTTGACCCGCTCTACCGAACTCATGGGCAACGGCGCTTATGTGACTCAACTGTTCGATTGGATCGGCACTGATTGGCAAGGGCCGCAGAATTGGATGCGCGATTTCGTCAACAAAGCTTATGACCGCGCACTGACACCTGTGGTCCGCTTGGCCGGAGGGCGGGGGACGTACTGGATCAAGCCCAAGCCAGATGCGGACGGCAGCTATACGACGTGGGCGCAAGCCTTCAAGCTCGTGGTGCAGGGATTGCCCCGACGCGATGGCCGCTGGCTCTATGTCCAAATCTGGAACGAGCCCAATCTCAATGGGGAATGGGAAGGCCAGGCGAATCCCAGCGAATACGGGCGCTTTCTGGTGGATACTGCTGCTGCCATTCGCTCTATCGGTGATCAGCGGATTGTCATCCTCAATGCGCCGCTGTCCCCGGGGGGTGAGTATTACCACCTGGATTATCTTGAGGACATGCTGACCAGCATCCCTGCTACACTATGGGCTTTTGACGTTTGGGCCAGCCATCCCTACCCCAACAATCATCCTCCTGAATACAACATCCACAATGGCACAGCTCGCTATCCAGATGCCACTATTGACCTGTACCAGCAGGAGCTGGAGATCCTGGCCCGGCACGGTCGCAGTGGCGTTAAGGTGTTGCTTACCGAGACCGGCTATGCTCTCTATCAGGCAGATTTTTATTTCGAGGGTTATCCCGCTATTAACGAGGCCAACCGTGCAGATTATATCATGCGCGCCTTTCGCGACTACTGGAGCCGGTGGCCTGAGGTGATCGGCGTTTGTCCTTTTGAACTGGTGGATCCCGAAGAGCAGTGGTGGGTGTGGGACTGGCTATGGAACGATGGCCGCAGCCACCAGCAATACGATACGGTCAAAGCCCTGGACAAGTCCTATTCGCCCGTCAGCAGCGTACTGCGCATCACCTTTCAGGCTGAGGCGGCAAGCACCGCTGGTACCTACTACAACGATGTCTCTGCAACTGCCAACAATGCTATCATCCCTTCAGCCACCCACGTTGCGCCGGTCACGGTGTACCTGCCTACGCCCACTCGGACGTCAACACCAACTCGAACGCGCACACCTACGACGTCGCCCACCACGACGCCCACGACAACGGAAACGTGGACACCCACTTCCACCATCACGCTCACTCCTGAAGACACCCAGACTCCCACCCCTTCGGCTACGCCCGCGGCAAGCCTGACGGCGACTGCCTTCTTGACACCAACAATCAGCGAGACGCCCACGCCGACAGGGACGCCGACTTCGTATACGCCAACGGATACACCTACTCCGACATGGACTCCAACGTTAATGCCGAGTCCAACGAGGACGCAGACACCTACAGTGACCACAACACCACTGCCAACACCTACCACGACTGTCACGCCTTCGCCGACACCCGGCTGCTCTGACTTGATCGCCAATGGCGGCTTTGAGACGACAGAAGTCTGGCAAATCTCGTCTTCAGCCTATCCTGCTGCTTACACAACGGCTCGTGCGCACAGTGGTCAGCGCTCCATGCGGCTGGGCATTGAGTCGGGGAACAATGTCCGCAGTTACTCCACGGTCGCGCAGAGAATCACTATTCCGGCCGATGCCAGTGACATACGTCTGTCTTGTTGGTATTACTCCCAGTCAACGGACACGAACGGCGATTTTGGCTATATCTCGGTCTATCACGACAGTCTGAACGCTGAGCTGCAGAGGTTACGGACCATTCGTGAGAACTCGCAAACTTGGACCCACTGCGAGTATGTACTGAACGCTTTCAGAGGCATGACGGTGCGCGTGCTGTTCGGCACGTACAACGATGGACAGAACGTCCTGACGGCGATGTATGTTGACGATGTAGCTGTGCCTGGCTGGGGACTGACTCCTACCCCAATCGCTTCTGCAACGTTGTCTCCAACACCAACGGCTACGCCCACACGGACATTGACTAGAACGTATACACCCTCACCCTCGCCCACAGCTACATGGACAGCGACGGCATCGCCAACGAATACGCCCACCAGGACCGTTTTACCTACGCCTTCACCATCTCTGACCATGACGTTGACACCAAGTCCCACCCCCGGATGTTCTGATTTGGTCGTTGATGGCGGCTTCGAGTGGGACGATGAAGCCTGGCATATACCACCTACCGCATATTCGGCTGGCTACACAACTACTTACGCCCATAGTGGCCAGCGCTCCATGCGCCTGGGCATCGCATCGGGGAGCAACGTCTACAGTTACTCCACAGTCTGGCAGGCCATTCACGTGCCTGCCAACGCGCAAGATGCTGTCTTGACCTTTTGGTACTATCCAGTCTCAGGTGATACAGTGGGTGACCTGCAATATGCATTGATCCAGGACGAGCATGGCCTCATTCTGAACTGGGCGCTCTCTGTGCGTTCTAACGCCCAAACCTGGACGCTCAAGGAATACTCGCTTGCTGCCTACAAGGGCAAGGACATCCGCATCTCTTTCGGTGTGTACAACGACGGGGGCAGCGGCACGACAGCGATGTACGTTGACGATGTTTCGGCGCCAATCTGCGGCTTGACGCCCACTCCTTCGGCAACGGCGGGTGTGTCCTCTGCGCGGGTCTTTCTGCCGGTGATCCTGCGCCCATCAGGCGAAGAAGGCGAGCTGCACGGGGCTGTGTCTGCAGAGCCAACGCTCGTGTCTGACTTTCGTCCAGGTGTACACACACTGTGGAAAGCGCCAGAGCCAGATGCGGCTCCCGATCTTATCCAGGGCGTAGCGCTTAATCCATCGAACGACTTGCTTTACATGGCTGCAGGCAAGGCCATCTGGGTTCTCGATGCCGGAACCGGAAAAACCATAGCGTACATTCCACTGGACACTGCACCACGCGGGCTGGCTGTAGATGTGGCCGCCAACCGTGTCTACGCTGCGCTCTGGGAAGTGGATGCACTGGCGGTGATTGACGGTGCACAACAGACATTGTGGAAAGTCGTGCCAGGTATTCCCGGCGCCAGTGGTGTAGCTGTAGGCGATGACTATGTCTACGTCACAGCTACTCACGGCGATGAGTTGATTATTGTGGATAGACCAAACTGTGCTATAATTAACCGCGTAGCTATCGGCAATGCCCCATACGCCGTAGCCTATGATCCTGGTCGGCAGCGGGTCTATGTGGGCAATGCCGGTGAGGACACTGTATCTATCGTGGATGGGCACAATGGTGCGCTCGTGAACACCGTGAAGTTGGGTGGCCTGGGGCATCCGCAGGGCCTGGCCCTTGACTCGATCCGTGACCGCCTCTATGTAACCTATGCCCTCTCGCCCAAGTACCGGGCTGTCGCTGTCATAGATGCCTGCTCAGGGCAGATATTGTCCCGCCTGGTTGGCAACGAAAAGCGGTCACTGTTGGGAGCTTATGGCATTGCGGTTGACCCATTGCGAGGTTGGGTATACGTGACGACGGTTGACGAGGTCCTGGCACTGGCAGGTGAGACACTGCGCGTGGTAAAAGTAACTTCAGGGGCTGGGCCGGCCTATGCTTTCGGTTTGTGTGTCAGCCCTGTAGAGGAACGCCTTTACATAGCCGATGGGCAGCATAGAAGACTAGCCGTCTGCAGCAACTGATCCGAGGGATCACGTGAGCGTAATTGACGAAATCAAAGAGCGTCTAGATATAGTAGATGTCATCTCAAGTTACGTGCCGCTGAAGAAGGCGGGCCACAACTACAAGGCTCTCTGCCCGTTCCACAGCGAGAAGACGCCATCTTTTGTCGTCTTTCCGGATACGCAGACCTGGCACTGCTTTGGCGCCTGCAATACGGGCGGGGATGTGTTCAGCTTTGTCATGCGCCGCGAGAACCTGGAGTTTGGTGAGGCGCTGCGCTTGCTGGCCGAGCGAGCTGGGGTGTCGCTCGAACCTCGCGGTGAAGCGCAAGCAGCAGAGGGGAGAGTCAAAGATCGGCTGCGCAAGATCAATGCCCTTGCGGCCGACTATTTCCATTACCTGCTGCTGAATTCGCCGGATGGAGCGCGGGCCAGGGATTATCTGCTCCATCGTGGGGTCTCTGAGGAGACGCGCGAGGCCTTCCAATTAGGTTACGCCCGTGAGGACTGGCAGGCTCTGGGGCAGCACCTGACCAGCAAAGGCTATTCCTGGCCAGACTTGTTGGAAGCTGGGCTGGTATTAGAGCGTGAGGGAGGCGGTTACTACGATCGTTTCCGTGGGCGGCTCGTTTTCCCCATCCGTGATGTGCGTGGGCATACCGTTGGATTCGGTGCCCGGGCGCTGGACGATTCAACACCCAAGTACCTGAACTCGCCGCAGACACCTATCTTTGACAAGAGCAGTGTGCTGTACGGAATAGACCAGGCCAAAACAGCTATCCGTGAGCACGGCTTTGCCATTGTCGTCGAAGGCTACATGGATGTGTTGATAGCCCATCAGTATGGCCGCAAGAACGTGGTGGCGTCTATGGGCACCGCGTTGACCGAGAAACAGGTTCGGGCGATCAAGAAGCTCACTAAGAAGCTGGTTTTGGCCCTTGATGCGGACACGGCCGGTGATCAGGCAACACTGCGTGGATTGGAAGTAGCTAAGGAGACCTTTGACCGGCGCACAGTACCCGTCCCGACCTGGCGCGGCTTGATCCGCTATGAGGATCAACTGGACGCAGAAATTCGGGTTACCGTGTTGCCCACGGGCCTGGATCCAGACGAGGTGATCAAACAAGATGTAGCCAACTGGGACGCTTTGGTTAATCAAGCGCTGCCTGTAGTGGAGTATTACTTGCACTCGGTCTTATCCAAGTATGATCTCAAGTTGCCGAAAGACAAGGTGGCCGCAGCCAGGGAGGTCCTTCCGCTGATCAGGGAAATAGGCAGCGCAGTAGAGCGCTCTCACTATATGCAAAAGCTGGCGCAGATGCTGCGTGTAGATGAGCGCGTTTTGCAGCAGGAAATGGACAGCAAAAGAACGAGCCGTCGCGAGCCCGCAGTTGCTCTGGAACGATATGGGCGGCTTTCTGCTCAGCCTGGACTGACCTTTGGTGTGGAGCAGTATGTGCTCTTGCTCTTGCTGAAGCGTGCAGATTTGCTCGCCTCTATGAACGACCTGCTCATCGGCCTGGGCCTGGAGCCATTGGCGGGCGAAGACTTTACCGATGCTGAAAAGAGGGCCCTTTTTGGGTTGATCGCCGCACACATTGCGCAACATCAGGGCCTGGAGGTGGAGGTGTTACGTCAAGATGTGGAGCCTTCGCTGCGCCAGGCACTTGACAACGTGCTGAGCTTGAGGGAGCAGATTGCTTTCCTATCTGATGAACAAGCAGAGTTGGATGCTTCAAGGTGTACCTTGAGGCTTAGAGAGCTGCGCCTGCACCGCCGCAACGAAGAACTCCGCTATCTGCAGGAAGATGCATGTGGGCAGGGCGATGCCGATGCAACGAAACAATGGGGACGGATGGTGGACGATGTAGCGGTGCAGCTAGTCCGGATTCAAAAAGAAAAAGCCGCGCAAAGCTCGCTGCGGAGTTTACGCCAAGAACAACCACAGAGCTAACGGGAGTTGAGGATGGTCAAGGGAGACGACCGGGAAGACAAAAAAGATCGGCTTATCGCCAAGGGGCTGCAGCAAAAGTTTGTCACGCAACAGGACATTGATGAGCTCTTTCCAAATGCTGATAAAGACATTGAAGAACGCAACGCCCTGTATAGCGCTTTTCAGGAGATGGGCATTGCCATCCTAGGCGCAGAGGCTGAGAAGCAAGAGTTAGAGGCTCCGCTGGCCGAGCTAGAGGTGGCAGAGATACCCGTTTCATCCAGTGAGCAGGTTTTGCTCGATGACCCGGTGCGCATGTACCTGCGTGAGATTGGACGCGTACCGCTTTTGGCTGCCGACGAAGAGGTGCATTTGGCAGAGGTGATCAAACGAGGACAAGAGGCACACGTCAAGCTGCGCGAGAGCAAGCTTGATTCAAAAACCAGGCGGGCCCTCGGCGAACAGGTGCGCCGTGGTGAACAGGCGCAGCGCCGCCTGACAGAGGCCAACTTGCGTCTGGTTGTCAGTGTGGCCAAGAGGTATGCTAGCAGAGGCATGTCTTTCCTCGACCTTATCCAGGAAGGCAATATTGGCCTGTTGCATGCAGTTGAAAAGTTCGATCCTACCAAAGGATACAGGTTCAGTACTTATGCGACCTGGTGGATACGCCAGGCGATGAACCGTGCCATTGCCGATCAGTCGCGCACCATTCGCCTCCCTGCGCATATGATTGAGACCCTTAATCGCCTGTTGCGGGCCTCTCGTGCACTGGCCCAGGAATTGGGGCGTGAGCCTAGCTTTGAGGAGATCGCTTTGAAGATGGATCTGCTTTCTCCTGATGACACGATGGCCATCGAGGAAGCGATGAGCATAGGAGAACCGCTTGATCCAGTGTTGCGACGTCGTTTGAAGATGGCAGCGGCCAAAGTGCGCGATATCGTCCGCATGGTGCAGGAGCCGATGTCGCTGGAAATGCCTGTCGGCGCGGAAGAGAGTACTTCCCTGGGCGACTTTATTGAGGACGAGTCGGTGCCTGGCCCCGCGGATGAGACCTCGCAGCAGTTGCTGCGCGAACAGATGAAGGATATCCTTGACTCACTGAGCCCTCGCGAACGGCACGTGCTCAAGCTGCGCTTTGGCTTGGACGACGGTCAAAGCCGTACGCTGGAAGAAGTAGGGCAAAAGTTCGGGGTGACCCGTGAGCGCGTCAGGCAGATTGAGGCCAAAGCATTGCGCAAACTGCGCCACCCCCTGCGCAGTCGTAAGTTAAAGGATTATCTGAGCTAAGCAACTGTCCGACAATTAGCAGAGAGGCGGCTCCCAT
>Ga0172364_10003258_pt1 | contig 12948 bp, 16 predicted proteins | sample LakKivSesite10cm_FD_114545 | JGI IMG/M metagenome (GOLD analysis project Ga0172364, IMG submission 114545) | Sediment microbial communities from Lake Kivu, Rwanda - Sediment site 10cm | ecosystem: Environmental > Aquatic > Freshwater > Lake > Sediment | place: Rwanda: Western Province, Lake... | reverse complement strand
TGAGCTGGGTTGAGTTGGGTTATCTTTGCATTGGAGCTGGCCATCGCAACTGGGGACGTGGGGACTGTAGACCCCACCTGTTCAACACATGTTGGTGCTGTTGCAAATGTGAAATTCTTTTTCCTGTGATACAGCATTGGAGACATGCCAAGATGATCCAAGTGCCCATGAGTGATAAAACATGCATCAACTTTTTCTTTTGGTAATATTGGGGCTTCTGCTTTTTCAACAGCAAAGCCATAATCCATCATTATATTTGTGCCTTTGGATTCAACTAGAACTGCATTTCTTCCGACTTCGTGAAAACCTCCTAAACAATGCAACTGTACCATACAAACTCCACGAGGTTAGAAAATTGTAGCAATTTTCTTAAACCTCCTAAACAATGCAACTTTACCATACAAACTCCACGAGGTTAGAAAATTGTAGCAATTTTCTTAAACCTCCTAAACAATGCAACTGTACCATACAAACTCCACGAGGTTAGAAAATTGTAGCAATTTTCTTAAACCTCCTAAACAATGCAACTTTACCATAAACTCTCCGAGGTTAGAAAAATGTCCACAGATATTTTTCTTGAACCACCTAGGCAATGTAACTTAACCATTTGATTATTTCTTAGCTTTCTTTTCAAGCTTTTCGTCTTCTGCTTCTTTTACTTGTTTTGCTTCAGCAGCAATATCTACGCCTAATTCCTTTAATGACTTGAGGTGCATTCCTAAAAGCTGGTCTACAACAGCAACTAGTCTTGCAAGCTCCTGCCTTTCCTTGATTAAGGTGGAGATAGCTCCTTTATGAAATCCAATAATTTCTTCTTTTGCCATTATCAATTTCTCCATTTAGCAAATTAGAAAACGAAGTTTTCTTTATTTGCCATTTTATTCTCCTCTTGTTTTGCGTTTATAAGGTTACCTACATTGTTTTCTGGACTTCTTGTATTCCAATTATTAGTCCCCAGATCCATGCAATAACCCAAAGTAAGATTGTTATGAATATTCCAATTATTGTAAAGATTAGAATAAATCCTACAATCCACAAGATCAAGAGAGTCAACCATTCCTTTCTCTTCATGATCAAAGTTCCAAGCCAAGGCAAAAATAAAACATTAATCAACAATCCAATAACTGCAAATAAATGTTTGTCTGAGCTGCCGCTTGAACTTCTTCTAGCTTTTCTTCTAGCCATTTGTTTACCTCAGAATATAGAAACCTACTTGTAATTATAAAGGTTTGTATCACTACATTCCATTAGGAAGTGTTGGAAGATACAACCCTTTGTCTCCCAAATACTCGACTAATGTATCGCTCTTGAAAAGACGAATATATCTTTGCTCTTGATTTTGGCCTGACTTGTAATGCCTTAGCTTGTCCCTTAAGGCGCAATTGAAATCACGAGTATTATCGCTGACTATTCCGACCTTAAATCCAGTATTGTCAAGCAAGTAAAGTGCTGAGCATACTAATGCCTTATCACATTCATCTTTTAGCCATCTTTCACTTTGTTTTATCAATTCTCTTTGATCTTCAGTCATATAGCCTTCAATGTGCGTCTTTAGCTGGCCTTTTAATCTCTGATGGTCAAGAATATGATTTCCACTTCGATCATTGAATACTGTTTTGAAACAGAGATATTTTGACTCGGGCTTTTCTCTTAAGTTGCAGAACCAGTCTAAAATATAATGATTGAACCTTTCAAAGTTAAGCTTGCATACTCTTTGAGACTCTTCCATTATAAAGTCAGGTATTGCCATTATTATTCCAGTATTATGTTTATTCCAGTCAAGCATTGCTTCTGTTATTGAATAATTGTCTTGTGCTCTATGGCTGAAGAACTCTATTTTTTCAGCTAAAAGATTAGCATATTGATTTGTATCAAGAGTTTTCTTTTGTTCTGACATTTCTCTTGACCTTTCAAGACTTTCGTAAAACTCTTGAGGAGTCATGTTTGGGTAAATTCTTCCAGATATGAAAATATTAGTATCAACTAAAATCAGTTCGTCATAATTTTCAGCCTTAAGCTTATCTCAAGAGTCCTAAGTTTAGACCATTCTCCTTTTACGTATACCATTAAATAGTACTAAGCCACCCATATTTTTAAGCCTTTTCATTTATATGGGCGACGTATGCTGTTTTTATGCTTAATTCTTAATACATTTATTGCATAAGTAAAACTTTTAAGCAAAGATCTCTCTTAATTTATCATGGCCTTTTTTGGGGGTAAGGTTGTAAGTCCATTAGACGCAGAAATACACAGAATTGACTCTGAGCTAGAACAAATAAACTCTGATGGAAATAAGGCAATCTTTGCAATCACTTGCGTTAGAAAGCTTGAAAATAAAATGTACAACTTTATGCTTGAAGGCAAAAATGAACAAGCATACAAAATTGACAATAAGATTTACAGTCTGCTAAACAGCGCAGTGAAATATATAACTAAATTTTCAGCAGAGGTAACTTTTGTATCGCGAGAGCTTATGCAGCATTACAATTTCAGATTGTTTAGCGCAGATGAAATCAAATTACTTAAGGACGTTAAGACAAGAATTTTAACTTTGTCAGGAGATATATCTCCGAGAAGCAGCATGATGAAGTTAGGCCCAAATACTGCACACAGCAAATTTGTAGAAGAAATAAATGAGATACTTGCTGAAGAAGAATCTGCTGAACAAGGCGAAATTGTTGCTTATAAAAAATTCAGATCAATTCAAGGAAAACTTGACAGATTTTATTCCAGCCAAAAAAATCTTAGGGGAATATTTGGCTAAAAAACTTAGAAAGCTTTTTAATAAACAAACGTGTCAAAAAATTGACTACAAAAATGATCCCGACAAAAGTTTTTTTCACAAAAGGCGTGGGAGTTCACAAGGACCGGCTCGCAAGCTTTGAATTAGCACTAAGAAAAGCTGGAATAGAAAAGTGCAATCTTGTTTATGTTTCTAGTATTTTCCCCCCAAATTGCAAGCAAATCACAAAAGAAGAGGGTGTTACAGCATTAAAGCCAGGACAAATAACCTTTTGCGTAATGGCAAGAAATGAAACTTGTGAGCCAAATAGATTGGTTTCAGCTGCAATTGGATTGGCAATTCCAAAGGATTCTGAAACTTATGGTTACTTGTCAGAGCATCACGCATTTGGGGAAACAGATGAAAAAGCAGGAGAATATGCAGAAGATCTTGCAGCATCAATGCTTGCATCAACACTTGGATTAGAATTTGATCCAAATGTTGCCTGGGAAGAAAGAGAGCAAGCATACAAGGCAAGCGGAAAGATCTTCAAGACAACTAACACAGTCCAGTCAGCCCAGGGAAACAAAGACGGCAAGTGGACAACAGTTATTTCGGCTGCTGTTTTTATTGAATAAATTAAGAAGTTTAATTGAACTTAAACCCACAAGTATTTTCTGTTATTTGCTCTGATTTGCACCTTGGATATTTTCTGCAGTTCATTGGCCTTATCAAGTAAATACTGCATTTGCATTTACCGCTGTTCTCAGAAAGAAATGGGCACTTAACTGGCAGTTTGCAACAGGCTCCGCAATGCTTGCAACTGCCTTGCCGATTTTTAGCAACTGGAAGAAATAGTGCAGTGATTGTTCTTCTTGCCTTTGCGAGCCAAGTGTTTCTTTTATTTACCATCACCTAAAACTAGTTGAATAAGCTTATAAATAATTAGCTCTAAGTTAAGAACATGGCCGCAAAAGATGATCTTATTAAAGCAATAGTAAAGGCAGCCAAGATAAAAGCTGAGGAATTTACTGATTTATTAGAAGTTCCTGCTGATCCAAAGCTGGGAGACTTTGCACTTCCTTGCTTTAAATTGTCAAAGCACTTTAAGCGAAACCCGAATCTTATTGCTGAAGACTTGGTTAAAGCAATTGACTTGCCAGAATCAATACAAAGAGCAGAGGCAAAAGGCCCTTACATAAATTTCTTTGTAAATAATTCATTATTAATGAAGGAATTAGTAGAAACCATTCTCAAGGAAAAGGAAAAATTTGGATCATTAAAATCAAACAAGAAAACATTCTTGGTGGAATCACCTGGCCCAAACACCAATAAGCCACTTCATCTTGGGCACATAAGAAATCTTTTCTTGGGAGATTCAATTGCACGAATATATTCTAAACTCGGATATAATGTCAAGAGAATAAACATAATCAATGACAGAGGAATTCATGTTTGCAAGTCAATGCTTGCTTACCAAAAGTGGGGCAATAATAAGGAGCCAGTAAATGAAAAGTCAGACCACTTTGTCGGAGATTTTTATGTAATGTTTGCAAGAAATGCTGCTGATGAGCCAAAGTTTGAGGAAGAAGCTCAGGAAATGCTCAGAAAGTGGGAAGCTGGCGATAAGGAAGTACTTGCTATTTGGGAAAAAATGAATAAGTGGTGTATTGACGGCCACAAGCAAACTTACAAGTCACTTGACTTCAAGCATGACAAGGAATATCTTGAGAGCAAGACTTACAAGAAAGGAAAGGAAATTGTTCTTGAAGGATTAAAGAAGAACTTGTTCTACAAGACAGCTGACGGAGCAGTTGCAATTAACCTTGGCAAGGAATTAGGAGAAAAAATCCTAATTAGAAAAGACGGAACTTCACTTTACATTACTCAGGATCTTTATCTTGCTGAAAAAAGATTTGAAGACTTTAAGTTTGACAAGCTAGTTTATGTTGTTGGAAATGAGCAAGAATATCATTTCAAAGTATTGTTTGAATTATTCAAATTGCTTAAGAAGCCATTTGCTGACAAGTGCTACCACTTAAGCTATGGCATGGTTAATCTAGAGTCTGGAAAAATGAAATCCAGAGAAGGAACAGTAATTGATGCTGATGATTTGATACAGGAAACCAAAGACTTGGCAAAAGTCGAGGTTGAGGCAAGAAACCCAAGCATGACTGAGCATGAAAAGGAAGCTCTTGTAAAAGCAATTGGGCTTTCTGCAATTAAATTTGCTTTCTTAAAGTTTGATGCTAAGAAAGATTTTGTCTTTAAGCCAGGCGAATCTGTAAAGTTTGACGGCACAACTGGGCCTTACTTGCAGTACAGCTTAGTAAGAGCCAAGAAAATACAGCAAAAGGTTGACAAGAAAGTTTCAAAGCCAGACTTCAAGCTGTTAACAGACCCTGCTGAAATAAAGCTTGCAAAGAAACTTGCATTATTCCCTGAGACTGTTGAAAATACAGCAAAGGCATATTCTCCGCATATACTTGCAAATTATTCATATGAATTAAGCCAGACATTTAATGAATTTTATGAAAGCGTAAGCGTGGCAAATGCAGGAACTCCTGCAATACAAAATGCAAGGCTTGCATTAGTGCAGGCATTTGAAATAATAATTGGAAATTGCCTTGACTTACTTGGAATAGAAAAAGTCAATCAAATGTAATTAGCTTACAACTTAAAAACAATCAAAGGAACATACAGCTCTTCATCACTTAATCCGCTGTGATGACCAACTAAATTGTGGTCTATTTGGTCGAGTATTCTGTCCTTGATTATATTGCCTTCTTTTGAGATCAAAACATAATCTCCAATTCTATCAAACAATTTTAGGTTTGGCTTGTATAATCCAAAGAAATTTTGTTTAACCAAGTCTTCGCTCTTGTAAAGATAGCAGTATTTGCTTAGTTTTGTTTTAACATAATCTTCAAACTGTTTTACTTTTGAAGGGCGAACATAGCAGTAGGATGCTCTTGAGTCTCCGCAAATTGGTGTTGAAAGACATTCCTTAAGCTTTGGGTGATCTTCTATAAATATTCTTTTTGTAACATCCTTCAATCCGTGGTCAGCAGTAATAATTAATGCTGTATTTGTTCCTTTTAAATTTTTGACAAGATCCTTAACTTTTTTATCTATTTTCTTAAAGTGGTCTTTTGTTTTCTTACTTTTCATGCCTGTTTCATGCCCAACACCATCAAAGTCTGGCCAATATGCATAAATGTATTTTCGCGCTTTTCCTAAATTAATTGCTTTTTTAATTAGTGAAAAAAATCCGCGCATATCTCCTGCTTCATAAGCGAGCATTTTTGAATTTGTAGATAATGCTTGCGAAAAGTCAGTATCTGCAAACTGAGTTACTTGATAGCATTTCGCCTTGATTGTTTGATCAAACCCCTTTAATCCCAATAAATTACTAATATTTATTCCAAACATGCTAAATGGAATTCCTCCTGCTCTTGGAGCAAATTTAAAAAATATTGAAACAACTCCAAGTTCTTTGAAGTTTACAAACCAACCAGTCAATGCGTGTTGTTGTGGAGCTAATCCCGTCATAAATGTTGGAATTGCTGCTCCAGTTGTCGGCGGATAAACAGAAGTAATTTTTCCGCGAGTATTTTTTTCTAAAAAGGAGCCTTTACATTTTTTAGTAAGATATTCATAACCAAGCCCGTCAATAACAAGCAAAACAATATTTTTAGAATTCTTTAATTCTTCTGGCTGAAGAAGCTTCAATGGATTGTACTTGTGTTTAGTTCCAAAAGCGCCAGATATTGAACTCATCAAATTGACTATGCTTCCATCAAGATAATTTGGTTTGTTCATCTTATCAGCTAATTATCTGCCCTTTAATAAAGTAATTCACCACGAAAGTGTAAAGCTTATAAACTCAAATTTTAAATTATAATTATGGCCATGAAGATTAAGGCAGGATTGCTATTTAACGAGTTTATCTTATTTTTAATCCCTCAAATTCTTGGATTATTTGTCGGCTGGAAAATACTGCAAGTAGTTCCAATTGAAAAGATGGAAGTAATTCCTTCGATAACAACTTTCGTGATTGCTTTTGCAATTGCAACAGTGATGATCATTCTTGCGATTAAATATATTAAGCATCCAATTGCATTTAATTTCTTATTTTCATTTTTAATCTTCGTAGGCGCAGAAACTGTGTTTGAATTATTCATGCCTTTGCTTATGGCTGTAGCACTTGCAATCTTATTGTCTGCAGCAAGATATCTTTGGCCAAACATGCTGGTGCAAAATACAGCAATATTAATTGCAATCGCTGGTGTCGGGGCTCAGCTCGGACTTTTGCTTCCAGTAACTGCTGTTATTGTTTTGCTAATTATTCTTTCTGTATATGATGTAATTGCTGTCTTTAGGACAAAGCACATGGTCAAGATGTTCACGGGATTAATGGAAAAAGGCGTTGCACTTTCTTTGGTAATCCCTGAGAAAACTTCTGATCTCACAAGAAACATGAAAAGAATTACAGAAGAAAAGCTAAAGGCACACGCAGAAGGAAAAAAGCACAAGATTATGATGCTTGGAACAGGAGATGTTGCATTCCCAATCGTATTTGCAGTATCTGCCTTGGACTATGGCTTGCATCAGTCATATGGTGTAATTATTGGAGCTTTGGCTGGGGTTCTTATTATTCACTTAATCATGAGAAACTCAAACATACGAGCATTGCCTGCTCTCCCGCCAATTGCTGCCTGCACAATAGCTGGATTCTTGATTAGCTTCTTGATTTAAGTTTCGAAATATTTTTATAGTCGCTATGTTCTTGTTTTATTATGGTAGACCTTGAAAAGAAGCTCGCATCAACCCTAAAAGAACACGATAAATTAAGAAGATTGATCAATGAAAAGAAAGGTTTAGAAGAAAAGGTTGATGAAAAATTAAAGTCAATTGAGAGCCAATACAAGGAAATATCTGCTTTGGTCAGAAATGAGCGAGAATGTTCTGAAGATCCAAAAGACTTAGCAATAATTGTTGGTCTTTATGAGATTGGATGTGATGCTACTAATGGAGCAAAATACCTGAACTATATCGCTGATTTTGAAAATGATTACAAGTCATTTCAAAAAGATCTTTACAAGCACGCTGGAGAATTACTAGTAATAAAAGATAAAGAAAACGAAAACATCACAATTGTTTCAATTGGAAAAGATCCAAAAATAAAATATGATATTATGAATTGGGGTATGGTAATCCCGCATAATGGGTGAGTTGTAAGAATTAACAGTGTTCCTCGAATTCAAGATGAGTTTTCCCTTAATGCAACATATCACAAGAAATGTCCTGAAGCATTTTTATTTGGAGAAGCTGCAATTGATGCCATAGTTCCGTTTATTACTCGAGAAGATCCGCAGTATCAAGAAGCAGTTGAGGATTTCCTAAATTTTCTTCCAGACGAATTTAAGGAAAAATATGCAATCAAAGAAAGGCAAGAGAAATTTAGGTTTGTCGTTGAATGCTCTTGAGAACAATAATGTTTTTTAATCACTGTTTTCATTATTTCTGAGATGGAAAAGACTAGGACAAGGATAATTTACGATTACAAGTTCAATGGAAGTGCTGATCTTAAAAAAGCAATACTTTCCCTTAATGCTGCCTTTTTACAAAAATATGAGAAGATAAATGATGTAAAGTACTATTCTGAGGAAACCCATGCTGCTGGCGATGTTTCAATCAACGGCAACAATTATGCCATAAACATTGATGTCCTTGGCGGCATAGTTTCAATAGAATACACGCAAGGCCAAAACCCTGAACAGATAAGACAGGAACTTAGCGAGCTTGAAAAAATAATTTCTGAAAAGCTTGAAGATCAGAAAGATTGAGTTACTAGCACTTCTTGGAGTTCTAACTTTTTTTATATAAGTTTTTACTTAATCTTTTCATGGAAGAGCTAATTTTACTTGTTGATAAAAAAGATAATCCTTCGGGATACTTAGAAAAGATAAAAGCCCATCAAAATGGCGGGACACTGCACAGAGCATTTTCTTTATTTATTTACAACTCTAACGGCGAGATGATGCTTCAAAAGCGGGCAAAACAAAAGTATCATTTCGGAGATTTATGGACAAACACTTGCTGCAGCCACCAGAGAGATACAGATAAAACACTCGAAGCTGCTGCACACAGACGAATAAAAGAGGAAATGGGTTTTGACACTGAGCTTGTTGAAATATTTTCAATGATTTATCAAGCAGACTTTGAAAATGGCTTGTCTGAATATGAGTTTGACCACATCTATGCTGGTATTTATGACGAAAAGCCAAATATTAACTCTGATGAGGCAAGCGAATACAAGTTAATTAAACTTAATGAATTAAAAGAGGACATCATTAAAAATCCTAAAACTTATACTCCTTGGTTTAAATATGCTTTAACAAAAAAGAAAAAAGCATTAATGGACTTTGAAAAAGTTAAAGATCTTTATGATAGATTAAACCACGTTTAATCATTCAAAAATAAATCCAGCATAACTGACTGAGCTTGAAAAATCACGAGTAAGCTCTGAAGATGTATAGTATTTCATTAACTTGGATTTCTTCACGCCAAGATCTTTCACAGCTGCAAGCAAGACTGCGATTGGCATTGCTCCGCAGATTGTCAAGCCATTTGCTTTTGTGTATTCAACAAAGCCAGCAAGATCCCTGTCCTGAACAAGATTTACTGCACTATATTCTAAAACTGCAAGTTTTTTCCTAGCTTCCTTTGGCTCGCCGTCAAATGGGAAAAACCCATAATCCAAGCCATAGTGTATAAAGTCAGATGATGCTAAGAGAAGAATGTTTTTCTTTGTGCTGTTTATGACTGCTGAAATGTGCTTGCCCATTTGTTCTGCTGTCTCAAGGCTTAATGGTGCAGAGATTGCAATTGGAACAATCTTGAATTTGTGGTCTGGAAAAATATATTGCAAAAATGGAAGCTGTACTTCAATTGAGTGCTCACCAATGTGAGGCATCTTGTCTCTTAGAAAAAGAGGCTCTGGAAACTTATATGCGAGCTCATTATCAATGTCAATTTCCCCAAAAGGTGTTTTCCACTTTTGGTCTGTCCAAACACTTGCATATTTTCCTGCGTTTTTATGGTCAACTCCAAGAATTATAATTGTGTCTGGCCAAACTGACTCTGCAATTGCCTTGTAAACACAGCTTGCGCAAGGCCCAGAATACTCATAGCCAGCATGAGGAACAATTGCTGCCTTTATTTTTCTGTTAAAGTTTATTTTTCCAGGCAGTTTCTTTGGCCCAAAATCTGACTGAAAGCTTGAAACTATGAATGCCTTTAATTCGTCAGTGTCCTTAGGATAAAATTGGCCAGCAACAGCCATTTCCCTTGATTCGTCCATATAAGTATAGAAATAAAGCCAGTAAGTATAAAAATCTATTATATACTGAAATAAACAATAAACTGGGGTTTCAAAAACTTTTTATGCTTTCTGTGTCTCTATTTTAGCATAATGGGAGCATTCAAATTACCCAATCTCTTTGGCAACAAATTCAAAATAGACCTTAGCCAGGTTTTTCCATCAAAAAATACTATTCTTACAGAAGAGCTAGCTTTAGCCCTTGAAAAAAGAGCAAGGCAAAATGACGGCTCTATAAGCCCGCATGAACAGAGAATGATTGATTATGTTCGGGCTCTTGGAGAAAAAGCTGACAGAGTAGCTGTTTACAAGGAAATAATCAAGGCAGCTTATAGGGACGGCAAGCTAGAAGAAGATGAGTCTGATTTGATAGGCTTTGCAAGGGAAAAGCTAAAAGTGCAGGATAAAGAGCACAGGGATATTGTAATTGCATTAAGACACTCATTAATCGGCAAGTATTCTGAAGAAGAAGAGGATTAAAATAATTTAATTTCTTTTTCTGTTAAGTATCTCCATTTCCCAACAGGCAAGTTTCCGATTTCTAATTGCCCAATTTGTATTCTTTTGAGATCTAAAACAGGGAATCCAACTGCCTCGCACATTCTTCTAACTTCTCTTTTTCTTCCTTCTGAGATCCTTATTAGTATAATTGAAAATCCTGCCTTGCCTCTGCCAAGAACTCTGACAATTGCCCTTGCGCTTGTGTATTCAATTGTCTCGTCTGGCTCCTTGACAATTATCTTAACTCCTTTCTTTAATTTTTCAACTGCCTCGTCTGTTATTATGCCCTGAACCTTTGCAACATAGGTTTTCTTAACATGATATCGTGGATGCGTGATATTAAGTGCAAATTCCCCGTCATTTGTGAAAAGAATAAGGCCTTCTGTATTCAAGTCAAGCCTGCCGACATTAAACAAGGAATTAAATTCTTCTTCTGAAAGTCTTTCCCCAGAAAAGGGTCTTTCCTTAAGCAAGTCATATGCTAGTTTTCTGTCTCTTGCATCTGACTTTGCAACAAGATAACCAGCTGGCTTGTTAAGCATCAAATAAATCTTTTTATTCATTGCTTGAAGGACTTTTGATTCAATCTCAACCTTGTCCTTGCCAGATTCAACTTTGTCTCCCAGCTTAGCAGTCTTGCCATTTATCTTAATCTTGCCTGCCTTGATCAGCTCTTCAGCCTTTCTTCTGCTAGTTGATATTCCTGATCTTGCCAAGTAAACTTGTAGTCTTACTGCTTTCATCAATGATTAAGAACATTTATTAATTTAAAAAACCGAGCTTCTAGTATTGAGTGGAAAAAATGGGCTTTAAAGAAGAAGTAATGGCATTACTTGAGAAAAACAAGATAGAGGTAAACCCAAGACTCGACCAGCACTTCCTAATTGACGAAGAAGTAATTTCTACAGAAATAAATGCTGCTGAGCTAACTAAGAAAGACACTGTGCTTGAAATCGGGGCTGGAACAGGAGTATTAACTTCTGAAATAGCCAAGACTGCTGGCAAGGTTTTCGCCTTTGAAAAAGACATTCAATTTAAATCCATTCTGAAAACAATGCCAAAAAATGTCAAGGTTGTTTTCGGCGATGTAATGAACTTGATAATAAAGACAAGAGCAACAAACTTCAACAAGATTGTTGCAAATATTCCTTATCAAATCTGCGAGCCACTTATTAGATATTTAATATTCGCAAAAAATGTCAATCTTGCTGTCTTGCTTGTGCCTGAGAAATTTGCAAACAGCATAAGCGAGAACATCATCTACACTTCATTCTTAAAAATTGAAAATGTTGCTGAAGTTCCAGCACATTCCTTTTATCCAGAACCAAGTGTAAGCTCAGCAATAATCAAGATAACAAGAAGGCCAGACTTTGAGAAAGACAAGGACAAGCTAGCATTCGTAGTCAGAAAGCTTTACATGCAGGACACAAAGAAGCTGAAGAATGGATTAAGAGATGCATTGATTGACTTGTCTGCAGCTAGCAAAAAAGAAAAGCTCACAAAGAAGCAGGCAGATGAAATCATCAGCAAGATGAAGCTAGATGAAAAGCTGCTTGAGACTGAAATACAAAAGCTAAGCAATGAGGATTATAAGCTTATTTCTGAGAGGATAAACTAAATTAAAGAATCTAACAATAAGATTTATATCTCTATTTATTGCATAAATATGCATGACACGATGCGGTTTTGCAAAAGCAAAAAGAAATCCAATCAATATTGATTTGCTAAGTATTGGCAACCCATGCAATCAGAATTGCAAACAATGTTTCTACTCTGAAGATTATTCAGCTAAAATAATCAAAAACGAGTTGGATCTCGCGGATAAGATCATTAAGACTTATTCAAAGTCATCTTTTTTTATCTATCCTAAAGAAATAACCACCAGCTTACACTTGCTTCCATTATTTCAAAAAGTCGGGCAGAAAGGCGTAAGCTCAAATGGCCTGATATTTTCAGAAAAAACAGTTGAAGCATTAAAGAATTATCAAATAAATAGAATCAGATTTACTCTATTTGCAACACCTGAAGAACAGCAGTTCTTTAATGGAAATACTCTAGAAGATTATGAAGCAATTAAAAACTCTGCAAGAATTTGTGCTGAAAATGGAATGGAAGTAACAATAAGTAATGTAATAAGCAGGACATCAATGAAATCAATAGAAAAACTTGCTTTGTTAAGCAGAGAACTAGGAGCAAAAAAGCTCGAGTTAATCAGACTAAAGCCATTGGGAAATGGCGCTTCAATGGACTTATCTGAACTAATAAATGAATCAGATATGGATCAAATCATATTTTCAGCAGAAAATGCAAAACAAAAAGCGGGAGACTCCCTTTATATTTT
>Ga0172364_10003257_pt1 | contig 12950 bp, 12 predicted proteins | sample LakKivSesite10cm_FD_114545 | JGI IMG/M metagenome (GOLD analysis project Ga0172364, IMG submission 114545) | Sediment microbial communities from Lake Kivu, Rwanda - Sediment site 10cm | ecosystem: Environmental > Aquatic > Freshwater > Lake > Sediment | place: Rwanda: Western Province, Lake... | reverse complement strand
GCTGAACCGAGGGCCAAGAGAACGCCGACCAAAAGAAGACGCTTCCAGATGATCCTTTGGGTTGCCATGTCGCACCTCTGAGTTTAATGAGATTTAATGAAGGTCGATTTTTCCTCTTTCCGCGCGGTCTGTCAACTTTATCCCTGGAGAGGATTGCATCTCCATTGCCGTGATTACTTTGAATGGAAATCGGGGTCCTGTCACGCCGCGTCCCCGTCCGTCCTCGCCCAAGACCCGCCCACCCGCCACCATCGGCTGCGGGCGGGCGGGGACTAACGCCGTGCCACCCCTAGCTTGATCTCTGCCCATCACGGAAACGAAGATGCTTCCGCTGGAGAGTAATTTCCCCGGCGGCGGCAAGTGGCCGTATCTGCGTCGCACTTTATAGAGTTCGCGTTTTCAGGTAATCTAAACTCCGGATATAAACAGTGAACAAAGAGCCTTTGCGTCTCGGGGCCGCCATTCTTGGGCTGACGGCATTTGTCCTTTTAACCCGGCCGGGGATCGCCCAGGACACGAAGCGGGTGTTGGAGCACCAGATCTCGGTGAGCGCGATCTCCATCGCTGTCACCGTCCAGGACAAAAACGGGGGGTATGTTAACGACCTGAAGCAAGAAGATTTCACCGTCTATGAGAACGACGCCAGGCAGACCATCACCTATTTTAAGCATGATTTTGAGGCGCCGGTGAGCCTCACCGTTCTCCTTGACGTGAGCGGGAGCATGGGCCTTCAAGACAAGCTGAGAGAAAGCAAGGAGGCGCTCCGGTACCTGCTGTCCTTTCTTCTCCGGCCTCAGGACGAGACCTCTCTCCTGATTTTTGCCGACGGCGAAGTGGAGGTAGCCAGCGGGTTTTCGGAAGATAAGAGCGCTTTCTTGGGCGAGTTGGACCGCATTGAAGCCTACGGTCAGACCGCGCTCAACGATGCTGTCGCCGTGTCGCCGGAGTTTGCGAACCAGGGAAAGAACGAAAAGAGGGCAATCCTCCTCATCACCGATGGAATTGAGAACGACAGCCAGGCGACGGTTGACCAGGCGGTAGAAATCGCCCGGCGGGTGGACGTGCCGATCTTCACTATTGGATACAAGGTTCCGTTGAGCGAGGAATTCCTCCGCAAATACAAACGGACGTCGACCCTGACTTCGGCCGGAATCGTAAGCTCCCTGGAGAAGTTTTCCCAGGCGACGGGGGGGAAGGTGTTTATCGTGTCCCAGCCGGGTGAGTTCATGGCCGCCCTCCGGGAGGTCCAGCGGGAGCTCAGCCATCAGTATATCGTCGGCTATACGTCATACAAGAGTCTAAAAAATGAGTACCGGAAGATCCGGGTTGAAACCTCAAACCGGAAACATAAGGTCAGGACCCGCCAGGGGTACTGAGAGCGCCAACGGGCTATGCCTTGTCTTTTGTGTCCGTTCATGCTTAAATGCAAAAGATCAGACCGATCGAGCAAACTCACTAGGTTACATAATAGGAGGGAAAAGAGTATGAAAAGCAACAGGGCATGTCTTTTAGTCGGGCTTCTGATCGCCGTTGGCTTGCTTCTTGTGCCCGGGTGCGCGACCAAGAAGTTCGTGCGCCAGGAGGCCGCCGCGATCGACCAGAAAGTTGAGGAGATTGAGACTGCGATCGAAGAAAACCAGAAGAGGATCCGGGAGCATGACGAGCGGTTGGAGACGCTCGGTTCTCTCATCTCCAAGCAACAGGATGAGATCAAGGGTGTCGACGGAAAGCTCGAAGAGGTCCGGAAGGCCGCCCAGGGCAAGCTCATTTTCAAAGAGACCCTGAGAAACGACCAGGCCAAGTTCAAGTTCGATAGCTTCGAGCTCAGCGCCGAGGCCAAAGCGGCCCTGGATGCGTTCGTTCAGAGGCTGGTGGAGGAAAACCGGGGGATTTACCTCGAAATCCAGGGGCATACCGATAGCACCGGTGAGGAAAGCTATAACCTCCTCCTGGGGAAAAAAAGAGCCGAAGCGGTGATGGAATACCTCTACAAGCAGTATCATATTCCGCTCCACAGGATGCAGGTTTTCAGCTTTGGGAGTTCGGCCCCGGTTGGTGATAACAAGACCAAGGAAGGCCGGGCCCTCAACCGGCGGGTGGAAATCCTGGTTTTTGAATAGAAGCCGGGCGCCCGTTTTTCGGTACCGGCGGCTTTAGATGGAGCTGCGGTTTTTCATCAGGTAGAGGATTCTGTCCGTTCCTTCGATCGGCGCGACCCTGACGAATAGAAAAGAACGGCTGAATTCCGTTTCGAAATCGGACTTGGTGTAACGGTCGAAGATATCATCGCGGGTGGCCAAGAGCCGCTGAACTTGGGAATCCGTCTTGGGGACGAATTCGATCATCAGCCAGCGGCAGAGCCGGCTCAAGAACTCGGCAATCTTGGAAAATGGGAGGTTGTTCCCGATCGCCAGGTGATGAAGGAGGGCCAGGGCCATGGCCGCCTCCGTCGGCCCTCTCTCCAAAAGGGATTTTCTCTCCTGGTTTTCCCAGCCGATGGCCGGGCTCGGGTTTGTCAGGTCCATAACCAGCGGCAGCAGGTTTTTCTCGCTGTTCTTCAGGCAATCGCGATAGTCCATTTCGACGGCGACAAAATCCACGTCGAAGGCCACCGTCTTGCTCCCTCTCCGGCTGGCCAGGCGGCTGAAAACTCCCGTGTTTGCGCCCAGGTCCCAAACTGTATTCGGCTTGATGATCTCAAGAAACTCCTCAACAATTTTCTTTTTCGCTTCAAAACCTTCCGGGCTGTAGTTCATCTCGGCGTAGTAGTTGGCCCATTCCGTTTTCTTGAGACGGAAGTCAAGTTTCCGGACCAGGGATTCGAGGCTTTCCACGATCCCGGCCAGAGAGACAAGCCGAACCTGGCGCTCCCGGGCCCGGACTTTGCGGCTTGAAAAATACTTCTGACTCAAGGCATGAAGATGAACGTGGGAGGCGACGCCCGGCCGGAGCTTTGTCCGGAAAGGCAGCAAACGGCTGGCCAGGCTCATTGGAACCCCGTCAATAAAGACCCGGGAGAGCTGGTTGAGCCCAAAATCCTTGTAAGCCACAAGCAGCAGCGGGTTGAGGAAATGCTGACAGAACTGTCGGTAAGCCACCCAGGGCTTGAGCTGAAGGTTCTCAAATGACAGGGTATCTATAAGCACAGGCTTCGTATCTATGAACTGGATGTTGAAGGCGCTGGCATCCTTGAGGGACATGCCGAAGGAAAGGGCGGTTTTTTGGATTTTGAGCGTGGCCAAAGCGGCCTCTTTGAGCTCGGAAAAACACCACTCGTAGGGATGGGAGACAAAAGGGATAACCTGGGGTTTGATGATTTTATAGGCCCGCTGCGGGTCGGGGGGAGGGATGTCGGTCTCTTCGTGGTGGACGAGGAGTCCGCGGTCCGTCAGCGCTTTATATAGTCCACTCGAAAGGAGCAGGTTATAATTCTCTTTATAGACCTGGTTGACTTGGCGGTAGAGAGTTCCCTCGCGCTCGAATAGGAAACCGCTGGGATCCCGGAAGGAGCTGGGCAGCTTCCGGACTTCATCCGGCATCTGCCGTCCCGTCGGGTTTTGCCTTTTTGGAGAAGCGCCCCTTTATTTTCTTCCAGAATATTTTGAGGGAAAGGGAAAAGCCGACGAAGCCGGCGATGATGAGCTGAATAATATAGCTTCCCGACCCGAGGTCGATATAGCCGTAGCCCGCCATCGGAAGGATAAAAAGAGCCGAGAGCAGAAAAATAGTCAGGCGCATGAGTTTCATCCTCTTCACCCGGACAGTTTTTTAGCATGAATCTTCTGGAATGTCAATGAGTTGCCGCTCCACCCGCCTTCATATTTTGATGAAGATCCGATTCCTGTATAACCCGTAGCAGATCAACCAGAGAACCGTCCAGGCGGCCAGGCCGATGAAGATTTCCGCTCCGAGTTCACCCGTCCAGCCAAATAGCGCGTTGCTGAAGGGACGGACTAGCCTCGTCACCCAGGTTGTCCCTCCGCTCTCAGTAAAGAGGTAGATGAAAATGGGATTCAGGCCGACGACGTTGAAGAAGGTTGTCCACTTCCTGAGCCTGCGGACGTCGATCATCCCATAGGACAGCGTCAGGGCCAACAGGCAGAACCCGCCGCTCGCGATAACAAAAGAGCCTGTACATATCCGTTTAATCATGGGCGAAACAGCGGTCAAAGAGAATCCGGCGGCGACTCCCGCGAGACCGGCGAGGGCCAGCACCCGGATCTTGTTCGCCGCCGGGCGGGCGCTCCGTAATACTTGTCCGGCCAAGACTCCCCAGATCGTATGGGCGGCCGTCGGGACCGCGTTGAACGAAACCCAGTGGTCCGGTGAGAGCTCGCCTGAGATGAGCATGTCGAACCATGAGCCGAAATTATGATCGGGAACGAAAGGCTGGTTGTAGCCCGGGACAGAGAAGAAGCGGTAGATGACTTCTGTGAGGATGATGAAAAAAAAGCTCCAGGCAATCTGCGTCCCCATCCGCCGCCTCATCAGGAAATAAGCGATCGGGTAAGTGACGCTGAGTTGCGCCAAAACGTTCTGGAAGCGGAAGGTGATGCGGCCCGGTCCGATGCAGTAGAGCCCCCAGCCGAGAAGAAGGAGGATGACGGATCGGACCAAGACGTGCCGGGTGGTCCGGGCCCGAGTTTCGCCCTGTTCTTCTCGCCGGGCCACAGAAAAGGCCAGCGCCACGCCGACGATGAACATGAAAAATGGCTGGATGAGGTCCCAGAAGCGAAGTCCTGCCCAAGGGTGGTGCTCGAGCTGAGTTCCGATTGCATGGAGGATCGTCCCGCCGAGCCGAGGATCCCGAAGGTGTTCATAGAGAAGAGTGCTTTCTCCAATGAGGAGAAACATCGTGAATCCGCGGAAGAAGTCGAGGGACATCAGCCGTCCCCCGGGTGAGGAGGTGGGAAGAGCAGGGTTTTTCATGTTTGCACCTCAGCTGAGCTTCTTATCTTCCGGCTTGGACTCGATTTTAGTCCAGATATCCGTTGCGAGTCCAGCATTCCAGGCGGGGTTCTATTGACAGCTCTCCGGGGGCCGGGATATATTCGTCTGAGTTTGGATGCCGGAGCAGCCGGCCCGAGGGGTCGAACATGGCCGCCTTTAGAAGAAGGACGCTGCGATGGGTCTTTGTCGGGGTATTTATCCTTACCCTTGGTGTTTACCTCTTGGCTATCTTCCCTTGGATGCTGAACTGGGGCGCAACCAGCGCCGAGAGTTCGATGCCTCTTCCGGGAGATGAACTCGTCCCCAATGCGATCTACCGAAGCACCCGGGCCATCACCATCAATGCTCCCGTCGAAGCTGTCTGGCCATGGATCGCCCAAATCGGCCAGGACCGCGGCGGTTTTTACAGCTACACTTGGATCGAGAACATGCTGCTGGCCGATATCCACAACGCCTGGACGGTCAATCCCGCGTGGCAGGAGAGGCAGGAAGGAGAGCTTCTTCCTTTAACCTCGCCGAACTATCCCCTGGGGTTGGTCAAACGAAAGGAGGGAAGCCTTGGTCCCCATGTCCGGATTTTTGAGCCTCGTAGGGCCATGGTCCTTGAAGGGTGGGGGAGCTTTGTGCTCCAACCGCAGGGTGTGGGCAAAACCCGGTTTGTCGTCCGGGACCCGACACGGCCGGCGTCCCTTCCGGTGAGATTTCTCTGGCAAGTGTTTTTTGAACCGGGACATTTTGCCATGGAGCGCCAGATGATGAAAGGAATCAAGGCGCGGGCAGAGGCCCGGCTGGGACCGGGAAGTTCCGTTCAGAGCCTGGCCACGACCGGGTTCATCCTGGCGGCTCTGAGCAGTGGGATCTTCGTGACCTTTGTTCGCTGGAAACGGTCCTGGATACTTGTCCCTTTTGCCTATGCGGCCGTAATCCTCGCCGCGACATCCGATCCTCAGGCCGGTCTCGTGGGGTTTACCGCAGTCGTCCTGATCATCGCCGGCTGCTTCCACTTCAGGAGCTGGTGGTGGGCTTACCTGATGCTCATGTTCATATATGTCCACATCGGGCTGCTTATGCCCTGGGACGCCTACACGGCCTTCGGCCTCATTTTCCTCGCCGCTTTTCTCTTTATTGTGCTGGGAATTCTGTCAAGGAAAGAGCTGGTGAGCAGCATCCGGTCGCGGGAAGAAGCCCGCCGGAAGACGCAAATCTAAGGCCGACTCCCTGATGGGCCTCAAGAAACCAACCGGATTTCCAGACGCTCCAAACCGTGTTCTTCGATCTCTTTTTCGTATTTCTTGAGAAACGGCTCAAGCTTCTTCTCGTATTCGTCCGCGCCCATCGTGTCGACGTCCTCTTCCCCGTACTTTCGCCCGAAATCGCGCTCAGCCAGGCCGTCGATGAGCATGTTCCAGAAGACGTCTTCGTCGTATTCTTCCCAGAATCGCCGCATCTCTTTATCCATCTTGCCGGAAGGGTAATAGCGGCCTTCGAACTCGTCAAACTCGACCTGCTCTTTGAACCCGGCGGAGGGGGCGAATGAAAGGATATCTTCGGTTAGCTGGTCGTATTCTTCGAGCCGGTCTTCGCCGCGGTAAGAATTGATCATCCAGTTGCCCAGATAGACGAGATGCATAAGCTTTTCGTATTGGTCCCGGGAGAGCGTGATTTGCATGGAAGACCTCACAGTTTCATTCGGCCGTCAGACGGTCAGCGATTATAAGCCGTTCGTCTTGCCAGGTCAATCAACCGGTCGAGCATTTTCCCCGGGATGCGGCTCGGGGGACCAGCCAGAAGGCCGGCCCTAATCGAGATAAATGCGCGGCAGAAGGGGATTAAGGCCGATGAGGATTTTGTAGTCGGCGACCCCGCTGGCTTCCGCTAAGTCATCAGCCGCGAGACCCGATGTTCTGTCGGGGTCGATAAGGGTCACCTCATCGCCGACCTGGATCTCGCCGTTTTCCTCCAGACCGACCATCAGGTGGTTCGAAGTGATGGCTCCGAGAACGGGAAATTTCCGATTGCGGATCAAGACCTGGACCCTTCCGGCGAAGGCCGCGGGGTAGCCGTCTGAGTAGCCGATCCCGACTGTGGCCAGCCTCATGCGGCCTTCTGCCTCGAAGGCCCTGAGGTAGGAGAATGTCTCTCCGGGGGCAAGTTCCTTGATGAAACTGACTCTCGCCGACAGCTTGAGAGCGGGCCTCAAACGCAGAAGGTCCTCTTTCTTTGTCCGGGCATTCGGATAGTAGCCATAAAGCGTTATTCCAGGCCGGATCATGTCCAGGGTGAATTCGGACGAGTAAAAGACCGCGGCGCTGCTGGCGGCATGCCTGAGTCCGAGGGAAATCCCTTTACTCTTGGCCTTGTTACAGACCTCGAGAAACAGGCGGAGCTGCTCCCTGTCAAAATCAGGATCTTCGGTTAAGGTCGTACAGACGCCTTCAATCTTGATATGGGGAAGAGCGGCAGTCTTTTCAATGAACGCGGGCGCTTCCTCCGGAGAAGCTCCTGTTCTCCCCATTCCAGTGTCGATGTCGATATGGACGGAAGATATCCGATCGAGCTTCCTGGCCGCCTCCTCCAGATAAGCCACTTCGTCCGTAAAAACGGCCTGGCTGATATTGTTCCGGACGACCTCAGCTCCGTCCTGCCTGTCGAACGGTCCAAAGTTCAGGATGGGGCAGCGGATTCCCGCCTCTCTGAGGGCTATGGCCTCCTGCAATTTTCCGACCATCAGGGAATGGACACCTGCGCCTTCAAGAGCCCTGGCGGTGCCGACGAGCCCATGGCCGTAAGCGTTGGCCTTGACTACAGCCATTATCGGAACCTTGACTCTGTTCCTGACCTGGGAGAGATTCCAGCGGATATGGGCCAGGTTGATTTCCACCCAGGGGTCGCTGTGGCCGATTCTTTGAGACGAGAGATTCTCGCCGGTAGCCGGCTGGCCTCCTTGAGCCCGAATACCACACGGAGAAAGAGCGAGGAGCGGCCCGGCTCCGATTGCCTTTATGAAATGTCTTCTTCTCATATTCTTCACCTTTCGTTCATGGATATCAAGCGGGCGTCGCCAGTTGTCCAGGAAAACCCGAGACCAGCTACTTTCTTCTGAAGACGGTTGTGGCGCCGGGTTGCTTGAACTTCGCCTCGACCGACCGACCGGAGTCGTCAAGGTTGAATTCGACGCTGAAACCCTGGAGTCCCTTCAAGTTGAATTCCGTTCCTTTGTAGGGCACGAGCTCGTATTCTGGTTGCCCGGGGATCGTCGCCGTCAGAGTCCTCTCGCCCCTGATAGCAATCGTCACAACCAGAGTCTGGTATTCGTACTGACCGACGAACTTCTCCAGGAAGCTCCTCTCCAACATGGCTTTCTCCGGGGTCCTCATAAAGACGATATCCTTGGCCGCCGGTTCGAGCGGGACGGAAAGACTCCCGATGTTCCCCTTGAGGTCGTTCGAAAAGCTCACCTTGATTTTCCGGTCTGAAAAGTCGTCGTAGGCTTCGAAGATATCGTAGTGATAGTGACTCAGGGCGAGATCCCGGCCGTTGAATTTCATTCTCAGACTGTCGTCTTCCGCGACAACGGTCAGCCTGCCGTAGCCGGGATGTTCGTATTCTCCGGCGTAATCCGCCAGAGGGTGCGACGAATGGGTGTCTGTCTTGCGGTCCTTATCCGGCTCTTTCTTGGCCTTCTCGGCTTCAGCCTTGGCCTTGCCCACCTGGTCTTTGATTCGTTTTCCCCAGTCCACGGGACTCAACCCCAACAGCCGGTCAATGATCGTGTAGAGGACGATCGACGGAAGCGGAGTGCTGCCGCTGTTCGACAGGATGACGGCGCCGATATTGTCCTTGGGAAGGAAAGCCACCATGGCAATAAAACCGTCAATCCCACCGCCGTGCATAAGGAGGAGATGCCCACGGTAAGGGGCAATCACCCAACCCATCCCGTAGTTAGTGTAAAGAATCTCGTCGTACTGAAGGGGGTTGGGCATAACGACCTGGGGCGAGTGGATCTCTGCCAGGGAGGCCTCGGAGATAATCTGCCTCTCCTTGAACTTCCCTTTATTGAGGTTCATCAGGACCCAGTTGGCCATATCCAGAACGTTGGAATTTATGGACCCGGCCGGGCCGATGGCGTCGATATTGCGGAAGGGTATCGGCTTCACTTGTCCGTCCTTCTCCTGGTAGGGGAGAGCAAAGTCGGGTGACTTCTGGGAGTCGCTGACGGAGAGGTTGCTTTCCCTCATCTCGAGAGGCTCAAAAAACCTCCTCCGGATGAAGTCTTCCCAGCTCATTCCGGCCACTTCGCCGACCAGGTAGCCCGCTGTCATGTACATCAAGTTCTGATACTGGAAGACCGCCCGGAAGTCCTTGCTGGGTTCAAGAAATTGGAGCCGGTCGATGAGCTCTGCTCGACTGGCCGGCGACCCATACCAGGCCAGGTCGTGGCGGGGCAATCCGGACCGGTGGGTGAGAAGGTCGCGCGGAGTCATCCGCTCGGAAGCGACGACATCCTGAAGCCTAAAGGAGGGAAGATAGGTTCTGACCGGCTTGTCCCACTCCACTTTTCCTTCGTCGACGAGAACGCCCATGGCCGCAGCTGTGAAGGCCTTGGTGCATGAGCCGATGGCGAAAAGCGTATGGGGCGTCACCTTCAGTTTTTTCTCAATATCCCGGTACCCGAATCCCTCGGCCAGGATGACTTTTCCGTCCTGTACGACGGAGACTGCCAGGCCGGGGACTTTCCAATCCGTGATGAGCCTCCATACGTTTTCTGGAAATCCTTTAAGGTCGGGCTTTTTCGCTTCTTTGGAGGCAAAAAGGGGGCTCATGAGCAGAAGAAGGACTGCAAAACGGGCAGCGAGACGGCGTTTTCTCATCGAAATACTCCTTTCAAGAAGCTCCTCACTCGGGAGGGTATAAAAATTCATTCATGAAATTGCATATCGGGAAGTCCCGCCAGACCACGGTTATCCCGCTTCGTCTCCGGACCATTCCAGCCGTCCGTTCCTTTGGAGAAAATGAAGAGTCTGTGGAAGAGTCGGAAGCCCTGTCCGGCCGCCCGGCTGAGTGCACTTGATCGCCGCCACTGCGGCCGCGAATTCGGCGCATCTTTCGACCTCCCATTGGTGCGCCAGCCCATAGGCATATGCCCCGTGAAACGCATCTCCGGCGCCGGTTGTGTCCACGGTCGCGACCTTGAACGCCTTCCCTTGGCCTTGTCCTTCAGGAGTGGAATAGACGTAGCCCTTACGGCCGAGAGTGATCATGGCGGTTTTCGGTCCAAGTTGATGAATCGCCTCGAGGGCCCGGGAGAGGTTGCCCGCATGACCCAGCTGGGCGGCGAAAGACCTGGGTGCGATTAGGACATCGATCTCTCGAAAAAGTTCGGGGCACTTGCTGAGGCTGACCGTCAGATCGGCGACAACCGGAACCTCTTCCCGGCGGGCTGCCCGGGCGGCGGCTAAGGCGAGCTCCGGATAATAATCGTCGACGAGAAGGACGTCGCATTCGGCAATGCGGCTGAGGTCGGGGAGGACAGCCCGCTCCAGACCGGATGCCGGACGATGGAAAATGGTCCTTTCACCCGAGCGGCTGTCCACATGGATGAAACTGAAGGGGCTTGTGCCCTGGGGGATTCCGGCGACGCCCTCGAGCTTTATGCCCTCCGCGGCGAGCTCCGAGGCCACTTGGGCTCCGACTTCGTCCGGACTCAAGAAGCTGAAAAGATAGCAGGAAGCTCCGAGCCGCGCGCAGGCCACAAGAGCCGTGGCGACTAGGCCTCCTCCCTGGACCCGGTATTCGTCGACATGGGTGGTTCCACCCCAGGCAATTTGAGGAGTCACGAAAATGTGGTCTAGGCAACAGACTCCGGCTCCGGCAATTCGTGGAACCTTCTTTTTTTGCGCCGCCACGGGTTCAAGCCTCTTCGGGAAATTATCACAGGCCCGAAATATCCGTCAAGGCCGTGTCCCGGTTTGGCTTGTGCCTTCGGGCCCTGTTTTTTCGAAGAGAAATCGGATAGGATAGGGGACAATGAGGCAACCTGGAGCCGGCGCGATGGATGAGGCGCGACAGGAAAACGGACTGGAGAGGAAGCTGGGCCTTTTCCCTGTGACCAACATTGTGATCGCCAACATGATCGGCGCCGGGATCTTTACAACCAGCGGACTCCTGATGTCCGGACTGAGGAACCCGATAGTCATGCTGGGGCTCTGGGCAGCCGGAGGGGTCATCGCCCTCTGCGGAGCCCTGAGCTACGGCGAGCTCGGAGCAGCGATCCCCAGGGCGGGCGGTGAGTATGCCTTTCTTTCCAGGCTATTCCATCCTCTTTTTGGGTTCCTGAGCGGTTGGGTATCCTTCTTCGCCGGCTTCTCGGCTCCCATCGCCGCCTCAGCCATCGGTTTTTCGGAGTACCTGACCCGGGCTTTTCCGGGCTTGATGAGCTTATCTCATCATGCCAGCCCAATCGAGGGGATGCTCGTTAAAAAGACTCTGTCCATCCTGGTCATCCTGGTCTTCACCTTCATCCATGCCCGGGGAATCGAGGTCGGGGCCAGGGTTCAGAATTTTCTCACCCTCCTCAAAGTGGCCCTGATTGTCGGGCTGATAGTCCTTGGATTCAGCCTGGGAGGAGGAGACCTGGGACATCTCTTGCAGGGCGGCAGGTTCAGGTTTGATTTCGACGGCTGGAAGACAATCGGCCTTTCGCTCATGTGGATTATGTTTGCCTACAGCGGCTGGAATGCGTCCTCCTACATCGGCTCGGAAATCAAGGACCCCCGGAAAAACCTGCCGCGTTCCCTGATCCTGGGCACGGGGACCGTTCTGACCCTCTACCTTCTATTGAACTTTTTTTATGTCTATGCTGTGCCGCCCAAGGAAATGGCCGGAGTGATTTCGATCGGCGGTCTGGCTGTGGGGAACCTCTTCGGTCCCTCCTTTGACCGGGTGCTCAGTGGGCTCATCGCCATGGCTCTTTTTTCATCCCTCAGCGCCTTTATCATCCTGGGGCCTCGCGTTTATTATGCGATGGCCTGTGACCGCTGCTTTTTTCCGTTTGCCGCCTCCGTCCATGCGAAGTATAAGGTGCCGACACGGTCCATTTTGCTCCAGGGGGCGATCGCGGGTATCCTCGTTTTGTTTGGCACTTTTGACCAGATCCTGACTTATATGGGGTTCTCCCTGGGTCTTTTTCCGATTCTCTCTGTCTGCGGAGTGTTCAAGCTGAGGAGAGAGAAAAACAGCGTCTACCGGATGCCCGGTTTTCCTGTCGTTCCCCTGTTCTATATCCTGGCTGGAGGGACGATCCTTGTTCTCGGGTTTTTTGAACGGCCGGTGGAATCCTCGATCGCGCTGGGTATGGCTCTGGCCGGCGCTCCCTTTTTCTTCCTATTCCGGAGAAGCTCCGCCTCGGCTAAAGGCAATGGGAGGACTGTTGAAAGGGGAGGCTAAAGCTTGAGGCTCAGCCGGTATCGGTAGCCCAAATCCTTAGACTGGAACTTGAGCGACCGGATGACGCTGAGCTCGGGATCGTTCCACTTGGCGATGCAGGCGTAGATTTCCTTGAAGCCCATCTTTTTGGCGTAGGCGATGACCTGTTCATGAAGGCGTGTGGAGATGCCCTTTTTCCGGTAATCCTTGGAGACGAAGGTAATCTGCATGTAGAACTCCGGCGGGAGCTGTCCTGGAGGCAGGGGAAGGACGTCATACATGTTGTCGATCTCCTCTGTTCCGAGTGATGGATAGCCCATCAGGAACCCGACCACTTTGTCCCCGACGAGCGCCACCCAGGTCTTGTACTTGTTCGCCGGGTTTAGGTAACGTGTTCGGTAATCTTCTACTCCCGACTTAACCTTGGCTTTGAATTTCTCGGCCATTTCCGCTTCAAGCTCACGGACGAGCCCCAGAACCTGTTCGAGGTCCTCCGGCCGGTATTCCCGGACAATAAAGCTGAGCTCCATAGGATTTGGCAGTTAAGGTTTGCGTCCCCGGATTTACCCCCAAAT
>Ga0172364_10003256_pt1 | contig 12950 bp, 14 predicted proteins | sample LakKivSesite10cm_FD_114545 | JGI IMG/M metagenome (GOLD analysis project Ga0172364, IMG submission 114545) | Sediment microbial communities from Lake Kivu, Rwanda - Sediment site 10cm | ecosystem: Environmental > Aquatic > Freshwater > Lake > Sediment | place: Rwanda: Western Province, Lake... | reverse complement strand
TGCAATCCTATGACCGGTCAGGATATGAGTAGACGTGAATTGTGCCAGCATTATACCGCCCGGCGCATCCGGCGCACGACGATCAACAGCACGAGCAGGCCGACTGCGACTGCACCGGCTCCCAGCGTACCGATGCCTGTCTGCGGGACCCCTTCTTCGCCTGCCGGCCTGGGTGTAGCCGTCGGGCGGCGGGTCGGCGTGGGACCTGGGGGTGTTTTGGTCGCCTCGGCAACCTCTCCCGGCGCCACTGTCACCTCGGCCACCTCTGCGGGCGTTGCCGTCGCCGTGGGTGCGATGGTCCAGGTCGGGCGGGGCGTATCGGTCGGTGCTATCGTCTCGGTGGGTGTCGGGGCCTCGGCCGTCGCTGTCTCGGCTGCTGCCACTTCTACCATCGCTGTTGCCGTTTCCGCTATCGCCGTGTTGGTGGCCAGGACGACCTGGTTCTGCGCTTCGCGGCCTGCTTGCATGCGAGGGTTAAGTACGAATGCCCAGGCGACAAAGGCACAGATGCCCAGCGCCAGGAGCCCCCCCAGCGCCGAGACGAGAATGATAAAAGTCCGATTGGTTCCTCTTTCTGCTGCTGCTGCTTCCTCTTCCTCTACGTAGAGTTCACGATCTCCCATTCTTGCCTCCTTGAATCGGCTCAACGTAAAATCTCTAGATTCACCAGGGGAACGAAGACAGGCGCTTCCTGTCCTATATCTACTTGTGCGCCGTGTGCTCTGGCTCCTGTCTCAATGGGGTGGGCGTGGGCAGGGAGTGCGACGACGGTACCCACAGCGCCCACGTACGGCGCGCGCACCAGCCGCACCCGCGTTCCCACCATCAGCGGCGCTGCAGGCTGTATCTGAGTGGGCGGCAGTGTACCGGCCGGCAGTGGGATGATGATTTCGGGGCGCACGATGCCCCAGCGTGGCTGCATCCGCCCGCTGATTGAGGCTTCCCGGCCGTCGTGCGTCGCAAGCAGCCGGAAGATGGGCGTTGACATCGGCACGGCGCCGATACATTCTGTGGCGACGAGCGGGAAGGGCAACTGCGCTACCAGAGAGAGCAGTTCAGGCGGCAGTCCGCCGACGACGATGCCCCGCACCTGGAGTTCCTGAGCGCGTCTGAGCGCGGCGTCACTTATCCCGGCGCCGCCAACCAGGATCATGCCGTGACAGGAAGGATCAATCGCTTTGGCTTGCAGTGACTCGTTGGGGTTTTTGACCATGCACTTGAGAGCCCCCAAACTCTCACCGCCCGCTCCCCATGCTCCCTGAATGAGCGCGCCTGTCGTCTCGATGACCGCGCCATAGTGTGCCAGCACGTTGCTCACGACGCCGTAAACGTAGGCACGCAACTCGAGCGGCGCAGGAGGCGCCTCGATCAAGATGCGCCCGCCGCCGATGGCGGTCACAGCGCCATCTATGGGCGACTTGACGGAATTGGCAGACAGGCGGCCTCGCCTGGCGATGACCTGGCCCCGCTGCACCTCATCGCCCAGATTGACTTGCAGGCAGCGCTTGACCCTGGAGACGGGGACGCCTAATGAGTGCGCGATGTGCAGGATACGAAAATCGCCAGGCAGGTCGGCGCGCGCTACGACCTGCGTCGGCTCCACTCGCTCGCCAATCCGAACCAATACGTCGCCTGGCACTGGCAAGATCCGCTCGCGGCGGATGGTGGTTAAGGGAGTCACCTGAGTCTCAAACGGATACGCCATAGACTCACTATCCTCCCACAGCCTGCAGCCACTGCTGCATGTGGGCCTGGCGCTGCTCGGGCTTGCCTGAGAGAGGCAGTGGGCGTCCACGGGCATCAATGATCAGCCCGGCCAGCCCACCGCTCACGCGCCGTTTGCCGGCCTTTCCTGGTCCACCGAGCCCGGCGTCGAAGTGGCGCAGCGGGCGCAGTTCCAGCACTGCCTGCTGACCGGCCGGCAGGGGCAACACTTCCAGATCGCCATAATGTACCTCTGCGCTGAGCATGCCGCCGCCGTCGTAGGTGATGTGCACGTGGAGGACTGATTCTCCGGGACGTGCAAGCCCGACCGGGGCCACGACCGTTGCCAGATTGACGAGGGCCCCATTGTCCAGCGCCTCCACCGCTGCCAACGGCTTGACTGCCGCGACGCTTCCCAATGCGGGTGCCATCCCATACACGTCCAGGACCAGTGTGCTGATTCCGATAGGCTCCAGCGCGTCCAGCACGATCAAGGCCACCTGGGCAGGATACGGAGCGTGCGCCAGCGCCCCGCCGCTGACGACGATTGTATCGCACAGTGGCAGGAACTGGGAATAGGGCTGTGCAGCGCCAGGCTTCCAACCTGGGTGGGCAATCCCAAGTGTCGTGCGGAGCGCTTCGCGGGCCAACGCCTGTTCCAGCCGCAGTTCGCGCACGTCCTGCGGGATACTGGTCGGACGCAACTCTTTATTGATCAGCATGCCACGTGCCTCGTCGCTGCTCAGCGGCTCGGGCAACCAGCGCGTGACAGTTTCGTCGTCTCGCTTCTGCAACAGTTGCTCTCCACCGAAGGCCATGCCCAGGTCACCACGAATTGTCAAGAATAACTGCCCACCAAAGGCGGCGGCCACCGTCGTGTTGGCCGCACCTACGTCTACACCCAGGACGCCTTTTGAGGGGTCGCCCAGGTGCCAGAGGTACTGTATAAGGCGGCCAAAGGCGCGGGCAGTAGGCGTGAGCGGTACCGAAGCCCAGCCGCTCACGGCCCCAATGCCTGGTAGTCGTCCCATCTTGTCCTGTACGTAGAGGGCATCCAGTTCTGTCTGGGCACCGACCAGGTTCTCCTCCGTCGGTGTGGGGCGCACGTTGTCCGTGACGCGCAACTCACCCTGCCCCTCCATAATCTGCACCACCTGCTGGCGCAGTTGGGAATTGCCCATGTAAAGCACCCGAGGAGGTGTGCCTGTGTCCATCATCGAGCAGGCCAGGGCTGCCGACTCCACCAGCTCAAGCACTGGCGTCGTCGCGCCGCCCTCTACACCCCCGGCGATACAGATCACGTCGGGCGCAGCGTTACGAATCGTGCGCACACGCTCTTCTTCGCTCGAGGCCCCTTCCCGGCCATCGGCAGCCAGGGTTGCTTTGACCAGTGAGTACGTGCTGGCGACTGCCCGTTCGGCGCTGGCAACGCTCAGATCGTGTACCAGCCCACCCAGCACGACCTGTAGCGGCTGGCTGGCGCTGACGGTGGCAGCGAATGCGTCTACCCCCTGCCGACCTGCCGATGCGGGAGAGATCAGGTTGCCATCGCTGTCGAAGAGGTGCTGGCCTGTAGCTTCGGAAATCTGCTCGACTGCATGACGAATGCCGGCTGCCACGTCGGACCAAGGGGGCTCGGCCGTGGTTGGGGCCTCACCCCGCGCGACGAAGCGATACTGCCCGGCCACCCGCTCAAGCAACACGGCCTTCGTCGTGACCGTGCCACAGTCGGCCAGCAGGATTGAGCCAATGCGTTCCTCTTCTGCCATCGTTGTCCTCACTAACCGCCCAGGAACCGGAAAAAGACATCAACGAGGTATTGGATGCGGCCGATGAAGATCGAAAGGGAGGCCGTCAGCGCCCCGGCGAAAGCGACGCCCAAGGCGACGATCAGGAATATACGTCCAAGCCCGACCGCCAGCCCCACGAATTGAGCCCATACACCGGCCAGCCCCCCTTGTTTGCGGGCGGTAAAGGTGGGAACCATCAACGTACACACCGTGCCCACGACGATCAGCAGCCCGTCGAGTAGTCCGGCGCGGAATGATGCTCCCGAGGCGACGTTCAGCGCACGGCCTGTCGCCCCGACTTGTGGAACGAGGGCGCCCAGCAATGCACCACTCAGCGCCACCGCTGTCCCGACGCCGACGAGATAAGCGACGGAAAGATTTCCTACGCGAGCATGTCTGGGGAAGCCCTTGAGAAGCAACAGGATACCCAACACCAGAGGGATTACCACGCCAAGCGGGTTGGTTCCTAACTCAGCCAGCACCGTGCGCACGAGAACATCGCGAAGGACAATGCCGAAGGAGTAGCCCACCAGCGCGCCAATGAAGAGGTGCAGTGCCAGCCGATAGAGGGGGTTGTCGCCCAACAGATAACTGAAGATCATGAGCGTCAGTACTGCTCCTGCCACCAGGCCAGTGATTTCGAACATTACTTTCCCTTCCCGCGCGGGCTGCCCAGCACGTAGAAAACCGCACCGAGGATTATCAGGCCAACGATGGCGACGTGCCCTGCTGCCAGGGCGTTGAGCCGTGGGTTGGCTTGCTGTGCCGGGTTGCGGAGCGTTTCGTAGGCGGCGGCTCCGCTCAATCCGCTGACTGCTCCCACCAGTTGCTTCGCGCTGGCGTCCAGGTACGGGCTGGCGGCTGGTTCCAGCGCCGCGCTCACGCCTGCTACGACCGGAAGCGCATCGCCATACAGTGCGCGTGTCTGCTCAATCCACCAGCGTAGTGGCCCTGGCTGCGCAGTCAATATGAGAATCAGCGCCGGGCGCGTCCCTGCAGTGCTCAGGAACTGCGAAACGCCCGCAGCGTCACCCGGCCGGTAGCCCAGTGACGTGTACTGCTCCTCGGAGGCGGAAATGTCTCTCAGCAAGCGCGCCGCGATGGCCTGCCCCTCGGGCCTCGTGCTGCTGATGGAGATGTGCGCTCCCTGGGCAAGCAGATGCCGCAGGATCGGTTCCGCCACCAGGTTGAGCTCGTCTGCCTCTGGCGGCCCGTACTCGAAAGCGACCAGGACCGTGCTCTCTGCATGCATGCCCTGGACGAGGTCATAAGCTCTCGTCAAGCGCTGGAAATCCATTCTTCCATCCGCTACCGGGGACTGGGCCGGCGTGGTCAGGGTTGGAATACCTCCCCCTGGCGCGAGTAACGTGCTTCCGACGGCGATGAGAAGCACGATTGCCACCAGCCAGCGTTGGAGTCGTTCGCCCGTGCCGATGCCCCGCCTGGGCGCTTCTGGTTGTAGGGCCTCGGCTGGTTGAGCCAACAGGCTTTGAAGGAGTTGCGCCCGGCTCAGACTCACCTGGCTAAGTTCAGGTGTGCGTAGAGTTTCATGGATGGCAGGCGCCTGGATGGCCGAGGTTGGGGTGAGGACGCCCCCCAGTCCTTCCAATGGCCCTTCGGTTTCAACGGGCTCCTCCCCCTTAATAGTTGTTCCGGCAGCCTCGGGGCGTGGGCGCATGACCTTCAGCCAGTCGGGAATCTCCGCGCGGGCCAACCCTTCCGCCTCGCCTGTTTCCTCGAACGTGGGAACGGTTGGAGCAGGAGGACGAGCCGTCTCTGCCCTGAGCTCGGCCAGCCAGCCCGGGATTTGCGGAGCTTCCACCTCGGCCAGGGCTTGCACTGCCAGCGGAACTGGCGGCGCTGTCTCTGGTGGGGCCTCTCCTGGAGCTTCTTCCTCGGCCGGAGCGAACTCGTGCAGCCATTCCGGGACCTCGGGCGCGGCAGATGGGGGCCTGCCTGCGAGAGCTTCGGCCGTTGGCGGCGCAGCTTCAGGGGCTGCAGCGGGCGGTGGCGCGATCCCTCGCAGCCAGTCGGGGATCTCGGCGGCGACGAGGGGAAGTACTGCCGGCAGCGCTTCTTCCGGCGCGGCCTCGGCCGTTGGCGGCGTGGGCGTGGGGGGGGCAGCCGGCGGTGGCGCGATCTCTCGCAGCCAGTCGGGGATCTCCTCTGCTGGGACAGGAGGAGGCAGCGTGGGCAGCGCTTCTTCCGGCGCGGCCTCGGCCGTTGGCGGTGTGGGCGTGGGGGGGGCAGCCGGCGGTGGTGCGATCTCTCGCAGCCAGTCAGGGATTTCCTCGGCTGGGGCAGGAGGAGGCAGCGTGGGCAGCGCTTCCTCCGGCACGGCCTCGACTGTTGGCGGCGTGGGCGCGGGGGGGGCAGCCGGCGGCGCGAACTTGCGCAGCCAGTCAGGGAGTTCCTCGGCCAGGGCTGGTTCCTGGAACCGCTCCGCTTCTTCTCCCTCTGCGGGTGCTTCGGCAAACGGTTGCTCCTGGGCCGGGGTTGGCCTGGCTTCCACACCAAGCGGTCCCATGCTGCGTAGCCAGGTAGGGAGTTCGACCGGTTCGATGGGTTCGCCCATCGTCTCAGTCTCTTGTATTTCTTCCTCCTCTGCTGCAGCCCGGAGTTGCGCCAGCCAGTCTCCAGCTTCTCTATCCGTCGGCTCGATTTCTGCGGTTACACTCTCAACCGGCTGTTCTATTTGTTCCTCTGGTGAGGTCAGTGGCGGGTAAGACTCGCTGATCGGAACCTGTTCCGGTTCCGCGTAGCCTGGGGCGACCATTGGGATCAGGCGAGCTTGACACTGGTCACACTGCACGTTAGTGACAGGATTCATCGTGCCACACATCGGGCAGCGTAATGCTGTGTGCATCGGAAGTGGCCCGCCACACTCGCTACAGAAACGACTTCCCCTTTGATTCGCCGCGCCGCACTTTGGACAGTAAATCATACCGCTACACTTTAGGATTCACTATGAGGCCGGTCGCTGAGCACGAGGACTCGTAGGGCGGTGACGACCGTGCCCAGCGCGACTCCCAGGAGCAAGCCGCGCATCCCGGCCATCCCAGGCACGCTGACGATCCAGTCCCGGATGTCAGCCAGCCGCTCCAGGCCTGTGAGAGGCGTACTCCCCAGGAGTGCCACGACCACGATCAGCAAAAAGAACATAGCTCCCGCACTACGCCGCACACGCAGCAGGCGAAAGGCGGCCAGCGCCAGTGTAAAGACCACCAGCGCAGCCAACGCTGCCCCAACCGGGCTGATCACGTAGTCAAAGACGGCTCGATCAAGCATATCCTGGCCGGGGACATTCGCAGGCAGAATTGGCGGGATCCAGGCCAGTATCATCGCGAGTAATAAAACCAGGCTGTAGAGCCAGCCCTTTCTTCGGTGACCTATGCGCTCTCCGTGGACGCGCAAGATATTGAACAGCCCCAGGAGGAAAGCGAAGGCGGCCACAATGACTGCCCACTCGACCAGAGCGTCACGCCAATAGACCAGCAGCGGGCTCGGAAACAAATATCCGAACAGTACGACCAGGCCCGGCAGCGTCGCGAAGAGAAGGCCAGGGATCCAACGCTTGACGAGCTTACTCATCGGTGTCACCCACCTCCCAGAAACGCGAGTACCACCGCGCCCAGGATAGCCAGCACCAGGACTACGCGCAGGACGTCCTGGGCCACCAGGCCGACCAGATAGCGTCGCTCTCCGGTCATTTGAGCGCCTGCGGCGTACAATTCCTCTCCCATGGCCAGCCGGTCGGTGGTGGGATACAGTGCGCCGAGCGCACGAGGGTCAGCAGCCGCGGCCAACTGGGGCAGGCCACGGTGGGCTCCGGCGTCGGCGATCAACGATACTTCGGCTCCAAAAGCGCCGCCCATCATACTGGCTGTAACGTTCTCAGTCGCGACTACATTGGCAGCCCCAGCCGCGTACGCCACCGGTGAGGGCGCGACGAAGCGCACGCTACCAGGGTCGTACAGCTCTGCGATGCCTTTTCGCTCGTAGGCCCGACGCAGGACGTCCTGGGCCAGGGGGAGCAACGTGGGGTCGCCCACGGTGATGACAGGCGCAGCGTTATATGAAACGGCTGTATCGGCCAGCGCTTCCACCACCTGGAGCCCGGCCAACGACGTGATGGCGTCCTCGCCGTTCAGTCCACCGCTGCCAAGCGCGATGTGGACGGCCCCACCGCTCTCAGCGGCATAGCCTGTCTCTTCTAACAGCTCCTGGAAGGCAGGCAGTAGGCGGACAAACGGACGCGTCCCCTTTCTGCCACGCAGGATCAGTAATGCCATCAAGACCAGGCCGCTCAGGATCAGCAGGAGGACAGCTCCAGCGTTCATTTCTGATTTTCCTCCCCCTCCAGGCAGACTCTCAACTGTTCCAGCAGTTCCGCGTTGTCCAGCAGCGCGACGGTTCGCTTGAGCGTCGTATCGTTCACGATACCGGTCACCAGTGGTTGGGCCATGAGAATAGCCTGGCTGCCCAGAGCCCCGAACGCATGGGCGAGTTCGATCAGCGGCAGCATCACAAGCGAAAGCCCCAGTGCCTCAATCCGTCTGGCCCACGCTTCAACCCACGCTTCTGGCTTCGTCTCACCGCTCATCAGTATATCCAGTATAGCACGATTTCAGGCGCTAAGCAAACTCCAGGTCAAGCTGTTTGACGCCACACTTGCAGCGTGTTACAATACAATCTAATGATGATGACGAATGGCGGATGGCGAATGGCGAATGGCGAATGGCGAATGGCGAATGGCGGATGCAGGTTGTCGTCGCGTTGAGCGGGGGGGTAGATAGTGCCGTTGCTGCGGCACTTTTGGTCGAGCAAGGGTACGAGGTCGTCGGCGCGATGTTGCGGCTGTGGGCTGAGCCTGGGCCGGGTGATGCCCGTGCTAACCGGTGCTGTTTGCCTGAGGCGGTGGACCGTGCGCAGCGCGTCGCCGGCCGGCTCGACATTCCCTTTTACCTGATCAACGCACAAGTCCCTTTCAAGGCCCGGGTGGTGGACTACCTGGTGGCCGAGTATGCGGCCGGTCGCACGCCCAATCCGTGCGTGCCCTGCAATCGCGCGATCCGTTTCGGCCTGCTCCTGGAGCGTGCGCTGGCGTTGGGGGCGGGGTTTTTGGCCACGGGTCACTACGCTCGCGTGTGCAAGCTCGAAGGCCGTTACCAGCTTCGGCGTGGGCGTGACTCTCATAAGGATCAATCCTATTTCCTGCACGCGCTGAACCAGGCACAACTGGCCCACGTTCTCTTCCCCGTGGGTGAGTTGACCAAGGAGGAGGTGCGCGCTATCGCCCGCCGGCGCGGCCTGCCTGTGGCAGAACAGCCAGAAAGCCAGGATCTGTGCTTCCTGGCCGATGGTGACTACCGTCATTTCCTGGCCCACCAGGCCCCTCATCTGTTCCGGCCTGGCCCTATTCGCGATACCTGCGGGCGGGAATTGGGCCAACACCAGGGTTTGCCCGCCTATACCATCGGGCAGCGCAAGGGGTTGGGGATTGCAGCACGGGAGCCGTGGTACGTGCTGGCGATTGAGCCGGCGGAGAACGCACTCATCGTTGGGCCGGCGGCCGAGTCAGGTCAGGATGAATGCTGGGTAGAGGAGATGCATTATGTCGGTGAGGAAACGCCCAGCGCCAGTTTCCGTGCCGAGGCCCAGATCCGCTATCGGGCCAGGCCAGTCGAAGTCACAGTGACTCCACTACCGCACAAGCGAGCTCACGTCCGCTTTGCCTCACCTCAGCGAGACGTGACGCCGGGCCAGTTTTTGGTCCTGTACGATGGGGAAGTTGTGGTGGGAGGTGGGGCTATTTGTAAAGCTCAACAATCTATGCTATAATGGTCTTATGATAGAAGATCACTCCACGCCTGTCGAAGAGTTCCCTGTGTCGCCGCAGTCAGAAATTCCTGCGGTTATTGAGCTGTCGCCGGCAGAGTTGCGAGCGCGGCGGTTGTTCATCACGGGCCTGGTCGTCGCTGGCTTGTTGCTGCTGGGCCTGGTCGCGCTGTTGGTGCTACTGTCGGTGGACGCATATCAGGCTGCGTACACCGGCGCAGGCCCCAGTCCCGGGGCCGTCGTGGTGGGGTTGCTGCGAGATGCGGCCATCATCTTCGTCGCGTTCGAGACGTTGATCATCGGAGTGCTCTTGATTGTCCTGATGTTACAGGTGCAGTCGCTGGTCGTATTGCTGCGGGACGAGATCAAGCCAATGCTGGAGGCGACCAACGAGACGCTGGCGACGGTACGTGGCACGACCCAGTTCGTCAGCCACACCGTCGTTTCGCCAGTGATCAAGTGGTCGGGTTACCTGGCCGGGCTGCGGCGCATCGTGCAAGGAATCAGTGGGTTGCGTGACAGGGAAGAGCCAGGGGAATCTCATAATACACACGGCTAGACAATATGCCTACGGTCTTATACATTCGTGGGTGGCGGTTGTTTTTCTATGCCAACGAGCGGAATGAACCGCCACACATTCACGCTCGTAAAGGTGATACCGAGTGCAAATACTGGCTGCATCCCGATTCTTTCGATGTCGAGGAGGACTGTGCATACAACTTGAGCCCTGCTGACCGCCGTGCCATTCGGAAAATCATCTTTGAGCATTTCGATTACATCATGTCCGAGTACGAGACGTTTCACGAAGGAGTTGATTGATGGATAAGGCGCACGATGTCCAGTCAATTCGAGCAGGTAATACCTACCTCTACCTCACCGTTGATGGACAGTCATACCGTATTCGATGGGTAGATTGTTCGTCGCGACTGGCGCGGGCGACTCTATCTCAACGTAAGCACCTTGAGGTGTCGCCGTCTGGGTACGGTATTCACTGGCCGGAGATTGATGAGGATCTTGCGATTACACCGTTGTTACAACATGCGGAGGTCCTTGACCGGCAAGAGGCGACACGAGAGCAGCGAGTATTAGCCTTGGCGGAAGCCACATAAAGAACGAACCAGAAAGACGGGCATCTATTTGAGGGAGGTAGACATGAGCAACAATAACGGTGGTGAAATGGGGGCCTTCCTGGCAGGCTTCCTGGTGGGCGGGTTGGTAGGGACGGCGGTTGCCATGCTCCTGGCCCCGCAGTCTGGGGCAGAGACCCGCGAGCAGATTCGGAAGAAGAGCGTCGAGTTGCAGAGCAAGGCGGAGGATGTGTTGGCCGACGCGCGCGCCAAGGCCGAGGCGGTGGCGGCTGACATCAAGCGCCGCGCCGAGGAACTCCAGGTGCAGAGCAGGGTCATCCTGGAGGAAGGCCAGAAGCAATTGACGGAGGCGTTTGAGGAGACGAAGAAGGCCGCGGCCACGGTGAGGCGCAAGGGGGCCGCAGCGCCAGAACCCACGACGACTGCGTAATCCTGGCTCTAATCGTGCTCCGGAGTCCCAGACTTGTTTGGGCTTGTCCGCTCAAATGCGGAAACCGCCCTGATAGGGGCTCCGGAGTCCCGAACTTGTTCGGGTTTGTCTGCCAGGTGCGAAAATCGCCCCAACAAGTTGGGGACTCCTATACTCCCGTGACACACCGCCAGGCCTGCGGGAGGTGCGCCAACACGTCCCCGGCAACCATCCCTGCCGCGCCGATTTCTGCCCGCGCCAGTTCCCCGGCCAGTCCATGCAGGTAGGCTCCGGCCGCGGCCGCCTCGAACGCAGCCCACCCTTGCGCCCGCAGCGCGACGATCGTGCCTGCCAGGACGTCCCCGGTACCGGCCTTCGCCAGTCCAGGGTTGGCGAACGGTTCGATGGCCGTTCGGCCATCGGGTGCCGCCACGACGGTGTGCGCGCCCTTGAGGACGACGACCTGACCCCAGGCTGCCGCCTGTGATTGCGCCACCGCCACCCGGTCGGCCTGCACCTCGTGCACTGTGCATCCCGTCAGCCGGGCCATCTCCCCCGGATGCGGCGTCAGAATGCTCATGGGCGGTAACCGCTTCGGCCAATTCTCCATGCTGGCCAGGATGTTTAGCCCATCCGCGTCCACCACGAGGGGAGGTAGCACACAGGGTGGAGCCTCGCTTTCCTCAGTTCCTGCAAAGCCCAGGCGTCTCCGCCCCCCGGCGCCGCTCAACAGTTGCTCGACGAAGGTTGCTGTCTCGCGCTCATGTCCCAGCCCTGGCCCCACGAGCAGCGCGTTGTAGCCCTTCATTCGCTCAGCCACCACGTGGGCCGCCTCGGCGGCGATGACTCCCAGTTCGTGGGGCAGCAGTACGTAAGTCGCTTCAGTCAAGCGGGCGGCGACTGCGGCATGGATCGCGGCAGGCAGTGCCAGCGTGACCAGGCCAGCTCCGGCCCGCGTGGCGGCTGCGCCGGCCAGGTATGCTGCTCCGGTGTAGTTGACCGAGCCGGCTACGATCAGCGCCTTGCCAAAAGTGCCCTTGTGGGCGTCCAACGGGCGCGGTGGGAGCCATTCCCGCACCATCTCCGGCGTGACTACTTCTAGCGTCACGTCGGCGGCCAGTGCTGGATCCGTGCCGATGTCTGCAACGACCAGTTCACCCAACACGCCGGCCGTGGGGAAGCGGAAGTGTCCGACTTTGGGACAGGCAAACGTCACCGTGAGGTCAGCCGGGATGGCTGCTTTGTCCAGTGCGCCACTGTCATAGTCCAGGCCGCTCGGCCCATCTACCGCGACGACGAACGGCCGGTTGCGACTGGCCGGAAGGGTGGGGGGGACTAGCGAGGACAATCGCTCGTGCAGTGGTTGCCTGCGTGCGGACAGCGTCTGCCCGACCTGGCTCAGCAGCCCGGCCAGTGTACCTCGCACCGGCAGGCTCGTCCCTGTGCCCAGGAGCGCATCCACCACGACGTCGGCTTCTTGCACCAGGTGCTGGAGTCTGGCCCAATCCTCGTCCTCGCCGGCAAGCACAATCTCCAGTCCTCGTTCCTGCACCAGGCGGAGGTTCTTGTCCTGAGCAGCTTCGCGGGGTTTGAGCAGGTAGCACGTCACGTGGGCACCGGCCTCGGCCAGGTAACGCGCCGCAACCAGCCCATCACCGCCATTGTTGCCTGGCCCCACCAGGACCAGCACGCCCTTGTCCCGCACGTCCCGCCGTACGATGGTGGCTTCGGCCACCGCCCGCCCGGCCTGTTCCATCATGGCGGCGTAGGAGTGGCCGGCCGCGTCCGAGGCGGCCTCGACGCGGCGCATTTCGTCCACGGTGACGACTTTCATAAGGCGCCCCAGACAGGACTTGAACCTGCAACCACCGGATTAGAAGTCCGATGCTCTATCCATTGAGCTACTGGGGCGGGACGGTGATATTCTAACCGAATGAGGTGCCCCTGTCAAGCCTGGGTGTGCAGGGGCGCTGCGATAACAGGGGGCCCGGGTTCAGCCGAGGAATCCCCGCTGAAGCGGGACGTCCGTCAGTCTTGCTACTTTTTAGTCTCTCTGGACAGGCCGGAGCCCCTTGTAGATCTGCTGGCCGGCTAGCGTGCGCAGAATTTTCTCCGGCGGCT